>ENA-ORPF01000953-ORPF01000953.1-human-gut-metagenome-genome-assembly--contig:-NODE-953-length-25999-cov-3.618563_pt1 | contig 25999 bp, 24 predicted proteins | sample MGYA00242140_ERZ509070 | MGnify/ENA primary metagenome ERZ509070 (study PRJEB26280, sample SAMEA2338713) | human gut metagenome | biome: human gut; feature: human-associated habitat; material: faeces... | reverse complement strand
CCGAAAAGACAATCAGATCATTGCCCTCGCAGGCCTGTTTTAAGTCTGAAGTGACAACAATAGAATCCGGTAGTTTCACACCCGGCAAACGATGAATATGTTCTCTGTGCTGCTGCAGCATATCCACCTCAGCCTGCACTTTTGACCAAAGAGTAACGTCATGTCCGTTTTGTGCTAACATAATCGCCAGAGCAGTACCCCAGCTGCCTGCCCCCAAAAAGCTTACTTTACTCATTTACCTTCTCCTCTTTTTTGCCCCAATCTTATTCTCCGTACCATGAAACAGCCTGACAATATTCTGTCTGTGCTGCACATAAGCCAACACGGTAAATAATAAACTTAAGATCATCATATGTAAAAACAACGGATTCTTTCCATCCAGCCAATGAAATACCAATGTATTCACCGGGATATACCAGGCTACAAATAATGATCCCACTGATACATACCGTGTTATAGCGACTGCAATAATAAAAATCGCAAGACCGATCGGTATCATGATCGGATTGGCTGCCGATAATACAACGGCCGCCGTAACTGCAATTCCTTTACCGCCTTTAAATCTTAAATAGAATGGAAAATTGTGTCCTAAAACAACGCCTAAACCAAGGTATAAGCATAATAAATAGGCTTCTTCACCTTGAAACAGACAGCGGATGATCACAATGGGAACAATTGCTTTTGCCAAATCGCCGACAAATGTAATAAGTGCCGGAAGCTTACCGAGTGTTCGAAGCACATTCGTTGTTCCTGCATTACCGCTTCCCTTTGTTCGAATATCCATATGATACAGTTTGCCAACGAAATAACCGCTGGATATACATCCGCAAAAATAACCAATCACCAGACAAATGATACGGTACAACATCATCTTTTACCTCTCCTAATCACTTTTATTTTTTACTGCGCTCGCGAATCAGAAATCGCAGTGGCGTTCCTGCAAAGCCAAACGCTTCTCGTATTTTATTCTCCAAATAACGGGTATACGAAAAATGCATTAGCCGTTTATCATTTACAAAGACAACAAAAGTCGGTGGTTTCACACTCACCTGCGTCATATAGTAAATCTTCAAACGGCGTCCTTTGTCTGAAGGTGGCTGCTGCATCGCAACTGCCTCGGTAACGATTTCATTCAATACACCGGTTGCCACACGCATGCTATTATTCTCAATTACGACATCGATCGTCTCAAAAATCTTATTGAGACGCTGTCCTGATTTTGCAGAGATGAAAATAATCTCCGCATACGGCATAAAGCTTAAGATGTCACGGATTTTCTCGGTATGGCGGTAGATGGTCTTATCATCTTTTTCGATCGCATCCCATTTGTTCACGGCGATGATAATTCCCTTTCCACGGTCATGTGCGATCCCTGCGATCTTGGCATCCTGCTCGGTCACGCCCTCAGTAGCATCGATCACGATAATGCAGACATCTGCACGCTCCACAGCCGTGACTGCACGGATAATACTATAGCGCTCGATCTCTTCCTTGATCTTATTCTTACGTCTCAATCCTGCGGTATCGATAAACACATATTCTTTTCCATTGTACTTAATGTCGGTATCGATCGCATCTCTGGTCGTGCCTGCGATATCCGATACAATGACGCGGTCCTCCTGTGCCAGTTTGTTGATGAGGGATGATTTTCCAACATTCGGTTTTCCGATAATGGCGATCTTCGGACGGTCGTCCTCCTCGTCATCTTTCTTATATTCCGGGAAATATTTCACCACTTCATCTAACATATCTCCAAGTCCCAACATGGAAGCGGCAGAAACCGGGAACGGATCTCCGATTCCAAGATTATAGAACTCATAGACATCTGCCATATACTTTTCAAAGCTGTCCACTTTATTGACGACCAGCACGACCGGTTTGCCGGAACGGCGCAGCATATCTGCAACTTTGGAATCCGAATCCTGCAAGCCCTGTCTGACATCGACAATAAACATGATCACGTCTGCAGTTGCGATCGCGATCTCTGCCTGCTCTCTCATCTGTGATAAAATAATATCGTTACTGTCCGGTTCAATACCTCCGGTATCGATCATGGTAAAATTGTGATCTAACCATGACACCTCCGCATAAATACGGTCTCTTGTAACGCCCGGTGTATCTTGTACAATTGAAATACGCTCACCTGCAAGTGCATTAAATAACGTAGACTTTCCTACATTCGGGCGTCCAACAATCGCTACGACTGGTTTACTCATTGATAAAACTCCTTTTCTCATGTATCACGGAAAGAACTGGGATCTCCACTACTTTCCTGTTATAACCTTAAATGGCTTTCTACCGTTACGCTAAAAATAACAATAACAGTTTACAATAAAAAAGATGGAATAACAATATTTATTCCATCTTTTTTCTGAACTATGCGTTTTGTCTAGGAAATGTGCGGTATTCCTTTTTCCCTTACTGCCGTAACCGGATTCATCAGTGCGTCATACTCATCATAAGTCATAAGTTTTCGCTCACTGTTCAAAATCCCAAGTTTTTTCAATGTCTCAATAATGTTTGTGCATTTGCTTCCGAACTCAACATAGGCACTGTCACTGTTTGGGAAATAAGCTTCTGCCTCTTCTGCAGTCTTCTCCCCTGTCAGCACCGCTTCTGTCTCATCAACCCCATCCACACTGTAAGAACTGTAATTCCAGATGATACCGTCCGGATTATAAAAACTGATATCCAGATTGTTAAAATAACGATCCCTGTACGTGTTATCCTCATCACCGGCACGGAGCGAATAAAGTTGATAATCCGTCATGTTTCCCGCTTCCACATCTTTTTGCACCGCCTCCATGACAGCGTCAAGCTCTTCCTGTGTAAAACGGTAATCCTCTGTTCTGCCGTTCTCATCTACAAATGAAATACTGCCGGCATAATACTCATTCGTCTTATAGTAATTGCCAAACATGTTCTGCATCATCTTATCCGGATCACTCTCTAACGCAGTCACTTTTGCGACGACAGAATCTTTGTCCGCAGCCGCAGCCTGCCCAACCGGAACTGTATAACTTCTCCGCAGCTTCTTACCATCCTTCAGGGTATATGTGATTGAGAGATAATATTGGTTCTCTGCGCTCAGGCACTCTTCTTTCTGTGCCAGGATCTCTTTCTGGAAATCTATAATCTTCTGAATATCATCCGGTTCGGTATAGCGGAGCTTATAGTCCAGATAGAGCGATACCACCTTAACCTCTGAAACATCCGGTATTTTTCCTTCGATCCGGAATAGATCCAGTTTCAGTGCACCCAGAAATGCTGCCAGAACAACCGTTAAGACTGCCCATTCCCCAACTCTCTTTTTGTGGAACACACGGAAATTCTTCTCAATAAGCATCTCCGCCACAAAAAAGCCGATCGCACCAAAGATCAGGGTGCCTGCTGCAAGTATCCAAAAATGTACCTTTGCCGAAGAAAAACTGTTTCCGATCGTGTCAGCAACGGCAGTTCCTCCAAGCAGACCGGCGCAGACAGCCACGCCCCAGCGGAACACCGGCTTGATTCCCCGCATGCTGATAAGGTCACCTGCAGTCTCCAATTTTCTCCATTTATACAACTGATAGGCTGCGATCAGGAATACCACACCTGCCACTGCATAAATCCCGAGCAGATATGCACCCTTAAACTCGATTCCAACCGTCACATACTCACTGTTTTCTACTGACTGTATCCGCAGATTGTTTGTCAGATAGTAAATCGGAGACAAAATACAGGATTTTCCCGGATTCCAATTGTTTGACACCCCAAAGCAGACACTCTCTATCACCATGTTGATCAGATACCAGCATCCTACATACAGATAATTGACTACAAAATAATACACCGGAAATGCCAGAAGCTGTCCGGTAAACATCGCCACAAATGCGCCGAGCGCCAGTGCAAAAAACGTCATTGTAGCTTCTGCACCAAACCAGTATAAGATGTACTGTATGTTGGTGATATGTGTGCCAATGCAGACAAATACCGTGATAATAAAGGTCAGGATCTGCGGAATGATCATAAATGCAAACGCAGATATGATATTCGTCACAAACAACTCCCGTCTGTCCACCGGAAGCGAATGGATCATATTTGTATTCTTTGCAGAATACAGATAGGAAAACACTGCCATGATCATCACTGCTGCAAATGCAAATGTGATCACCGGATTCATGGCCACCCGCATAGCGCCGTTGATCGCACAGGACTGTCTCTGGATCTGGCTGTAACTGTCATCCAGCAGATAATACTGCATGTCAAACCACAGTCCGACCGGAAGCGAAACGATCAGATAACAACTGTACAATGCCCATAAAGGCCAAAAATGTGTCATATTTTTTTTGAAAATTGTTTTGTTAAAGCAGAATGTCTTTGACTTCATAATCCACACCTCCCAATTCATAAATAAAGATTTCCTCCAGTGTCAATGGAAGTACATCAACAATGGTAGGATTTTCTGTCAGAAGAACTTTCTCTGCCTCCTTCGGATCACCTTTTACGATCAGGGTATAGACACGCCCTGTGTTTGCCATATGCAGCACCTCAAAATCATCCGGCAATTTTGGCACACCATTCTGACATGCCACCTGAATCTTTGAAATATTTCCCTGAAGGTCACTCAAAGACCGCTCGATCATAATCTTTCCATGGTGCATGATGCCCACATGGTCACAGGTATCCTCAAGTTCCCTCAGGTTATGGGAGGACACTAAAACTGTCATTTTCCGCTCTGCCACTTCCGCCATTAAGATACTCCAGATCTGTCTGCGCATCACAGGATCAAGTCCGTCCACCGGTTCGTCTAAGATCAGCAGATCCGGTTTGCAGCAGATTGCAAGCCAGAACGCTACCTGTTTCTGCATGCCCTTCGACAGCCGTCTGATAGTGCGTTTCACATCGATCGTCGGGAAAAATTCCTGCATTTTATAAAAAAGCTTACTGTCAAACTGTGGATAGATGCCTTCATAAAAGCGTTTCATCTCCATCGTATCTGCCTGCATAAAATAAAACAGTTCATCCGGGATATAAGCCATCCTCTGCTTGATGTTCCGGTTTTCAAATACCGGTTCACCGTCGATCAGGATCTCTCCCTCATCTGCCTTATAAACTCCGGTAAGATGGCGGATCAACGTAGACTTTCCTGCTCCGTTTGGTCCGACCAGTCCATAAATATCACCTTTTCCCACATGCATATCCACGCCGTTCAACGCCTGAAAATCATCAAACTTTTTCTTTAAATTATGAACCTGGATCATTGTGCCTCTCCCCCTTTAGCCAATTGTTCAATACGTGTCTTCAAACTGTCCCCATCCGTCGCCAAAAACAACAGTTCCGTCACCACTTCATCAAATTCCTTCATCAGTTCTTCATTTCTGACGCCCAGCACTTCTTTCCGCTCGGCAACGAATGTTCCTTTTCCGGCAACGGTATAGACATATCCCTCTGCCTCAAGTTCCCGGTATGCCTTCTGGATGGTATTTGGATTGATGGCAAGCTTCGAAGCCATTTCCCGCACGGAGGGCAGCTTTTCATTTGCAATAAGGGAATTCGTGATAACCAGCTTTCTCAGACCATCTTTGATCTGTTCATAAATTGGTTTTGCATCCCTGTAATTTAACTGAATCAAATAACAAACCTCCCATCTGTATTAGCTGTATGATGTGTACTATCATTCTTCATACAGTTAATATAGCACGGGAGGTCTTCTATTACAATGAAGATAATCCTAGGATATTATTAAGAAATCTTTAATATGCCATTCTTTTCAAAGGCAGCATCGTTTCTGCTATCCGAGATAAGCCTTCAGAAGTTCAAACGTATTCTTTACTCCATCCACATGGCTTCTCTCATAACCGTGTGATGCATATACACCCGAACCGATCAGTCCGTGGCGCACATCATATCCGGCGCTCAGCGCAACATCTGCATCTGAACCATAGTATGGATAGACATCCACTGCAAAATCAATGCCATTCTCTTTCGCTGCCTTCACAAGACCGTTTACCACATCATAATGATATGGTCCATGGCTGTCCTTCGCACAGATCGACACCTGTGTCTCATCACAGGCAAGTCCGTCACCGACACATCCCATATCCACAGAGATCACTTCTGTCACGCCTTCCGGGACAGAGGCTGCGCCACCGTGTCCTACTTCCTCAAATACAGTGATGTGCTGGTAGATCATACGCTCCGGTGTCACATTTTCCTCTTTCAAATATTTTGCATAGCCCAATAAAATTCCAACACTTAATTTGTCATCTAAGAAACGGCTCTTAATGTAACCGGATTCTGTCACAGTTGTTCTCGGATCAAAGCAGACAAAATCGCCTGTCATAATGCCGAGTTTCTCCACATCCTCTTTTGATTTTACTTTTTCATCCAAAACAACTTCCACGGAATCATAGCTTCTCTTCGTATCGTTATATTCTCCGTTTACATGAATGGAAGCGTTGATCAGCTGTAATGTTCCGTCGTATTTTCCGTTAAATCTGGTGACAACTTTACAGTTTTCTCCCTCTGCATTGTTTGCATTCATGCCACCGACTGCTGTGACACGGAGTCTTCCGTTGGCTTTGATCTCTGCCACCATGGCACCTAACGTATCAATATGTGCCTCTAAAAGAACGGCGTTCTCTTTGTCCCTGCCGCCGATTGGTACGAGCACACCGCCTTTTACCGTAAGCTTTGGCTCATATCCAAGCTTTTTGTATTCTCCCATGACATAGTCTGCCACCTCTTTTGTGAAGCCGGATGGACTGTCGATTGCGAGGATATTCTTTGTCTCTTCTACCATATAATCTACATAATTTTTACTCATATCTTTTGCTCCTTTATCTATTTCAAATACAGATAATTGCGAAACTCCTTATTGTTTTTGAATTGTGAGAAATTAACAAAATTTTCGAAAACACGCTTCCGCTACGTGTCGCTGGTAACGGTACTAAGAAGCCAGTCACGATTAACATCGCACCTGCCTTCTAAGGACCGACCGCTCCCCAGTGTTTTCTCAAGCTTTTGTCAATTTCTCACAATTCAATTTACGTTCTCATGAGTTTCGCAGTTATCTTATTTTAAACATAAAAATGCCCCTAGGTTTCCGCGCTTACCATGGCTTGCGCGGTGGGAAAAAAGTAAGTCAGGATTGCAGCATGTGCAAATGTCCGTGATCTCTATATGTTCCGGCAGGACACCTGCATCAAGCAGTACAATTTCGTTTGCTTTCCAGAGGTCGAGCTGATATTTTCCATTTTCTTTTGCGATAAGGATCTCATTCTCATGTCCTGCAAATGCCCGCTCAAACTCCACCGCAACATCCCCGCTCACCTCGTAGCAGTCCTGACAGATGGACGGTCCGATCGCACAGCGCAGTTCCTCCGGTCTGCTTCCGTATTCCCTCCGCATCGCCTCGATAGTCGCTTTTCCCATGCGGTTTACTGTTCCACGCCAGCCGGAATGGCTTAACCCGATGGCGCAATGCACCGGATCGACAAAATACAGCGGAACACAGTCCGCATAGAACGTTGATAATACTAAGCCCGGCACATCCGTGATCAGTCCATCTGTATCATGAAATTCCCGTTCTCTCGTAAGTCCATTTCCTGCATCCTCCACCGTCACTTTTCTTACATTTGTCGTATGTGTCTGATCCGTAAAAACAAATTTATCATAATCCACATCAAGCGCTGATGCAAGTCTTCTGTAATTTTCCCGGACTGCCTCCTCTTCATCTCCTCTTGTAAAACTCAGATTCATGGTGGAAAAAATACCCTCACTCACGCCGCCAAGTCTTGTGGTAAAACCTTCTTTTACGATTCCTGTTTTCTCCAATAACGGAAAATGTAAAAGCGGCACTTCCACGCCAGCCCCAGGATGATGTATAACCTCTGCCGGCACTCCTGTATTGTTTTTCCGCTTCCAGCTTTTATGTTCCATATCACTTACAACTCTCCTGATTTTGTCCTGCGAAAAAGCAGCCATAAAAATGCATTCTTTCACCCTCTCAGAACCCCTGATAGTCAAATGCATTCTGAATGACTTTTATCTGCTCTCCCAAAATTGCCGCCACATCAAACCTGCAAGGTGTATATGTTCCATAACCATGTGTCAGGCAATAATACGAAGCTACTTTGGAAATCGTTCTCTGTTTTGCAGCAGTCACCGCCTCAAGTGGATTTCCCGCTGCGTTGTCCGCACGGTATTTTACTTCCACAAACACCAGGTATCCGCCCTGTCTTGCCACGATATCGATCTCTCCAATACGACATCTGTAATTATATTCTAAAATCTCATACCCCTGCTGTTCCAAATACACACCTGCCAGTTTTTCATAGGCAGTTCCCACACTTCTCTTATTGATAAAACCCTCTTTTCTACAGCAGCATCCTTTTTCTGTGCCTGCTGTCCCTCATTCTATTCACTTCCTGCAGCACACTATTTGATTATGCCATTTATCTGCTGCAATTTCACTTCATTTATGATAACATATCTGCCTGCTGCAATTTTGCCTTCATCTTATCCATATCATCCACAAACACAAGGATCTCAGCGACTACTTCATAAAGTTCCGGTGGAATCGCATCCCCGATCTCTAATTTCGACAGCGTCTCCGCCAGCTTATTATCTTTATAGAAAGGGACATCATTTTCTTTTGCCTTTGCGATGATCTTTTCTGCCACTTCGCCCCTGCCACTGGCAAGGATCTTCGGTGCTTTATCTCCCGGCTCATATGCTACTGCTACCGCTGTTTTTACCTTTTTCTTTTCATTATCCCATGCCATATCCGCTCACCACCTCTGTTTTGTATCTGATATACTAGGCTCTCACATCAAACGAATACCGATGCAATGTTCCCATCTGTGGCATATCTTTCCGCAGGAAATCATCCCCAAAGCTGACCTTCTTTTCTTCCTTTGTCATCGTTATGGTACACTGATAACCTTTGTCTTTCATCTTTTGTTCCAGAATGGGCAGATACTTTTCCACAAGATCATAGGACGCATCGTCAGCCATATAAAAATTTGTTTTGACATTCCGATGCTGCATTTTCACTGAGACATCGGTAGAACCAAGATGTTCCATATCCAGATGTAAAAAAGCACTCAGCTCCGCATCCGGATCTCTCAGATTCTTTTTATTCGTGTATACATAAAGTTCTCCGTTTGCATTCTGACCGGACAGCTTCAATGGCACCTGTACATAAGTATATGCCTGATTGAGCTGATTCATAAATTCAATATTACCGCGCACCTCTGCCGCAGTTTCCGGAAATCTGGTTTTCGTAACGCCTGCCTCTTTCAGCGCATCTTCCACCTGTCTCATCTGCTGCTCCAATTTTTCGTAAAGCTGGCTGATCTTTTTCTCCTGTTTCAACGCTTCCGGCTGTATCAGCCACTGCTGTTCCATCACATTCCGAAGCAGACTTTTATATGCATCACTTCCGAATAATTTTTGGATACTCTGCGATGCCATTCCATTGTTTTCAGATAAAAGCTGTGATACTGTGCGCAGAAAATCAGAGACGGTCAGATTTTTGTCCAATGCCGTTTTGCCGTCCGCAGCTTTCCATGCAGCGTCCTCTGTCATCAGATTCTGTGCTACGCTTTCATCCTCCAACGTGTCGATAAAAATATCCTGCTCCATCGCTTCCGGGAAAAGTTTTGTACTTTCTACCAGTGAAGGAATATTCTGCAATAACCTTCCGAGACTTGAAAACTGCTGATCTGATAAAACCTCACCAATTGCCTGACCACCTGTTCCTTCCTGTATGGCTTGTCCTGCTGTTGTGGTCTGCTCTCCGTTTACAGTCTGTTCCTCTGCGCCTAGCCGTCCGTCAGTCAAAATCTGTCCTTCCGACGTCGTCTGTCCTTCTGCCGTTGTCTGTCCACCGGTCACGATCTGTCCTTCTGCCGTTATCTGTCCGCCGGTCACGATCTGTCCTTCTGCCATTGTCTGTCCACCGGTTTCTATCTGCCCCTCTGTATTGACCGATTCTCCGGCAGCAGTCTGCTCTGGAAGAAGGATTGAGAGAATCTTCTGATTCATCTGTACCGCCTGATCCGGTGTCAGATCATGAGAGCCAGCAAGATCAGCCAGTTCATTCATCGCCTGATCCATCTCCTGTAAAATGGCATGCTCATCTGTCATGTAATTTTCAAACTGCGCTGCCATCTCCGGCGAAACCGGGATTCCAAGCTTTGTCATATTTACAACCGTAGTAATATCTACACCGGGATTCATATTTGCGATCCTTGCCATATTTAAAAGGCTTTGCTTATCAATTGGCATCTGCTCTTTCATCATAGCATCTACCATTGCAAGATTCCGCTCTGTCACAGGTACGGTTCCTTCCGTCAGCGCATTGGTAAGAATTGGGTTTCCTCCACTGCCAGCACCTGTGTATGGTTTGATCTCAATCGTCACACCATCGTTGCTTTTTACCTGAAAGAACATCGGAGTCCCCTGTGAGAGCGGCACTTTTCCGGACAATCTTGCTGTGATGGTCTGTCCATCGCTAAGCGCCAGCGTCACTTTTCCATTTTTCACAGAACTGACCGTTCCTTCAAAAACACTTCCGGAAGACAATTCTTCCATCGTAGATACCACTTTCTGCATACCGGAAGCTGCCTTCAACTCTTCTGTTCCGCTTGAAATATTTCTGTTGTATTGTCCTAACATATCGGATATGTGCATGGTTTCGCCTCACTTGATACAAACTTCCTCTATAGTAAAATTTTTCCTGCGATCAGAAGCAATTTCTAATACGGTAGTCCATATCCCTTAAACAAAATTTTTGATAAAGCTGGCACGATGTATCGGAGATGGTCCAACTTCCTGCAATGCCTTGATATGTTCCGCCGAACCATAGCCTTTATTGGATGCGAATCCATACTGTGGCAGAATCTTGTCATACTCTACCATCAGGCGGTCCCTTGTAACCTTCGCAACAATGCTCGCTGCCCCAATGGAAATACTTTTTGCATCTCCTTTGATAATTGGCACCTGTCTGATGGAAACTCCGGGAATCGTGACCGCATCATTTAATAATATATCGGGTTTTACGCTTAATTTGCTTATAGCCTCACGCATTGCCTCATAAGTTGCCTGCAAAATATTGATTTCATCAATCCTCTGTGAGCTTGCCATTCCAATACCTACCGCAACTGCCTTTTCCATGATCACATCATACAATTCTTCCCGCTTTGCAGCAGAAAGCTTCTTAGAATCGTTGATATACAAAATATCGCAGTCTTTTGGCAAAATAACTGCGCCAGCTACCACCGGACCGGCAAGCGGTCCTCTTCCGACTTCGTCAATACCGCAGATATAGCCATAATCTGCATATTCCCGCTCATATTTTTTCAGATTTTCAATGCGCAGCTTCTCTGCCTCTAATTTTTCAAACCGTTTCTTTGCCTGCTCTACGATTTTCACAACACCGGAACGCTCGTCTTTTTCATATGTTTCTATAAAAGAAGGCAGTTTCTCATCGTCCACTGCCTTAAGTTCTTCTTTGATCTCACCGATTTTTTTCTCTGCCATTCTGTCCACTTATCCTTTGTCAACTTTTGACGCTTTCTGTATAAAATAGGTTCATCACCGGCTTTATTCAGCCTGCACCTGTGGCCGCTCCAAAGTAATCTTTCCAAGCTTTCCGCCTCGGAATTCATCAATCAGAAGTGCTGCCGCTTTGCTATAATCCAATTCGTTTCCTTTGGAAATGCATTTGCGGTTCTCTGCAATCTGCTCTAAAATCTTCACCGGAGTTTGTGTCTCATCTACACCATAGCGGTCTGTTAAAATTCCGGCATAATCTCTTGTCAGAACTTTGATCAGCTCCAGTGACAATTCATCAATATTCAAAATTTCATCTTTGATTGCCCCGATCAGTGCAAGACGCAGTCCAACCATCTGATCTTCAAATTTCGGCCACAAAATTCCCGGTGTATCCAGTAATTCCAGATTTTTGTTCAGTCTGATCCACTGTTTTCCTTTTGTCACACCCGGTTTATTTCCAGTTTTGGCACATGCCTTTCCCGCATAGGAATTGATAAACGTCGATTTTCCAACATTTGGAATTCCGACTACCATCGCACGGACAGGACGATTTAAGATTCCTCTTCTTCTGTCACGCTCAATCTTTTCCTTACAGGCTTCCATTACTACATTTGTAACTGTTTTCATGCCTGTCTTGGTTCTCGCATCCAGACCGACAACATAGTAGCCCATCTTTTTAAAATAGGCTGCCCATTCTTTGTTCTGATTCTCATCAGACAAATCTGATTTGTTCATGATGATCAGTCGCGCTTTATTTTTTCCCAACTCATCAATATCCGGGTTCCGACTGCTTAACGGGATTCTCGCATCCACAAGCTCGATCACCAGATCAATTAATTTTATGTCTTCCTGCATCTGACGTTTTGCTTTCGTCATATGTCCCGGATACCACTGAAACTGCATACTTTTTCCTCACTTTTCTTATATAAATCCAAATTTTTTCCACGGAGATACACGGAACCATGCTTTTCCAATAATGTAATCTTTTTTCACATTTCCAATATTGGCATAGCGGCTGTCCTCGCTGTTATTGCGGTTATCTCCAAGGACAAAATATTCATCATCCTCAAGTTTTAGTTCCTCCGATGCAAGCCCTGCCTCCTCGATGGCAGACACATCTACTTTCTCATCAAAAAGTTCCCCATTCACATAAACAGCACCATTTTGAATCAATACCGTGTCTCCCGGCACTGCAATCACGCGCTTTACATAGTAATGTGATTTTTCATTCCCGTTTGGAAGAAACACAATAATGTCATTCGGCTTTGGATCGGACACCTTATAAATGAACCGATTTACCAGAATTTCGTCTCCACTTTCCAATGTTTCTGACATGGACTGCCCCACCACGCTGGTCCGCAATCCGATAAAATATACAAATGTAAAAGCAATGACCAGAGTAATCAAAATCTCAACTGTCCAGCTTAAGATTTCCTTTACAATGGTCATGTTTACTTTTTTCTTTCTTCTTCCGAAATTTAGTCCACTCCGTCTTCTTCTCACTTTTGCTTTCCTCTGCTCTATCGTCTGTATACAAATACACGTTATAGATTACCACAAAGCACGTTTGTGTGCAATTCGAGAATCGGATTTTCCAGATTTTATAAATATATTATTCCGCCCCTTTACCGGTAAAGCGCCGTCTCAACAAGTACACCGATCACCAGATAACGATGATTTCGCTCACCGCTTACACAGGTGGAAAGTGTGATAAGTCTGTCATCCTCTCCGATTTCCATATCCTCCCGGACGTGTAATTTATTGTCAGAAACTTTTTCTCTGACATCCGCCAAAAACTGATCTCTGTCGTCCTTACTGCTGATCACATACTCTGACGGAATGTACACATCTGTAAACTTCGCCGCCTCGTAGATTTCATAAGTCAGACGTTCATTTTCCGTATACACATAAATATACGGATGCCCGTCAAAAAACGTTTCATCCTCAAAGCTGTGAATACTTCCAAACATGGAACCATTTTTCATGTTATGTCCATATAGTACCGTATTATAATCCGAGAAATCTTTCCGGTTACATTGATTGGTGTAAATGCAGCCCGGATATCCCTTGCTGTGGTCTAAGTTATAATCCAGATAATAATTGTCTGTCTCAGACTGTAACAGCGGATAGTCTACCTGCGTTCCCGGCACAACGATCCATGCGTAAATATCTTCATTCTGTTCATGCAACTGTCCGAAATCATAGACCGGATCACAGTAGATCACTGTTTCTTCTGTGCTCTCCTCTGTCTCCGGCTCTGCGATAACCGTCTCTGTTGCAGCACTTAACGTCTCTTCCTGCCGGAGTTTTTCGTACTCCAGTTCCCGCTGTTTCACACTCCAGTGATGATAGATCAGATAGCCTCCACAGCATACGGCAATGGCACAGAGTATCAGCACAACTGTCCAATCGGCTGGTTTTCTCCGCCTTAATGCTCTCCGTTCTTTTTTCCTCTTTTCCCGCAATGTACTCATTTTTTCTGCTCCTCGTAAAATAAATCAATGATCGTCTGCTGTACTGCCTCGTCATCTAAATAATACTCTTCATATTGTTCTCCCATCTGGATATTTCCCTGTAAAATCTGCATATTTTCCTCATCAAAATTACAGCCTGAAAGTTCTGTCGATAAATATAGCACCTCGTCCGTTGAAATATCTGTCAACATATAGTCTGACAACTGGCTCATCAGGTTTACTGCCAACGCTGGGTTCTGTGCTAACGTTTTCTTAGCCTGACTGATAAATGCTTTTAAATATCTTTTCTGTCGTCCAATCCTGCTATATGCACTGCCGCTTACCATAATATCTCTTCCCTGCACAAACTCCTGCGCCTCTTCTCCCTGCAAATGTACCGTCGCACCCTTTTTGAACTTTGCATTATATAAGGTATAATCATCATCCATCTCAACCGTAACACCGCCGACTGCATCATTCACAGTTCCTATACAGCTTAAATTCATTGCGACATATCCATTGATCGGCACTTCATTTTTTAAAATATCTGCAACCTGCCCAATAACCAGTGAACAGCTTTTTTCCTGCCCATCGGCATACGCATACTGCAATGCCAGTTGCCCGGTAAACGCACCCATTTCATTTCCATTTTCATCACACGCCACAATGCTCACCAGTGTATCTCTCGGTATTGCCAGAATGCGTATATTGGAATGTTCAAAATCAAGGGAAACCAGAAAGACTGCATCCGCCTGCCCGACACTTCCACCATCATCATCACGTTCCCACATTGCCTCTTCTTTGTCCACGCCAATGCATAAAATATTTACGATATCTTTTCTGTATTGGTATGTTGTTCCATGATAATCAATCGTATTCTGAAAAGACGCCATCTCCTCAAAGACATCCTGCTGTTCTGCTGCAATATTTGCTTCCAGATTCTTTTTTCCTTTATATCTTACCAGAAAAAATAGTAACACGAATATACCTAATATAACAATTACAACCATAATTTTCCAATACTTTTTTATCAGCTTTTTCATAATTTCACCTAAAAAAAGAAAAGCTATATGCCACTATGACATATAGCCTTACTTTTATGACTTATCAAATACGATCTTATTTTGTATAGTTCATTCTACGTCTTGCATATACAACAGCACCTGTTGCTGCGATTACAACTACAAGAATCATTGCCATATTCATTCCTGCATCAGCAGTTTTTGGTGAAGTTGCTGCTGCATTTGTATCTGCTACAGAAGCAACAAATACAGGAGAAAGGGATGTAAATTTTGCATATACAACACCGTCTGCAACATTTGTCACAGGTACATTTTCCCATACACCAGCAGAGGTAAGATGGGCAACGACTACAGTATCGCCAGCTTTAATTCCTGCAACAGAAATTGCAATTGGATTGGATAAATCTGTAGCTGTCAGTTCATAAGTTCCGTATACACCACTCTTATAAGAATAGTTTAAACCTAAAACACTGTTGATCATTGTCTGAACAGCTGCTGCTTTTTTCTCAACTTTCTGTTCAGCTGTCAATGTTGTGTCATTGTCAATTGCTGCCATATCTGTGAAATATCCACTTAATTTTTCTTTCTGAACATCGTTCAATGCATCCTGTGTGATTGCTTTCTGCTCTACTTTTACTTCTGTTGCTGCTGTAGTTGTCTGTGATGTTGTTGTACTGGAATTATTTGCAGAAGGGCTTCCCGCTGCTAATGTTGTTACGCTTGCTCCTAAACAAAGTACCATAGATAATACTACTGCTGCTAATTTCTTTTTCATATCTTTTGTCCTCCAAAATTTAATGATTAGGATTTTTCATCCCTTAAACACTAAACCCATTCTACCCCCCCCCTTGAAAAATTTGTCAATGTAAAACATTGCCAATTTTTCATAGCTTACATCATAGATTTTTGTATATTTTTTTGTGGACACATAAATATAAAAAAGCCATAGAAAAAGCGGCTGCTCTCTCTATGGCTCACGCATGCATTGAACTATTTTACTAATTCTTTCACTTTAGCTTTCTTACCAACACGGTCTCTTAAGTAGAATAATTTAGCTCTTCTTACTTTACCAGCACGAACAACTTCTACTTTTTCAACGTTTGGAGAATGTAAAGGCCAGGTTTTCTCAACGCCACATCCGTTAGAAATCTTTCTAACTGTGAATGTTTCACGGTTGCTTCCACCCTGTCTCTTAATTACAACACCTTCGAAAACCTGGATTCTTTCACGGTTTCCTTCTTTGATTTTACCGTAAACTTTTACAGTATCACCAACACGGAATTCAGGTACTTCAGCTTTTAACTGTTCTGCTTCAATGCTTTTAATAATTTCGCTTGCGTTCATTTTGTGACCTCCTATTATTTGGATGTTCTTAATACGCCTATTCGTAACAGAGGACCATCTCCTTTATTCACAACTCGTTAACATTACCATGCTTTCACGGAAAAGTCAAGCGCTTTTCACATTTTACAACAAATAAATAACACTGATGATCCAGAGTGCTATTCCAACTGCAACCGCAGCAATGCCTATCCAGAATCCGGCATATGCCATTTTAGATTTTGCCTCCGACATGGTCTTCTTCCCCAGAATAATCGCTGCAATTCCAAAGAGAATTCCAAAAAGCGGAGAAAGAAAAGCAATGATCAGTGCTGCCATGCCAAGCGTTAATACCCATATTGATTTTGTATAGTGATTCATATCAAACCCCGCTCCTTCTCTCGTAACATTTTCATATGATCTTCACCGCAAATATAAAGCCCTGGCAAACAGTTACAGATACTCCTGATATTTCATCTGCTCTTTTTTCGTGAGTTCCGCTTTTTTCAACAGATCCGGTCTGCGCTCAATTGTCCGTAATATTGCCTGTTCTCTCCGCCATTCATCTACTTTTTTATGATCACCGGACAACAGGATGGAAGGAACTTTTTTCCCCATCCACTCTTCCGGGCGGCTGTACTGCGGATATTCCAGCAGATTACCTTCAAATGATTCCGTGGAACCCGATTCATCATTCGTAAGAACCCCGGGTACCATACGCGAGATTGCATCCACCATGACCATCGCAGGAAGTTCCCCTCCTGTCAGCACATAATCACCAATTGAAACATAATCTGTCACAATCTCTTCTAACACACGCTCATCGATTCCTTCGTAATGACCGCATAATAAAATCAGATCTTTTTCCTGAGCCAGGTCTTTTGCCATCGGTTGTGTGAATGTCGGTCCCTGCGGTGTCAGATAAACCGTCCTTGGCTTGTATCCAATACGATCCACAACAGACTTCCACGCATCATATACCGGCTGTGCCTGCATGAGCATACCTGCACCGCCTCCGTATGGATAATCGTCCACTTTTTTATGACGTTCCAGCGTATAATCCCTGATATTTACCGCCTCAATGGAAAGCAGTCCTCTGTCTTTTGCTCTTACCATTTATCCATTCTGTTTCTCCTCTTTTAACGCCCGGATCTCATCTCTGAGCTTCGCAGAACCCTGCATTCCCTTGGTATACCATGCCACATGCTTGCGCATTTCACGAATTCCGATATAATCTCCCTTGAACTCGATCTGCAGTCTTGCATGACGCAGCATCATTTTTTTGACTTCTGCGATCGTCGGCGGCTCAATGATTTTTCCATTTTCCAGATCAACTTCTTTGACGCACTCTTTGATTGCCGGAAGCAAAATATCATCCGTTCCCTCTTTGCTTAAAACATATACATCATTCGCACCTGTCTGGAGAACATCGCTCAATTCGCCTAAATCTTCCCCCTCGTCCGACTCTGCCTGCAAACCGATCAGATCTGCGATAAAGTACTCGTTTTTCTTTAATTTTACCGCATTTTCACGGGTGACATACAAACTCTTTTTGCGATATTTTTCCACGTCATTGATATTGTCAATTCCCTTGAACTTGACAATAACCATATTTTTGAAAAATTTCACACCGGCAACTTCAAGGTCGACTAACTCTTTTCCGGTATCCAAAACAACGTTTTTCAGTTTTTTAAATCTTGCCGGATCATCCGTCGTAGGAAATACTTTCACTTCTCCCCTGACACCATGTGTGGTTGTTATTACACCTACCTGTAATAAATCTTCCATGTAATCTCCTTTATCAACTTTCTTCTGCTATCCAAATTAGCATGGTAAGGAAAAAGCTATCCCAGACAACTGGGATAGCCCATCATGTTACTGCATAATCTCAACAATAACTTTTTTTTCTTCTTTTGAGGCTGCTGCCTTCACAACGGCACGGATCGCTTTTGCAATTCTACCCTGTTTGCCGATTACCTTACCCATGTCAGACTGTGCAACGCGCAGCTCCAACACGATGGCTTTCTCATTCTCGGTCTCTGTCACAACAACTTCGTCCGGGTAATCAACTAGTGATTTGGCAATTACTTCAACTAATTCTTTCATTAGACCACCTCACTAATCTTATTTTTCGATTCCAGCATTTTTGAAGATTCTAGCTACTGTATCTGTTGGCTGAGCTCCGTTAGCTAACCATTTCTTTGCTAACTCTTCATTTACATGATATTCGCTTGGATCTTTTGTTGGATCATAAGTTCCGATCTCTTCGATACATCTTCCGTCTCTTGGGGATCTGGAATCTGCAACTACGATTCTATAGAAAGGAGCCTTCTTCTGTCCCATTCTTCTTAATCTGATCTTTACTGCCATGATTTCACCTCCTCATAGGTTTTGTTTTTTATTTAAAAGGGAAGTCCTTTGAACATTCCTCTTTTACCACGTTTGCCGCCCATCATGCCGGGCATCTGTTTCATCATTTTCTTTGTCTGCTCAAACTGCTTGACCAGACGATTGACTTCTGCCACCTGTACACCCGCACCTCTTGCAATGCGGTTCTTTCTGCTTGGATTGAGCAGATTCGGATTTTTACGTTCCTGCGGTGTCATGGAATGAATAATTGCCTCTATTCTCCGCATGTTTTTCTCCGCTTCGTCCGTATCAATCTCCGGCATCTTTCCACCGCCGAGTCCAAGTCCCGGCATCATGCCCATCAGACTGGACAAACCGCCCATCTTTTTCATCTGACTCATGGACTCTAAATACATTTCAAAGTCAAATTCATTCTTGCGCATCTTCTGCTCAAGTTCTTTGGCTTTCTCCTCATCAATGTTCTCCTGTGCTTTCTCAATCATGGTAAGCACATCACCCATACCAAGGATTCGGGATGCCATACGATCCGGATAAAACTGTTCCAGATCCGAAAGTTTCTCACCCATACCTGCGTACAGAATCGGTTTTCCTGTCACTGCGCGGATGGAAAGAGCTGCACCGCCCCGGGTATCTCCATCGAGCTTTGTCAGAACAACACCATCGATTCCTATCTTGTCATTAAATGTCGAAGCAACATTTACCGCATCCTGACCGGTCATTGCATCAACAACGAGAATGGTCTGGAATACATCCACCGCTTCTTTGATCTCCACAAGCTCATCCATCATCTCTTCATCAACATGCAGACGACCTGCCGTATCAATGATCAGAACATTACAGTCTTCTTTCTTTGCATGTTCCACGGCCGCTTTGGCGATATCCGCAGGTTTGTTTTTATTTCCCATGGAAAATACTTCCACGCCCTGCTTTTCTCCATTGATCTGCAACTGTTCGATTGCAGCCGGACGATACACATCACAGGCTGCCAGCAGTGTCTTTTTCCCTTTGGTCTTTAATTTGCCTGCGATCTTTGCCGTGGTAGTTGTTTTACCGGCACCCTGCAGACCTACCATCATAATGACGGTCAGTTCTTTTCCCGGCCGGAACGCAATCTCGGTTGTCTCGGAGCCCATGAGCTTAACCATCTCTTCGTTTACGATCTTGATGACCATCTGTCCCGGATTGAGACCGCTCATCACATCCTGTCCGATTGCCCGTTCCTGCACATCTTTTACAAACTTCTTGACCACACGGAAATTTACATCTGCCTCAAGCAGTGCCATCTTGACTTCTTTCAGTGCTGTCTTGACATCGTCCTCTGTCAGTCTGCCCTTGCTGCGAAGATTCTTAAATACATTCTGCAATTTTTCAGAAAGACTGTCAAATGCCATACTACAGCTCCTCCAAAATCTGATTTGAAATCGTTGCGATCTGTTCTACGATCTGTTCATCTTTTGTTTGATGAAACTGTTCTGCCAGTCTGTGAATTCCCTCCACATCCTGCTTCACAGATAAGAACTTCTCTACCAGATGAAGTTTCTTTTCATAATCCGAAAGCTTCTTTCCACAGCGTTTGATCATATCTGCCACGCCCTGTCTGGTAATCCCCTCCTCCCCGGCAATCTCACCGAGAGAAAGATCATTGAACACGAAGTCCTCATAGATCCGGCGCTGATGTTCATTCAGTAACTCGCCATAAAAATCATATAAATAAGCCTGTTGTAACTTTTCTTCCACATCAATCACCTTGGATACTTTACCATAAAGAAAACAAGGTGTCAAGTATTTTTTCTTGACACCTTGTAATTTATTTTTAAATCATGGTTCTTACGATCTTTGGCTTATATCCGGCCTTTTCCAGCGCCTTGATAATCTGCTTCTTGTGATCGGTACCAAAACACTCCAATGTAATCCGAAGTTCAACTGCGGCATTCCGGTTCGTGGAAACAAACTGATTGTGTTCGAGTTTGATGACATTTCCCTGCTCTTTTGCCAGTGTCTCGGAAACTTTCGCCAGTTCTCCCGGCTTATCCGGAAGCAATACCGAAACGGTAAAGATACGGTCACGGAAAATCAGTCCCTGCTGTACCACAGAGGACATCGTAATCACATCCATGTTTCCACCGCTTAAGATGGATACCACACGCTTGTCCTTGACATTTAAATGCTTTAATGCAGCTACTGTAAGCAGTCCGGAATTTTCTACAATCATCTTGTGGTTTTCCACCATATCCAGAAAGCTTACGATCAGTTCATCATCCGTTACCGTGATAATGTCATCCAGATTTTTCTGGATATATGGGAAAATTTTGCTTCCCGGTGTCTTTACGGCAGTACCGTCGGCGATTGTATTTACTGTCGGAAGCGTTGTCACTTTTCCGGCTGCAAATGAAGCCTGCATACAGTTTGCACCAGCCGGCTCCACACCGATCACCTTAATCTTTGGATTGAGCAGCTTTGCAAGTGTGGATACGCCTGTTGCCAGTCCGCCTCCCCCAATCGGAACAAGAATATACTCTACCAGCGGAAGTTCCTTAAAGATCTCCATTGCAATGGTTCCCTGACCGGTTGCCACTGCCAGATCATCGAACGGATGAATAAAGGTATATCCATTTTTTTCTGCCAGCTCCAGTGCATGTGCACATGCCTCATCATATACATCTCCGTACAACACAACTTCCGCACCGTAACTCTTGGTACGATTCACCTTGATCAGAGGCGTGGTGGTTGGCATTACAATTACCGCCTTACAGCCGTAGCACTTTGCGGCATATGCCACTCCCTGCGCATGGTTTCCGGCAGATGCTGTAATCAGTCCTCTCTGACGTTCTTCCTCTGAGAGCGTGCTGATTTTATAATAAGCACCTCTTACTTTGTATGCACCGGTAAACTGCATATTCTCCGGCTTTAAATATACTTTATTGCCTGTCTGGTCACTTAAGTAATCACTGTATACAAGTTTTGTCTCCAGAGTAACCTCTTTTACTTTTTCACTTGCTTCTTCAAATTTATCTAGCGTCAGCATCTTCATCGTTGTCCTCCTTATTTTTTACGTCAAACAATGCATTCACAAATTCATCTGGGTCAAATTTCTGGAGGTCATCAATGGTCTCTCCCACGCCGATATATTTGACCGGCACTCCAAGTTCCGCCTGAATTGCCACCGCAATTCCTCCCTTGGCTGTTCCATCCATCTTTGTCAGCACAATTCCGGAAATCTTTGCCACATCGGAAAATTCCTTTGCCTGAACCAGCGCATTCTGTCCGGTTGTCGCATCCAGCACAACCAGCGTCTCCCGATACGCCTGTGGATACTCTTTTTCGAGAATCTTGTTAATTTTTCCAAGCTCATTCATCAAATTTTTCTTGTTGTGCAGTCTTCCTGCTGTATCGACAAGAAGAACATCTGCATTGCGGGCCTTTGCTGCCGCTGTGGCATCATAAACAACAGATCCAGGATCTGCTCCTTCCACGCCACCGATCATATCCACACCAGAACGGTTCGCCCACTCTTTTAACTGATCTCCGGCTGCCGCACGGAACGTATCTGCTCCCGCAATCACGACACGTTTCCCCTGATCTTTTAACTTCCCGGCAAGCTTTCCAACCGTCGTAGTCTTTCCTACACCGTTGACACCGATGACGAGAACAACAGATTTTTCGTTTTCAAAACGATATGCCGTTTCCTCTACCTTCATCTGCTCCTTAATACTGTCGATCAGAAGCTGCTTGCATTCTTCCGGCTGCTTGATATGGTTCGCTTTTACCTTGTCCCGCAGGTCATCTAAGATTGCCTCTGTGGCTTTCACTCCCAGATCTCCCATGATCAGGATTTCTTCCAGTTCTTCATAGAATTCTTCGTCAATCTTGGAAAAACCGCTAAATACAGCATCAATTCCGGAGACGATGTTATCTCTTGTCTTTGTCAGTCCCTCTACAAGCCGACTGAAAAAACCTTTCTTTTCACCCATCTTTCTATTCCTTTCTCAAAATATCTTAAGCTGTCAGATCGTTCTCGATCAGATTTACCGACACAAGCGTGGATACACCTTTCTCCTGCATCGTAATACCATAAAGACGATCCGCTGCCGTCATCGTACCACGTCTGTGCGTAATTACGATGAACTGTGTATTTTTTGTCAGTTTATTCAGATAACTTGCAAAACGCGTTACGTTCGAATCATCGAGCGCCGCCTCAATCTCATCTAACAGACAGAACGGCGACGGTTTAAGCGCCTGAATCGCAAACAGCAGTGCAATCGCAGTCAATGCCTTTTCTCCACCGGACAGCTGCATCATGTTCTGCAGTTTCTTTCCAGGCGGCTGCGCAATAATACGGATACCACATTCAAGAATATCCTCATCCTCCACAAGTTCCAGTGTTCCGTGTCCGCCACCGAACAGGTGCTTGAAGGATGCATCAAATTCTCTCTGTATCTCTGCAAATTTCTCGGTGAACTGCTTACGCATTCCGGTATCCAGATCTTCAATGATACCAAGTAACGTCTCTTCTGCCTCGACCAGATCGTCATGCTGTCCCTTTAAAAATGTATAACGTTCGGATACTTCTTTGTATTCTTCGATTGCATTGACATTGACATCGCCGAGTTTGCGGATTTCGTCCTTTACTTCTGCAACCAGTTTCTTTAAAGATGCCAGATCATCGTACATCTCGTTACGCAGTTCCATCGCTGCGTGTGGCGTCAGTTCATATTCTGTCCACAGATAATTCGTTTGTGTCTCAGACTCCTCGGTCAGCTTTTCTCTCTGATTATTCAGACGGAAAATTTCTTTATCAAGATCATTACAGCGCTTGGAAATTTCCTCCTGCTTTTGGAAAAAGCCGTGATAATCCGCGGACATCTGTTCCTTCTTCTCTAAGCTTATTCGAAGTTCTTCCTGTAATTTACTGCCGGAATCATCGGATGCCGCCAGTGTCTTTTTAATTTCTTCAATATCATTTTGTTTCTTTTTGGCATCTTCCTTGGAATTCTTTGCATTCTCCATAAGTTCTGCCTGTTCCGCATTGAACTTTTCTAATTCTCCGTTGATACGGTCAATATTCATCTGATTGAACTCTGCACTCTGGCGAAGATTTGCCTCTTCCAACTGCATTTTCGACAGCTCATCGCTGATCTCTGCCTCACGCTTATTCTGTGTTTCAAGCGTTTCCTGCATATGGGCAGTTTCCTCATTGATTTCTGTCTCGCGTGTCTTTGCAAACTCCATTTCATCGAGAATCTGCTGCTTGTTCTGCGCAATTTCTGCAATCTGCTGTTCCATCTGCTCACGCTCATTCATCAAACCGGAAAAAGCCTGTTCGCTCTCATCCTTCTGCTGCGTTGCACGGTCAAGATTCAACTTGGCTGTATTTTGTGCAATGAACTTCTTCTGCAAAGCTTCTTTGCAGGATTCCAGCTCATCTGCATTCAGTTCAATTGCCGTCGCGATATCTTCTCTCCGGCTTTTGATCTGTTTGAGTTCTTCCTGAATCATCTGCACGCTCTGCTCCAGTTCCTCAATCTCACGATTGCGGGCCAGCAAATTGGAAGAATTCTTAAATGCACCACCGGTCATTGATCCGCCCGGGCTTAAATACTCACCCTCTAATGTTACAATATGTAAGCTGTAATGATTCTTCTTAGCCAAAGCGATCGCATGGTCGATCGTATCTACCACGAGTACTCTTCCCAAAAGGTAAGCTGCGACTTCTTTGTATTTTGCGTCGCACTGTACCAGTTCATTGGCAATGCCAATGACACCCGGTTCTCCGATCGCATTCTCATTTTTCGGATTGCCCTTTGCTTTCACACTGGTCAGTGGCAGAAACGTTGCACGGCCATATCGGTTCTGTTTCAGATAAGCGATCATTTCTTTTGCAGTTGCTTCATCTTCTGTTACAATATTCTGAATACTGCCACCCAATGCCGTCTCAATCGCTGTCTCGTACTTTTTTTCTACCTGAATCAGATCCGATACAACACCCAGAATTCCTTTGTGACTGCTTTTCTGTTCCATAACCCGGCGAATACTGTTCCCATATCCGTCATAACGCTCCGCAATATCCCGCAGAGAATCCAGTCTGGACTGGTTTTTGTGAAATGCTGTCTGTTTTTCTTCGAATTTACGGGCATTCTCTTTTGACTTCTGACGCCATTCATTTTCTTTTGCCGTCAATTCTTCTTCCTGTGCCTTCAATGCGATAATCTCCTGATTGACCGCATCAAACTCCTGCTCGTACGTTGCAAGAACCGAATTCAAATCCTCTTCCTGCGTTTTACGGCTCAACAGACGCTGTCCAAGTTCTGCTTTACGGATGTTGATCTGTTCGATCATCGTATCAAAACGTTGCTGTTTGGAAGCAATCGTTCCTTTGTTATTCAGTAACTGGTACAGTTCCTTCTGTCCACGCTCGATTGTCTCGTTGCACTGCTGGATTTCCCGTTGGATAGTTTCCTGCTCCTGCTGTTTTACTGTCTGGCATTCCTGAAGTTCCACTAATTGTGCATCCAGCTTTTCTTTTTCGCTGTAATACTGCTTGTTTGCTTCCAACCTTTCCTGTTTGTCTTTCTCGATAGCATCCAGACGACCCTGCAGATGTTCATCCGTCATCTCGGCCGCATGAATCTGTTCCGTAAGAATCTGGATCTGACTCTCCAGTTTGCTTTTTGTCATGGAAGAATTATTGATAGTCTCTCGCAGGACATTGATTCTTTCATCGAGCTCTGCCATATCGTTGCCAAGCTTTTCGTATTCTTCCTTGATTTTCTCATGGTCAGCGTTACTTTCTGTCAGCTGCGCATCCGCAATCCGAAATTTTTCTTCCACTTCTTTGGACTGTTCTGCAATCCTCGAAGACTCCAGAAGAAACATATTAATATCGTAATCTCTTAATTCGTTCTTTTTCTTAAGATATATTTTTGCCTTTTCCGACTGCCGCTCAAGTGGTCCTACCTGACGTTCTAACTCGGATAAAATATCGTTGACACGAACAAGATTTTCCCGCTCGTTTTCTAACTTTTTTTGTGCAGTCGCTTTGCGCTTTTTGAATTTCACAATTCCGGCAGCCTCGTCAAACAGTTCTCTTCGTTCTTCCGGCTTACCGCTTAAGATTCGGTCAATCTGACCCTGTCCGATGATGGAATAGCCTTCCTTACCGATACCTGTATCGTAAAAAAGCTCCGATACCTGTTTCAGACGACAGAGATTTCCGTTGATCAGATATTCACTCTCTCCGGAACGATACAATCGTCTGGCAACGGTCACTTCCTCAAAATCAATCGCAAGCTG
>ENA-ORPF01000948-ORPF01000948.1-human-gut-metagenome-genome-assembly--contig:-NODE-948-length-26044-cov-4.322444_pt1 | contig 26044 bp, 27 predicted proteins | sample MGYA00242140_ERZ509070 | MGnify/ENA primary metagenome ERZ509070 (study PRJEB26280, sample SAMEA2338713) | human gut metagenome | biome: human gut; feature: human-associated habitat; material: faeces... | reverse complement strand
CGCGCGCTTGGCGCCCAGACGCTTGGAGTTGGAGTCACGACCGTTCTTGGTGGAGCCGCCGCCCTTCTTGTGGGCGAAGAACTGCAAACCGATCATCATCATAATAAAGGACCATCCTTTCTGTAGATTTCAGGGAGAATTATTCATCCTCCAGAACTTCGATATGTTCGGGATACTCGTCGTGGAGCTGAGCAAAGTAGACCATCATGCCCGTCAGAAGTGCCTGACAGGTGCTCTCCGCTGTCTGGCCGAGGCTTCCCGGCAGACGGAGGGAGATGGATGCGTCACTTTCCCGCACCTTCACGGATGCCGCCAGACCCAGCACATCGTTCACTGTGGTCTCCACGAGACGAACGGCGCTGGTGATCGCCGCGCAGACAATGTCCGCACCGGCCTCAGCGTAACCGCTGTGACCCTGTACGTCAAAGCCTGTGATCCGGCTGCCCTGACTGCGGAAGGTGATCGTCGTCATGCTCAGACAGAGATCTTGCCGATCTCAACCTTGGTGTAAGGCTGACGATGGCCCTGACGTTTCCGGTAACCCTTCTTGGGATTGTACTTGAAGATGCGGATCTTCTTGCCCTTGCCGTTCTTCACGATCTTGGCCTCCACGGAAGCACCCTCCACAACGGGAGCGCCGAACGTAGCCTTCTCACCATCGATGATAGCCAGGACCTGCTCGAACTTTACGGTATCGCCAGCCTCGTTGTCCAGCTTCTCGATGTAGATCACATCACCCTCGGACACCTTGTACTGCTTGCCGCCAGTCACGATAATTGCGTTCATTCTTTTCAACTCCTTCATTTACGGGCTCGCTGTCGGGGGCGATTTCCGAAGAAATACTTATAACCCATTCAAAGCGGCTCTATTATTATATCTGTGCACAGTCAATTTGTCAACGGTTTTTCCTAAGAAAAACAAGCAAATTCGTTTGCAAAAGTAAATGCAACCCCACCATTGCATTTAGTCTTACAAATCTCAGTGTTGCATTTACTCGTACAAACGCAGGTGTAGGTTTCATCACACACTGAAAATAAGAACTCCAGAATCTAAATTTGATTCTGGAGTTCTCGTTTTTATCCGAACAGCTCGTCCAATTTTTCTTGGAGCGTCCCTTCCTTTGCGTAGGGCAGGGCATCAAGCTGCCGGAAATTATGCTTGATGTCCTACATACCCTCATTAAAGCCGAAGATATAGGATAACGCAATATGATAGATGATTTCTGTTGGAGCCAATCCATAGACCTGTTTCTCAAAAATATGGCGAAGGCGTTCTTTCGGGTCAGGGAACTGTTCCTTCATTCGCTCACTCTGATACAGGCGTTTGACGATTTCTGTGATGTATATGCCGGATTTCATGTAGAGGTCGATAAAAGTCTTGTCCGGGTCATCGAAACAGCCGGGGTTCTCAGTTTCAAGCATATCCACCATCTTCTTGACCATTGTCTTCGGGGTGAAGATTTGGTTGGTCTTCTGCGGCGGGATATAATCGAAGATGTCCTCGATACTCTTTTCATCGAAATAATCCGCCAACTTTTTCTTGAGCCGAAGGAATTCCTTCACAGAGTCATCGAATACAACCGGGTCAAAGAGATTGCCCGCAAACTCCTTTTCCTCCCCTGTCTCAGCGTCCTTGTACTTACCGCCGTCACGAAGGAAACGGAACTGGTCGAGGGTAATGCTTGTCACCTCAAGGAACACAGGATTCGGGATAACGGCATCGAAGGTTGCCAGCGTAACGGTATCATTGCCATAGGCCATCAGGAATGACGGTATCGTGTGGGAGAAGCCCCTCAGGTGGTCCCTGACGGAATCTTCTATACCCGTCTTTTCCCGTTCCTTGATTTTCTTCTCAACCGTCTCAACAACATCCTGCGTAGATGTTTCAATGAAAGTCTTTACGGTATTGGAAAGCTGGTCCTGCAAATTGGCTTGCAAGTCCTACTTTTTCTGTTCAAATTCTTCTTCGATTTCCGCCTCGGTCTTTCCTGTCTCATGACGGGAGCGCATCGCCTCCAAACGGTCTTTCTCTGCAATTTTCTGCTCGATTTGATAGTTGTTATGTCTTTATGAGCAATGCGGATGAATTGATGGTCAGCGAAAAGACTGCCCATAACTATTTGAACGCTGGCCTTTTTGACGCTGATATTACCCAGCATTTCAGATGTCAAACAGAGAACTTTCAGGGGTGCGATTTACCTTTACAAAAAAGTAAGCGGCAATCGGACCTCTGGGAGTTTTTTGCCATTTTCCCGATTTCTTGCCTTATGCTATTGATTTTAACACATTCTATGCCATTGAAAAGAGAATTTCCCCATATTTGTAAGAGTGAATCGAAGTTTTTGAACTTTGCTGTTGCATTGACTCTTACAAACTTGCATTTACTTTTGCAAGTGAGCAAAAACAAGCAAATTTCTCGATAAAATTCACTTGCCGGAGGTATTTCCCCCAGTTTTCGGGCCAGAGGCAAATTTGCAGTTCCCATATTTTCTGGTATCTGTCCAAAGTTAAATTTCCGCTGCCTGATTTTCAATGCACTGATCATTAAAGGATAATGTACAATAAGGGACCTGTTGACAAAGTGGCGCGCAGATCCTTTCTGTGGTAAAATAGTTATAGGAGGGATGCAGCATGATGGGACACCAAAGCAGACAAATGGCAATGCTTTTCGTAGATATAGAGTCACTGATTCCAGAAACCCACCTGCTGCGGAAGATCGAGCGGATGGTATCCTTTGATTTCATCTATGATCTTCTGGCGCCATATTATCCGGCAACAGGCCGTCCATCTGTCGACCCTGTCAGTATGTTCAAAATGCTCTTGATCGGATACCTGTATGGCATCAAATCAGAGCGGCGGTTGGTGGAGGAAGTTCAGCTCAACATCGCCTACCGATGGTTTTGCGGATTTGAACTGGATGACACGATCCCAAATCACTCCACATTCAGCAAGACCAGAACACGAAAATGGCAGCAGAGCAGCCTTTTTCAGAAAGCCTTTTATGAAATAGTCAAGCAATGCATAGACAGCAGGCTGATTGACGGAGAAGCGATGGCTGCGGATGGAAGCTATATTCCGGCCAACGTATCAAGAGAAAGCTGGATCAATGTAGAAACAGAAGTTGAACAGAGTATGCAAAGCTATCTCGATTCTTTGGATGAAGAGCTTTCCAATCAGCCGGGCTTCAAAAAGCCGCCAACAAAAATTGTAAGGAAGTGCCGTACCACCAGCCAAACAGATCCAGACAGCGGTTATATCAATCACGGCAGCAAACGCGGCATCGGGTATCTGATGGAAGCAACTGTGGACTGCAAACACGGCATTTTAACAGGCGTTGATGTATATTCTGCCAATGAGAAGGAAAGCGTCCTGATCTTGCGGCATTTGGAACGGCAAATCAATCTTGGCATCCCAATGAGCCGGCTTGCTCTGGATCGCGGATATGAGACTGGTGCTGTTCACCGGGGGCTGGAGCTTCTGGGCATTACCGGATATATCCCCGCAATTCAGTTCTCCAATCCACCTGAGAAATATGGATTCTCCTACGATCCACAGCTGGACGCATTCATCTGTCCGGAAGGAGTTCCTCTTGCGTACCACAGGCTAAATTGCAGCAAATCGACGGGCAAATATCTGCGTTGCTACCAGGTCGAGGGCGATGCCTGTATGCGCTGTCCAAAACGGCCGAGCTGTTTTGACAAGGCTGGAATTCGGCGCAGAGTGTTGGCCAGCAGTTGCTATCCGGCATTTTTCAGAGGGCATCAGCGCGTGGGAACTCCAGAATACCTGGCCATGATGCGGCTTCGTAAAATCTGGGCCGAGGGCAGCTTCTCCGTCTTGAAACGGGAACACTGTATTTCAAGGATTCGAAAAAGGGGCATTCTTGCAGCTACGGAAGAATGCCTCCTTGCCGCCATGGCCCTAAACCTCAAGAGGATGGTAAATGCCATCTTTCGCCATTTCCAAATTTACTGTTCTGCTGGAACCACTGTGGGTTCCAGCAGTTTTTTTGCTTTTGTCAACAGATCCCTTATTGTACCTTATCCAATGAAATATCATTATATTTGAAATCTGTTCTGATCGATAAAAACACATCGAGCGGATATCCCCAAGGACGAGGATTCCGCTCAATGTGTTTATCAAGAATAGCAGGGAGGATTCACTGTGTTAAATGGGTTTACTTCTTTTCGTAGGGATCATAATTGTTGACAACACAGGCGGCACAGTTAGTAACCTGAATTTCAAACGTATACTCCATTTCATTTCCTCCTTTCATAGATATTCCATAGCTTATTCGACTTCTTCCCTGCTATGCTCTAACAATATAAACTTTTAACAGCGCCGGAACCATGATTTCAAACAGGCTCCGATTGCAGTCATTTTTATCAACACAGCCGCCAAAACAAATAGGCAGATACTTACAATCTTTGCATCTGTATGGAAATTGGATATGATCCTTGCTCTTAAAATCACCCGTAACATCTAATACAGAGTCGAGATTTCCAATACAACCATATATAGTGGTATCCGTGCATCCATAGCTGTTTAATTGTTTTCTCATGCATACCGCTCCATGCGGATGTGAAATTGCAGAGTGTTGAACGAATCCACGGCGTTTTAACTCTTCCGAAAAAAATACAATCAAGTTACTCTTTTCTTCATCCGACAAATAAAGAGGATCTCGAAAACTCAAGTCGAATTCAGCCTTTATGCCTTGCTCAGTCAAATCATTAAGCAGTCCTGATATATCAGTCACGCCTTGATCAAGTACAATGTTAATAATAATAGGAAGTCGTCCAGAAATCGCAGCCAGATTATTAATAATGTTATCATAGGTACCGTTTCCGTTTTTATAAGGTCTACGGCCATTGTGTATATTGCGTGCCCCGTCGACTGTTACCTTAATACTTTCTAGTCCAAGTTTTAACCATGCTGTAATATCTTTATCGGATAGAAGTGTTCCATTTGTTACAATTGAAAATGAAAATCTATCTTGCAAATTTTGATGTAATAGGCCAGCTATGCGATATATTGCCGGTATATTCAGTAAGGGTTCTCCTCCAAAAAAAGAGATAAAAACTTTTCTTAACCCTCGGGAATTCAATTCATCAAGAATTCTCTGCGATAACACCTCCGGGTTTTTGAGGTCATCAATTTTCCATGGTGTTTCATAGCAATATGTACATTTGCAGTTACATACGCCTGTTAGGAAAACTGTAAGTGAGAGAACATCTGAATTACACATTTTTTCATACTCGCTACAAGCTTTCTCGTAATCCTCCGATGAATCCAGAATCAATATTCCCTTATGTAATAATGATTGTATATAACTTTCTGGCAGCGAGTCGTTGAGTTGTATATCATTTCTGATACAGACATACTCTTTTGTTAGTAGATTATATATAGTTTTCCACCCAGCGCTCGGAGTGTCTGATACTGTTATGTTATAAATAGACTCTTTCATCTCTTCCCCCCATCAAACAAATCTTATGTTGACTCCATACCACGTTTAATTGGGCAAATCACAGACGCTCCCAAAACATCACCCGTTAACTGATATTGTAGCGCCCTGCACCAAACACCACACAATGTTCCACATTTCTCGCACGGTGCTTCCCTAGCATTTCGGAGCCTACGCATCGGGTACGAATTCCACAGTTCACTGATTGGTTGCAAGAAATAGTTTCCGCAGTTCATTTCTCGATGTGATTTGAAGAGAGGGCACGGATACACATCACCGTTGTTATCGATATAGATCTGAGATACCCCCGCTTCGCACTGCAAGAACCGTTTTGGAATAGGATTTAAAGCACTATATTGACAGCAATCATACTGGAACTCAATATACATATTTGATACTTCTTTTCTGATTTCCCTTAGACGGTTTGCTACATTAATTACATCTTTAGCATAATCAGAGTAATTTAGATCAGCCAAGCGTCCAATAGGGAGGAGTAGTCCAACTTTGACGTTTGTAATATCGGCACTTTCAAACGTCTGGAGAAGATATGGAAGCATTTCAATGTGCAGGGGATCAAACGTAATGCTTACACAAACCGGAAATCCCTTCTTTATAGCCGTTTTGATATTATACAAAACTAAAGAGTGCATTTCTTTGGCGGCACTATCTATAGCCCACGGTTCATTGAACCCCACCTGCAGGGTAAAAATACTCTTTGGAAGCCTGTTCAAGGTATTCTCATCTAATTTCGTCCCATTTGTCAGCAGGGTCTGGTGAATACCATATTGATGAACCTCCTCAATACAATCAATGATTCCGGTTCTAAGCAGCGGCTCTCCGCCTGTCCACGAGAAAAGCATTGCACCCTCTCTATTAGCCCTTGAAATAAGTTCCCATACTTGGGCATCAGACATATCTTCTGTATTCGTCTGATCTTCGGCGTAACAATATGGACAAGACAGATTACACTTCTTAGTCACACGGACGTGATAGGATAGTGGACGTTGGAAGCAACTTAATAATTGAGGAATTGAATAGTCCGGACTGTCTGTCGATACTGCTAGGTATGTGCCTCTCCCGCTGGCTCGCCTTTTTAATTGAATCTTTGCTCCAAAGTGTTCATCATAAATCTCGCGAATGATGGAGTCAGCCATTGCTCAGCCCCCACTTTCTATATATTTCACCGCATATTTTTGCACAACACATATTAATGCAAGCAATACCCTTAGCGGGAGAGTGATTGGTCGCAATTCCAATCACCCCATTTGTAGTACACTCTTTTATGCTGTTTTGAATTCTCCCTCTAAAGCCTGTCACGCGGTCTCCATTTTCAACAAGATGATTCCTTACATTGTGTGCATCAATTGCTTCTATTACAGATGTTTCCATACCACCAGCATGTGAGCGGCTTTCTTTCAAAAAAAGAGTGTCATCAATATAATCAAACCAATTGAACAGAGCGATTTTGAACCTATCCGAATGTTCCATTTCAATTGCACGGTCAAGCACGGGGCCATTTCCTCCATGCCCATTAATAATAAAAAGATACTGAATCGCATTTTCCCGGATAGCGGAAAAAACGTCTCTTAAATAGTGTTCATAAGTCTCATCAGTTATATAAATTGTGCCAGGAAAATCGCGATGAATGACGCTTCGCCCAAACGGAATAGTTGGTAAAACTGGAACATCAAGTAACTTTCCAATTTGCTCCGCAATATAGCCTGCAGTAATGCAATCTGTTTCCAGTACGCAATGTGGGCCGTGTTGTTCATACGCGCCAACAGGAAGAATGCAAGAATATCGAGCTGCAATACTCTCCCCAAATTCAGAAGATGTGATAAAACGCATTACTATTTCCTTTCGTCAATCATCAAGAATCTTGCCATCAGCAAGTTCAATAACACCGTCCGCATGATCCAATACATATTTGCTTTTCCGGTGCGTTATTAAAATAGCAGTCCCCGGCCAGGACATCACCAAACGCTCAATGTCATCGGCAAGCCCGCTGTCAAGACTTGCAGTAGGCTCATCGGCAATCAGTATATGGGGTTTTCTTAACAGAGCGCGAGCGATACCGATGCGTTGAGCTTGACCTCCTGAAAGATTGCTTTCTTTAAGCTCACTGTTTAGCCCTTGCGGGAGTTTTGCAAGAAAATCCGAAAGTCCAGACCGCTGCGCAGCAGATAGGACTTCTTCCTGGGTCCATTGCTTTGAAAATAGAGTAATGTTTTCATATACGGTACCATTAAAGATAAACGGATTCTGCGGAATGGTTTCGATCACATGTGTAGATTCTGCGTGCGACATATTGCATAGCTCTTTTCCATCGTAAAGAATATTGCCTTCATAGTTGCGATACATTCCAGAAATCACCTTGGCAAGAGTACTCTTTCCAGAGCCGCTTGGTCCCATGATTGCGTATTTCTTGTTTTGTAAGAAGGTACAGTTAATATCATTGAGCGCATATGCATCGTTATTATTGTATCGAAAGTAGACATGTTGCAAAGACAGGTTTCCCGCCAGGGGGCCTGTAAAATTACTAACATCCTGATGTGTATTCTGCCGAGCAAGGACAAGGCGGTGTCGGATATCTGTCGTTGCAATAATTTTAGAAACGCTCTGCGAGATTACCTGAACGGGTTGATTTGTAAAGTTTATAAGATTCGTCGCAGTTACAAGGTAACCTATCGAGATATTCCCTTTAAATACTAACGTAATACCTATTGCTAGCACCGAATAAAACACGATTTGCCCAACAAAAGATGTCATGGCAATATTGCAGTTGATGACTTTGCTGTAACGTAACTCCGCATTACTAAGACTTGTGGCAGCTACGGAGTGCCGTAATTTAGCCTCAGCTTCTGCACCAAAGCTGCGCAGGGTTTCAAATCCTTGTAAGATGTCTTTGCCAGTTGTAACATAATCAGCATTTTCCTGTGAAAAATCTGATCGAGTCTTTTTCAAAAAGCGGGCAAAAACATGTGGCATTACGGCAGGGAATATTGCCATGATAACTGCAATCAAAAGCATCAAAGGATGAATGCGATAAAGAAAAATAAGCGAACAAACAAGCATCCCTCCATAAAGAGTAATGTTATAGAGAGATGTGAGAAATTCATTCTGAATGGCAGTAATATCATTGGTTATTTGTGAAACATAGCTACCAACAGTATTTTGCTTAAATTCTCCTAAATCGTAACAAAGTGTCCCTTCAATTAAATTCTCTCTCATTGCTCGAGCAATGGATGTATTGATCCGTGCAAATATGTTCCGTCCAAGCCATTCAAGGAGAAAAACGGAAAGAAAGATAAGACCTCCAACGCCAAGCAAGCGCGGAATTTCGCTTGCAGATTCTGCATCAATTAGCCACTGAATCACATAGGACTTATAAGGTGCCAAAAATGCCAACGGCAAAGTAACAAGCGCAAACAGTGCACACAATTTCCACTCTTTTTCAAAATATAACTTCATCAGATTAGACTCCCTTAGCAATGCTATCCTTTCTTTCAAATTCGACCTGATCACGATGTCGTGCTGAATGGGCTAATTGCTGATTATAGGCGACATCATTTCTTTGTATGTCTTGTGCAGACAATATTAGCAATTATTTAATCTTCTTTTTGTAACAAGTACCACTTCTACTATAAATAATGCAGGAGGATCCACTTATCTCACATAGAAATTATTTTTTGAGAGCAAAAAATAAAAAGAGGGATGGTTCACATTTAAACTATCCCTCTTTTTTACTGTACAACATCGTGTTATCATCGTTTTGCAGTACATCAAAGTGAAGCGAGTTGTGCGTATTAAATCTGAATCAAATCATTTACCATCTCATAAACAATAGCTTCGCCCGTCAGCTCGCTGGTACGGTAGATGTTCTGGCAGAATGCTTGCAGGCTGAAATCCATGCCTGCATTCTCTTGATCCAGCAAGATGCCGGTGATGGTAAAGCGGTATTCTGCCTGATCTTCCTGCAATCTGGAGAGATGCTCCGGCGGCAAAATACATTCGCCGTCGGTGATGAACACGATATCAGCGTTGTTGAAGCCCACATCCCGGAAAAGCCGCAAGGCTTCACCCAGCGGCGCAGAAAAATCGGTGCCGCCATCTAAAAAGGTTTCCGCCGCCCGCAGCTTATCTTCTGCCGTGAACTGCTTGGGAAGAAACACGTCCGTCTGAAATCTGCCAGGGCCTGAGAAGTGAATAAGGGCAAACCTGCGCCCCTCGCTCTCTGCGATCTCCAGTAGCGTCATGGCGACCGCCTTTCCCCAGGCAGCACACTCTCCAGCAGTAGAACCAGACTCATCCAGACAGCAGATGATATCGCCTGCGCCCTTATAGACGGGTTCTCGTCTGCGGTACTGCTTGATCTGGCGGCGCTGATACTTCCGCAGGAACAACGGCAGCGTTTCCGGCACAGCAAGCATGGCAAGCTCGGAGGTTAGTGCGCGAGATAGATCATTTCCCAGCTCCAATGCATATTTTTCTCCGCGGCCATAGGCATAGCCATTGCGCTTGCCCTGCGCGAAAATTTCCCGGAAACGCCCCAGATAGCGGGAAATGTCCCGCAGCGTTTTACTATCGCGCACACGCTCTAAAAGCGCCGCATTTGCGTCTGTCTTCCGCATATCACCGGGGGCGTCGCTCCATGCGCCGAGGATCGTCTGTACTTCTTCCGCCCTTTCCGCGGCAGCAGACACCGCGCGGGCGATCAGCGCACCGGCTTCTGCCTGATTCTGCGCAAGGCCAGCGTCAACGAGCTTATTGACCGCATCTGCCTGCCGCCGTTTGCTCTCGGCGTCATTAGCGGCTTTTACCACAGCGGCACTCAGAGCCGGATCGTCCTGTGGAGTCCCACGAAGCTGCTCCAGCAGTGCCGCGAGCTTGTCCTCTGCGGTTTTCTCTGCTTGCTCCAGCTTTTCCAGCGTCTGCACAGCGCCAGGTTTTCCACCTAATTGGGAAAGTAAGTTATCCAATTCTCCCGAGGTCTGGGCAGTAAACTCTGCCGCTGCTTCATAGGCCGGAAGCTCCCGCCCTTCACACACCGCCTTGAGCGTAGGATAGTCTTCGCTTTGAGTGATGTGCTCCAGAATTGGCACGTTGATCTTCCGCGCCGCCACTGAAAGATCATCTTCTGTGTTGCGCCGGGGCATCAGGGAATAAAAGGACTGGAAAATATCCCGCGAGAGCGCCGGAAAAGAGCGCAGCTTTTCGCCTGCGCTGTTCTCGATCTCGTCCATATCTGTATCCTCCATGCGCAGATCTCGGTAAATGCTATCCTCCAGTTTGGTGGAACGCAGCACGCGGTCTGTCTGCTGTGAACTGCTTTTTGCTCTCTGCACCTGCGCCCACGGAGAGGAAAGAACATCCTGAACCGTCCGGTAGGGCTTCAGCATTTCTCATTCTCTCCCTTCTCAAATGTGCCAAACCACGCCAGCAGGATCTCTTTTGCCCGTTCCGGCGCATATCGCAGCTCCGGAAATTCTTCCTGCAAGTATGGTGCAGCTCCGTACATATTGGTTTCGCCGCTTTGACGCAGCCGTTCCAGATAGTCAAAATACTTCTGGCATTCATTCTTGGAATAGGCGCTAAGAATACTCGTTTCCATATAAAACGCTCCCCTATCAATGCGAGTTTGTCACTTACCGTCTGCAAGATCGTCTTTGGTGAGTTCAAAGTCATCCAGCCAGTCTACATCGTCCCGTTCGACAAAAGTAGATCCGTCCTCGTCTGAGAGTGCGCGATCATACGCGCGCATCAGGGCGAAGTGGTTTTCGTCACCCAATTCTTCTCCCTGTTTGCCGCCCCGGAAACGATACTGCTGGACGGCGATCCTTGCGTCGCTGCCTACTGCGTCCCACATATCGCGGAAGGGCTGGTCGTGCTTCAAAAGCTCGCGGATATCAAGTTCATCCAAACAACCACCCTCCATAAAGGAAAGCTCCACGCCACCACGGTCTTCGATCCGTACTTCCGTAAAAACAATGCTCATTTTGTTTTCTCCTCTTATCTTTTATATGGAGGGAGGGCTGATGCCCTCCCTCGCTTATTTGGTGCTCTTAAAAGGGCATTTCCCCGGATTCGCCGCCAAAGTCTGGTGTAAAGCCGTCCGGCACGGCAAAGCTGTCGGGCGCTCCGGTATAGGCAGGAACATCATCTTCCTCACCGCCGTCTTTCGGCTTGGAATCTCCGAAGTAGACATTGTCTGCAATGACTTCGGCACTGCGGCGCTTGCCGCCTTCCTTGTCCGTCCAGTCGCGGATCTGGAGCCGGCCCTCCACAACGGCCATGCGGCCTTTTGTGAAATACTTGCTCACAAACTCCGCTGTGGCGCGCCAGGCAACGATATCAATAAAGTCCGTCTCCTTTTCCCCGTTTTTGGACTTGAAGTCCCGATCCACCGCGATTGAAAACGAACAAACGGCGGTACCGCTCTCCGTCCTGCGCAGTTCGGGATCGCGCGTGAGTCTTCCCATAAGAATGATCTTGTTCAGCATCGTGATTCCTCCAATATTCTTTAATTTAACGCTACAATCTCTTCCAGCGTCGTATAAGTAAAATGTGTCTGCTCGTGGGCCTTGCGGCTGATCTTCTCCAAATCAGCCAAGAGGTCATCCACCAGCGCAATCTCGCTGTCAGACTGCGCCGCCGTGCGAAGGCTGCACTGCATCTGATAAAGATGCGTCAATTCACCGCGCAGCTTGATAAATGCCTTGCGCACAGTATCGGCCTTGCTGCCATCCCCCAGCGCGGCGTCAAATTCCTCTTGGGATTCCAACGCCATACCGCGGATATTGTTGACCTTATCCTGCATGGGGTTGACACACAGGCGGGTGAGCACCGCTTCCACCTTTTCACGGTCTGAGGGCAGGCACCAGAGATAATTCTTCAGCGCCAGAAGGTCACAGGATTCTACCTTGTCATGGCCGGAAAGCCATGCCTTAGCCTGCGCGATGGGATAATAGCCCAGATACTTTCGGTCCGACACCGCCATATCCTTACGAAGCTCGCAGAGGATATCGTCAGCCAACTCGTTGATGGCGTCGGGAACGAGGATCGACGCGACCTCCTGCTGCATTTGCCGCAATTCCTCCAACGTGATCGTAACGGTGACCTGTCCGAAGGTGCCGGCCTGCTTATTCTTCAAAACGGCAAGGCGCGTGTCCCGATCCTCCATATTGGCCGTCACGACCTTCAGTTCCAGGCGGTCATACAGCGCTTCCAGGATCTTTTCCTGCGGATCGTTGAAATTAGGGATCTCATTGGAGGCCGCAAAAAAAGAAATGACCGGAATGGGATAGGTACGTCCCTCGTTGGTGTATTTCCGCTCATTGAGGGCGGTGAGCAGTGAGTTCAGCACGCCGTCGTTGCACTTGAAGATCTCATCCAGCAATACGATATCGGCCTCTGGAATTTTGCCGGCTGTCTGCACCGTGGGCTCGCTTTTGTGAAGCGCCGAGAGCGCTGCACGATAAAGCTCCAGCTTTTCGGTGCCGCTCTTGAGCTTTTCCCATGTTGCGGGCTCGTCCTTCATGGAGCCGATGCCCTCGACGAGGACACGCAGGTTGAAGCGCTGGTTTTGATAGGTTGCGTCCTGCTCCAGCACAGTTTGCGGCACAGAACCCGGCAGCAGACTCGCAAGATCAACACGGCCGAAAAGCTGTTCTTCATCGCTCTGCTTGGAAAGAAGCCTCTCAAACTGCCGCGCACCGGTGATGTGCCGACGGAACAGGTTGATGGCATAGCTCTTGGCCTGTCCCGGCTCACCCAGAACAAACAGGTTTTTTCGCGTCAGCAGGGCAATGGCGATCATCTCCACCAGTTCCTCACGCTCGGCCACGCTGGCATTCACATCAGCGATAACGGCCAACATCTTATCTCTCAGGGTCATTTCATTTCCTCCTTGTTTTTCGCAGGAAGCACCGGTGTTTCCGATACGATGTAGACAACACACGGGCCATCTTCCTGATTGTCTCGGCCTCCGTAGGCGAACAGGAATCCGCTGATCGTTTTCTCCACCCGGGTCAATACCGGCGGATCGTCGTATTCCTCCAGATTTTCCAGCATCTTGCGAAGCAACACGCCCATATCATTGGATATTGCCAGTGTGACTCCATCAACGTGGTCAATCTGATCTTCCAAACAGGTCAGCGTCAGCTGATTGCCGATACTCTCCGGCTCTCTTGCGGGAACCGGCTCCAGCATCTCCGGAGACATGATCACGCAGTCCAGTGAGATCTCTTCAAGCTGCATATCCTGCCTATACAGATCGGAAAAACGGGTTTCCAATTCAGCGGCCATGGCAACCGAATCCGGCGACATAAACTCGCAATAGATATCCGGGGTGTCGTTCTCCGTTTCCCGGTCCTCATCGGTGCGGATCTCCGTCACGGTGCCATATAGGCCCATGTACTCGCTTTCATCATTGGCAAATACACCGCCGCCGATTTTGAACTCTTTGCCGTCAATAAAAAAGACGGAACCTTTTTTTCGTATGACCATATTCAACTCCTTTTTGTGGCCCGGCTCATACATCCACGTAGATATAACCGTCCGGCATTCTCTGAAATCGCTTGCCGGCAATATCGCTCACGCGTTTGCTTGCCGTACTGTGTGCAATTTCTTCCTCCAGTTCCCGAATCGTGATATAGCTTTCGCGGGCCTGTTTCTTTTCTTCCTGCGTCAGATCTTCCCAGTGGAGCCAAACGATTTCGTCCATTTTCTGCTCCCGGGCTTATGCCGCCAGCAGCTGCTCATGCAGCTCGCTGTTCTCGGAGACAATGTCCAGCGAGATAATATCGCTCTTTTGGAAACCTCTGGGTGCTCCGGTCATGCCGCACAAGCGGAATGCTGCCTTGCAATTCAGAAGCTCGTATTTGAGCTGGGCGAAGATGTGCTGCTGCAGGTTTCCCTTATCCGGATCATAGCCGGCAACGGCCTTGATGAGCCGAATGGCAAGCTGCTGGTACACATCGTCATACTCCAACCGCGCCGCCCTCATCAGAGGGCGGTTTTTCTGAATGATGCTGTCGATGCACCAAAGATGGTCTTCCACGATGGCATTGCGCTGAGCAATGGAGTAATTGTTTTTCATAGTCGTTTCCTTTCTCTGGTATTGGGGTCCAGAAGCGGCAGCAGCCGTTGCCCCAGTCCTCCAGTAACATCTGATTGGTGTAGACGGGCGAGTTGTAGCGCGGATCGCTGCAGTACTGCATCCGCACCATGTCCTTTCCGCCGTTTACGTTCTTTTCCTCCTGATAGTAAGAGGATGCGCAGGTATTACAGTGCTTCTCTTGACCCTTCAATCAGTGTCCTCCTTGACATTCTTTCGTGCGGTCGCTGCGTCGAACAGTCCCAGCAGCACATACCCGTTCTGCGTCTTATAGAAGAACTCGGGCTTGATGCCATCGTCGATCTCCACCACGTAATGGCGGTGAACAGCAACACCCAGAGTCTCGGCATCCGGCTCTTCGTTGCACCGTTTGGCAAACTCACGGGGCGTCAGAGGGGTGTGCAGCTCATAGGCCACAGCATAGCGGAAGGCAGAGGGGGAAATATCCGTGCCCAGCTGCTCACACATATCATGGTGCAGCATCCACTGCTCAACGCTTTTGAACCCGTAAATACGCAGCTCGCTGGGAACCTTGCGCTTGGGACACCAGGTAGGCACATAGATTCCCGGGTCGCCGCGTCCGAACTTTCGGGGCTTCTTTCCCCCCATACAGAAGCGGTCGCCAAAGTGCATGGTGACGCCGTTTTTCTTTACAGACATATTCTCCATATAGTGGAGGTGGCTCTTGCACTCAGAGCAGGTCGCTTTTCTCAGATCCATAACCGCCCCTCCATCACTCTTCCTCGCAGCATTCCCGTTCCTTCAGGTTCTGGAACAGGCTCATCACCAACTGACCATCGTAATCGTCAATGATGCCGTACTCCTGGCAGAAAGTCAGAAACTCCTCGAACATATTTCTTCCTTCCCGAACCTCCATTTCGCTCATACGCTCATCATGCCGAAGCGAATCCAGACAGTCGTTGAGGTCGGTACGGGTGTTGGTAAAACGGCAATAGCTCATATTGGACATACTTCAGTCTCCTTCCTTATCCATGAAAAGCGGGCTTTCGATGATCTCATAGCGGGTAAACCAACCGGCGGCATAGCCGTCCCGGTAGGCCTCCCAGAAATCATTGCCGTACTCCTCACGGTACAGTTCCTTGGAAAACGGAATTTCCATGTTTTCCTTTTCTTCGGTCACCAGACGATTCAGCTCTGCACGAGCCTTTTCTCTGTCCGTGAATGTGGCCACGCCCGATGGAGAGGGAAACTCGCCCTGATCCGCATCGGCCCAGGAATGGACGATGGTATAGGCGCCCTTCACGCTTCTGCGGTACATTCTCGCCACATGACTGTTCTCAGGCAGTGCCAGCCAATCTTCAATAGCGGCACGGTCCTCCTTACGGAACATCTCTACAAACTTTGTGCGAAACGCCGCGCGAGGCAAGCACTGACCGATGGAGCGGTGAAAATGGTATAAATGCCGGTATACCGCAGCAAGGAAACCGTCAGTGCTATCCGCCTCAACGGGCCTTTGCTCCATGCACAGCCGCCCGCCGCAGATCCTGCATTTCCCGACCAGACACAACTGATAGGGCTTTATCTCCTTCAGGCTGTTGTAGGTCAGGCTCCATTGGACTTTCTCCATGTTCTCCGCCAAATGCGCGGCCATTCCAAGGGCGTCCCTGCAAGCGACCGGCGGACACGAGCAAAGTCTCTCATGCTCATGCCGGCAATATGTTCTCTCACACATTTATGCTGTCTCCTTCTTTTTCTCTTTGTTTCGTTCCTTTTCGCATAGCCGGATCAGCTTCTGGCACCGATCCATCTCAAAGCCGCCGATGTGGGCAAGCTCTTCAGAGAGTCTCAGCTTCTTTGCCATCCACTTATAGCCCTGCGTTCTGCTCATGCCCCGCTCCTTCCAGAAGCTGTCGAAGACCTGATGGGTCTCCATCCGCTTCATGCGAAGGGCTTCGTTGGCAAGATTGCCCAATGGCCGCGTGCTGCCCTTATGACAGCCCACACGGGCATTGCAGTTCTGACATTGATAAAATTTCTCGCGTTCCAAGCCCAGTCTTTTTGCCGCCGCGGGGCCATACACCTTTGCCGCGGGAACAAGATGGACTGCACCGCCGCAATAGCGGCAGATCGTCGGAATCTCTACCAAAGGCATCCCTCCTTACGCCGCTTTCGCAGCAGCCGGCTGCGCGGCTTTTTGAGTTTTCTTCTGTGCTTCCGGCCGCATGGCACTTTGCAGATAGTAGGCATCCTGCGTGGCAAGCGTCAGCATTCCGCCCTGCGCGATCCCCAGCGTGACCGTGCCGCTCAAGGCTTTCAGGCAGGTGACAAGCTGCTTTGCGTTGAACCAGTAGTCCCCCGCAGGAGCGCCGGTCAATGCAATTACCTCAATGGGCGCCGATGCGCTGACGCAATCGCCTGCGCATTGGAATACAAGGCGCTGATCCTGAAAGCTGAGCTTCACCCGGTTTCCGGTGCCAATGCTTAGGACGGACGAGAGCGCCGCTCTCATGTCGTGAATATCCGTCAGCACGGTAAACGCATTCCGGATGCTGCCTACCAACTGATCCGTATCGATGTAGCCGCCCTCCATGAGCCGCGCGCTGAAGAGGAAGTTCTCGCGGAAAAAGACGATGCTCTTTCCCGTGGTGCCGACACGGAATTCATCCTTGTCCTGGCACATATTCGAGAGCTTTCCAAGCGAGGCGGCGGGGATGAGCAGGCTCACATCACCCGTGCTCTGATTGTCGCCTCTGGCCGTCACGATACAGTTTCCGTTGCTGCCGGCCGCGCGCAGTCCCGTGCTGGTAAACATGAGATTGACGCACTTGAGAAGCGGCTTGCTGTTATCCTGTGCGGTTGCAAATACGGTGTGCTGCGCCATAGCGGGAATCCCGCTGAGTTTGACGGTATCCTCCGGAAAAGGAAGATCCGGCTTTGGAAAAGCGCCTCGCTCCCATACATCCACTTCATAGCAGGCGTCTCCGCTTCTGAGCGTCATGCGTCCCTGATTTTCTGCCCGGCAGAGCTGCACGGTATCCTGCGGCAGCCGTGAGAGCATTTCTGCAAGCATCTTCGCGCCAAATACCAGCGCCCCATCCTCCTGAACGGTACAGGGGAGCTTTTCCTCCAGCGCCGCCTCCAAGTTGGTCGAGGTGACGGTGAGCTTTCCGGCGGCGGCATCCGCCTCCAGCAAAACGCCCCGGAGCACGTCCAACGGCGAATCCGCCGGTGCGATGGCTGATGCACGCTTGATGGCGCTCAGCATTTCCGCCCGATTGATCGTTACATTCAAATAATCTCCTCCTTTACGCAGCAAAGCCGAAGATCGACAGCTGGTTTTCATCCACCTCTGCCTTCTTCGACTTCCGTTTCTTCTGTTCTTCCGCAGTCCTGGCAAGCAGCCCTTCATAAAGTGCCTGACGCACTTGCGCCTGCGCCGTGCGCACGCCGAAGGAATCCTTGGCTGCGGGTGCTTTTTGTTCTTCTGCCGCAGTCTCTTTCAGCTGCGCAGCTGCGATGTTCTTTTTCCGCTCCGGGTTAATGACCGCCATTTTCCGAAAGGCCGCCGCAATATCCTCCACATTATCCCGGATTCCCAGCGCCAGCTCCTTTGCCATCTGTGAGGTCAGATCCTTTACATCACTCATGGCCGCAAGGCCCTCTTCAGAAAATGTCCCCTCGATGATGCCTGCTACCGCCAACTTGGAGGCCATCAGCTTCATAGCCTTTGCCTGCATGGTATCGGCGTAGTAGAGCATATATACCTCCACTCTGGGGGCGGTCTGATTGATCCGCCACGACCGGCGGGATGCCTGCCGCAGCGTAAAGAGGTTATAGCCCATGGAGTAGAAGATAATGGTGGTAAAGGCATTGAGGTCAAGGCCGGTTTCCACGCAGCGCGGGTTGGTAATGAGCACCTGCAAACCGTTCTTGACACGCTTGTTGACCCAGTCCTCCCGCTTATCCGTAGCGATCTGCGGCGTCAGGATCTCTGTCCGATAACCTTCCGAGCAAAGAAGCTTCTGGAGCTTTTTCTGTGAATCCGTGCGCGTCCAACTGGTATAGATGAGCACGCGCTCTCCGTTCGCCGCCTTCTGCCGCACCAGCTCCAATACCCGTTCCTCCTTGGGAAGCAGACGGGAAAAATCGCCGCAGTTCTTTGGCGTTACAATGGGCATTCCGTTTATGGGATGCACTACCTCAGGCTGATCGTAGGGCTGATCCGGGTAAACCGTCAGCAAATTGAGATAGGTGGACAGGATCTTCTGCGCCGCCTTCCGGTCTGTGCGCAGGACTTTCTGCAATTCGTGTTCCGCCTCTTTATAGGCCGTGCGTACATCCTCCGGCATCTCCAGCGGTACGGGGATCTCTTCGTAGTCCGGCAGGTCTTTGCCCATGTCGGAGAGGGAGAGAAATGCCGTGTATTCCAGCAGGAAACGGGAAAATACCAGCGGCGATACGCCGGGCAGCTGCTTTGACTTTGTTCTGCGCTTACTGGTGCGCCTATTGGAATTGTACTCCGCATCCTGTATCTCATAGGTATTTTCCACCACGCCGTACTCCGCATCGAAATCACCGGGGCTTTTGTAGCGTTTGCCATCCTTGAGCATCAGCCCGGGGACGATACGGTAGAGCAGGTGAAAAATGCCGGAGGAATAGCCGTTGATAAGCGTTGCCGTCATTCCGACAAAACACCTGGACGCGCCGTACAGCTCTGCCATGGCATCGCCCTGCCCGCTATTGTTGTTGTACTCGTGCAGCTCATCGCAGAGGAAGCCGTCGATGCGCCCGCGCAGCTTTTTCTTGATGTAGGTACTCAGGGGAAACCGCCGGTGCGCTCCGCGGATCGGGTAGAATGCATCCGGATTTTGGGCGATCTCAGCGAGCTGATCGAGAACACGCTCGTTTTTGGTACGATGCAGATGTGCCTGCGCGCCGTAGCGGTAGACCCATCCGTATTCTCCGATCTTCACCCAGTCGATCCGCTTGTCCGGATTGACCGCAGACCATAGCGGCGTACCGCAATGGGGACAGGTGTGATTTTTCTTGTGCTCCTTCTGAAAAAAGAACTGGTCGGCCGGCACCGTATAGCGGCTGCCGTCCTCGCTGATCTCCATTTCAATCACACCGTCGCAGTCTGGGCAGAGAAACGCGCGTCTGCGTCGATTCCAACGCACGGCGGGGTAACGCATATAGCCATCCCGTGCCTGCTCCTTGGAAAAAACAGCAAATACACTTTTGTCGCCCTTCTCGTACATCGCATACAGACGGTTGAGATCCTGAATCGTGCGCACCACCATGCCGTAGGTATCTGGGAGCGTTTCTCCAATCTCCCGCACCCACTTTTGTGTGACATGGGAGGGACACATAACGATGCCAAAGGATTTCCTGCCGTCTTTCCGCTTCTGATCGGCCCACAGCCCGTGCAAAGCGCCAAGAGCAGTCGAACCGATCTTCGTTTTGCCACTACCGCATTCTGCGATAATGAGCGCCACACACTTACGCGCAAGCTGCCGCTTGACGGCTTCTGCCACCGCAAGCTGCGCATCGTAGAGAGAATATCCCACACGGCTCATGATGCAGTCGTTGATAGCGAGCACTTCGTCGGAAAGCGGTTCCTTGGCAGGATCAAAAAGGGGCATGAACTGGCTGCGGATACGGTCAGCCACGGTAACGCCAAAGGTATTGAGATAGCCTGTGACATTTTCCACATTCTCAAAACCGTCTGGCATATTGGGGACTGCCCCGGGGATTTGGATATCTCCGCTCTGCAAGCCCCGCTCCAGCACCTCCACCACATTCTGATCCTGCGGCTTCAGATCCAGCACCCATGCGTCTATCCGCTCTTTCAGGGAAATGACCTCCAGTTGCCGGAGATCTCCCCGTTGGCGCAAACTGCTGAGCACATAGTCCTGAAATTCCGGGATCAGCGGCGCTGCCGTTTTGTGATCCAGTTCCTCAAAGAGCCGCTTTTGATCCCTGGCAGGACAGAAGATGTAGCACCTGCGGGGCTGCAGCTCCATCTGCTCCGTATCTACGAGGTTTGTATCCTCGTCTTTTTCATGCTTGCCGCTTCTGTCATCCTCCTGTACGGTGTCCGCAGCCATCAATGTTGCCACGGCGTAGATCCCATCGTGCGTGATCTGCCGCTGATAACTTTTGAGGCTGCTTTGGAGCATTCGGGTCGTGTCGTTTTGGGCGGCTTCTATCGTCGCGCCGCCGTAGATGGCATCTGCCATTGCCCGCACCATTTCGGGATAGCCGCCGAAGCGGATGGCACTGATGATGCTGCCGTTTTGATCGTGGTCGAGTACCAGCGTATCCGCATAGGCCGACAAACGCACCTGTGCGGATGGGTCATAGTAACTCAGCTCGATCAGCTTGCTATTGGACATTCATTGCCTGACTCCTTTCTTTTGACGAAACAAAAAAAGACCGCAATCACTCCTATGAGCAATTACGGTTTCGTTCTCGTCCTTATTACATTTCAAGTCGTTTGAGTTCGACGGTACTCGCAAGGAGCATGCCACATCTCTAAGCGGTAAAACCGCCATGAGTTGTGCAAAGGGCATACTACCTCCTTTCCACTCTTTCTTTCCTAACTTACTCCGCCCTAACTTACTTCGCCCTGAAATACAGCTTCATTGTAGCATTACGGGGAAAGACTGTATAGTTGGAGTTTTTCCATAGTAAAGAGAACGCTCTGGATATTGCCGGCTGACTTCACTCAGCCGGAGCCTGCAAATAATTTTGCGCATAAATCTTGACGGGACCCTTTGTCAACAGCACCAATTTGTCCCAAAGCAACCAAAACAAAATGCGCCTGTATAACACAAAGGCACACAGGCGCAAGAAATTACATATTCACTTAAAAGCTGACAATATACGATACTGCTATTGTAAAATCCGGTTTTTCCATTTAATGTCCATCCAGACGAAGAATTAGTTGTTGGCATATCAGATGCAGGCAGAAGGACGGATGGTGTCTGTCCGTGTTTATTAGCCCATGGACCATCGTTTGTACGATACCAGTAATGATAGTCGTAGTTTCCTCCCTGCTTACCGATTCTCATAACGATCATCCACTGATTGGAAGCAAGTGTAACATTCGGACCACTCACTTCCTTCCAACGGCCTCGGAAGTTACTATTGAGCCAAGTAGTCATTCGTGTCTTGGTGCGTGCAAGGGCTTGCGCCGTCGTGGTAGACTGATTCTGAACATAAAGATTGTCGAAGATTATAATGGTGGAGACCTGTATCAAAAGCACTTGTATCAAAAGCATAAGGGCATTTTAGTAGATACTTATGTCTATAGCGATGGGAGTCAGGTGACTGCATTCAAATGGGAGAAGCAATAGTATGTAGATGCGATCATTTTCAAGGCGAAGCCTTCGATTTTTATTGATTTGTCAAGTGTTTTTGTGAAAAAATATTATTTTTATAAATGCTTATCGACTTTAGACAGCAACCTACAAAATGTGGTTTGTATGGATCAGCTTTACCCCTGATTCAATCGCAGGAACAGCGAGAATCAGTTGGGAAAGGCACCTAAATCTTGTGCCTTGCTGAGTTAAGCCGATAAGCATATTTTTATATATCCCCCTGCGCTGAAATAAAAACGCTCAATCACCATCATAAGTGATTGAGCGTTTTGCGCGCAAACTTAATGACATTGCCTCTATGAGAGACAGTGAAATAAAACACTGTCAATCATGGAGGGAGCATTACTATGCCACAGAAGCAGAAATTAAGCGCAGAGGAAAAGTAACCGTCAAACCACCCCAGCGCATAGACATGCATGAGGCAATAGTAGCGGAACGTTGCGAAACGTTTGTATCGAAAGAAATGGCAAGAATGCCAGTTCCCTTGAAAATGGCAATTAGGACGGAAAACAGCAGGCCGGAGATCACCGGCGCTGGAATCGCAAATTTGCGAAGTACATGGGATCGGCGCACAATGGCACGTCCCGCAAAAATGACGAGTGCGGCAAAGCCGAGGCTTGTCAGATACTCAAATTGAAATGCACCGACCGCGCCATCAGCCCCGGGGGTAAAGGTTCCAAAGTAAGAGATCAGCTTATTCATCATATTCGCCCCTTTCAGGATCATTTGTTTGCTGTGCGGCTTTTTACTGCACGCGATATCCGCTCGCGCACTTTTCAAAAGCGTATGCAAGCCGCTCATCGGGAGAGGCAAAGGACTGCGGCTCAAAGCCTTCTGCCTTTTGGAAGGAAACGATGCGATTCGGGTGATCGATCTAGATCACACAGGTGTTCTGCGCAGAAGCTTCCGTTTTCATTTTTTCTCTCCGTTACACATAAGATTCATGATTTTTATAAAAGCTTGTCGGCTGTTGCCTGACAGGCGGCAAACCTCTCAGCTGCGGCGCTTTTCCCCTCGCGCAGCTCACAGTGCGCAAACTCCGTCGTCTGCGGCAGCAGTAGATCAAAACGCCCGATCCGGTTGATCTTCAGATGCAGCCGCTCCGCCGATAGGTCGAGGATATGCCCGCCCTGCGTTTTGTCGCTGCTCAGATAATGAAAATGCCAATCCGGTATGCAAATGCCGTCCACATACCGCGGGCACCAGACGGCGATCACATTGCCGCGGGTGTTTTCAAAGCAAAATTCGTTCCGGCTTTTCGCCGCCTCAGAAAGCACCGGGTAGGGCTTCCGGCAGCTGTTCCAGCTTTGCGTATGCATAGTCTTGAAAACGCCGCCGGCCTTGATCATATAAAAGAGATTGGGATTTCCCTGCACAAACGGCGCAAGCATCTGCTTGAGCGAGGTAAGATCATCGATGCCGTTCAGCGCTATCTCCGGGGCGTTTTCGTCAAACACCATGGCTGCGGCAAACGCCATGCTGTCCTCCGGCCTCATAACGGTGACCTCGCCGTCCGGCGCTGTCTTGTAGGCTGCGCCGTTTTCAAAAGTTATCACGCCGTCCAACGCTGTGCCGATGCCGACCCCGGTATCGGCACAGCGCAGAAGCTCCCGCACACTGATGACCGTATCGAAATTCCCAAGCGCCAGCGCGTTCCATGTAGACGCCTGAAACAGTGTTTTCACCATACTGCCATATCCTCCTCGCGAAAGGAAAAGGCGGTCTGCCTTTCCTGTTGCGGAAGGCAGGCCGCCTTTTCTATTGACTTACTCGATGGCGATCTTGCTGGAGGAGGTAAGCTTCTTCGGCTCCTCCTTCGGGATAAGCACGGTCAGCACGCCGGACTCGTACTTGGCCTTCACGTCCTCGGGCTTCACGTCGCCGACGTAGAAGCTGCGGGAGCAGGCACCGGAGTAGCGCTCCTGACGCAGCACGCGGCCCTTCTTGTTCTCTTCGTCCTTGTCGAGGCCCTTCTCCGCGCTGACGGTCAGGTAACCGTCCTGCACGTCCACATGGATCTCGTCCTTTTCAAAGCCGGGCAGCTCCACCGCAAAGCGGTAAGCCTTGGCGTCGTCCGTCTCGCGGATGTCGGTCTTCATCAGGTTTCTGGCGTGCTTGCCAAACAGCGGGCTGTGACCGCCAAAGAAGCTGCCATCAAAGAAATCATCAAACATGTTTTCACCATAGATGCTGGGTACCATAACAATTCCTCCATTCAAGATGAAATATGGGATTCCAATTTATGTGAAGCACGGCGGCGTGGTATCAGCCGCGCCGCAGCAGTGCCTGCCGATCAAATGTCCTTTGTTCTGGAAATGCAGGCGTAGACAATGGAACTGACGCCCTCCAGCAGAAATACGATGCCGACCGTCATGCCCATGGCCGCCACGCTGACCCACGGATCCATCAGGCAAATGAAACCGGCAAGCGTCAAAAGAATGCCGACTGCAAGGATCCATCCCCACGCGCGGACACCGAGGGCGCGCAGATCAAACGAACTGACGCACTGCGACACGCCGGAAAACAGCAGCCACAGCGTGAACAGGAACGGCAGCGACAGCATCGTGAACCACTGGTTGAAAAGCAGGAACAGCGACATGATCACCGTCAGAATACCATCGAGCAACAGCCAGCCGGAGCCGAGCATCACGCCGCTTGTCGCGGCAAACACCACGATCTCCGCAACGCCGGACAGCAACAGGAATATACCAAGCAGCAGCCCCGCCGAGAGCAGCGCCACGTCCTGATTGCACAAGCAATAGATGCCCGCGGCGATCAGCAGCACACCAGCTGCAACATTCAGGATACGCATGGACTTTGTACTCATAACGCCATCTTCTTTCTTTTTTCTCTTTCTGCTGTATAGTTTAGCTTTTTCTGCGGTAAAGACAATACGCCGCCGGTACAAGAAAAGAAATAGAGCTTGTGCCAAAAGCACAAGCAAGAACGAGAAAGTATGGACAGGGAAACCATTCGGACTTTAATATGTTTTACAAAGCTTCGATAGCATTGTTCATAAATTATGTGGTATAATTTTATGAATTAGAATATAAAGATTGAAATTGCAGGAGGCTAATTATGAAAAACAAAGGTTGGAAAATTCTTCAAATCATTCAACTTATTATTTTCTTATGCTTTAGTGCGTTCTTATTCGCAAGAACAGTAGATGGGCATGGAACTGTACAGACATTAGAAGTAAAGCTGATTAGTTTTGCTATATGGGCGGCTTTTTATCTTGGCGTCTTAGCCATAGAGTGGTTGATCTACGTTATTGTTCGACGCTCTAAAAAGCAAAATTAACATATGCCGATTTTTCTGTCAGAAGTCCGGCAAGTTCTTCACCACACAGCGATTCCCCACATCAGTCAAGCTATGCTTTTTTGACAGCAATATCCCCGGATGGTGCATAGCCATCCGGGGATCTTTTTCAGGTATGTATCAGGAACTTCCACGGGATGATCACTTGGTGACAACCAGCTTGTCGTCCTCCACGGCCAGCTTTGCGGTATCGCCGGTCTTGAGTGTACCGTCCAGCATCTTCTCGGCCACGGCGTCCTCCACCTTGCTCTGGATGGCGCGGCGCAGGGGACGCGCACCGTATCTGGGGTCAAAGCCCTCCTTAGCAAGCTCCTTTACCGCCTCGTCGGAAGCATCCAGATGGATGTCCATGGCCTCCATGCGTCCGGCCACGGTCTTGAGCATCCGGCGGGCGACCTCCTCGATATCCTGCTCCGTCAGGGCGCGGAACACGATGATGTCGTCGATACGGTTCAGGAACTCAGGGCGGAAAGTCTGGCGCAGCTCCGCCATCACGGTCTCCTTGGCCTGAGCGTATGCTCCTCCGTTCTGCCGTTGATGCTGCTGCGATAGATGAAGCTGGCTCCTCATTTCTGCCGCAATTTTCACATTTCATAATCATCCCTCCGTGAATCTGTATATAAATCGTTCAAACTTTCCTTTCTGACACACAATTTAGCTTTTCCTCTTGCAAAAACAAGAAGCTGCCGATACAATAAAGAAAAAACGACTTGTGCGCAGCGCACAAGCGAAAGGATATTGCTATATGGCTGAAACACAGTGGGAAACGTGCAGCGCCGATGCGCTGCTGCGGGAATTTTTTGCGCAG
>ENA-ORPF01000947-ORPF01000947.1-human-gut-metagenome-genome-assembly--contig:-NODE-947-length-26062-cov-11.389626_pt1 | contig 26062 bp, 15 predicted proteins | sample MGYA00242140_ERZ509070 | MGnify/ENA primary metagenome ERZ509070 (study PRJEB26280, sample SAMEA2338713) | human gut metagenome | biome: human gut; feature: human-associated habitat; material: faeces... | reverse complement strand
CTACGGCACAATAACGCAATTCAAATGTAAAAATAATTTTGAACACCTACTTAAATTGAAATACTTTGTCATTTACTTTTGCGAAAAACCTTAACAATTTCTTTTTTGTATCAGTGAAATTATTCTTATGTTTCACTTATTAGTTATTTTGCGCTATTTTGATAAAAATATTAGACTAAAGTTTAGGATTTTAATCAAAGAATCTCTATATTTGCCACTATCTAATATAACAAGAAAAAGTATATAGAATAATAAGGTTAAAATCATTAAAACCAAGGAAAGCCGGCCTGAGATGAATTTTCCGAGGTTTGCAACTATTGTTAACTCAAATCAGTACATAGTTAGGAGATAATAATTAAAAGCCACTCAATGCCTAAGTAGCAAACGAGTATAGGTTAGCATACAAATGCAGAAACTGATTCGTGAAGTTCTATAATGATATCGGCCAAACGATGAAACCCACAAATGACAAAATAGATCGGTTGGACAAGAACGGTAGATAGAAACAAGGCGGATAGTTCACTGCCATCTCCAATAAATAAAATAAAGCAGAAGGCTATTGATTAAAGATTTCGGAAAGCCCCAAGCAGTGACTATATAAATATATATTGAGCCCCCTTCTATGGAAATAAATGAAGAAGAATTCCTGATTATTCCAGAATGGGATTCGATGGTGGAAAACGATTTATGCAAATCGTATATGCCAGTCAATTCAATTTTGGGATTTGAAGGTTTTAGGGTGGTATCTTTGGAAGCAGGCGAAGTGTTATCTGATTGCATAGGCAATGCCGTTCATTTGCTATTTATGGTTGAAGGTTCGGCAAAGGTGGATAAGAACGGAGCACCCGGTTATTTGGAAAGTGTGGATATGTGTTTAATTTCATTCAACGAGGATTGCCGGATTATATGCGACCGCAAATGCAAATTGCTGCATTTTTCATTTTATTCGCTGCCCGATGTGATTTATACTTATCTTCGCAATTTAAGCGAAGAGTACCCACCGACGCACTTTTATCCGAATGATCATTTGGAACAGAACCATTTAATTCGGAGTTACGTACAGAGTATCATAGCCGCATTGGAAAGTGAGAACAGCATGCTGTTAACCAATCGATACCAGAAACTGAAAGCATACGAATTGTTTCATTTGCTTTTCAGTTTGTACGACAAATCCAGTTTGGTCAATTTTTTTGCCAAGTTACTGGATTACAAAACAGACTTCCGCGAGTTTTTATTTCAAAATTGCGATCGGGTAAAGTCTGTCAACGAATTGATACAGCTTTCCGGCTTAAGCCGAACCAAGTTCTATCGTTGTTTTAACCGCGAGATGGGCATTTCGGTTCATCGTTGGATACAGCTTCAAAAAGCACGTGCCATACGTGATGCCGCTTCCGAGCCGAAAATGACTGTAAGTGATTTGCGCGCGCGATTCGATTTCATATCCCCCGGAAATTTTGTCCGCTACTGTCGCAATTACTTTGGTTGCACCCCCTCGCAGCTCATACGGCGCTGCAACATGGGCAAGCCCGTTCCCATTTTAGGGTAAAGGCTGTTCAGTGGATTGCCGCCTGTTACTATATACCTTAACAACCTGAATAAGTGAATGTTTGCTTGTAGGGTACAATCACCCTACGCTGTACCATTTGAATGAAGCCATATCTCAAACCAAACTCTTAAGAAATAAGTAGGTGTTCAGAATTATTTTTACATTTGAATTGCGTTATTGTGCTGAAGTTGTTTGTTCTGTGCGAATGTCAGTGCAAACCGAATGCAGAGCGAGGCAAGCTTGCTTGCATGAGCTATGCTGAGGTGAAGCCTGACTTCGCGAAGCAAAGTAAAAATACTTCGATAGAATTATATAAAATAATTTTGAACACCTACTTAATACTTTTTAAATGTCAGTGTTGTTTGAACTGACTTGCTGCATGACTTAAATATAACAGATTCAATTAAGGGAAACAAAGTTTTTGTTCATTCAATGTATAGCCCTTATTGTATATCTATATGTTGGGTGGATATGGATGCATCAGAGTGGATATAGGAAAAGTTTGTGGCTGAACATACATATCAGTTCGTCAATAAGCAAGTGCAAAATAGACATCAAATAAGATAGTAATATGAGAAAGAAAATCGTGTTGTTATTATTGTTTGTCGCAGGCAGCCTGTCGGCATTGCAAGCCCAGAATGTAGCCTTGAAGACAAATTTGCTCTATTGGGCCACCACAACACCAAACTTGGGATTGGAGGCCTCTGTAGGACGCAAACATACGGTACAGCTTTTTTACGGTCTCAATCCTTGGAAATCTTCCTCAGGTAAAAGTTTGCGTCATTGGGTGTTGCAGCCCGAATACCGTTATTGGTTCTGCGAAAGTTTTAACGGTTGGTTCTTTGGCGTACATGCCATGGGCGGAGAATTTAATGCCGGTCATTTCGATTTTCCGGGAAAAATATTCGAAGAATTGAAAGATCATCGCTACGAAGGCTGGTTTGCCGGAGGAGGTGTTACAGCTGGTTATCAGTGGGTTATTTCGCGTCACTGGAACTTCGAAGCATCGCTTGGCATTGGCTACGACTATATAAAGTACGATAAATTCAAGTGTGGCGATTGTGGCGAAAAACTGAAATCGAAACACAAACATTACTTTGGTCCCACCAAGGCAGCCCTTAGTTTTATCTATATTTTTTAAGGAAAACATTTTTCATTTTGGTGTGATGAAGGGCTACCCCTTTCGCAAGGTGGCTCATTCACATGCCTCAAAACTATTCCGATTCTTATGAAGATTAACAGAAATATAGCTTGGGCCTATCTGCTTTTCGTGCCTTTTAGTGCTGCGGCACAAACAGCTGAGCCGGCCTTGGCGAACAGTAACATTCTGGTGAAAAACCTGACTGTTATGCAGAAAGACGGTTCGCTGCTTGTCGATATGGACTTTAACATGGATAAACTCGAAATGAGGGCAAACCAGCGAATCGTACTCACTCCGGTGGTGAAAAGCGGCAGTCAAACTTGTGCGCTACCGTCGCTCGTGGTGAACGGACGCAAACAGCATATATCATACGATCGCGCCGGACACCGCAAATATCCCGAAGGAACGAAAGATGTGCGACGCAAAAATAACACGGCACAAACCTTTCATTACAGTGCCAGAGTGGAGCACCGCGAATGGATGAATAATGCCAATGTAGTGGTGGCCGAGGACCTTTGCGGATGCGGTGGAAAAATTGAGAATCAAGATCAAACTCTTGTTCAGCGTATGCGCAAGCCTTATATGGCTTACCTGCGCCCCGAAGCTGAAGGCGATTTCAAACCGCGCCATGTCGAAGGGTCGGCTTTTATTGATTTCCCCGTTGATCAAATCACGCTGACACCCGACTATAGGCAGAATCCGCGTGAACTTGAAAAAATCATCAACACCATCAATGTGGTGAAAAACGATCCGAACACCTCGATTACCTCAGTGATTATTCATGGTTTTGCTTCGCCCGAGTCACCCTACGAACATAATGCCTATTTGGCAGAGAACCGTGCCAAGACACTCAAAAATTACGTTTCGCAGCTCGTTGAAGTGCCCGACAGCAAATTTACTGTGAAGTGGACACCTGAAAATTGGGACGGACTGAAACAGTGGGTGGAGGCATCGAACCTTACGCACCGCAGCGAAATTCTGGCAATTATGGACCATCCGGATTTTGCACCCGATGCACGCGAATGGAAAATTAAAAGCACCTATCCCGATGATTACAAGGTGATGCTTACCTCTTGTTATCCGGCATTACGCCGTTCGGATTATGTGGTGAACTACGCGGTGCGCGCATTCACGGTAGATGAGGCTAAAGCACTAATCAAAACCAAACCTCAGCAACTTTCGCTTGAGGAGATGTTTTTGGTGGCACAAACCTACGAACCCGGAAGTGCTGAGTTCAATGAAGTGTTCGAAATAGCGGTGCGTATGTTTCCCGATGACCCTACAGCCAACCTGAATGCTGCTTGTGCGCGCATCGAAACCGGTGACTATGCTGCTGCCGAAAAGTATTTGCAGAAAGCAGGCGATACACCCTATGCCCATCATGCACGCGGTGTGCTGGCTATGCGAAGCGGACATGATGCCGAAGCTAAACGCTACTTCGAGGCTGCAGCAAAGGGTGGCGTGAAAGAGGCTGCCGAAAATTTGCGCATACTGCAAATTGATGCGGAGTAGTGCCTTTCATGCAGTCCTCACACATCTCCAACAACAGGATACTGACAGGTGCGCTTCTTGTGCAGGGTGTTAGTGTCGTACTGTTTGCAAATAAGCCAATAAAACAATTTTTAAATAAATATTTTCTATCAACCATTACTAATTTTTAGAGTATGAAAACGATTAAGTATTTAGCAAGTGCTCTTCTTATCGCAGGTTTGGGAGCATGTTCGAGTGATGATGTTACTGTTTCAAACGCAGGTCAGCCGCAGTGGGATGTCAATGGCAAAGGCTACATCAGCTTAAACATCAATTTGCCGCAGGAAAAGAGTAACCGTGCCAACGATGTGTTTAATGATGGAGAAGCTTCGGAATACGCCATTCACAATGCCAAGTTATTGCTGTATAAAGGTGCAAGTGCCGCAGCTGCTACCTACGAAGCCACTTATATGCTGAACACCACCGGATTTAACGGAGTGACAGATGATCCGAATCAGGTGACGGCTTCGGGCGTAGTGGTGCAGAAAATTGACAAAATTGCACTGAATGAGGGTGAAAACCTTTATGCTTTGGTGGTACTCAATGATAATAATCAAGTGCCGGAAAAAGCAGAACTTTCAAAAGATGCACAACAACTTACCGTTGACCAGCTCACGAAGTATGGTATCTTTATGACCAATGCACCGCTTTATACAGCTCCCGGTGGAACTAATGAGGAGCCTAAAGGCGAACTCCAAACTTTGGTACCGGTGGATGTAAAAGCCATTAAGTCAACTCCCGAAGAAGCTGCGTTGGTTCCGGCAGCCAATGTGTTCGTTGAAAGGGCTGTGGGTAAGGTTGAAGTGAAGACCGCTGATTTTAAGTTGGCTAACGTACACAACCCACTGATGAAAGAGGATGCTTTCAAAGTGCTGGGTTGGGTGCTTGACCAAACCAACAACAAGAGCTTCTACGTGCGCAATATGGATGGTGCCAATTGGTGGACGCTGAAGGCGGCAGCGAACGGCGATTATCGCTTTGTGGGCACCGCACCCGTAAAAACCGGTACTAAATTGTATCGCACGTATTGGGCGAACGACCCCAACTACAATGCTGAGGTTGTTGAGGGTGATTTGACAACAAAAGCCATGCAACAACTTCAGGAATCTGACTTCACTGCTGCAGGTAAGTATGTTTACTGTTTGGAAAATACAACAAACCGCGAGAAAATGCAATCGAAGAATTTGACTCGTGTCGTAGTAGGTGTGGCATTCGACATCAATCCCGATAAACCCGGGTACGAGGACTTCTATATTCTGAATGGCAATTCTTCAGTGTATTACGACGAGCAGGGCGTGACGAATGAAGTGAAACGCCAGATTCTGAATGCCATTTTGCCCGACTTGTCACAGTATCTGACTGCTGGTACTATGACTGCCGAAAACTTGGCATTTGCCTTTATGCAAAAAGGTATGCACGAAGGTTACAGGATTGTAGACGGCAATACCTTGAAAATTAAGGCCGGCAGTGACTGGGCTTATGTAGAAGGTGGCGAAGCCAAACTGAAGGCGAAGATGCTTGAAGTGATTGGTAATGTCAACCATAACATGACCATTGCTTATTACAAGGGTGGTGTGAACTATTATCCCGTTTATATCAAGCACTTTGGCGACGATCAAACTCCTTGGACCGATAATGGCACGGGTGAGGCTTACGATTCAGATGACAATTACTTAGGTCGCTATGGTGTGCTCCGCAACAACTGGTACGAAGTGAACGTGAAGAGCGTCAGAAACTTTGGTGAACCCGAAGTTCCCGAAGGAACCATTGATACGCCCGACCCGACCGATTCGTTCATGTCTGTTGAAATCAATGTGCTTTCTTGGGCAAAACGTGCGCAGAATGCAGATCTTTAAGCTTTGAAACAACTCACACAGCTCGTACGAAATCGTAAACTTTAAATCCTCTCATTGAAGTGTGTAGTTAGCCCGTTGAGGCTATGATATCGTAGTTTTTACTGTTGCACACGTTTCAATGCCATGCATAGAGAATTATCCGGCGGCATAATCCGCCGCCGGATAATTTACAAAAAACACTATCATCAAACAGACCCATAATCGTTGGGGTATCGCGGCATCCGATACAAAGAACCGATGTCAAAAAAAAGACAGCTTTAATCATTCAACAAACTGTCTGACTCCTTTAATCCTGAAAAACCCAAGTTCCGCACGGGAGCTTTTGATATAGCGGCCCAAAGCCACAATGGCTGAAGCCTCTCTCTCTTTTTTACAGCGAACAGAATTTGAATAGTAAAATAAAAACAGATACGGGATATGAAATATCTAAAGAAATGGTATGCAATGCTATGTCTGTTATTGGGCGCAGGCATGATCACTTCGTGTGGTATGATGGAGGACGATCGCAGTGATTGTCCTACAGGTCTGTATGTTTCTTTTAAGTACGACTATAACTTGCAGCGTGCTGATATGTTCGGCGATCATGTGGGCGGAGTAACGCTTTACGTTTTCGACGAAGCCGGCAAATTGGTACGTGTACAGGAAGAAGGTAATACACCGATAGCCCGTCCGTTAGCTGCTGTTGATTACAAAATGCATTTGTCTGGTTTACAACCGGGTAAATATCAATTTCTGGCCCTTGCCGGACAAAAGTCATATAGCGACATGATGGCTACGGCACGTCCGCATTTTGTTCGTTCGGATATGACGGCAGGTAGTCCGATGGATGCCTTGACTATTCGCCTTGACCGCGAACAGCAACCCGATGGCACTTTCCTGATTCAACATCATAATCAGCCACTCGATACCCTTTGGCATGGTATGCACACGGAACTTGTGGAGGTGTTTGCCGAAAAACCTACTTATGCCTGTGTGCCTTTGGTGCGCGATACCAAAAAAATCAATGTGTCGCTCCGCGAAATTGACGACCCATCAAAGATGGATGTGGCTAACTATGAAATGAAGATTATTGACCGTAATTCGGTAATTAAGTGGAACAATGAACTGGACGAAACGGAAACCGTAGTGTACACTCCTCATGCCACTTGGAATACGGACGACCGTACGAATGTGATTTTGCCCGATGGCACTCAGGAAATGGTGATTGGTAAAATGGCTCATGCCGACTTTATGACCTCGCGGTTGATTTATCACAGTCAGCCTGCCGATGATGCAGTGCTTACGGTGAAGAATTTACGCACCGGCGTGGAGGTGGCCCATTTAAATGTACCCGACATCCTCAGTCGACTGCGCACCAGTGAAGAACTTTATGCTTATACGCCGCAGGAGTTCTTGGATCGTGGTTATGACTACAAATTGGAACTCTTTTTGATAGGCGACCGTTTGGCTTACCTCAACATCAGTATCAGCGTGTTGGGATGGAGCAAACGCATTCAGTTTGAAGATTTGTAAATGAACCATTCTTGAACTGATTGATTGGGAACAGGCTTATCAGCTTGCAACCTATGTCCGATATCCGGGCGTTTCATGCACGAACGATATTCATTTTTTTAATGAAACGAACCATTATGAACAAGCTATTGATACATATAAATAGGTTAACGCTTGCCGGTATATTCCTGTCGTTGGGAGGTTTGCCTTCGTGTATGCACGATGAATATGGCGAATGCGAAGCGAATGCAGGCGATGGGGGCAGTGAGGTGCGCAGTTATGTGTCGCTTTCCTTCACGATTCCTTCGTCACATACTGCATATACTCCGAAACAGATGAGGGCTGATGGCCCTACCGGAGGTGAACAGGGTGATGGAGAAGAAGGAGGGCAGCCTGATGAAAACGCTATACAATCTGCTGCAGCCTTTTTGTATTATGGTGATGCAATGGTGAATAGTAAACCTGATATCCCCGTGACGCTGGTGGAGTTTAACAAAGTGAGTCAGAGTGCTGGCGGAACAACTTACGTTACGGAAAGCAAGCCCGTCAGTTTGAGAAACGGAAGTTATCGCGTGTTAGTGGTGGCGAATCATCCTGATTTGTCTTGGGCAAGGACGGATGCAACCTTGACATTGGGTGAGGTGCGTGACCACATTGAGGAAAACGCTTGGCGGCAGAAAGAGGGCGGAGGTGAAACCAATTTTCTCATGGTATCGGCCGATGAAGCTCGTCCCTTGGAGTTGAATACCAATCCGCAAAATAATCCGGCAACCACCTTGGTCAATGTTGAACGTGTGGCAGCACGCATTGATTATAAAGCCAATGGAAAATATGAATGCGGCGATCAAAGCGGAACCATACAGGTGTTGGGCGCAGCCTTGGTAAACAAACAAAAAGAAGGCTCTTTTTTGCTCAAACGCGTGGCTGATGATGTTAAGGGTACGAACCAAACGTACTTGGGAAAAGAAGAAATCGATGCGCAGGGCATACCGACAAACTATGTACTCGACCCCTTTACTGCCCAAAAAACAGCCGATTGGTCTGAAGCTTCAACGCTTTATGATGAGTGGTTCGGCAATATTAACCAAAATCCCAATTATTGGGCAGACATAACAAGACCAGGTACCGAATTAAACAACGAAACGTGGAGACGCATAGGCTATACACTGGAAAACATCGCTGACCGCCAATATGCCGACAAACGTTACAACACGGGCGTAGTGTTCAAGGCGCGGTTTACTCCGAAAAAAGTTATCGGCGCAGATACATACACCCCAGAAACTACTTTCTTTGCCAAAGGTTCCACCCTTTTTGCTACGATGGAGGCGATGATGGAACATACTTACGGCAAAGAGGTTTTCGATAACTTTACTGCACAAATCAATGCCTGCGCAGATTGGAATGCCGTTAAAACCTTTGCTGGTGGTTTGCCGGACAACGATCCTTCCGGCTATAAACAGTACTTACAGAAAAAAGCCAATGAGGCCCTTGCTGCACAAACGCAACTGACTGATGAAGCGAAGAAAAACTTGCAATGGCCGGCTTATATGCGTGCGGAGTGCGGTTACAGCCGGGACGCAAATGGTGATGTGAAGCTTGACCAAAAAGAAAGTGAGTCGACGCGCGAAGCCTTGAAGCCTTTTGGCGTGAGAACCTACGAAAATGGCATTTGCTACTATCTGTGGTGGGTGCGTCATGCAAACGATAACGATGACACCCAAACCGGTGTGATGGAATACGCCATTGTTCGAAATAATGTGTATAAAATTAACGTACGTTCCTTCTATACCCTTGGCGGAGATGTGCCGGGCGAGGAAGAACCAGTAGTCGAAGTGTATGTGAAAGATTGGACACTTCTTCCGCAGGAAGACTTACCGATGTAGACACTATACTGAACCATGAAAACAACAGTCTTATGATACCGCAAATCAAACAAACACGAAGGTGGCTCTTTGGGGGAGCATACCTGATAGGCTTGATGGGGCAGGTGGCTTGTTCATCCGACGATGAAGCATTTGCTCCAGTTGAGCCGCTTGCGCCCGTCGAGGTGCGCCTGCAAGTAGTGGCAGAAAGTCCGGGTGCGGCCATGGCTGTCGGCAATAGTGATGTCAAACCTAATGCAGCTGAAACGGGCACGGAGCACGAATACATTCACAGCTTGTGTGTATGTGTGGTTAATGACAAGGGCCAGCTTGAAGCTAAAATTTTGCCCACAAATCTTCCAGTAGAAGCTAATAAAGGTAACCTGAAAACATACGTTTCAGAGCCGTTGAAATTGAATCCGGGACAAAAAACCTTGCTCGCCTTTGCGAACTGGGAAACGGTGGAAAATACAACGTGGAATAGTTTGATAGGTTTGGGTTTGTATGAAACGGTAGCTTTAGATACTTATGATGGCCTGATGATAGAAGACCCTGCCTCACGAGTTAATTTTACTGAGAATCGGTTCATTCCCATGTCGGGCAAAGAAACGGTGACAGTTACGAAGAACACGCGCAGCCTGCGTGTTGGCCTCGAACGCTTGGTAGCTAAAATGCGAGTCAGTGTCAGTCCAGAGTATTCGAATGATAACGAAACGATAACTTTGACCTCATTCAGCATTTCGGGTTTTGCTGATAAAGTGCCGCTGTTCAGTACAAATACACAGCCTACCGAATTTAAAGGCGAATATACCCACTCTTTTGGAGAACAGGGACTGACGCTTACCAAACCGCAACAGGTGGCTGAATTTTATGTCAATGCTACACCGCGTAAACAAGGAGGTTTCCAAGTGAAGGTGCAAACCCGGCAGTTCAGTGGCATGACTTACGAAGCCGTAACCTCGCGCACTGAAGTGCCGCGCAACAGCATTTATCCGCTGAATGTGGTGCTGAATAACTACAAACTTGATATTACAGCCGAAGCTTGGCGTGCGCCAATTGGTGCAGAGCCCCGTCCGTATCAGGTAACTGCTGACGGCAGCTATTTGATAAAAATGATGGATGTTACATCTAAATTTTGCATCACTCCTAAAGGTATTAACCTGGGACAAAGTTTCATGCAGGATGTGAAGTGGCAGTGGGAATACGAAAAATGCATAGTCGAAGGTGATGCTTCGGGCACAGATAAAACAGAAACTTATCCGATTGAGTGGAATGAAAAGAGTGGGTCTGTAGAAGGTCGTTTCGGTGCCAATGAAACGAAGCGGAATTATCATTTTCTGCTCAATGCCCAATGGCAATATGAAGATCGAGGTTTTAACCGCACATACAAAGTGATTATTCAGGTGGTTCAGGACTACATGCCTTTTCTTCCTCAACCAACCACTGCCAAACAATCGCTTTGTTTGCCCGAAGTGCTTACAATGTTTGCCCAATAAAGAAAGGAGGAAGTCATGAAAAAAAGAATATACAACATACCGCAACTTTTTCATCTCAATGCCCTCTTTACAAAGGTGGTTGCCTTGATTATGGTAGCCACCCTGAGTGGCATGATGCCCGTTAATGCACAAGTAAAAGGAAATAAATACTTGGAAAGCTATCGTTCAGGTTGGACTACAGTAAATACAGCGAAGATTGAAATAAAGCATAAACCGGCCAAGTGGTTTGAAATCCGTAAAAACATTGGTATGTCGGATGCTGCCAAGAATATGGATACGTTTAACGATGAACAATCCATGTTTGAAGCCGATATGTCGTCGACTGAAAAACTGCAGGCTTCGCACGTTTATGTGGATACAATCTATGTAAAAAAAGGTTCTATTGTAGAACTCTCACTGCCTACGGGGTTCAGTAGTATGCAAATATCAACCAATTCCTATCATCGTTGGTATAGTTACCGAACAGGCAAAACTTTTAGAGTTAATAATCCTAATAAAGAAAATGTATATGATTTGTTGACACCAGAACATATTACGGTTAACAACGAGAGGCCGAATTATGCCTATCGTTTTGGCAATGGTTATGTAGTGGCACCCATGTATACATATCATAGTGGTAAAGTTGTTCCCTATACCATGAACTTCTATTATCCTACAAATGAACAATTTGAAAGATGGGTAGGTGAAATAGGTAGTAATACGTATCGCGATAACCGTTGGTATATGGTGGCCTGTGATGTGTCAAGTTATAATGATTTTTCAAAAGAGTATACATCTAATCCTTCTGGAAATGTTATAAATCGCTTTCTGACTAATAAATATGAACCCACGTTGTCAGGACGCGTGCTGTTTTATATTGTAGGTGTTGATGAAAATACCACAAATGACGAAAAACGTAAAAACGATATTGGTCGTTTGTCTAAACCCGAATATCAAGGTGCTACTTCTAATAATATTCATGGAAAACTATTTTTAGAAGAATATGACCTGCATTTGCCGGCCTATCACTTGTCGAACAACACGGATGAATTAGTTACATTATCAAAGGATGCACGCGGATATGCAGTACCTGGTGCTGATAAAGATGCTACAGAACTGATAGTTCAGCAAGTTAAGGTGGAAAAAACCGATGTTGATTTAGACATTATAGATTCAAAACTTTCAACTTCTTTAGACAAGACAAATCGCGTTATTCGGTTTAGAAAGAAGGGAATTAAACAATATGAACGATGGAGTGTGGCCGACGGAAGTGCCGCTACAATTATTGTGACAAAGAATGTGGGTGGTAAAATCTATAACATAGCACGCTTTAATCTTCACTTTCACGAAAATTCCCGTTTGCTCACCCAAACTCAAGTGTCGAAAATCGGCACTTCGGGTGTTCAGCAGGAAAAATGGAATTATCGCTATCGTTCGCCCAAGTACATGCTAGATAATTTGCAGTTACTTACCGAACTTGATTTTGATTACGATCCAAGTGTAGCCAGTTTGTCACCCGACCATCAGCCTGAATATTATCCATTTCCTATGGCATGGGAGAATAGTTCGTATGCTTTTTATGACGGTTCAAATTCAAAACATGCCCCGAATAGTTCAATGACAGAATGGGGTTCTTACTCCATTGTAAATGACTATATCGGTTATGGAGATAGTGGCCGTAATAATAATCGTCCACCTACGAATTTGGAAAACAGCAAGGATAACAGCAGTACTTACTTTATGTATGTCGATGTGTCTGACCGTCCGGGTGTAATTGCACGTCTTCCTTTTCGCGACAAGCTTTGTGCCGGTTCGGAAATGATGGTAACAGCATGGGTGAAAAGTGCCGGTCAAGAAGGTCATGATTCAAACGATGCAGGTTTGCTTTTCACTGTAATGGGCGTAAAGGAACAAAAGGTGACGGTGGATGGAAAGAGCGATACGATAAAAACCTATACCCCCATTTATCGTCATTTGACGGGACAAATACGAACGACTACTTATAATGATAATGGTGAACCCGGACAAGGTTCTAAAACAAACGAATGGATGCAAACCTATTTTTCGTTTGTCAACAAACATAATGCCAATGAGTTTGACTCCTATGTGCTGCAGGTGGACAACTATTCAGCTTCGTCATCAGGTGGCGACGTTTACTTGGACGAAATCCGCGTGTTCTTGATGAAACCCTCGGCAAAGATTACGCAGATGGATCAATCGTGTGCCAACGAACGCACGTTGATGAACATGGACTTCGATTGGGAACGATTGACCTCGCGTCTGGGAATTAAAGAAGGTGATGGTGAAGATCCTAATGTGCAAGGAATTAGCTTCTGCTTCCTCGATGAACTCAAGTATCGCCAAGCCATTCATGGTAAGGAAAATCCTACACATGAAGAAAAAATAGAGGCTGTAAAAGCTTCGTATCAACAGATTGGTTCGAACAAACAAATTGAAGGTTCTCAGGAATACTTTGATTATAAAGTAGCTACTTTATACTTTAAACCAACGTTTGATCAGAATAGAAAATATACAGGTACATTAAAATATCCATGTTTAGCTAAAGATAATAGAACTGATGGTCGATCCTATTTCTATGGTAGAACGGACGAAGCAGGTGTTCGCTCTTTGAGTTGCGACTTTTACTCAAAACTTTCGCCGAACCGACCTTATATTATGCTTATTGTTCCTAACAATCCTAATGTTACGACAGCCAAACCCGGAACAGACGAGCATGTGAAAGCATGGACCGAGGAATTTGCCAAGGTTATCGGTGACCCTTGCGCCATCGAAACTCGTTTCTTTGTACAAGGGCAGACCCTGGTGAAGATGGATGGCGAAATTGTAGACCCTTCTGTTGACTTCTGTCAAAATCAGAAGTACACCATGAGTTTTCAGATGCGAATTCCTGTATTATTAGATGAATACGGTAATAAAGAGTATGTCGATGTACCCAAGCATTTTGTCTATTACGATTGGTTCTTTGGAACGGAAGATGAGTTTGTAATTCCTAATGAACAGGGATACTCCATTTCGCAAAGTTTAAAAAACTTTCGAGAGTTCTATCCTGATATTAAGGATATTATGGATAATTCCATTGAACCTCAGGATAATTCAAGTACACAATTCACACCAGAGGATTTAGCCTTGCTTCGGGCTAATAATAGTAAACTTGTACTGGCTGTGCAAGATATGATTGTTAAAATCGAAGGTACGGCATGGGACGTTTGCGTGCAGCCCATTAGGTCAAATGTGTTATTAGATTCCTTGAAAACAGATTGGCCCGGTAAACCAAATAATGTAGATGAAACCGTTATTTGCTGGAATTACCTGCCGCTTCACTTGACCGCCTCGTCTGAAGCTCCGGATTTGAATATAGGTTTTAATCAAGTTAAGTATCCGAATGACTATCTGAATCCCTGTTTGCGCATAGGCAAGAAGCAGATTGAAATGGCTAACTCTAAAAGTAGCCCCTTGACGGTCAATCTGTGTCGAGCCAAACTTGTAACTGCATCTTCAACCCATCTTGCACCGGTTACCTCGTTGAATGACCGTAAGTATTTATTCTTGGTTGAAACGGACGACCCTGCATACAAAGAACTACTGGGAAAAGCAGTTGAAAACGGTGAAGATATTTATACTGATACACGCAGAATGGGCGAATTGCACAGCCTCGAAGCTCGCAAGTATGACCAGTTGAGCCCGTTTACCGACCAAATGGAAGTGTCGTTCTATGACTCTAAGTTCAAGCCTAAGGAAGGCTATGAGTATCAGTTTACGGTGCTCTTCGAAGAAAAAGATGCAAACAACAGACCCACGAATGCCTGCTATGGAAAGATGAATTTCCGCATGAAAGTGGTCCCTGAATATGTGGTTTGGCAGGGTAAAGCCGATGGACGCACCAAAAACTGGAACAACGATGCAAACTGGAAACGTGCCAACAATGCCGATTTGCATTATCCGGCTGCGGACTACACCTCGAACGAGGATAACACCACCGCTAATGCTTTCGTGCCCATGCACTTTACAAAGGTGCTTATGCCCACCGATAGTAAAGCCCGCCTGTATATGTCGGGCTATAAGGAAGGTGGCAACATGCAGTGGGGCTGGGATTCACCCCAAAAGCCTGCAGACATGGAGGATGCTACGAAGTTTATCCAGTACGATTTGATGGCCTACGATAATGACACTAAGTCAGGATTGGTTACCAAACGCTTCCGCGTAAACATTTGCGACCGCATACACTTCCTGCCCGGAGCAGAGATTGAAAATGCCGATTACTTGATTTATAACCATGCCTCGCTTGATGTGAATTTGCAGCCAAACCACTGGCAACTCGTAAGCCTGCCCCTTAAAGGTACCGTGGCCGGCGACTGGTACACTGATAGCCAAACGCATTCACAAGCCGAACTTCCGCTGTTCAAAGATGTGACGTTCGGAGCGAATAACAACCGCTATAATCCCGAAATCTATCAGCGCAGCTGGGACAGTAGTGCACAAATCATTGAGCAAGGACAAAACACTATACATGCAACATTAGGTTCAAAATGGAGCACAGCCTTCAATGATGCCGCAGTGCCGTATGCACCCGGTTTGGCCTATTCGGTGAAAGGACTGAAGAATGATAAGAACAATCAGCCCTTCCAGTTCCGCTTTCCCAAGGCAGATACCGAGTATGGGATTGCAACAGCCAAACCTTTAGACCGAACAGGTGCAGGCCGTCTGTTCATATCCGATTTCGTGGACAGAAGTAATCCCAATGTTTTCGACAAGACAGAAGAGTTGGTTGTCAGACTTTCACCCTCGGCCGAAGGTTATGCCCTGGTGGGCAATCCCTTTCTTGCGCCACTCTATTTGGATCAGTTCTTCTTTGTCAATTCGAATCTGGAACCCAAATATTGGACAGTGAATCCCGATGGAACAGTCGTTGCGGGGCAATTGACAAGTGATTCGGAAACGGGTAAGCACACTTGGGTGACAGCTGATGGAACAGGAGTTCCGGTGCTTATGCCCGGTTGCGGTATGTATGTTAAAAAGAGCACCATAGGCATTGCTCATAATGACATAGCCTTTAAGCACGAGATGCAAAATGCCGATACCCATACTCAAACAGCACATACCGGTTGGCAAAGCTTCAGCATCAAGGCACAAGGCAGTCAGGGTGGTGCATCGACAGCTTCGTTGGCCTATGCAGCTACAGCTACCGATTCCGAAACCGACGATGTGATGTTGCTCGACGATGAAGCTCTCCGCATGAAGTACACCCCGCTGGTGTATACTGTGGCCGGCACAAAGGCTACTGCTATCAATCTGTTAGTCTCACAGCAGCAAATACCCATTGGCGTGTTTGGTGAGGAAGGCGAAGAAGCCGTGCTGACGTTCAATCACGTTGACAAACTCAAATCGCCCATACTCTACGATGCACAGACCAATACCGAAACACCGCTGACCGAAGGCATGCAGGTGAGCGTGAGTCTGCCTTCGCACGGACGCTATTTCCTGCGTACACTCGGAGGTGAACAAACCGCGATTGAAGGAGTTGAGAAAGTGGATGCTCAGTTTGCAGTCAATGTTTATTCAGTGCAACGCAATGAAGTCATTGTAGCCTCCGAATCACCTATTCGCTCCATCAGTATTTATACGCTAAATGGTCAACTCCTTCAGCAATATCATGCCGAAGGTGTTTACAGTTCAACGCTTTCAGAGGTGCATGTACCTATTTGCATTGTAAAAGTTACAACCGATGCTGGCAGCGTCAGTCGAAAGTTGGCTGTAAAGCAATAAGTCGATAGCTATTCATCGTGGTAGGTAAACGATTGTGACGATTGAATAAGTGGCTCCAAGTTCTGATGTAGGACGTGGAGCCGCTTTTTTTGTTTTTTAGTTTATTTAAATCAAAGCTATTCGCTGATTTTTTTATCAGTATGCCGTTGTTTGAACCAAGCGATGAGCTATCGTCAAAAGTTTCGGTTTGCACTTTGGCTTCGCCGAAGTTCGGCTTCACCTCAGCCCTACAAAATAAAATCAAGCTTTTCTTTTGTATTGCATTCGGTTTGCACTTTGTCTTCGCCGAAGTTAGGCTTCACCTCAGCCATACAAAATAAAATCAGGCTTTTCTTTTGTATTGCATTCGGTTTGCACTAACTTTGCAGTTTGGGAAAGAAGCGAAGACGGATATTCGCATAAATAATGCACTAAAAGGCATTGCGCACGTTGGCTCAGAGCAGATAAACGGGCGTTCCCATAGACAAAGCATACATAAACCGGCGAAATAAAACTCGGAATGTAAATTCACCGGATGATACGTATCTAAACACCACTCATTATATTATATATCCGTAAAAATCGTTTTATAGATTATCCATGACGCATATCAAACTCAAGACAAAAAACAATTTACCACAGAATGCTTTTTCACTCGTTGCTGATTTCAATGGCGATATGAATGAACTGCTGCATACACCTTCTGATGATACATTACCCGTTCTGCCCCTGAGAAACATGATGCTCTTCCCGGGAGTGGTAGGCTCGGTAACAGTGGGACGAGAATCAAGTTTGAAGGTTGTGGAACAGTCAAAAAAACGCGAATCGCTGATTGCCGTTTTTGCACAGAAAGATAGCTCGGTTGAAGATCCGGATAAGGATGATTTATATGATGAGGGGGTGTTGGCACGCGTCATGCGTACCATTGAGGTTCCGAATGGTTCAACGGTGGCTATTCTGCAATGTTACGGACCCATTAAACTGGAGAAACTGAAGCGACGCAAACCTTTTATCCGGGCTGAAGTCAGTCCGCTCGAAGAGGTGCTTTACGATGCCGAGGATGAAGAATTCAAGGCTATGGCTGAGGCTTGCCGCGATGCGGTGGTGCGCTATCTGGATGTGAGCGAGGAAATTCATGGCGAAGAAGCTACCTTTGCCGTGCGCAACATTTCGCACCCGGTGTTCCTGATTAACTTTATCTGTACCAACATGCCGCTGGTGCAGGATGAGCGGTTTGAACTCTTGCAGATGCACGACATTAAACAGCGCGCAATGAAATTGCTGGAAATGCTTTCGCGCGAGTGTCAGCTGGCGGTGCTCAAACATAATATCGAGGCGCGTACGCGGAATGAACTCGATGAACAGCAGAAGGACTTTTTCCTGCGTCAGCAGATGAAGCAAATTCAGCGTGAATTGGGCGATGATGAAACTTCTGACACTTTCGACCTGGAGGAAAAACTGGCCCGTCGCGTAATGCCTGATAAGGTGAAGACCGTGTTTACGCGCGAAATGGAAAAACTGCAGCGCATGAATCCGCAAATGCCCGAATACCAAACGCAACTCACTTACTTGCAGACGGTGGCCGATTTGCCTTGGGGCATTTACACGAAGGACAACTTGAACGTGAAGAATGCCGAAAAGGTGCTGAACCACGACCATTACGGCATGGAGCGGGTGAAGGAACGCATTTTGGAACATCTTTCAACTTTGCGCTTCCGCAGTCAAGACAAAGCCCCCATCCTGTGCTTGTATGGCCCTCCGGGCGTGGGTAAAACGTCGCTCGGCAAAAGCATTGCGCGTGCATTGAACCGCAATTATGTGCGCATCGCGCTCGGTGGTATTCACGATGAATCGGAAATTCGCGGTCATCGTCGCACTTATATCGGTGCCATGCCCGGACGCATCATTAAAAGCATCATGAAGGCCGAATCGGCCAATCCGCTGTTTGTGCTCGACGAAATTGACAAAATGACGAACGGACAGTACAACGGTGACCCGCAGAGTGCCTTGCTCGAGGTGCTCGACCCGGAACAGAACAATGCTTTCCACGATAATTACCTCGATTTAGACTTCGACCTCTCGAAAGTGTTCTTCATTGCTACGGCAAACAGCTTGCAAAACATTCCGCAGCCGCTGCTCGACCGCATGGAACTGATTGAGGTGGAGGGCTATTTGGCTGAGGAAAAATTGGAAATTGCCCGTCGGCACTTGATTACGAAGAAGCAGAAGGAATATGACTTGGGCGATATGTCTAAATTGAAGTTCAGCCCTTCGGCTATAGACTTTATTATCGATAAATACACCCGCGAAAGCGGTGTGCGACAGCTTGAAAAGCAGATTGACAAGGTGTTCCGCAAAGTGTCGTATCTGACGGCTATGACCGATAATGAGCAGATGCCCTTTGCCGATAAATCGCTGAAACCTGCCGACATCGAAAAACTGCTGGGCAAACCCTTGTTCAGCCGCGACAAATATCAGGGCAATCAATATGCCGGTGTGGTGACGGGATTGGCTTGGACAGCTGTTGGCGGCGAAATACTGTTTATCGAAACCAGCGTGAGCCGCTGCCGGGGCGGTAAGCTGACAATGACGGGTAACTTGGGCGATGTGATGAAGGAAAGTGCCGTGCTGGCTTTGGAATACATCAAAACCCATGCAGACTCGTTGGGCTTGGATTATCGCATTTTTGACCATTGGGGCGTACACGTTCATGTGCCCGAAGGCGCTACACCGAAGGATGGTCCCTCGGCCGGCATTACGATTGCCACTTCAATAGCTTCGGCACTGACGCAGCGCAAGGTGCGTGCCAATACGGCCATGACGGGCGAAATAACTTTGCGTGGCAAGGTGCTGCCTGTGGGCGGTATCAAGGAAAAGATATTGGCAGCCAAGCGAGCCGGCATTACCGACATTCTGATTTCTGAAGAAAACCGCAAGGATGTGGCCGATATCAATGAACGCTATGTAAAGGGACTGACTTTCCACTTTGTGCAGGACGTGAAGGATGTGCTTAGCTTTGCCCTGCTCGACGAAAATGTGGATAACCCCATCGTTTTTACCATTCCTGACGAAAAGGCCGAAAAGTCTGCCGAACAACCCGATGATGTGGCTGTGAGGCTGATGAAGGAAAAATAATTACACCTACACTTACACGCTTATACTTTAATATGGATTTTACACTTCAGCATACCGATGCCACCAGTGCTGCGCGCGCCGGACTGATTCGTACCGACCACGGAGAAATACATACCCCTATCTTTATGCCCGTTGGTACGGTGGGCAGTGTGAAGGGCGTGCATTTACACGAAATAAAAGACGAGGTTAATGCCGAAATCATTTTGGGCAACACCTACCACTTGTATCTGCGTCCGGGACTCGACATTCTGGAACGTGCCGGCGGTTTACACAAGTTCAATGGTTTCGACCGCCCGATGCTTACCGACAGCGGCGGCTTTCAGGTGTTTTCGCTGGCCGGCATTCGAAAACTGAGCGACGAGGGTTGCGAATTTCGTTCGCACATTGACGGCAGTAAGCATTTCTTTACCCCCGAAAAGGTGATGGACATTGAGCGCACCATCGGGGCCGACATCATGATGGCCTTCGATGAGTGTCCGCCGGGAACAGCCGACTATGCCTATGCCCGCAAGAGCCTGAACCTGACGCACGGATGGATGAAACGCTGTTGGAAGCGTTTTCACGAAACCGAACCGAAATATGGTTACAGCCAGGCTCTCTTCCCCATTGTGCAAGGTTGCGTTTACAAAGACTTGCGTCAGGAAAGTGCCCGCTTCATGAGCGATTTGGGTGCCGAGGGCTACGCTATTGGCGGTTTGGCCGTGGGCGAACCCGCCGAACAGATGTACGAAATGATTGAAGTGGTCAACGACATTTTGCCCACCGACCGCCCCCGTTACCTGATGGGAGTGGGTACACCGCTCAATATTCTTGAAGGCATTGAGCGCGGGGTGGATATGTTCGACTGCGTGATGCCTACGCGCAACGGTCGAAATGCTTGCCTGTTTACCGCTGAGGGCGTAATCAATATGCGCAATGCCAAGTGGGCCGACTGCTTTGAACCCGTCGACCCCATGGGACATTGCTCGGCCGACTTGCAGTATTCAAAGGCCTATTTACACCATTTGTTCAAGGCCAAGGAATTGCTGGCTATGCAGATAGCTTCGATTCACAACCTGGCCTTCTATCTGTGGTTGGTACGTGAGGCTCGTAAGCAAATTCTGAATGATAACTACGGCCCCTGGAAACGCATGATGGCCGAAAAACTGATGCGCAAACTTTAGCGTTGGTTTTATCGGAATTACCCTTCAGTTTGTTACAGCCTGTGATTTCATTGAACAACCCATAAGTGAGTTGAACACGGATGTTTAAAAAAATCTTTTCCAGAAATAAATCAGCGAACCGGCAGGCAGATGCTACAGCCGACAGTTCCGCTCAGACTCCGGAACCGGATGGTATGAACCAAACGGCACCGGCAGAGCGGACTGCCCGTCGGCGGCAACCCATCGTCGGACGCTTGGACCGCTACATCATTTACAAGTTTCTGAGTACCTACATCTTTCTGATTACCATCATCGTGGTAATTGCCGTGGTATTCGACTTTAATGAACGTATCGACAAACTTACACAAAGTCATGCACCGGTTCAGAAAATCATTTTTGATTACTATGTTAACTTTGTGCCGAACTTTGTAAACCTGTTTACACCGCTGTTCGTGTTTATTGCCGTCATTTTCTTTACCTCGAAATTGGCCGATAATTCCGAAATCATAGCGATGAAAAGCACGGGTATGAGTTTTCGCCGTTTGCTTCGCCCTTACATGATTTCGGCTGCACTGATTGCTGCCAGCAGCTTTTTGCTCGGGGCTTTCGTGATTCCGCAAAGTAATGTGGCGCGTGTAAACTTTGAAAACCGATACATTAAGAAAAAAACAGATGTAACGTCGGTCGATAATGTGCAAATGCAAGTAGACACGGGAGTGGTGGCCTATATCACCCACTTCGACAATGTGAGCAAAAGCGGATATGGATTTTCGCTCGACAAATTTGTCGATAAAAAACTCGTGTCGCACCTTACGGCACAAAGCATACAGTACGATACGTTGTCGGACCGCCGTTTCTCGTGGACACTGCGCCATTACAAAATTCGTACACTCAAAGGAATGCGCGAAAAATTGGAAAGCGGCGAAAAACTCGACACCATCATTGTCATGGAACCCCGCGACTTCTTCTATGTGCGCGGACAGCAGGAAACCATGACGATTCCTGAATTGAAAGAATTTATTGACCGCCAACGCTTGCGTGGTGCTGCAGGAATTAGTACTTTTGAAGTGGAATATCACAAACGCTTTGCCACACCCTTTGCCGCTTTCATCCTGACGCTGATTGGGGTGAGCCTTTCGTGCGAAAAGCGCAAAGGCGGTATGGGTGCCAGTATCGGTGTGGGCATTGCACTGAGTTTCACTTACATTCTGTTCCAAACGGTGTCGTCAACCTTTGCACTGAATGCCGGTTGGCCGGCCATGTTTGCCGTTTGGCTGCCCAATTTGGTGTTTGCCGTTGTGGCCTTCGTGCTTTACAAGCGTACGCCGCAGTAATGTGTTTCTAAGGATAATCCTGTCGATACATTCAGGCTTATCGGACCTTAGATGTTTATTCCTTTCATCTCCTTTTTCTGAAATATTTAAAATGACAGACCATAGCATAACCCCGGCAGACCAGGCCGCTCAGACCGAAAACAATGCCCCCGTGAACGAAACACCCCAAACCGCTTCGGCTCCGGCCGATTCGGTGGAAACGGCTGAAACCGAAGCCGTGGAGGAAAAAAAAGCACCCGAGGTGTTTTTTGAGGACCTGGATTTGAGCGACGATGTGCTCGATGCACTCTACGATATGCGTTTCGAAAAATGTACGCCCGTACAGGCTGCCTGTATTCCGCACATTCTTGAACGTCGCGATGTGTTGGGTGTGGCGCAAACCGGTACAGGCAAAACGGCTGCCTATCTCTTGCCGCTGCTCACGCTGCTCGGACGCGATCCGCATCCTGCCGACGCCGTGAACTGTTTGGTAATAGCCCCTACACGCGAGTTGGCACGCCAAATCGACCAGTCGCTGCAAGGTTTTGCCTATTACACCTCGGTCAATGCCGTGGCCGTGTATGGCGGTAATGATGGCATTCGTTACGAACAGGAACGCCGTTCGCTGCAAGCCGGTGCCGACATCGTGCTGGCTACCCCCGGCCGACTGATTACCCACCTGCAGCTCGGTACACTCGACCTCAGCCGAACCACCCACCTGGTGCTTGACGAAGCCGACCGCATGCTCGATATGGGATTTGCCGACGACATCCTGACAATCGTGAAACAAATGCCCGAAAACAGACAAACCATTCTGTTCTCGGCCACGATGCCGCCCAAAATTGCCGAACTGGCCCGCACGGTGATGCACAACCCGGTTGAGGTTGAAATAGCCGTGTCAAAGCCCGCCGAAAATATTTGTCAAAGCCTTTACGTTTGTCACGAACCCGATAAGACGATTGTGCTGCGCAAAATATTCAAAGACGAACCGCCGCAGCGAGTTATCCTGTTCTGTTCGTCGAAACAGAAGGTAAAGGAACTCACCATTTTGCTGCAACGACGCGGACTCAATGCGCGCGCCATGCACTCCGACTTGCAACAAAGTGAGCGCGACGAAGTGATGCAGTTGTTCCGTGCGCAAAAAATTGATTTGCTCGTAGCTACCGACATTGTGGCACGAGGCATCGACATCGATGACATCACCATGGTAATCAATTATGATGCGCCGCACGATGCCGAGGATTACGTTCACCGCATCGGACGTACTGCCCGAGCCGGTCGTCGAGGTAAGGCCATTACGCTTATTGGCGAAAAGGACCTGTATGCCCTGGCTAACATCGAACGAACGCTTAAAATCAAAATCCCGCGTGCCGAACTGCCTGAAGGTGTGCGTAAACCCTCTGAAGAACCCCGTAAGGGAAATCAACCACGCGGACAGCAGGGAAAAGGACGTAACCGGGCGCGTAAAGACGGTAATAACAAGCCGAATGCAAATGCCCGTCCGAAACACAACAATCGCAAACCGAACAATGCGTCTGCACCTAAGCGAAACGAAAAAACGGCTACTGGAAAGCCGCAGGATAAAGTGGATAATCGTCCGGCTGCAAAACGTCGGCCACAGAAATCGGGCAATGGCCGAAAACCGCAGTAATTGACGGTTACAAACTTTACCATATTTACTCAAAACCAACCCTAACACAGCGATAACATGATAAACATCGGAGATATGGCTCCTGACCTGCTGGGCCTTGACGAAGCAGGCAACGAAATCAAACTCAGCCAATATCGCGGACAAAAGGTGGTGCTCTACTTTTATCCGAAAGACAGCACTTCGGGCTGTACTGCCGAGGCCTGTAGTTTCCGCGACAATTACGAAACCCTTCAGCAAGCTGGCTATGTTGTGATAGGAGTAAGTATTGACTCTGCCAAGTCACATCAAAACTTCATAGCGAAGCAAAATTTGCCTTTTCACCTGATTGCTGATACCGAAAAACAAACGGTCGAAGCTTACGGTGTGTGGGGCGAAAAGAAAATGTATGGCCGAACCTATATGGGAACACTACGTACCACGTTCGTTATTGACGAAGAAGGCCGCGTGGCCCACATTTTCAATCCCAAGGAAATCAAAACTAAAATTCACGCAGAACAAATATTAAAACTTTAAGAATCTGACAGCCCACGATGTTCTAAATCGTATGTGGCACGATAGTTTCTTAGCAGACATTCCAAAATTATGGCAAAAACAACCGACGAAAACCAGGCACAAAATGAAAAGCTGTTAGCTCTTCAAGCGGCTATGGCTAAAATAGAAAAAGAATTTGGTCGCGGCTCAATCATGCGCATGGGCGATCAGAGTATTGAAAATGTAGAGGTTATTTCAACGGGTAGCTTGTCGCTCGATGCCGCATTGGGCGTAGGAGGTTATCCCCGCGGCCGTATAATCGAAATCTACGGTCCCGAATCATCTGGTAAAACCACCCTCGCTATTCACGCCATTGCTCAGGCTCAAAAGAATGGGGGAGTGGCAGCCTTTATTGATGCCGAACATGCCTTCGATCGCTTTTATGCAGCCAAGTTGGGCGTAAACGTCGACGAACTGCTTATTTCTCAGCCCGACAACGGTGAGCAGGCTTTAGACATTGCCGACCAGCTCATTCGCTCATCGGCCATTGACATCATTGTCATCGACTCTGTGGCAGCACTTACGCCTAAAGCTGAAATCGAAGGCGACATGGGCGAAAACAAAGTGGGTCTTCAGGCCCGCCTCATGAGCCAGGCATTGCGAAAACTCACTGCCACCATCAGCCGCACCAACACCACCTGCATCTTCATCAACCAGTTGCGCGAAAAAATCGGTGTTATGTTTGGCAACCCCGAAACTACGACCGGTGGTAACGCCCTCAAGTTCTACTCTTCGGTGCGCCTCGACATTCGTCGTGTCACCACCATCAAGGACGGCGACACTCCCATTGGCAATCAGGTGCGCGTAAAGGTTATTAAGAACAAGGTAGCACCTCCCTTCCGCAAGGCAGAGTTCGAAATCACTTTTGGCGAAGGCATTTCGCGCACCGGCGAAATTGTCGACCTCGGCGTAGAACTCGGCATTATCAAGAAGAGCGGTTCATGGTTCAGCTATGGCGAAAGCCGTTTGGGGCAAGGACGCGATGCCGTTAAAAAGATTATCAAGGATAATCCCGAACTCAGCGAAGAACTCGAACAGCAGATTGCAGAAGCTCTAAAGGCTCGCAACGACGAAGAGTAACCTAAAAGTTACCCCCTTTTCAATCCATATCCCTCCATTTCTTCGGCAGTTGTTTGCCGTATGAACAAGTAGGGAAAAACAATACAATCCCGGTACAGTTTTGTATGAGTAAGCATCATACATTGCTGTATCGGGATTTTGTTGTCCTGGTTAAACGCTCTTCCTGCAGAGTGTGGTACAGCCAAGGCTGTGGACTGTCCTCTTGTGTATGACCGACATTGTGTTCTAAAAAATCGTAGTAGGAAATAAGAGGAAACTATTGCCAAAGGCAGCTTTCAGTTTGTCATGGTTCAGTATCTGTTGAATACCTTATTAGCTATTTTTCATGAAAGGCATTGATTATTCTTATTATTACGAACAGGAGGATTAACTTAATAGCTTCCTTTAGGGAAGTAAATAAGATATTAAACATGTTCTTCGGCATAAAACGCGAATTTTCTTGTTTTTTCATTTGGTGCGAATCGTGCAAAATTCGTAGTTTTGCCCCCAAAGAGTGCAACGCGCGCCCATATACCCGAAAAAAATGAAAAATTTTTTCTGACGCTT
>ENA-ORPF01000934-ORPF01000934.1-human-gut-metagenome-genome-assembly--contig:-NODE-934-length-26252-cov-4.263122_pt1 | contig 26252 bp, 17 predicted proteins | sample MGYA00242140_ERZ509070 | MGnify/ENA primary metagenome ERZ509070 (study PRJEB26280, sample SAMEA2338713) | human gut metagenome | biome: human gut; feature: human-associated habitat; material: faeces... | reverse complement strand
AAACATATTAATTTACATTCCACTATGTATCTATTAAATCGTCCGAAATCGTTATAATTGGCTGAATACTCGTAGAATTACATTCCACTATGTATCTATTAAATCTTATTTGCGCAGCTAATCTTAATATACATCCCCGATTTACATTCCACTATGTATATATTAAATCTGGAACTGACTTTCATTTGGACATTCTGCAATCTCATTTACATTCCACTATGTATCTATTAAATCGAATTTATACCCGCATCTTTCTGGACTGTGGTAATATTTACATTCCACTATGTATCTATTAAATCAGATACTGTCCAGCCTGTAGGCTCACTCTCTGTCTTATTTACATTCCACTATGTATCTATTAAATCGCTGGACTGAAGCAGCAGCTTGTGATCGGAAGCGAATTTACATTCCACTATGTATCTATTAAATCACCAACTCGATTACTATTACTCCCTGAAGCACACCTTCATTTACATTCCACTATGTATCTATTAAATCGTCCGCGTATGATTTACCATTTGTCAGTTCCCATGAATTTACATTCCACTATGTATCTATTAAATCGGTGTGTCAAATGAGTAAAAAAGGTCTGGTAGTGAAATTTACATTCCACTATGTATCTATTAAATCGAGTATGGTTCTGAAAGCAGTAGCTATATCAGTTCGTATTTACATTCCACTATGTATCTATTAAATCCCACAACGCAGAACGGTGAAGTTGACAACACTAACAGATTTACATTCCACTATGTATCTATTAAATCCATATTGTATATAACTATGAACTTATAACAGGCAGATTTACATTCCACTATGTATCTATTAAATCCTCAACAGACATAACAGGAGAAAACTTCCTTGATGATTTACATTCCACTATGTATCTATTAAATCCATGTCAAAGCATAAACTTGGAATTATATATAAAAATTTACATTCCACTATGTATCTATTAAATCCGAATTGAACGGTACATCAGTACACGTTGAAATTGTATTTACATTCCACTATGTATCTATTAAATCGATAGTAAAAAATGGTTTTTTGCTACTAACTCGGTATTTACATTCCACTATGTATCTATTAAATCCGCTCAGAAAATATACATGTTGGTAATCTTGATACATTTACATTCCACTATGTATCTATTAAATCATCATATTGACCTTGTAGAATGCGAATACATGCATATTTACATTCCACTATGTATCTATTAAATCTATACTGAGCGTACACATCGCTTTTATCTGTCGACATTTACATTCCACTATGTATCTATTAAATCAATGTGGTCTTTTCTTAGTCTGTTAGTGTTTATAGTATTTACATTCCACTATGTATCTATTAAATCTTTTAACTTTAGCAATTTACGATTAAATTCCATAACATTTACATTCCACTATGTATCTATTAAATCTATCATAGGCAGAACGAACAGTCCAAAGGGTAAGGAATTTACATTCCACTATGTATCTATTAAATCCCAAGGTGTCATCGAACCAAACATAGATTTTGCGACATTTACATTCCACTATGTATCTATTAAATCGGGAACATATAAGAAACGTCATAATAATGTTCCAGAATTTACATTCCACTATGTATCTATTAAATCCAAACACCACTCCATATAATTTATGTCGATTGATTCATTTACATTCCACTATGTATCTATTAAATCTCCCGCTCCACCGCCTGTGACACCGCCCATTATTGATTTACATTCCACTATGTATCTATTAAATCTATCAGTCATTGTTTACACCTCCCTCAACATTGTTATTTACATTCCACTATGTATCTATTAAATCTTTCCTGTCCTGCTATGTACCCGCCGTTCTTGCGGAATTTACATTCCACTATGTATCTATTAAATCAAAATCGGATAATAGAGTTAACTTGTTCTCTTCGATATTTACATTCCACTATGTATCTATTAAATCCTGTAAAGTCCAACGACCCTGAGCTGCAGAAACACAATTTACATTCCACTATGTATCTATTAAATCACAGGCACCACACCGCCAACTATTGATGATTATAAGCATTTACATTCCACTATGTATCTATTAAATCGCCGTTTTAAGTTTACTGCTGTTTGCGACTGGAATATTTACATTCCACTATGTATCTATTAAATCTCAATCCATCGCACACCCCCCATGTCAAAATACAAATTTACATTCCACTATGTATCTATTAAATCCTGGACCATTTGCAAAAGCGGATTGAGCCTGGACATATTTACATTCCACTATGTATCTATTAAATCGTATGTTAAGCGGCAAGGGCATGAGCGCAGAACAGAATTTACATTCCACTATGTATCTATTAAATCGACCGCTGAAGCTACGCGTGAGACGCGTACTGCAAATTTACATTCCACTATGTATCTATTAAATCGCCACACTTGTGAGCAGAGATACCACACCAGCAAGGATTTACATTCCACTATGTATCTATTAAATCGCATATACTTGCACTATGAGACAGTACACATCACAATTTACATTCCACTATGTATCTATTAAATCCTGAGACACTTGCGAATACTACGACAATAGAGCCGATTTACATTCCACTATGTATCTATTAAATCATATCGTGACCGTACAGAGTCGCTAATCGTCTCAGTATTTACATTCCACTATGTATCTATTAAATCCTTTGACACCCAGTCAATGTCGTTATTGCCAAACCGATTTACATTCCACTATGTATCTATTAAATCGTGCTGCCCTGTTGTACTCCTTTATCATTGTTTGAATTTACATTCCACTATGTATCTATTAAATCTATATATACATCATAGCACCAGACCACAAATTCTGATTTACATTCCACTATGTATCTATTAAATCCGTGGCAACAGTTAAACAGTTTGTTGATGTACTAAAATTTACATTCCACTATGTATCTATTAAATCGACAGAACGCCCGATACTGACGGTGGAGGTGGTGGATTTACATTCCACTATGTATCTATTAAATCCAATCATGCTAGCTATTGTTCTTGCCACATCATCATTTACATTCCACTATGTATCTATTAAATCCCGTACCGCAACACCTTATCATTTCTCAAGCCTATTTTGTGCTTTTTTGTCGACCTACCATCATTCATGGTAACAAAATATGTATACATCAGAAACTTTCTTTATTCACCGCATAACTACTACATTGTCGATGTCCCTGTATTTTTACAACATTTCAGGTCGACAACACAGCAGGTATCAGATAAAGAAGCTAGTTGCGTCATCTTTCACTCCCCAGAATTCTTTATCTAGCCATCTTTCCTGACGACTTTTAAATATGATCACCGAATCCTGTTGCTTATCAATATATTCATCCAGTTCTCTCTGCAACTTTACAAGTTGCACCTTTGAAATTTCACCTTCAAATACTGAATTTTGAATATGTGTCAGATATTTCTTACATATCTTGAATACATGTGACCACCGTTTCCGGCCATTATCGTCTAAGCTAATATCGTATACCAGTACAACGTACATTTCTCACCACCATATCTTAAATCCTTCATACTGTTTCTCTCCAATTAAATGTTTGATCAATTTATAAGCCTCAAGTCTCATCAAATACTGATACGACACCTGACGGCCTAATTCTTTATGCATGATTGTCTTCTTCAAACTCTTTTCTAATTCTTGAGCAATGAGCCTTGAACTCTCCTTTTTCAAATGTAAAAAGTTTAGTTCCTTTGTAAAACTATCTTCTGTGATCTGACGTCTGTTCAATAATGAAAATATTAATCTATCACCTATAAGTGGCTTAAATACCTCTGATATATCAAGGCACAATGAGAATCTTCTTACACCCGGTTCATGCAAATAACTTATAGTTGGATTTAACTGGGTTTTATATATCTCACTCAATACCTTTGAATATATAAGCGAGTTTACAAACGAAATCAACGAATTTATCATATTATCTGGTGGATGTATGACTCTTTTATCAAAGTTAATCTCCTGATCTACTATAATATTCCAAGCCGAGTAGTAACTTTTTCTTATATTACCCTCTATTCCCATTAGCTCTTCGATTGTATTAGATCTGTCAATTTCTCTTCTCAAACTATCAATTTCCCTCATTTGTTGAGAAACAGCTTTTCCACGGCCATTATAATATCTCAGATTTCTGTATATATTATCAGCCGCTGCCTCAATAAATTTCTGGGCTATAACCATACGCTTTGTATAATCAGTATAATGTTCTACCTGTTTCACAAGCATATTTCCTGCAAGCAACTGCTCCCTCGGATAAAAACTGCCTGTGTAGAAATTATAATAATTAAAAAAATGGATTGGTATTCCATATTGAGATATGTATGTCAGGAAAGTTGTGTTAAATGACATTTCTGACATTATGTATATATCATCTATACGCTCAATCGGAATATCCCGCTTTTCTCCCTCATACGATGTAAATCTTAATGTATTGTCTTTACGTTTAAGATCCCCATCGTTATATACATAAAAACTTTGTCCCATAAAATCCCCCTTTAAATAAAACAGAGATCATGATATGCACATTTATTACAGATTTTTTTCTCCTCAAATGCAGGAGGAAATTCTCCTCTGGCTATTATGTCAATATCTTTTAATATACTGTCCAACTCAGTTTTGTCGCTATCGCTCAGCTCCACAACAAGAGTTTTCTTTATCAAAGGATAATCAATTTTGGCCTTAAGATTACTTACCCCTCTTTTCTCTAAATAATATAAGTAATATTTAATCTGCCATATTCCGGCTTCCTCAATCGCCCTGCTCTTTTTTATCTCGTGTAATTCATTATGGTCTTTTATAAAATCAATATTAATAATATTGTCTATATTTATATGTTTCTCGTCGCGTTTATAGCTCTCCTCATCCAGCAGTTTTCCTAGTTGAACATTCTCATTATCTCCTTCCATCTGTATCTCATTACTGAAATACCATAACTTTCTTTTACACACAAAGTAATAATAGACCATAACACCTGTGATACGATTCTCCATATGCACATCCTCCTACAGGAAATTATCCTCGTCATTTTTATTGAACAGATCCAGACCTACTCCTGTGCCCGTTTCCTCATCAAATTCATAACGCATCGATGTTCTATGAATATTTGTACCTTCAATACATGTATCTATACCTTCCACACCATATTTGCTCGAATACAGATTAAGACTTAGTGTCCTGTCTAATATATCTGATCTTATCAACTGCCTGATTTCTCTATCAACTCGCGGCGTTTGCAATAACTCTATCTCTTTTTCTATAATATCGCAGTTATTATAATATTCATCATCAGGGATAAGCGTAATACTGTTTATTTCTCTGAAATCATAATCCACATCTTTCTTGCTCTTGTAATCAAGCGGTTTCAAGTTTTCAAATTTATCTAGATTTTTCTTTATTGTATCAAAATACCATGAACCTTCTATCGCATTAATATCATATACCTCATTTATATAGTTTCTTTTGTCTGTCTCTGACATCAACTTCCCATCATATCTTCGCAAAGTCTCCACTGATCGATCATATATAATCCTATCATATATTCCTCTCTTCTTATCATTCCTTACACCTGAGTTATTTACATATACATATACATTAGGCTGATCCGTACTTTTATACCCAGCTCTATTGCATCGTCCCATTCTCTGTAATAGACTATCCGCAGTTGCCATCTCAGTGAAAAGTACATCAAAATCTATATCAAGACTGGCCTCTACTATCTGTGTTGTTATCCAGATTCCTATTGCGGATTCATCTTTGGAGAAATCCATTATTTTATTTTCCAGTATCCTTCTATGTCTGTTTATATATCTTGAATGGAGAAGATCACAGCACATTCCGCTTCCTATGATATCCATATATAATTTCTGTGCTTTTGTAACTGTATTACAAATTACAAGAACCTTTTTCTGCGGCCCCTCTTCAACGATCTTATCAATGTCTAAATCTCCATTCACCATCTTTATACGATGTCTGTCATTCCTAGCACATGCCGAGAAATCCTGATATACATAATCCCTGTCTTCCAATAAGCCATGTTCTTTCATAAAATGCGACATAACCGGTGGAAATGTAGCCGTTATAATTGCAAATTTTCCGCCCATCATGTTTATCTCTTTAAGTCCGTATATCAGTGCCGCAACTATCTTGGGTGAATACGCCTGTATCTCATCGATTATGAGTTTTGAATACTTCAATGTTGCCGCAAATACTTCTGTGCCAGGGAATTTATACACAAATTTCAATAGCTGATCAACAGTACACACTGTAAGAGGATATGCAAGTAGTTTTGCTCTCTCATACCGTTTCTGCTGATCACCAATAGTATCTGAATTGCTGCTTGAGTAATAACTCAGACTGTTTGAATGAAGTATAGCTGTATTTTCAAATTCATATTTATATTTAATCCTCTCATATATCGCATTTGCCGATACCCTAAGTGGCAATGTATAAAACCCCTTATCGCCGTTCAGCCAGAGTAATGCCGCTTCTGTCTTTCCTGAACCTGTAGGTGCTATCATCACGACATTTTTGTCAGAATTAGCTTTCATGTATTCCTGGGCCGGTCGAAGAGATCCCTGCATCTTCGTCTCTATATTTTTGCATAACTTCTTTTCACAAATATCAACACCTAGCTCTGCTTCCTCATATCCGGAACTAACCGTCCAATCGAACTTGTTCAACATGCCTTTAACAAGCATATATTCACACCATATATCCTCTGGTATTTCTAAAGAGGATCGTCTAACATCAGGTGCATCAGAAAATAGCAATTTATTCCTATTGGTTCTCATAAATTTGAATTCTTCATCACTCAAATATTCCGAAACCTTGCTTTTATACCATTTCTCAGCATATTTTTCTATATAATTATTAGTGTATACATCATCTCTATCATGATGATAATATATTGCAGAAACCAGTATCCTAAAATCATCTTTGAGCAATTCCAAGTTATTACCCATCATTTCTGCACATATTTTTTTCTTGGAAACACTTAACGCACTCAGAAAACCATGTGGAATCTGCGCCACATCGCTAGCTAAATGTATATTTGGATTAACTATAGACTGAAACACTAAATTCACTTTACCAACATCATGCCATTCACAGGCTTTCGTGATCAGATACTTTTCTTTGTCTGTAAAATAAGTTCCATATATATCAAAAAACTTTTCTGCACATGCCAAGATTTCTTGTGTGTGTGCTGCCAGTGTTTTTTGCTCTTTATCAGATAGCTTTATATCTATATTTTTCAAGTAGGTTTTTAATTTACATATCAATTCATAGTATCCGTTTTCATCATATTCATTTATCAATGAAATAGTGTTTTCTACAATTCTATCTACTCTATCTTTCGACAGACACTTTCCAACTGACTTTGCATAATACTCCATGCCGGTCTCCCTCCCCATAAATTCCAAAATGTAACTATTAATAGATTCCAATTATGCCAACGCTACAACTGCTCCCAACTCATCGACACACACATCTTCAAATACCGTTCCCTTTGCCATGTGATATACCTTAATCTTGCCACCTTCCTTCTTCCAGCGGCGAAGTCCTTGCTTAGTAATCTCATATTCCTTAGTAAGTGTATAAATAGTTCCCAAGTCATCAATCTCACTACTTACCGGCATATAGATATCATTAAGAGTTTCAACCTGTTCGTCTTCACTCAACGTAACTTCCCTGACCGACTGTATATCCAACAGGTCTTCATATCTACCAAGAGAAGGATATACGACTGGATTATTTAGTCCTTCTAACACCCTATCATAGTCTTTCTCCTCAGGAACTATATGAATGATCATTCTGCTATTACATATCAGCTCTACATGAGCTATGCCTTTAAATGCTCCGTATTTTTTATCACCTTCATCAATACAGACATTATGGCGTCCTGCCTCATACTTTGAGTCCATAGAAAATGAATATCTTGTATATAGTTCCGACACAGATCCAGAGTTCGTTCCCTGAATACTTACTTTCATTGGATGATACTCTTTGAAACCACATACAGCATGTACCATTCCAATAACCGTTGAATATGGAGGCATAGGATACGACTCTTTGATGATAAAACTACTAGGTTTCCTGTAATTGGCCGTACTCTGATAACATTCAATCCTAATTGCTCTCTCCATAATATTCATCAACTTCCTTCTTTAAATGAGTAAATACTTCCGCTACCGTAACTGCATTGATCGTATCTTTTATCTCTTTATCATTTGTGAATATACCACTCATCACGCCTGTCATCGTGTTGTCTTTTATATCATCATTGCTATTGATTACTTCAGATATCAGCCCAACATTCAGGCGAGAATCTTCTACAACAATCCTGTTTTCAAAGAATGGGTTTTTTCTTGAATATCTACCACCAACAACAAAAACAGGGCTCAAATTTTCTCTTCTTCCCTTTATATCTCTATAGAGAAACATCACTGTGTCCAGGAATTTCTTAACTCTATCAGCTTTCTCCTCAGAAGGAATATTTATATCTCCATCAACACCAATCCTATCCAGATCTATTGTTATTGTATATGTATACAAAGACCTGTGGATTTCACTCTGTGCTATACCGTTTTCAAGATTCTGTCTTCTTGCAAGTCCCATATTAGTAAGGAACTCAAGATCACTTTTATACGGTTCAAGTGCAACGGCATTACTAAGCCTTACAACTGCACTTCTTGTCATGGCACCTCCCTTTTTATCATCCTCCTTTGAACTGGTCTTCATATAACCAAAAAGATCTATTTCAGGATAATCCACTATACTTGCTGATGGAGCAAACTGTACAACCCCACTTTTTCCATCAACCGGAGTTGTATCCCATCCAAGCTGCTGTATCATGTTGTATCGAAGTGCCTGCCTTGAAATATATGAATACTGCTCATAATTTCCCCTTGTCATCTTTTTTAATGTACTGATGTTTCCTACACCCTCACCATAATTTGCACTCTCAGCAAGAAATATAACTGTAAATGTTAATCCATTTCTACTCATTAGTAATCTCCTCCTTCTTCTCATAGTGACTACCCTGCAGTCCTAATAAAAACGCGTAGCCATATTCTTTAAACCTGCTCTGATCTCCAAGGCACTCTACAAACTCATTAGGTACCTGTAACTTTGTGGAACAATATACTCTTAATACAATTTCCATAAATTTATTTGCATTCCCTACAGACAATGCATTTAACAACTGATACACAGTTCCTCTTATACATGAATCATCCGTAGCACCTTTTGCCAAAAGCAACGCTTTACGCAATTCGTAACCACGATTCCTCACACTGTATCGACCCATTATTATTCCTCCTTTTTTCTTATCTGTATCAATATTATGGACATTTGTTCTAAGTTGCACATCATAAACATTTGCTGCAGTGTAAACTACCCCATTTGTTTCAATAGCTATTTTCAGTAATGTGTTTAGCAAATCATACTGACTTCTATACCTGAGAATATTCAATATCACACTTTCATGAACATTTATATAATCCGTTCCATTCTTGACATATGGATGCTTACTAAGTAAATCTATACTGTTTTTTATCCCTTTATCATTCAATATAGACAGCACATTCTTGCTAATAACATCAAATGTATAGGTATCCGTATCATTTATTCCCCTTGTTATAACCTGTACATTACTAAGACCTTTTGTCTTTATTCCCAGCAAAATATTTATGGTTCTTGCTATCCATGAACTATATCGTTCTTCTTTCTCTGTGTCTTTCTGTGATTTTATACTTTCGTGACTATCCTTGTTATTTGCAGCTAACAAATTATCAATGTCACTGCCTACATTCACAAATACATATCGTCTGCCAATTATCAAAAATCCAAGAGGCGCTAAAGCATATATATATGCACAAATCGGACACAGAAAGGCATCAACTTTACAGTTCCAGAATGCAGATCTCTTTCTACTCAAGTCATCTGCCATATCTTTCATGAAAGCTATAGAAACTTTCTCTTTTCCGGATATAAGATTTCCGCAGTCTATACATATATCCTTTTCCTTATCATGTGATTTCTTTATATATTCCCTTAATGGCACAGCAAAGTCAGTCTCAAACACTTCCCTCATGTTTTTTGCTGCATTTGCTCTAAGCAAAAAGCATTTGCCATCCCAGAAACGATTTATATAATTGTACAGTGCACTTTTCATGACAAATGTCTCTTCACATATTGGCTGTTTCAAAAAGTGCAAAAGCTCTTCTAGTTTTCGTTTTACTTCCTGAACATCCATTGTATCTTTTAACTTTTGTACCTGTAGGTCCTCATATGGATGCGTCACACCAAGCTTGTCTTTTACACTGGCAAATCCTGATTTGTAGCTATTAGAAAGTAACTTATCATTGATAAATTTCAACTTATCTTTCATATCTTTAAGTTTAAAGTTGTCATTCTCAATTACTGCAAGAATACTGTTTATCTCATCTATAACCGCCTGATACACTGAATAATCTCTATAATATTTCGTAAACGCTTTAAAATATATATCTGTCCAGTCGCAGTTCAAAGCAAAGTCTCTTGAGAGCCATATTGCCTGTCTATCTGGAGTATATCCGTAGTCTTTATCCTTCTCTGCGCAGATAACATCCTCAAGTATGTAATTGAGCCCAACTATTCCTGCGTTCTTTAGGAAATCTCCTAAATTTATGATTATCCTGTCCACTCTTCTCCCTCCTTTCTACGCGAGTATATCAAATTTACCTTTTCCCTCAGATCTCCTTGCCCCAATTCCTGCCATATACAATAGATTCAACAGATCCCTGTCACCCTTGAGTTTAAATATCCCCAACGAAGCATCTGTATTCCTACCAAACACAGGAATCACAACCTTTTTTGCCTTGATCGGTTCAATCCCAAAACTGTCAGATTTCACGGGTATGTTCATCCTATCGATAAAAATATCTGTATTCTCCCTCAGCGCCTGCTCAAATCCATCCGTATTGTATACATAATACTTATCTGAATTATCATCCGAATTGTGTCTTCTGACGATCAAAGGACTGGACATTCTGATTATTATCTCGTCATCTTTGATCTCATTCATATTCTGAATATACATCGACACCAACTGCATAGAATTTCCCGCCATGGGATACTTCTGATACTTCATTCCCTGGAATGCATTAAAGAACATCATCAACTCTCCCTGATCAGCATCAGAAAAAAACATTGTAAATTCGTTCTTCTGTAACTCTATGCCATCTTTAACAAATGCGGCACCAGGAAGATTAAACGAATATGTGTATGTTTTTATTATCGATCTGCTTTTATCATATAACGCTTTAAACATATCCTTGGAATATCGTTCTGTTGCCGCCTTGAAGAAACTGAGCATAAGCCGATCCATTTCCTTTGGCAAATGATTATTCTCCAACTTAAAAAGAACTTTCAACTGAAACATTTCTACAATTCACCTCCTCTACTATGATCTATTTTTACTACAAGCTTTTATTATAGCTCGTGCTTTAGTTTACCCAAAAGCATATTAAAAATGTTTTTTAATTTGCATACACCTTTTTATATTTTACAATATATCTTTCTATATGTAAAACTGCTCTTCCTCTTTTTTCCGACTACTTATGCCATTGTTTCCACATAATTAACAATCTTAACCATCCTTTTACCATACCGCCTTCTAAAAACCCTTTTATACAATTCTACTCCATTTGCTGTACTGTTTTTTTCTCACCAAACAAAGTGAAAAGGACAGCCCACATTCTAGTGGTCTGCCCATGTCTATTTCATTAACCGAGTTTTTCAAGCCCCACCCCAATCTTCAAGTTTCTCTCCGTCTCCACCATATCAAACTTAACCACATAGCACCCTATATCTCCCCTGATACCGGTTATCGTACCATCGCCAAACACCTTGTGTCTCACACGGTCCCCGGGCTTGAGTTCCGTGTCCACCGGCATATAACGGCTCTCATTTGCGGCTATGTAGCTCTTGGTGTCGTCGACAAGGCGCTGCGGGAGCTCGTTCACGTAGTCGATTGCTTCCCGGTCTATGTTGAAGATAAACCTGGAAGGATATCTGAAAGAATCATCGTAGTTCAGCCCCTCTGCATCGCTGATGTACAGGCCGCGCTCCGCTCTGGTGCATGCCACGTATGCCATGCGGCGTTCCTCCTCGAGCATCGCCTCAGTGTCCACGTGCTTGCTTGGGAATATGCCTTCATTTACACCGCACACGAACACATATGGGAACTCCAGGCCCTTTGCGGTGTGTATGGTCATCATCGTCACAGAATCCTTGTCCTTCTCCCTGTCATTGTTCGTGTAGAGAGCTATGCTCTGCAGATATTCCTCCAGCGAATTCTCCTCACCGGAGGTCTTCTCATATTCGTCTATCGACTGCTTCAGCTCTGCCAGGTTGTCCAGCCTTTCCTGTTCGCCCGCCTGTCTGAGCATCGCCTCGTAGCCCGTGGCGGCCATGAGCTCCGTCACAAGATCAGACAGACTTTTCTCCTTGTATGTCTTCCTGAAATTTTCTATGATATCGACAAAGGCTGAAGCACCTGTCGACTTAACAGTCTTCTCCTCCAGAAGATCCTGAAGACCGCTGTACAGTGAGCATCTGTGAGTCTCACAGTACGACTTCAGCATCGACATTCTCTTTTTACCAAAGTTCCGCTTTGGTTCATTTATCACCCTGCGGAATGACAGATCATCCGCGTATGCCACCATCCTGAGATATGCCAGCACATCCTTTATCTCCTTGCGTTTGTAGAACTCCGTTCCGCTGTAGAGGACATACGGGATCTTTGTCTTGATAAATGCTTCCTCTATGCTTCTCGACACGAAATGTGACCTGTACAAAACGGCTATGTCACTGTACTTTGCTCCTGTCTCAACAAGCCTTTTTATCTCGTTTGTCACCCACTGGGCTTCATCCCCGGTGGTTCTGGAATGTACGTACAGAGGGCGTGCCTCAGACGGCTTCACAGCCACAAGCCTGTGGGGCAGTCTGTTCCTGTTCTTCTCGATCAGTGAGTTGGACACCGCCAGTATGTCAGGAGTTGAACGATAATTCGTGTCGAGGAATATGGTCTGTGTATTCTCATGGTTCTTGTCGAATTCCAGTATGTACTCTATCCTTGCCCCGCGCCACGTATATATAGTCTGATCCGGATCGCCCACGATGAACAGATTCCTGTGATAACCGCTGAGTATCTCCGCCAGCGCATACTGGTTACCGCTGACATCCTGAAACTCGTCCACCATGACATACATCATGCGTTCCTGCCATTTGCGGCATTTCTCCGCATCGGTTCTGAGGATGTGGAGCGCAATGGTTATGAGATCATCATAGTCAAGTCCATACACCTTCTTCTGTTCGTACAGGTATCCCAGAAATACTTTTTCAGGTATGTCTGAAGCCTTCTCATAATCCGCCAGCAGTCTGTCGTTGCTTATGTCCGCCAGATATGCAATGTGCTGCATCTCGTTCTTCATCGCCGATATGTGATCCCTCGCCATGTCAAATGTATATGTTCTCGACTGTATATGGGCATTCTCGTACACCGTTTTGAGTATATCCTCCGTGTCCTCGCTGTCCATCACCACAAAGTTCTGGGGATAATTGATGGCATGGATATCCTCCCTCAGAAGCTTCACACAGAAGCCGTGAAATGTGCAGATGTATCCCGTATCACTGTCCCCGATCATCTGTCTGATACGCTTGCTCATCTCCCTCGCCGCTTTATTTGTAAATGTGACACACAGTATATTCGATGTGGATATTCCAAGCTCATCCACCAGATACGCATACCTGTATGTGAGCGCCTTTGTCTTGCCGGTTCCCGCTCCCGCAATTATGCGCACATACCCTTCTGTGGTGGTCACTGCCTCCTTTTGCTGTTCATTCAGTTCATCTATAAAATTATCCATACAGTCCTCCATATATTCGCAAACATATGTTCAGTATAGCAGATTATATCTTTCCTGTCACTACACTCATGGTTCTACACCAGAACGATCTTCACATAAAAAACAGGACAGCCACATAACCTGTGACTGTCCCGCCAACACATCAACGCATTTCATTTACTTTGACTTTTTGTATACAGCTTTCTTAGGAGTGTTCATTCCCTTCGCCTTGAGCTTCTTTGCATATGCGTCATATTTCTTCTTAGGAAGATATATCTTCACATTGCTCTTGACACCCTGGAAAGCATTCTTACCGATAGTCGTTATCCTTGTAGACTTTATGGTAACTTTTCCAAGCTTTCCACACTTGCTGAATGCTGCACCGCCTATGGTCTTAACGTTTCCTCCGATCACAACCGTGGTGAGATATTTGCGTCCTGTAAATGCTTTCGCTCCTACAGCCGTAACATTGAAGTTCACTCCACCGATCTTGACACTGGATGCAACCGTGAGTGACTTGAACTTCTTGTCGCTCTTCTTGCTTGTACTTCCAACAAGTGTCACTGTTCCCTTGCCATTTGAAGCGGCATTTGTCACCTTATATTTCAGATAGCCAGGCACGCCCTTCTGCGCAACTTTATATATCTTGCCCTTGCCAGCCTTGATAGCAAATGTCTTGCTGACGGAGCCTCTGTAATTACCCTTACCAGTGATCTTTACTGTCGCTGTACCGATATTCTTGTTGTTCTTGTACTGTACGGTGTAATCCACACCATTCTTCAGTGTTGTTTTGCCTCTCCTCAGCGCAAGCGATTTAACAGTGATAGATGATCCTGTGTATGTATATCCATTCTTTTCTATACCGCTTACGACCACATTGTTCTTGGAATTTCCTATGTCTATTCCAAGGGCAGCTACTGACTCATAACGCTTGTACCCACACTTGGTACAGGTAAATGTCTTCTTACCTGCCGCTGTGTCTGTAGGCTTGGTCGTTATCGCTCCCTTGTCCCATGTGTGATTTGCCAGGCCTGACTTCTCTCCACATGAGCACTGATACCAGTGAGATCTGCTGTCGCTCTTGTACTTATTGCCGTAATCGTGTACATGCTGCTCCGGCTCTTTCTCGATGGTGATCTTTACATTGAATACAACTCCATTGTAAGCCCTGTTCCATCCTGTAACTGATGTCCAGTCATAATTTGCTGTGTCCGCAGGCTTGAAACAAAGCTTGTATGTATTGCCATCCTCAACCTTTGTCGTTCTGTCTGTATACCATGTGTATACTCCATCCTCGCGCTCTGGAAGCTCTATGTCTGCAAGAGTCATATTCTCCTTAGCACTCAGTGAATCTATCGCCTGAGTAAATACTGCATTTGCAGGAAGAATCTGAACAGTTATCTCCACATGCTCTGCTCTCTCGTATACATCCTCATCTTCAGGTACAAATGTTGCAAGGAAAGTCTTTGTTCCAACCTCTCCCACAGATTCATCTGCATTCTCCCAGATGAACATTCCACCTGCGGTCTCAGGCAGGAGTATCTTGCCAACAGTGTCTCCGTATGTAGCTGTGACATTCTCCGGAACTGTAAATACAGGATCCTGCTTTCTCACATACACTGAAAGCTTCACTGCAATTCTCACACTTCCGTCTTCCAGTTCCTCATATGTTCCCTCTGCTGCATCTATCTTGCTCCAGTCATAGTTTGCTGTGTCGTCTGGAACAAAGTATGCATCGTAGGTCTCGCTTGTTCCGGCCTTGCCTACCTGCTGTGTTCCATCTGCCCACATGTACTTTCCTGCTGTCGATGTTGGAAGCTCCACATCCGCAAGGGTCTTGCCGGCATATGCGTCGCCCGCCTTTCCTGCAGTAAATGAAGGTATTCCCTTCTCCACGCTGGATATGATCAGTGTGAACTCAGCCACTGTCTGATTCTGTCCTCTCACCGTGAACTTGACTGTCTGTGCCTCAGCACTTGCAGTCTTTGGTGTTCCATATACCTTTCCATCGTATATCACAAGTCCTGCCGGAAGTGTCTGTCCCTTTGCAAGGGAGTATGACACATATCCGTTGTCCACCGCTTCATCATTCTGGATCTCTATGGCTGTCAGATCATATAATGGCTCATCCTTTGTGGTTGTCTTTCCAACCTGCGCCTTAACTGTATCCTCTGTCTTTGCGAGAGTTATCTTTACGGCCTCCTGCTTTGCCATATTTACCGTAACTGTTGCCGGCTCATATGTCATGACGCCGCTCCAGAGACGGTTGTTACTTGTAGTCATGGCTGTATCATCCGGTCCAAATACAACTGAATCCACCGCCATTCCATCTATCGGCTCACCGTCTATTGTGATGTAGAACGACTTGCCACCCTGTATATAGAGTGCATCGTCACCGTCAACACCTGACTTCTTCTGACATCTTGTTGCCGATGAACTCTTCTCTATCTTTGCATCGCCATCCTTGAAGCAATATGCAGGATAATCCACATCAAGCTTGTAGAAAATGACGCTGTAATTTTTCAGTGCGTACACCATATCCGGGATTACTGTGGTAAGTATGCTTCCGCTTCCAAGGCTTGACGTATTTGCTAGCTGCTTCATATTACCATAGTTTACGATCATTGCACTGTTTGTGAGGTTGCCAAATGTCCACTGTGCATCTGCTCTGTTGATGAGCTTTGCACTTGTATTCAGCGTGAGTCTCTCACTATTTGTGGCTGTGATCTCTCCGTAGTTATCTACTGTTGCTGAAGCCTGAACATTTCCTTTCAGATTCCATGCACCTCTGTTGACCAGTGATCCTGTCATAGTCAGAGCGCCGTCCACATTCCATGTGCCAAGGTTCTCAACATCACCGGTAACTGTCGCTGTCGATGTATTTGTAAGAGCTGCGCCCTCGGCGATGGTCAGCTTTGAATCCTTGAGGATCTCAAGCTGTTTTACCTCCACCTCTCTGTCAAGTGTGTAGTCTCCGCCTATAGTTAATTTGCCGGCGAGAGACATATACAGTGAACCCAGACTCTCAACCTGGTAATTGTCAGCGGTGCCCTTTACAGTAGCTGTGGACTTTGCATTCTCGTCTACATACTCTACCTTGCCAACCTTACCGCCTGCCGCAAGTACAAAGTCACCTGTGACAGCGCCCTCTGTTCCTGCCTTGACGTATATATTTCCAATGCTGTGACCATAGTTAAATACCAATGCCTTGCTATGCTCATTGTTGACGTCATTTTTTCTGAGTTCTCCTGACTTTATCTCGGCATACAGATCTCCCTTCACATTTGACTGCTGGACAAAGTTGTTGCACTTCTCGGCGCACCATCTTCCATCAACCACACAGTTCACATTTCCGGATACAACTGTTCCCGACACTCCATTGAAGTATGAGCGCTTGTTCATATAATCCGCACCGTATATAAATGTATTGTAATGATCAGTTATACCAACTCTTACATCCACATCACCTGATACTGATCCACCTGATGTAACATACATATTCTCAGACTTGGTTGATTCCGGTGTGTACATCTGTGCAGACTTTGCAAATGTGAAGTCTACCTTCTCCGCATTTGTATTGTACGCACCGTATACCACGCTTCCTGCTCTTCCGTCCTCTGCCGCGAAGGTCACTGTCTTGACATCAGCGTTTCCTGCCGCAGCTACAGTGCCTGACACATAACCACCCATGATCGTCATGGTTACATTTCCATCTATCGTCACTCGGTCTGCCTTGCTGTCAGTTGAACCCGCAGCACATATATTGCCGACATTTCCGCTTCTGAGTGTCACCGATATGTCACCAGTGTATTTATTTGCTGTGTCCGTATAGCCTGATATGCTGTAGCCTGACAGATCATATGTAACCTCTCCGTCTATTCTGAGTGGTCTGTTGTCGTCTGCCACTCCGTTGTGATCAGCATCCAGATATACTGAGCTCTTGCTGCTGTCCGATGGATCAACTATTATCACTGCCGAATTTCCACCGAGATCAATGGTCTTATCCTCTGTGTTCACAGACACACCAAGCTTGTTGATATCAGGTATCTCCGTGCCTGCCGGCAGTACCTTGAATACCACTGGGAAATCAACCGATGCTCCATTTCGTCCTGTTATGACAAATGTTACTGTGCTTTCACCTGCATTCTTGGCTGTTCCTATTATCTTACCCGACTCAAGCACAAGTCCTGATGGAAGTGTCGAACCGCTCTTCAGTCTGTACTGCATGTCAGTTCCATAATCCTTTGTGGTATCTCCTGTAACCTTGAGGATCGTGAGATCGTACGCTGGTGAAGCCGCTGTGTACTTGGTCTCCGCCGCCAGAGTCGGATCTGCGTATTCCTTACTGATGTCTATCTGGTCTGCCACATAATCCACTACAATAGACATAGATGAATCCGGTCCTGTCACCTTTGCACTTCCGTTGCTTCCCTGTACCGGCTCGCCGCCATTTGCCGACACATAGGCTGTGTAACCCGGCACATCGGTATAGCTAACTGTGATCGCCTGTTTGCAGGCAACATATTTGACATTCTCATATTCAACTACATATGACTGTGCAGCCAATTTTGCTGATGTGTTGTCCATGTTTGTTGAGCCGCCTGCATAGCTGTAATACACTCCTGTCCAGCCGCTGGCATCTATATCATCTGCAAATTTTCCTGCTGCCACCCACACACCTTTGTTGCTGAACCGGTCTGAAGGACACTTGAACGTACCCTTCTGATATACTCTTGCCCAGCCTGATGTCATGTTGACCTTGCCAACATCAAACAGCGCATCCGCGCCTATTGTGAGTGTCGTGTCATACTGTGTCATATTGAGAGCCGCAAGCTTCGTATCTCCATTCACAACTGCCTTGGCATACTTTGAATAACCAAGCCGGTCAGCGGTCAGCGTATCGTTAAATACTGCGGATGATCTCTCGTTCAGTGACACATAATCCGTTACCTCAACCGGAGCATTTACATCAACTGCCGCACTGTTATAGATTATCAGAGCCGTTGCCGTGAGCTTCTTATTCACAACATAGGTTCCTCTGATAGTTACGATATCCTTGCTGTTTCTCATGAATGCACCGGTATATTTTGATGTTGTATCCGCTGCAAATCCGCCCTTATCTACAGTGTTCTCTGCGATCTCATATGCTATGGTTCCATCAACGGTTGAATTCGACAGGACATACATAGTTGCTGCCTTACCACCACGGATATTTATACTCACCGCATCGCCGCCTTCATATGAAAGCTCTGAATCCTTTGCACCGTATATTGCTTTTACATTTCCCCCCGTCATGGTGATCCTGATGCTTCGTCTTATGGCGTTGTCCTCGACACCTGTTATCGTGTACTCCGACAGATCTCCGGTGTACAGAGGTGTCTTGCCATCTGCCTGTCCATCCTGATTGTCGTCCACGTATATCTCTGTATCTGTGTCGTCCTTTGCCTGAATGACCACCGATGTTCCGTTGAGACATATAGTCTTCTCATCCTCATCAACTACGATTCGACCATCCTGGTTGTCCTGTTTCTTCTCCTCATTTGAGACAATCACGTTCAATGAGAGCTGTGCCTTTGAACCGTTTCTTCCTGTCACATGGACTATGACATTTTTTCCGTCTTCATAAAGCTTTCTTGCCGTTCCGACGATCTTGCCATCGGTCAATGTGAGTCCCTCAGGAAGACCATTTGTCTCGTCGATCTCGTATGTAACCTCGCCCTCTCTTGCGTCGTTTGATATGACAAGATCTGCCATGTCATAGAGAGGTGAAGCTGCCGTGTATTCTTTTCCAAGCAGTGCTGAAGGGTCAACAGTTGTCTTGGATACCACGATCTGCTTTCCTGTCGTTGCGATCGTCACTGTACAAGGCTCATTCGGCATGCTGAACGTGTACACGCCATTTGATTCAACCGCTGAATTTTCCGCTGTGTCGCTCTGACCTCTGAAGGTCACCTTGTCAAGAATATATCCCTTGTTCACGGTCGGTGTTATCTTGACATCTGCGCCGCCCTTGACATATGTACCATCAGGATCAATATACTGTGACGTCTTGCCTGTCATGGTGTACGTTGCGGCCTTCTCGTTGGACACAACATCTAATGAATAATTTACATTTGCAACATTCCCTACAGCCGAGTCCTCTATTACGCCCCCCTTTGAGAATATATTTGGCAGATACCCATCAGTCGCCTTAAATGTTCCCTTGAGGATTCCACTGTGGAGTATATTTGAACCGCCTGCTGCATATATACCCTCTTTTGCAGTTAACGTTACCCCCTTGTTGATAACGATCACGGCATTGCCCTGGCTTCCGTTCTCTGTGAAGTTACCAAAGTAAATATTGTCAGCAGTTACATCCTTGTCTATCACAAGATTCTGTCCGCCATAATATATATTCTGTCCATAGGTTATGACAGATGAGCCGGTGGTATTCATGCTTGGAGCCATATAATACTTCTCCGGCATACTGCACTTGTCATCAAATGTAACTTTTGCATCCTTGTTATTACCTATATACATCTGGAAGCTTATTCCGTCTGCATTTGTAAAATCTGTGTTGTTGATCTTTATATCAACAGGAACTGTATTCTCGGTTGAACCGGAATAGCTCTCATTTGCCAGATAGAAAATATTATTTCCCGCCAGTCCATTTATACTGCTGTCTGACAACGTTATGTCAACCTTTGTTCCGATATTTCCGCAACTGTAATCACCTCCGGCGAGTCCACATTTTGCAAAATGTATCTTTGCTATATCCGCCTTGAGTTCCCCTGCCAGTGCAAAGTTGCCCATCATGGTAAACATGTCGCTGCCCGCGTATTCATACGAGTTCACAAGCGGATCACCATTTTCGTCTACTATGGATTCATCATTCATGCCATCCACATTGACCGTCATATTTCCCAGACAGCTACCGCCATATACAAACCGTGCTGAACTGCTGATAACGTTGCTGACGCTTATGTTAAGATCCTTACTGATGCTTCCGCCCTGCTCTACATTCAGAGATCTCGTAATGCTGCAGCCCGAAACTATGGCATCTACAGAACCATTTACCGTCACATTTGACAGCTCCAGAGCATTTACATAGGCTGCATTACAGTTGTAAAGTTCTGCCTTTATATCACCTTTTACACCTGTGCTCAGATACATGCCATTTAATGTATCTGTTGTTGCCACAGCCTTCATTACAACGCTGGCAGAAGTGATACCGGAACAATTTGAAATTCCATATACCCTGCCGCTGGCACCAGTGATATTCTCCATGTTCACAGTATACGTATATGTTCCTTCTTCCTCCGGCTGAGTCTGACTGAACGAAACCGAATTCATGCCACATGTTGTGTAACCGGCAGCGCAGTTCTTTATATCTATATCAGCCCTTCCGCCCAGCATACCGCCATACATTCCATATATGGTGTTGAACTTTGCTCCTGAGCCATCAACGCTGACATTTACATTTCCCTTTATATTTGTATTATTGGTGCCATACACAGACATCTCTGATCCAGACTGGCTTTTCAGCTTAAGGTCCAGATTTCCAAGGATAGCCGCACTTGACGCACCATATACACTGGCACTGCTTCCATCCTTTACGGCTGATATTCCGTCAAATGTAAGGCTCACGTCACCATCAACCTTTGCCCCCTGGGAAACTCCGTTCAGGCTGTCTACCTTGGAATCAGTCACCTTGGCCGTCAGTGTCTTGCTGAGCACAGCTCCGTTCTGCACAATATACACGGAACTGATGCCGGCACCGTTCATATTGAACACTGCATCGCCATTTATCGTATAAGCCTTTCCTGTGTAATATCCATCTGTAGCCAGTGTGACAAATGTGTTGCCATCACAGTTGTAATTGATATTCTCCGTGATGTCTCCATCCATGGTCGAAGATCTTAGACCATAGAGCGACTTTATTGTCACGGACTCTTCCGTGTCTATCAGTACGCCACCTGTACAATATGTCCTGAAAAGTCCATACAGACTTTCAACTGCCGCGTCGCCCTTCACACTGATAGTTACCGCAGTCATGTTCTCCGGAGTCTCAACAGTGCTCTCAAATGCTCCATATACAGCAGGCAGTTCAGCACCGTCTATGGTTATGGAGATCGGCGAACTGCCCTTACCATGATAGATTCCATATATATTGCCATATTGTATGTCCGTGCTTCCATCCAATGTGAAAGCTTCCTCGCCCTCATCAAGGATTCCATCCCTGTCTTTGTCATTGTAAATATTGAATAACTGCTCGCTGTCAGTGGAATTCGGCGACTGCTTTATAATTACCGAATTGCCGTTGAGCGTGACACCTGATGGTGTAGAGCCTGACGACTCATATACATACTCCAGCCCCTTTCCCGTATCCGCAGCTTCAGACTGTGTTCCGTCCGCCGCAAATGCCGTTATTCCCGATGCCATGCCAATAGCAGCAAGCACCGACAAGGCCGTTATACCTCCTCGTAGCCTTCTCTTCCTCATCAATTACCCTCCCTTAATTAATTGTTATGCAGACTTTCCTGTTATAATTGTGCACAATAACAGAAAAAGTCTTGCAAATATGTAGATTTTTGCCACTTTAGCCATTTTACCATAGCAAAGTTGCAAATACTATCAACAAATTCACAAGACTTTTTTATGCATTTTTATATTTTCTGTTATAATTCCGCTATCTTCTCCTGTTGCCAAACAATAATACAAGTCTGAGCAACTGAAGTGATGCTGATACCATGGCTGCCACATATGTCATAGCTGCCGCTGTGAGTACACTTCTTGCACCCTTGAGTTCATCCGGATAGAGATATCCGCTGCCCTCCAGTATCGCCATGGCTCTTCTCGATGCATTGAACTCCACCGGAAGTGTCACAAACTGTAGGACAACAACCAGTGAGAACAGTATGATTCCGAGTGTTATAAGGTAATCAACCCTCGGAATGAGAAGTCCTATAAGTATGAGCGGCCATGATATGGCTGAGCCTATATTTGCCGCTGGAATGATGGCTGACCTGATGGTGAGCGGTGCATATGCATTTGCATGCTGTATGGCATGTCCGCACTCATGGGCTGCCACGCCTATCGCTGCGATGGATCTGGAACCATACACGCTGTCCGACAGATTGAGCGTATGCTCCTTAGGATTGTAATTATCAGTCAGATCTCCTGAGATGTGATGTATTGACACATCCGTTATCCCCGCATTCCTGAGTATCATGTATGCGACCTGGTCCGCTGTGTAGCCTGACCGCGATCCCACCTTCTCATACTTCTTGTATGTGGTCTTGACTCTTGCCGACGCTATCATGCAGAGCACCACGCCTATGAGAACCAACAGATATGTTGGGTCAAAATAAAATCCATAATATGGCATATATATCACCTTTTCCTTTCATGTATCCCTGACGGGGGCTTTTGTTTTCCACTATCCTATAGTATATATTGCGCTTCGTCAACAGGTGTGGATGATACTTCATATAAATTTCATTTTTGCCGGAACTAATTTTATACTTCGTTTTCCTGCCATTTTTCTTATGTCATTTACCTGCAGCTATCTGCCAAGCATCTCATTTACCTTATTCTGCACCTTGACATGATCATACCCTGCCTTCTTCAGCCTGTTCTTTCTGTCATCGCCATTTCCCCAGTCGCCGGCTATGACCTCTCTGGCTATCACATCTATCGATTTCTTCTGTGAGAATTTCACTATAGCGTTCACCTTCTCCTGAACTTTATCGTAATCATATCCCGCCGTTTTTAATCTCTTTTTTCGATCCTCGCCGTTCCCCCATCTGCCCGCTATGACTTCCTTCGCGATCACATCTATGCTTTTCTTTTTATTATTACTTTTTCCGCTGTTACTGCCCGCGTCTTTTCCCTGTGTACCGTCAGTCTTTTTTGCAGCATATTTTTTCCATGTCTTCTTGTCTATATATGACTTGTTAAGATCAAGATTGCCATCGTACCCCGGAAGTCTTCCAACGGATGTGTACTGTCTGATATCACATTCGTATTGACCTTCATTCCATGGATGCTCCTGATATCCCGTCCGCTCGTAATCAGGATACTGGGCAACCCACAGCCTGTATCCCAGGCCCTTTACATTGTCCATGGCGCTCTTCTGGATATAGATCAGGGGCTTAACACCGGTCTTACTGTACACATGATCACACCACTCTTTGCACCATGCCCTGTCACTTCTGCCAAACTGCGGATTATTCTGCCCCTCCCAGTCAAGGACAAGTATCGCCTTGCCCACATATTTCTTACTGTATGCTATGAAATACTCAGCCTCACTGTGGGGATCGCCACCATTTGCATAATGGAATGCCCCCAGGAGTTTTCCCGCTTTCATCGCCTGGTCACAGTGCTTTGCAAAATACCTGTTCTTGTAGTCCGTGCCCTCCGTAGCTTTCACTATCACAAAGTCACAAGGCACCTTGGTTATATCTATAGTATCCTGCCACGCTGATATATCTATACCATCCATGTAGCCCTTTAATGGAACCTTATTAGAAGCCATAAAATTGTCTCCTGAATTCTTTTGTCTGTATATAATATTCCAGACATTGAATCAGGAGACAATCTTAGGATCATTATTCCGAACTTATACTTATCTGTCTCGTATTACATGTGTCACTGTCATAACACTCTTATTCATGCCACCTTTCCTTATCTCCGCCCTTGTAAAACCGCTTGAATATCGATATCAGGTAGTCCCATCCCCGGGTACATATAATCGCAATGACAAATGCCCCGAAAAACGCAGCCACAGGATAATACCACACAAATGCTATGTGATAAAATGATAGTCCAACAAAAAGTCCCACCTCACACACAATGACACTGGTGATCAGAACCTGAAAAGAGGTAGGGATCTTCTTCAGCACTCCTACCTCTTTCGTAAATTCCGTTATTATCGATATCAAAGTGCAAAGAACCGCAACAACTACAAGATATACTGCGAATCTGTCCATGCGTATTCACCTCCTTGTCCATGTTTTAATTTAATATATTCCGGAAGGTGGTGTGTGGTTACTTTTATAGCTGAATCTATGCGGGAATTCAACCTTCATTCCATTTTCAATCTTATCATTATTCTCTTCATACTGTGCCATGAACCACTCACATTTTCCTGTGGTTTTTTCTACACTGACAGTCCTGACTCCGTAATACGTTTCGTCAGGATTACCTCCAAAGAACACCCACATATCACCAATATCAACAACAAGGTAAAACCCGACAAAATTATCCTTCTTTAACATAGCATAAGCTTTAATACATGCATCTCTAAAACTTGAGTACTCTGTGTATCTCATAAACATCTTCCTTGCTAGCTATTACCGTTTCTTCTTTAGCTCTTCTATCTCAGCCTGAAGTCTTGCTATAATCGCGTCCCCCTCCGCTTTCTGAGCTGCCAGTTTCTTCTCTTTGTCTGCCAACTCATAATTCCGTTCCGCAAGCTCTTTATCCTTGTCTGCAAGCTTCTTATCCCTATCTGCTATCTCCTACTCCAACTTAGCCTTCTGTTCCTGAAATTCATCGACAAATGTAACAATAGATTGATCTACCATATCTGTAACCTCCTTGTTGTGTCGCCCCCTCGCTACGCTCAGCGGCAGGTCGTCAGTGCTATTCCGATATGCCCCATCTTCAAGCGTTATATTTCCAAGTTCAATGTTCTTATCTATGCTACCCATTATATCTGTTTTTATGAGGCTTTTCAACGACGCTATATTCTCAGGAGTGCGGGATTCATAAGTAAGTATCATCCTTCGCACTCTCTGTCCAATGATAAAATACCTCTGCCGTGTCCGGATCATATGCCGTATGGAACAACCCGTTTATCATATTCACAACAGCTTCTGATGACAATGTAAGTATCTTTTTAAATGTGCTGTCAAATATTTTATGTGTCAATCGCTATTTCTACCTCCTGCATTTCTTCCGATCGGTAGACACACTTTAGACCGAAATCAGACGCAAGTCTATAGATTTTCGTAAATGCGCTAATAAAGCGAATTTGCGCTAAATACGCGCATTTTCGCGCGGTCCATTGGCATATCAACTGTCGTCCAGTTCTCGTATAAGCATAGTATTTTGCCAATCGTTCACATAAAAAAATCCACATCCTGCCCACGTATATTTACGTGGACAAAATGTGGACAAAAACACATTTTATACTGAATGTGAACAAGTTTTTAGAAAATTCTGAATTATCTCACAATTCCCCAAAGCCTTGATTTTACTTAGAATTTGCCAGCGTTAGCAGCTTCCTCTACAGAAACAGCTACAGCAACTGTAGCACCAACCATAGGGTTGTTACCCATTCCGATAAGACCCATCA
>ENA-ORPF01000931-ORPF01000931.1-human-gut-metagenome-genome-assembly--contig:-NODE-931-length-26314-cov-7.423322_pt1 | contig 26314 bp, 17 predicted proteins | sample MGYA00242140_ERZ509070 | MGnify/ENA primary metagenome ERZ509070 (study PRJEB26280, sample SAMEA2338713) | human gut metagenome | biome: human gut; feature: human-associated habitat; material: faeces... | reverse complement strand
GGCTGTGTGCCCCAGCCGCGAAACTACCCGATGCTTCACCAGAACGGCGTGATTTTCTGGCTGAAACGGGACATTTCCAAGCTGCCCACCGACGGCCGTCCCCTGTCCCAGACCAATCCGCTGGACGCAATGTTCGCAAAGCGCGCCCCCATGTACGCTGCCTTTGCCGATCACGCCGTCAGCAATGACGGTTCCGCCGAGGAAACCGTCGCCGCCATTTTGTCGATCATGGAGGAACCCATATGAAAATTCTGGTCATCAACGGCCCCAACCTGAATATGCTTGGCATCCGGGAGCCGGGTATCTACGGTAAAAGCACCTTCGCCGATCTTCTGCGGCTGCTGGACGAAACCGCCAGCGCCGAGGGTCTGGAAGTGGAGCAGTACCAGTCCAACCACGAGGGGGACATTGTGGACAAAATCCAGTGGGCATACGGCAAGGTGGACGGCATCGTCATCAACCCCGCCGCCTACACCCACACCTCCGTGGCCATTCTGGACGCCCTGAAAGCCGTTTCCATCCCCACCGTGGAGGTTCACATCTCCGACGTGGACGCAAGGGAACCGTTCCGGCGAACTTCCTACGCCGGAATGGCCTGCGTGAAGACCATCAAGGGTCATGGCCTCGAGGGCTACCGGGAGGCCATGCTGTACCTCAAGGAGCGCTACGGGTAAAAAATCCCCCATTGCCTTTTGGCAATGGGGAAACGCTCACTTGCGGAAGACCAGCAGCTTGCTGGAAACGTAATTCAGAATGACCACCAGAACGCTGATAATCAGCTTCCAGATATTTCCGTTCCAGCCCAAGATGTCCACGGTCAGGAGTATCAGCACCGTTTCCAGACCGCCGGACGCTGCCCGGCAGCCGACGAATTTGCCCAGCTCCGGCAAAACGGTTTTCATGGACCAGTCGTGGCTCTTGAACACGAAGGGCTTGTTCGTCACATAGGCAAAGGCCACCGCCGCCACCCACGCAATGATATTGCTGACGGCCGCGCTGATGCCCAGCAGGTTGTAAAGCGGCAGATAAACCAGATAATTGACAATGGTCGTCAACACACCGAAAAAGAGATAGCTGACCATGTCCCAATGCTTTTCCACAAAAGCGCGGATTTTTTCGATCATGTTTTTCCTCCTCACAGGCCCAGATCTTCCCCTACCAGGATAAATTTGATCCGCCCGGGGGGATTGCAGTTGCGGGTGATGAGGATCTGGTTGCAGATGCAGCCGTCGCTCTTGCAGTCGGCGCAGGCGCCTGTCACCTCGCAGGGCGTTTTGGAGTCGAAGCGCTGCTTGTTCTGGGGCGCGGCAACCGTTCTTGCCCGCTCCACGGCGGCGTCCAGAGAATCCATCACCTTGTTCATTCCCGCAATGACGATCACGGATTCCGGCCCATAGGCGATGGCCGCTACCCGGTTGCCGTTGCCATCGATGTTCACCATCTGGCCGTCCAGACTCAGCGCGTTCGCGCCGGTGATGAACACGTCCGCGCCAAGGCACTGCTGCATGATTGCTTTCCGCTCCTCCGGGGTCGCAGCCCGCTCCCGGTCGAGGGCGCGGTAGTCCCCTGTCCGTACGGTGTCTAACAAGCCGATCTGCTGGGCCGACATCGCGCCGCCCCAGCCCACGCTGGAACCGGCGGGGATCCATTCCAGCGCCTTTTTCAGCGCTTCGGCTTTGTCTGCGCAGTAGCAGGCTTCAAAATGGCGGCTGTGGAGATTCTTGATCAGCACATTGGCGCGTTTTTCATAGTATTTCCGTTTCGGGTCGGTCACAGTAACCACTCCTTTATCTTCCTATCATATCGCCTATCATACCGCATAAACAGAAAAAAGTAAAGAGAGGACACCATCATGCAGAATATGATTTTCAAGCGCAAACTGCCCATTCCCAAGGAGATCAAGGAGCAGTACCCCCTGACCGCCGAACTTTCTCAGGTCAAAGCCCGCCGGGACAAGGAAATTGCCGACGTTTTCACCGGAAAAAGCGGCAAAATGGTGCTGATCATCGGTCCATGCTCCGCCGATCGGGAGGACGCGGTGCTGGAATACTGCGAGCGGCTGGCCAAATTGCAGGGGGCGGTGTCGGACAAGCTGGTTCTGATCCCCCGGGTCTACACCAACAAGCCACGCACCACCGGCGACGGCTATAAGGGGCTTCTGCACCAGCCCGACCCCCGGAAAACCTCCGATATGCTGGAGGGCGTCATCGCCATCCGCCGCCTGCACACCAATGTGCTGGCCAACACCGGCCTTCCCACCGCCGATGAAATGCTCTACCCCGACAATTACCGCTATCTTTCCGACCTGCTCTCTTACGTGGCGGTTGGCGCGCGGAGCGTGGAAAATCAGGAGCACCGGCTGACCTCCAGCGGCATTGACATCCCTGTGGGCATGAAAAATCCCACCAGCGGCGATATTTCCGTCATGCTCAATTCCATCATGGCCGCCCAACACCCCCACACCTTCATCTACCGGGGCTGGGAGGTGGACACCACCGGCAATCCCCTCGCCCACGCCATCCTCCGGGGCTATGTGAACAAGCACGGCGAGTCCATGCCCAACTACCACTTTGAGGAGCTGGAACGGCTGTACAACGCCTACACCGCCAAGGGCTTACAGAACATGGCGCTGATCGTGGACGCCAACCACGCAAATTCCGGCAAAAAGTATCAGGAGCAGCCCCGCATCTGCAAGGAAGTGCTCCACTCCTGCCGCCACAGCGGAGAAATCAAGTCCATGGTCAAGGGCTTCATGGTGGAATCCTACCTGGAGCCCGGCTGTCAGAAGATCGGCGACGGCGTTTACGGCAAGTCCATCACCGACCCCTGTCTCGGCTGGGAGGAAACAATTCGCTTGGTTCAGGATATTGCGGATTTGATCTGAATGTGCTATACTGGGTGCCATCGAGCCTAAAAATGGAGTGATGCAATATGACAGCAGAACAAATGGTACAATATGCCTACGAGGAAGGCTTTTCCGCCGCCGCGGTAGTGGATACCGCCGACATTGTTTTTGACCCCTCTTTCCGTCCTTACTGCGAGGAAAACCTCTGCGGGCAGTACGGCGCGAACTACTCCTGTCCCCCGGACTGCGGCACGCCGGAGGAGATGAAGCAGAAGGTGCTTGCCCACAAAAAGGCGCTGGTGCTGCAAAGCATCTGGCAGTTGGAAAGCTACACCGACACTCCCGCCATCAAGAAGGGGAAATCCGGCCACAACACCGCCGCGATCCGCCTGATGAAGCGTTGCCGTGACGAAGGGTGCGACGGCTTTCTGGTGGGCGCCAGCGGCTGCGCCCTGTGTTCCCCCTGCACAAGAAAAAATAACGAACCATGCCGGTTCCCCGACCTGAAATATTCCTGCATGTCCGCTTACTGTATTTTCGTCAAGAAGCTGGCAGACAAATGCGGCATGGAATATACCTGCGGCGACGGTCTGATCGCGTTTTTCGGAATGTACGTATTTGACTGAGTCCTATAGCAAAACTCCCCGTTTTCGATGGAAAACGGGGAGTTTTTTTGCTAATTACAGATTAGTATAGCCCATCAGGCTTTCGTCCACCACGGCGGCAGTGTCCCGGCCTTCCCGCAGTGCCCACACCACAAGGCTCTGTCCCCGGCGCATATCGCCGCAGACAAATACCTTGGGTTGACTGGTCGCGTACTTCACATCCGCCACATTGCCCCGGGGCGTCATATCCACGCCGAAGGCTTCGGCGACATAGCTCTCGCAGCCCAGAAATCCCGCCGCAATAAGCACCAGATCGCACTCCACGGAGAATTCCTCCCCGGTGGGAACCATCATCCGCCGCCCGTCCACCACCTTGCTTTCCAGACGGGCAATGAGCGCCCCGCAGACCTGCCCGGCTTCGTTCTTGTAGAACTCCTTGACGGTGGTCTGGTATTCTCGGGGGTCGTGGCCGAACATGGCAATAGCCTCCTGCTGGCCGTAGTCGGTTTTCAGCACCCGCGGCCACTCCGGCCATGCGTTGCCGGGAGCGCGGGTCTCCGGCGGGCAAGGCATCATTTCCAGCTGCATGATACCCGTGCAGCCCTGACGGATGGCGGTGCCTACACAGTCATTGCCCGTGTCGCCGCCGCCGATGACCAGCACCTTTTTGCCCTTGGCCGTGACAGCCTTGCCGTCGGCAAAATCCGAGTCAAGCAGACTTTTTGTCACGCTGGTCAGGTAGTCCACGGCAAAGTAAATTCCCTCGGCGTCCCGTCCGGGTACACCGATGTCCCGGGGCTTTTTCGCGCCGCAGCAGAGTACCACCGCGTCGTAATTCTCTTTCAGTTCCTCGGCGGAGACGTCCCGCCCCACGTCGGCGTTGGTAATGAACTCGATGCCCTCGTCTTTCAGAATCTTCACCCGGCGGTCAATGACCCACTTTTCCAGCTTCATGTTGGGAATGCCGTACATCAGCAGACCCCCCACCCGGTCGGCGCGCTCATACATGGTCACCTTGTGACCGCGCTTGTTCAGCAGGTCGGCAACAGACAGCCCGGAGGGGCCGGTGCCGACCACCGCCACCCGCTTTCCGGTGCGCGCCGGTGGCGGAACGGCGTGGATTGCGCCGCTTTCGTAGCCGTACTCCACGATCGACCGCTCGTTCTCCTTCACCGCCACGGGCGACCCCGTCGCCATGCCGCAGGTGCAGGCGGCTTCGCACAGCGCCGGGCAGACCCGGCTGGTGAATTCCGGATAGCGGTTGGTGGCAATAAGCCGCTTCGCCGCCAAGTCCCACCGCCCCTGATACACCAGATCGTTCCACTCGGGGATGAGGTTATTCAGGGGGCAGCCGCTTGCCATGCCGCCGATCATCATGCCGCTCTGGCAGAAGGGTACGCCGCAGTCCATGCACCGCGCACCCTGCGCCTGCTGTTCGTCGCAGTGCAGCGGAATATGAAATTCATTGAAATTCTTGATACGTTCCTCAGGAGCGATCTCCCGGCTGGTCTGCCGGTCGATCTCCATAAATCCGGTGGGTTTTCCCATATTCCCGCCTCCTTATTTCCCGTTTTTCATGGCGTAAAACGCCTCGATCTGCGCCTGCTCGCTGTCCTCGCCCTTTTCCTCCATCTTGGCGATGAGACGGAGCATCTTATCATAGTCGTGGGGCAGAACCTTCTTGAATTTCGGCAGATATTCGCCGAAGTTTTCCAGAATTTCCTTACCCCGGGGCGAGCCTGTGGCCTCCACATGCTCCCGGATCAGGTCTTTCAGCAGGGACACATCGTACTTATGCTCCACGCTTTCCAGCGTGACCATGTCCTTGTTCACCCGCTGGTAGAAGTCCCAATCCTCATCCAGCACGTAGGCAATGCCGCCGCTCATGCCAGCAGCGAAGTTCTTGCCGGTCTTGCCCAGCACCACCACTGTGCCGCCGGTCATGTACTCGCAGCCGTGGTCGCCCACGCCCTCCACCACGGCGACAGCGCCGGAGTTGCGGACGCAGAACCGTTCTCCGGCCACGCCGTTGATGAACGCCTTGCCGCCGGTGGCTCCGTAGAAGGCCACATTGCCGATGAGGATATTTTCACTGCGGTCATAGGTCACGTTCTTCGGCGGGTAGACGATGATTTTGCCGCCGGAAAGTCCCTTGCCCAGATAGTCGTTGCTGTCGCCGATCAGTTCCAGCGTCAGCCCCTTGGGGATGAACGCGCCGAAGCTCTGGCCGCCGTAGCCGGTGCAGACCACGCGGAAGGTGTCGTCCGGGAGGGTGTTGCCGAATTTCGCCGTGATCTCGCTGCCAAAAATGCTGCCGAAGGTACGGTCGGTGTTGCCCACCTCCATCTGAACGGTCATAGGCTTGGGTTCCGCCATATCGAAGCTCTTTTTGAACTTCTTCATCAGCACCTTCATGTCGGGAGTCTGTTCCAGCTTGAAATCGTAAACTGCCTTGGGGTCAAAGTGGACGTTGGTGTTCTCCACCAGCGGGTTTTTCAGCAATCCCGACAAGTCCATTTCGCTGGCGCGGGAACCGGCGGGGGCGGGACGGACTTTCAGCAAGTCCGTGCGGCCTACCAGTTCGTCCACCGTGCGCACGCCCAGCTTCGCCATATATTCCCGCAGCTCCTGTGCCATGAACTTCATGAAGTTCATCACGTACTCGGGCTTGCCCATGAACTTCTTTCTCAGCTCGGGGTTCTGAGTGCAGATGCCCATGGGGCAGGTGTCCAGATTGCACACCCGCATCATTACGCAGCCCATGGCCACCAGCGGTCCGGTGCCGAAACCGAATTCCTCCGCGCCCAGCATGGCGGCGATGGCCACGTCCCGACCGCTCATGAGCTTGCTGTCGGACTCGATGCGGACGCGGGAACGCAGACCGTTCATGATGAGGCACTGGTGCGCCTCCGCGATGCCCAGCTCCCATGGAAGTCCGGCGTTGTGGATGGAGGAATTGATGGACGCCGCACCCGTGCCGCCGTCAAATCCGGAGATCAGGATGACCTCCGCGCCGGCCTTGGCCACGCCGGCGGCAATGGTGCCGACGCCCGCTTCGCTCACCAGCTTGACGTTGATGGCGGCGCTGCGGTTGGCGCATTTCAGGTCATAGATCAGCTGCGCCAGATCCTCAATGGAATAGATATCGTGATGGGGCGGCGGGGAGATCAGCCCCACGCCGGTGGTGGAGTGGCGGCACTTTGCCACCCATGGATAAACCTTGCCGCCGGGAAGCTGGCCGCCCTCGCCGGGCTTCGCGCCCTGCGCCATCTTGATCTGGATCTCCTTGGCGGAAACCAGATATTTGCTGGTAACGCCGAACCGGGCGGAGGCGACCTGCTTGATGGCGGAATTCCGCTCGGTGCCGTAGCGCTCCTCGTCCTCGCCGCCCTCGCCGGTGTTGGACTTGCCGCCCAGACGGTTCATGGCAATGGCAAGGCATTCATGGGCTTCCTTGGACAGCGCGCCGTAGCTCATGGCGGCGGTCTTGAAGCGCTTGACGATGGAGTCTACGTCCTCCACTTCCTCGATGGGGACGCCGGTTTCGGGGTAGTTGAATTCCAGCAGGCTGCGCAGGTGCATATCGTCGCCGCCCTCGTTGGCCGCGGCGGTGGTGTACTGCTTGAACTTGCCGTAGTCCCCCGTCCAGACCGCCTGCTGCAAAAGGTGGATAGTCTGGGGATTGTACAGGTGCTGCTCCGCCGCGCTTCCGCTGCGGAATTTGTGGGCACCCACGCTGGGCAAATCCATGTAAATGTCCAGCCCCAGCGGGTCGAACGCCTGCTGGTGGCGGTCTTCCATGTCCTTCTGGATATCGTCGATGGTAATGCCGCCCACCCGGCTGACGGTGTTGGTGAAGTATTTGTCAATGACCTCTTTGCTGATGCCCACCGCCTCGAAAATCTGGCTGCCCTGATAGGACTGAATGGTGGAAATGCCCATCTTGGAGGCGATCTTCACGATACCCGCCAGCACCGCCTTGTTGTAATCGTTGACGGCGGCGTAGAAATCCTTTTCCAGCAGCCCGTCGCTGATCAGATTGCCGATGCTCTCCTGGGCAAGATACGGATTGATGGCGCAGGCGCCGAAGCCCAGAAGCGTGGCAAAATCATGGACAAGCCGGGGTTCGCCGCTTTCCAGAATCAGCGCCATGGCGGTGCGCTTGCGGGTGCGAACCAGATATTTGGACACCGCGCTGACGGCCAGCAGACTGGGAATGGCGACATGATACTCGTCAATGTCCCGGTCGGACAGAATCAGGATGTTGGTGCCGTCCCGATAAGCCCGGTCAACGTCCACGAACAGCCGGTCGATGGCCTTTTCCAGCGGGGTGTTTTTGTAGTAGCAGATGGACACGGTCTCCACCTTGAAACCGGGAACGTCCATGGTCTTGATTTTCAGCAAGTCCGTCTCCGTGAGGATGGGGTTGTTGATTTTCAGAACCTTGCAGTTTTCCGCGTTCTCTTCCAGCAGATTACCCTGGGCACCCACGTACACGGTGGTAGAGGTGACGATTCTTTCCCGCAGTGCGTCGATGGGCGGGTTCGTGACCTGGGCAAACATCTGCTTGAAGTACTCGAACAGCGGCGGGCGGGTATGGCTGAGAACGGCCAGCGGAGTATCGCTGCCCATCGCGCCGGAGGGTTCCGCGCCGTTTTTCGCCATGGGGAGCATGATGGTCTTCAAATCCTCGTAGCGGTAGCCAAAGGCCTTCTGGAGCCGCACCATTTCTTCTCTGGTGTAGGAGGGTATCTTCCGGTTGGGCACCGTCAGGTCGGAGAGGTTCACCAGATTCCGGTCCAGCCATTCGCCGTAGGGCTGGCGGCTGGCGTACTCCGCTTTCAGGTGTTCATCGTCCACCAGCTCGCCCTTCACCGTGTCCACCAACAGCATCTTGCCGGGGCGCAGACGGTCCTTGCGGATGACGTGCTCCTGCGGGATGTCCAGAACGCCCACCTCGCTGGACAGGATCAGCCGTCCGTCGTCGGTAATGTAATAGCGGCTGGGACGCAGACCGTTGCGGTCAAGGACCGCGCCCATCACGTCGCCGTCGCTGAACAGAATGGACGCGGGGCCGTCCCAAGGTTCCAGCATAGTGGCATAATACTGGTAAAAGTCCTTCTTTTTGGGGTCCATGTTTTTATTGTTGCTCCACGGCTCCGGGATGGTGACCATCACCGCCAGAGGCAGATCCATGCCGTTCATGACCATGAATTCCAGCGTGTTATCCAGCATGGCGGAGTCGGAACCGCCCTGATTGACAATAGGCAGCACCTTGGTCATATCGTCCTTCAGAAAGCGGCTGGCAATGGTCTCTTCACGGGCGAGCATGGTGTCCACATTTCCCCGGATGGTGTTGATCTCGCCGTTGTGAAGAATGAACCGGTTGGGGTGCGCCCGGTTCCAGCTGGGAGAGGTGTTGGTGGAAAAGCGGCTGTGGACCATGCCGATGGCGGTCTCGTAGTCCTCGTCCTGCAAATCCGGGTAGAACTGCCGCAGCTCCTTGACCAGAAACATGCCCTTATACACGATGGTGCGGCTGGACAGGCTGCACACGTAGGTCTCCTGACTGGACTGCTCGAACACCCGGCGAACCACATACAGCCGCCGGTCAAAGGCGATCCCGGCCTCCATTCTCGGCGGCTTTCCCACAAACGCCTGCCAGATGCTGGGCATACAGTCCCGTGCCTTCTGCCCCAGATACTCGGGGCATACCGGCACCTGCCGCCAGCCAAGGAAGGGCAGCCCCTCCTTCTTGCAGATGATCTCAAACAGCTTCTTTGCCTGATTGCGCTGCAGCTCTTCCTGCGGGAAGAAGAACATGCCGACGCCATATTCCCGCTCCGCGCCCAGCGTGATGCCCGCAGCCGCGGCTGCTTTCACAAAAAACTTATGGCTGACCTGTAACAGAATGCCAACGCCGTCGCCGGTTTTTCCCTCGGCGTCCTTGCCTGCCCGGTGTTCCAGATGCTCCACGATCTGCAGCGCGTCATCCAGCGTCCGGTGGCTCTTGCGTCCCTTGATATCCACGACCGCGCCGATGCCGCAGTTGTCGTGTTCAAACCGGGAATCGTACAACCCGGCTGGAGCTGTGCGTTCGGTGAAATTTTCCATAGCTTTTTCTCCTTTGGGCTACAAAAAATAAACGGCGTTTCCGCTCAAAGGGCAAAAATGCCCTCTGCGGGAACGCCATTGTTCTCTAGGGTAATGATAGCACAAAGAGAATCACTTTACAAGGCAGAAGAAATCCCGTTTTCCTCCGGTATCTTTGTTCCATTTGCCCAAAATCCGGCAAAAAGCCGCCGCAAAAATCGCGGCGGCTTATGAAAAATCACTTGCGGCTGTCTCTCTGCTTTTCCAGCTTGAGATACATTTCCTTCAAATGCTCGGCAAGAGGACTGTCCGAACGGAAGGGGGAGAAAAAGTGATACTTGGCAGCGGCATTCTGGTTGAAATCCCGGATGTGGTCCTTGATGCTCTCGTATTTCACGACGACCTTGTTTTCCTCGGCGAACTGCTTCAGCTTGACAATGATCTGGCTGGAATGCACCACGTCGATGATGAACACGCCGAAGAACATACCAATGAAGAAGGAAAACGCCAGATTGTTGGACAACCACGCCAGCGCATTCAGGATATAGGGATGCACCAGAAAATAGTACGCCGCGCCAAGCGCCGCCCAGAAGAAGGAGAACAGCGGGCAGATGATCCCCTGAATATTGCCCCAAAGGTTTGAATAGTCCCACAGTCGGACTTTCAGATATTTCAGGCAGGCAAGACCCGCGATGTACTCGATCAGCGTCATGGCGACAGCCATGGCAAGAAACAGCGCCACCCGGTTCCAGACGGGGTCTGCGATCAGGTGCAGATCCTCCAGCGACGCCAGCAGGAACAGCGTACACAGGCCGAAGCCGTAAATCGGCAGATACGGTCCGGTGCAGAAGCCGGGATTGATCCACTTTTTGTGGCGGTGGGTCAGGTTGCGGTACAGCAGCTCCAGCACCCATCCGAAGCACGAGCCGATAAAGAACAAAAACGCAAGTGCCAGACTAAGCCTCATAAGGATTCTCCTTTTTCTATCTTGTTTCCAGTTTATTCATTTTTTCTAAACACTAACGAAATAATTCTTTACGAGACTGTAAACACGCTGAAAAAAACGATGACCCGCAAAGCACAATTTGGCGTATCTTATCCAATTTATTGCTTGCAGTCTTTCCACATTTTGATTATAATAGTTCCTATCCAAAAAGTCAACTTTCGTTTCGCCTTCGTGTGGGATTTTTGCCCGAAGGCGCGTGTTAGGAGGATATTATGTCTGAAAAGAACCCGCCGGACAGTAATTTCATGACAAAGCTTGCCACGTTTATTGTGGACAAAAAGACTTTGTTCTTCCTTTTGTACATATTTGCCGTTATTTTCTGCGCTTTTTCCTCCGGCTGGGTAAATGTGGAAAACGACGTCACCACCTATCTGCCCGAGGACACGGAGACCCGGCAGGGCATCGTGGCAATGAACGATAACTTCACCACCTTCGCCACCGCCCAGATCATGGTATCCAACGTCACCTACGAGACGGCGGAGGAATTGTCCCAACAGATCGCGGATGTGGAAGGGGTCAGCATGGTCATCTTCGACGACACCCCCGATCACTACACCAATGCCTCGGCGCTGTTCGATATCAGCTTCGACGGCGTTGTCTCCGACGAGATCAGCGAGCAGGCGCTATCGGATGTGGAAGCGCTGATGGAAGGCTACGACTACTGCGTGTACTCCGACGTCGGCTACGACGAAAACGCCACCCTGCAGGGGGAAATGTCCGTTATTCTGATCATAGCGGTGGTCATCATCATCGTCGTGCTTACCCTGACCTCCCGCTCCTACGCCGAGGTCCCTGTGCTGATGATCACCTTCGGCGTGGCGGCCATTCTGAACATGGGCACCAACTTCCAGCTGGGCACCATCAGCTTCATCTCCAACTCCGTGGCTGTGGTATTGCAGCTGGCGCTGGCCATTGACTACGCCATCATCCTGTGCCACCGCTTCACCGACGAGCGGGAGACCCGCACTGCCCGGGACGCCTGCATCACCGCCCTGAGCAAGGCCATCCCGGAGATCAGCGCCTCGTCCCTGACCACGGTGTCCGGCCTTGCGGCGCTGGGCTTCATGGAATTCAAAATCGGTCTGGACATGGCGCTGGTTCTGGTCAAGGCCATTCTGTTCAGCCTGCTGTCCGTGTTTACCCTGATGCCGGGACTTCTGATGCTATTCAGCCCGCTGATGGACCGCACCCGCCACAAAAAACTACTGCCAAACATCACGCCTATCGGCAAGTTTGCGGTGAAGACCCGGCGCGTTGTGCCGCCGCTGTTTGCCATTCTTCTGGTCGGGGCATTCATCCTGTCCAACCGCTGCCCCTTTGTTTACAGCTATAACAACATTGAGACCGCGAACATGAACGAGCGCCAGACGGCCTACTTCAAGATCCAGAACACCTTCGGTACAAACAACATGGTCGCGCTGGTGGTTCCCAGCGGAAACTACGACGCGGAAGCGAAAATTCTTAAGGAACTGGATACCCGCCCGGAGGTCAAGAGCACCATGGGCCTTGCCAACATCGAGGCCATGGACGGCTACACCCTGACGGACAGCCTGAACCCCAGAGAGCTTTCCGAGCTGGTGGGCATGGATTACGAGGTAGCGCAGCTTCTCTATTCCGCCTACGCCATTGAGAACGACCAATACGGAGAATTCGTACAGGGGCTGGATAAGTACGACGTTCCCCTGTTCGATATGCTGATGTTCCTGAAAGACCAGCTGGATTCCCATAATATTTCTCTGGATGACATGGACGAAGCGTCTCTGAACGATATTTTCTCCCAGCTGGATATGGCTCAGAAGCAGCTGAAAAGCGACCGCTACAGCCGGATGGTGGTTTACCTGAATCTGCCGGAGGAAAGCGACGAGACCTTTGCATTCCTGACCGAAATGCGGAACATTGTGGGGAAATACTACGACGGCGATTACTACGTGGTTGGCAATTCCACCAGCTCCCGCGATCTGTCGTCCTCCTTTGTCAAGGACAATCTGGTGATCTCCATTCTGTCCTCCCTGTTCGTTATTCTGGTGCTGCTGTTCACCTTCCAGTCGGCGGGACTGCCTATTCTGCTCATCGCCTGTATTCTGGGAAGTGTCTGGATTAACTTCTCCTTCCCCACTCTGGCCAATCAGCCGCTGTATTTCCTTGGCTACCTCATCGTGCAGTCCATTCAGATGGGCGCGAACATCGACTACGCCATCGTCATTTCCAGCCACTATCAGGAGCTGAAGGCCACGATGACCCATAAGGAAGCCATCGTGGAAGCGCTGAACGCCTCCTTCCCCACCATCTTCACCTCCGGCACCATCCTGTCCGCCGCCGCTCTGCTGATCGGCAACATTTCCACCAACCCCGTTATCTCCATTCTTGGCACCTGTCTGGGCCGCGGTACGATCATCTCCATTGTCATCGTTCTGGGTGTTCTGCCTGCCACGCTCGTGCTCAGCGACTCCATCATCAACCGCACCTCCTTCAAGATGAAGGGCATCGAGCTTCCCACCAGAACTGCCAGCGGCACCATGTATGTCAGTGGGCATCTGCGGGGTCAGGTCAGCGGCGTTCTGGACGGTGAATTCACCGGAACGATCCGCGGCGATATGCACGCCATCGTCTCCACCAGTACTCAGGTCAAAAAGCTGGACGAATCCGAAGCGGAAGGAGGAGAAGACAATGCGTAACCTGATAAAACGAATTTCCGCGCTTCTGCTGTGTCTGCTTCTCGTTCTCAGCCTGCCGGTAACGGCGCTGGCCGAGGAAGCCAGGGACACCGATGAGGCAGCGGCCGCCGAAGAAGGAACGACCTTGCGCATTCTGCGTCAGAAGCAGTTTCTGGACTTTGCGGAAAACTGCCGTCTGGACAGCTACAGCCGGAATCTGAGTGTGGTTCTGCTGACGGATATTGACCTTACAGGCGTAGATTTTGCAGGGATTCCCATTTTTTGCGGCAATTTTGACGGCAACGGCCACACTGTCTCCGGCCTCAGCATCACCCGGGACGGCTCCAACATGGGTCTGTTTCGCTATGTTGACGCCTCTGCGGTCATCCAGAATCTCACCGTTTCGGGAGCGGTCACGCCTGACGGAAGCCGCAGCGCCGTGGGCGGCATTGCCGGACACAATGCCGGTAAAATCCAGAACTGCTTCTTTGACGGCACGGTTTCCGGCTCGGATGACGTGGGCGGCATCGCCGGCATCAACGCCATCACCGGTATCATCGACGGCTGCCATTCCAAAGGCGTCATCACCGGCGACCACCGGGTCGGTGGCGTCGTGGGAAATAACCTTGGCGTTGTCCGCAGCTGCAACAACCGCTCCGGGGTCAACACCACCGCCGAGGAAAACCAGATTAAGCTCTCCGACATTTCCCTGGAGACCATCACCGGAAGCGAATCCGTCAGCACCGTAACGGACATCGGCGGCATTGCCGGTACCAGCAGCGGCGTCATCCGCCAGAGCAAAAACCGTGGCAACGTGGGCTATCAGCACATGGGCTACAACGTCGGCGGCATTGCCGGAACCCAGACCGGGTATCTCTACAAATGCGAAAACTTTGCTCAGGTTTATGGCCGCAAGGAAGTGGGCGGCATCGTCGGCCAGATGGAGCCGACCACCTTCATCGAGTACACCGAGGACACAATGCAGATTCTCCAGTCCCAGCTTGGCACCGTAAGCAATCTCACGGGGCAGGCGTTTTCCACCATTCAGGACGGCAATTCGGACATGGGCGTTCAGGTGGACGACCTCTACAATTCCCTCGTGGATGCCAAGGACGCTCTGGATACCCTGCTGCCCAACGGGGATGACCCCTATCCCCCCGACCGGGACACCATCGACGCGGCCATCAACAACGCCAACAGCAGCCTTGCCGCCGCCGGTTCCTCTCTGTACGCCATCATGGATTCCGTCAACGACACGGCGGATTCCCTCAGCCGCATCATGCGCTCCATTGCCGGGCAAATCAGCGCCATGAGCGCCACCGTTGGCAACGCCTCCCAGAATCTGGGCGGCACCATTGAGGACATTTCCGACCGGGACACCGCAGAAATTCTCTCCGGCAAGGTGGAAAAATGCACCAATTCCGGTGCGGTTCTGGGCGACCTGAACGCAGGCGGCGTCGTGGGTGCCATTGCCTATGAAAACCGCCTGGATCCGGAGAACGATCTGCAAATCGGCGGGGACAACTCCATGAACTTCGACACCCAGCTGCGCGCCGTGATCCTCGGCTGTGAAAACAGCGGATGCGTTACGGCGAAGCGCCAGAACGTGGGCGGCATCGTGGGCTGGATGGCGCTGGGGCTTACAAAAAACTGTCTCAGCACCGGCAGCATTGACGCGGAGGACGCCGACTATGTAGGCGGCGTCGTGGGCAAGAGCAGCGGCTATGTCCGCCAGTGCAGCGCCAAGTCCGACATTACCGGAAACGCCTATGTGGGCGGCATTGCGGGCGAGGGTCTCACCGTCACCGACTGCCGCAGCATGGTGCAGCTCACAGGCTCCGAGAAGACCGGCGCGGTTCTGGGTATGCGGGGCGAACGTTCCGGATTCCTCAAGTCGGAATCCGACGACGACAGCGGGGAAACGGACGAAGAAACTGTCACTGGGAACTACTACTTTACCGTCGGCTCCCACATCGGCGCCATCGACGGCGTGAGCTATGCTGACACCGCCCAGCCCCTTTCCCATGACGATTTCGTCGCGCTGGAAGGTCTTGACCCGATCTTCAAGGTCATCTCCGTCCGCTTCGTCTATGACGACGGCATGATGCACACCGTCACCCTCACCCCCGGTGAGGCGCTGTCGCCGGACAGCATTCCCAAACTGCCCGAAAAGGCTGGTTATGTCGGTCGCTGGGACGGTCTCGCGGACGCCAATCTGTCCGACATCCGCTTCGATGTTTCGTTCCCGGCAGTGTACACCGCAGAGCTGGAAACGGTGCAGAGCGAAGCCCTTGGCGAAAGCAAACTGCCCACGCTGCTGGCACAGGGCCACTTCTCCGGCGATACGCCCATCCAGCTGACCCAAATGACCAAAGGCCCCGCTCCGGGTGTCCACGACAAATTCCTGGAGGGCTACGCCTTTACCCTCCCCACCGGTACAGCCGATACGCTGCGCTACTTGCCGGAGACTGAGCAGACAAATGTCCGGGTCATGGTAAAGGGCGCGGACGGAAGCTGGCGGGAGGTTTCCCACACCCAGGACGGCAGCTATCTGGTCTTTGCCATAGAGGACGGCGATGAGAGCTTCTGCCTGATCGGGTCGATGAAGAAATCGGTCTCCTGGCTGCCCATCATCGGTGCCGGCGGCGCAGCCGTGGTCGTGCTGCTGGTGGTCATTCTTCTGGTTCATCATCGCCGCAAGAAGAAAGCCATAAAATCGGAAACACCCGCTGTAAACGAAAATACCTGACTGTAGGGTCGGTCACCAGAACTTGGTGGCCGACCCATTCTTTTTGCAAAGAACCGGTTAAAATATTCCACAATTAACAATTTGTTTACAACATATTTGCTATAATGACAAATATCGTTTTGTAGAATTGTTACAAAGATCAAAAATGGAGAAGTGTGCTATGAATACATACCGCGCCGGTATTGATATCGGCTCAACCACCGTCAAGCTCGTTCTGCTGGACGAAAACGGGGAAATTCTATTCGGACAATACCGCCGCCACTGTGCCCACACCCAGCAGACGCTTAAGGAACTCCTTGCCGAAGCCCGGGAACAGGTCGGCTCCTGCCTTTTGCAGGTGAAGATCACAGGCTCCGGCTCCATCAATCTCGGCAAGGCCATGGGCATCGGCTTCGTGCAGGAGGTGGTGGCCGTCGCTTCCGCATTGCAGGCCGTCGCGCCCCAGACCGACGTGGCCATTGAACTGGGCGGCGAGGACGCCAAGATTATTTATTTCCGGGGCGGGCTGGAAGAACGGATGAACGGCGTCTGCGCCGGCGGCACCGGCTCCTTCATCGACCAGATGGCGTCCCTGCTCCAGACCGATGCCGCCGGACTGAACGCGCAGGCAGAGCATTATCAGGAAATTTATCCCATCGCCGCCCGCTGCGGCGTGTTTGCGAAAACCGACATTCAGCCTCTCATCAACGAGGGCGCGACCACCGCCGACCTGGCCGCTTCCATTTTTCAGGCCGTGGTCAATCAGACCATCTCCGGCCTTGCCTGCGGCAAGCCCATCCGCGGCCATGTCGCGTTCTTAGGTGGGCCGCTGCACTTCCTCCCCCAACTCAAGGCCGCGTTTATCCGCACGCTGAAGCTGACGGATGAGACGACCATCGACCCCGAAAATTCTCATCTCTTCGCCGCCACCGGCGCGGCCATCGACGAAACGCCCGCCGAGGCGCAGCCGCTCAGCGCGCTCATCAAGCGTCTCGACAGCGGCGTGCAGATGGATTTTGAATTAAAGCGCCTGCCGGCGCTCTTTGAAGACGAAGCCGACCTCGAGGCCTTCCGCACCCGTCACCATACGGCGGTCGTGCCGCGCGGCGATCTTGCAACGTATAATGGCGACTGCTTTCTCGGCTTCGACGCGGGCTCGACGACGACAAAGCTCGCGTTAGTTGGCGAAAAGGGCGAGCTTTTGTACTCGTTCTACGCCAACAATCAGGGCAATCCCATCAAGACTGCCATGCAGGCGGTACATACGCTGCGCGAGGCGATGCCCGTGGGCGCGCGCATCGCGCGCTCCTGCTCCACCGGCTACGGGGAAACGCTGCTCAAGTCCGCGTTCTCGCTCGACGAGGGCGAGGTCGAGACCATCGCCCACTGCACCGCCGCGTCGTTCTTCGACCCGAAGGTCGACTGCGTGCTCGATATCGGCGGACAGGACATGAAGTGCATCAAGCTCAAGGACGGCGCGGTCGACACGGTGCTTCTGAACGAGGCCTGCTCGTCCGGCTGCGGCTCGTTCCTCGAGAATTTCGCCAACTCTCTTGGCATGACAGCGCAGGAATTCGCGCACGAAGCGCTCTTTGCCAAGGCCCCCGTGGACCTCGGCACGCGCTGCACGGTGTTTATGAACTCCAACGTCAAACAGGCGCAGAAGGAGGGCGCAAGCGTCTCCGATATCTCCGCCGGCCTTGCCTACTCCGTCATCAAGAACGCTCTTTATAAGGTCATCAAGCTCTCCGACGCGAGCGAGCTCGGCTCGCACGTCGTCGTACAGGGCGGCACATTCTTCAACGAGGCCGTGCTGCGCGCGTTTGAGCGCATCTCCGGCGCGCAGGTCACGTGTCCCGACATCGCGGGCATCATGGGCGCGTTCGGCGCGGCACTGCTCGCGCGCGACCGCTACCACGGGCAGCAGAGCACAATGCTCCCGCTTGAGGAGATCGAGCAGCTCACGTACAAGACCTCTGCCGCGCGCTGCCAGGGCTGCCAGAACCACTGCATGCTCACGGTCAGCGTCTTCCCCGGCGGCCGCCGCCATGTGAGCGGCAACCGCTGCGAAAAAGCCCTGCGCGGCGAAAGCGCTGCCAAACCCGGCGAAAATATCTTCGCCTACAAGCGTGAGCGCATGTTCGCCTATCCCCCGCTCGAGCCGGAAAATGCGCCGCGCGGCGAGATCGGCATCCCGCGCGTGCTGAACATGTATGAAAACTACCCGTTCTGGGCGACGTTCTTCCGCGACCTCGGCTTCCGCATCATCCTCTCCCCGTTCTCCACGCGCGCGATCTACGAGCTGGGCATGGAGAGCATTCCGTCGGAATCTGAGTGCTATCCTGCCAAGCTCGCCCACGGTCACGCCCAGTGGCTTATCGACCACGGCGTCAAGACCATCTTCCACCCCTGCGTGTTCTACGAGCATCAGGAAACCCCCGGCGCGCAGAATCATTACAACTGCCCCATCGTGGTCTCCTACCCGGAGAATCTGAAAAACAACGTGGAAGCCGTCGCAGACGGCGAAGTCCGCTACATCCGCCCCTTCCTCGCCTTTACCAGCGAGAAAATCGCCGCCGACCGGCTGGCCGCCCTGTGCAAGGAAGAATGGGGCATCGACGGGAAGGAAGTCCGCGCTGCCGTCCACAAGGCATGGGAAGAACAGCAGCGCGCCAAGGCCGACGTTCGTGCAGAGGGGCAAAAGGCGCTGCAATGGATGGCGGAAAATCATGCGCGGGGCATCGTTCTGGCTGGCAGACCCTACCACATCGACCCCGAAATCAACCACGGTATCCCGGAAATGATTGCCTCTTATGACCTTGCCGTCCTCACCGAGGACAGCCTGCCCATCGATTTCACCCCCGAGCGTCCCCTCCGGGTCAACGACCAGTGGGTTTACCATTCCCGGCTGTACAGCGCGGCAGAGTTCGTGCGGAACCGGGAGGACTTGGAGCTGATCCAGCTGAATTCCTTCGGCTGCGGTCTGGACGCTGTCACCACCGATCAGGTGTGCGAAATTCTGGAAGGGAGCAACAAGCTCTACACCGTCCTGAAAATCGACGAGGTGAACAATCTGGGCGCCGCCCGTATCCGCATCCGCAGTCTGCTGGCCGCCATGAACCAGCGTCAGGCGCGGGGCATCCGCCCCCAGCCCAAGCCCGCCGCCTATCACCGGTCGGAATTCACCAAGGAAATGTACCAATCCGGCTACACCATCCTCGCCCCCCAGATGAGCCCCATCCACTTTGACCTGCTGGAGCCGATCTTCAAAAAGTACGGCTACCACATCGAAGTGCTTGCCAACGACAACCGCGCCGCCATCGACATGGGTCTGAAATTCGTGAACAACGACGCCTGCTTTCCCTCCATCACCGTGGTGGGGCAGATCATGGACGCGGTGCTTTCCGGGAAATACGACACGGACAAGCTGGCCGTGATGATGACCCAGACCGGCGGTTGCTGCCGGGCGAGCAACTACGTGGGCTTCATCCGCCGGGCGCTGGACAAGGCGGGACTGGGGCATATCCCGGTCATCTCCCTGAACACCAACGGCATGGAGACCAACGAGGGCTTCAAGCTCTCCCCCGGCCTTCTGTTCACCGCGCTGCGGGGCGTGGTCTACGGCGACCTGTTCATGCGCTGCCTGTACCGGGTGCGTCCCTATGAAAAAGAGAATGGTTCCGCCAACGCCCTTCATCAGAAGTGGCTGGAAATCGCCATTGATTCGCTTGTAAACAGCAAGAGCAAATGGTCGTATAAGGCCGTTTGCAGCGGCATTGTGGAAGCCTTTGACAATCTTCCCATTGACGAAACTCTGCGCAAGCCCAGAGTCGGCGTGGTGGGCGAGATTCTGGTCAAGTATATGCCCCTCGCCAACAACCATCTGGTCGATCTTCTGGAAGCCGAGGGGGCGGAGGCCGTGGTGCCTGACCTGATGGACTTCCTGAACTATTGCGTGTACAACGGCGATTACAAGCATGAATTCTTAGGCGCGGGCTGGACGAGTGCCGCCACGGCGAAGCTCGGCGTGGACGCCATCCGTCTGATACGCAAGCCCGCCCTGGACGCGCTGGAAAAGAGCCGCCGCTTTGAGCCCCCCATGCCCATTGAGCAGGTAGCGGAGCTGGCAAAGCCCTTCCTCTCCATCGGCAACCAGTACGGCGAAGGGTGGTTCCTCACGGGAGAAATGGCGGAGCTGGTTCTCTCCGGCACGCCCAACATCGTGTGCATTCAGCCCTTCGCGTGCCTGCCCAACCACGTTGTGGGCAAGGGCGTCATCAAGGCGCTGAAAAAAGCCTATCCCCAGTCCAACATCGTAGCCGTGGACTACGACCCCGGCGCGTCGGAGGTCAACCAGCTCAACCGCATCAAGCTGATGCTCTCCACCGCGAAAAAGCGTCTGGCCGAGGAAGAAACCGCCGCAGTATAAGTTTAAGGCAGGACACCGATTGGTGTCCTGCCTTTTGCTTATTCAAAAGGAACATAGTAATACGGCTTACTCACCCGTTTGCCCTGATCGTTCAGTTCGCTGCCGTTGTAGAAGCTCACGCCTGCGATCTGTTCCGGGTCGAGAACTATGTTGAGGGTGTGCTCAATGCACGTGTACGTGTGGCTGTCAGCATCCCATGAACCGCCGCCGTTGCCGTAAGGCCGAATGTCGGTGCCGTCCTTCAGGCGGATGCTCGCCGGGGTCGGCGACCAGCCCGTTTTCTCCGTAAAATCAAAATTGTCCGTATATTCGTCCCCCAGCCGGAAGGCGAACTTCATGCTGTACTGGCCGATTTCCGCCTCTACCAGTGTCACGTCCCACAAATCTCCGACCTTGGCGTTGGGCGTCCACTTTTTCGGCGCCTCCGTGGTGCCTTCCAGCGTCCAGCGCAGCACCCAATTGCCGGGGGTGGTCATGATATCCTCGTCTTCAAACTTCTCGCCCTGAATGCCGAAGCCGGTGAAGGTCACGGCCATTTCCTTTCCGAACATGCTCTCATCCGGAGAGAATGCAAAATCGATGCTGAATTCAATGCTCCCGTCGGCCAGCTGATAGTCCAGAAGCAGCTGTTGGTCTTCTCCCACCCGGGGAACCGGCTGACCATTCTTTGCATATGTGGGATTGTGGTCGGCATCCCAAAGCACGCCGTCAAAAAAATGAGCGCCCCAGCTCATGGGCATCACTTCTCCGTCCACCCGGTAGTCCCACCATGCCCAAGGTGCCTGCCCTTCTTCCAGCTGTAAACCCTCAATGCGGAAAATGGCTCTGCCGCCGTACTGATCCATCAGCGTCTGGGCGAGGGTGACGGTGATGCCGTTGTCCGTCGCGGAAACGGCTTTCTTCTTTCCGTCCTTTGTCTCGGTGGGCGTCGCGGACAGGCCGCTTTGCTCTGCCTGCTTCTTGACCTGCTCGGAGATCTGCTGCGTTGTGCCGCCGTTGTCTCCGTACTGCATGGTCGCCGTCCAGCGGGTGATGGCCGCTGCCGCCGTCATGGTTGCCATAATCAGCGCCGCCGCCAGAATGAGCAGCAGCTTCTTTTTGCCGAAGCCCCTTGCTTTTCCCCTTCCGAATGTTCCGAATTCCGATTCCTCGATCAGCTCCGCATCCAGATTCTGAATGCCCTGCAACATATCCTTGCCTGTCATACCTGAAAACCCTCCTTTTTTAAGTAAACCGCCAACTTTTCCCGCATCCGGGACAGCCGCATCAGCACGGCGCTCTGGCTGATCTCGTAGCGCAGAGCAATTTCGCTGACGCTGTCGCCGAACCAGTACCGCCGGACAAAAATCATCCGGTTGTCCGCCGTCTGCTTCCATAGAAAGCTGCCCACCAACCGGCTGATCTCGGCGCTTCTCACGTCCTTTTCCTGCCACTGGCCGGGGATACATTCCTCCATCTCCTGGGTCAGGGCGACGACCTCGGCCTTGCGCTTTGCCGCGTTGTTCCAGTCCAGCCGGTCAAAGGCAAGGTGGCGGCAGATTTTTGCTAGATAGGCAAAAAAGTGGATCGGCTTCGTGGGCGGAATGGTGTTCCATGCCTTGAGGTAGGTGTCATTGACACACTCCTGCGCGTCCTCCCGGCTTCCCACGATATTCTCCGACAGCCTTGTGAGCTTCGCGCCATACCGGTCGTCCGTCTGGCGGATGGCGTCCTCGTTTCGGGTGAAGAACAGCTGTATGATTTGTTCATCATTCATTCAACGCACCTCCTGTGTTTTGTCCTTCACCCTGATAGAAGGATTTTCAACTCAAAACCTAACACATTTCGGGAGAATTCTCAAGAAATTTTTGAATACGAAAAGACGGCGTGGCCGAAGCCACGCCGTCCCGTATGCGGTGTATTTATTTTGCCAGCAGCTTTTCCAGCGCCGCAAGACGCAGGCTCAGGCACAGCACCTCCATAGCCTTTTCCAGTTCGGCCACCGGGGGCAGGCTGGGAGCAATGCGGAGGTTGGAGTCGTCCGGGTCGTTGCGGTAGGGGTAGGTCGCACCGGCGTTGGTCAGCACCACACCGGCCTCCTTGCACAGCGTCCAGACCCGCTTCGCCGTGCCGGGCATGGCAAACAGGCTGACGAAATAGCCGCCCTTCGGGTCGTTCCAATGGGCGATGTCCAATGGCCTAATCTCCCGGTTCAGCCATTTTGCGACGCACTCAAATTTCGGTGCCATGACGGATGCGTGGAGCTTCATGATCTCCAGCGTGTGCGCCTTGTCCTTCAGGAAACGCACATGGCGCAGCTGGTTGACCTTGTCGTAGGAGATCATCTGCACGCCGAAAATACCGGTGAAATAGCAGATATTGGCCTCGCTGGCAGCCATGCAGGAAATGCCGCCGCCGGCAAAGGTGATCTTAGAGGTAGACGCGAACTCATAGACCATATCCGGCCGCCCCGCCTCGTCGCACAGAGAGAGGATGTCCGGGAACGGGACATAGTCGCCCTCGAATTCGTGGACGCCATAGGCGTTGTCCCAGATGATGGCAAAGTCCGGGGCAGCGGGCTTCAGGTGGGCAAAGCGGCGGATGGTCTCGTCGGAGTAAATAATTCCGTCGGGGTTGGAGTATTTGGGAACCGTCCATATGAGCTTGACCTGCGGGTCCTTCACCAGCTCCTCCACCACGTCCATATCCGGCCCTTCGGGAGTCATGGGGACGGGAATCAGCTCCGCGCCAAAGAACTCGCCGATCTGGAAATGCCGGTCATATCCGGGGGCGGGGCAGAGAAATTTCACCTTTTCCTCCCGGCACCAGGGCTTGGGGCTGTGGAGCAGGCCGTGGGTGTAGGCACGGGACACCACGTCGAACATCATATTCAGGGAAGCCGCGCCGCCGACGAACACCTGATCCGCCTTGCAGCCCAGCACATCCGCCCAATAGGCGCGGGCGCTGGGGATACCCGCCAGCTCGCCGTAATTCCGGGCGTCCACGCCGTCATCGTAGCAATCCTCAGGGGTTTGCAATACAGTCAGCAGGCCGCTGACCATGTCCAGCTGTTCCGTCGCGGGCTTGCCCCGGGCCATGTTCAGCTTCAGCCCCTGCGCCTTGCAGGCTTCGTAGGACGCCAGCACACTGCCGTATTCACGTTCCAGTTCTTCCCGGGTCATGCAGGAATAGGGAGTCATATCGATCATCCTTTCGGCATTTTGACAAGTTTTATGTGTATATTATATGCCCGAAGCCTCAAAAATGCAACATCAGATTGGGCAAAAATTCATTTTTCGTCTTAAAAGTCAAGAAATCTATGAAATGCACAAAGTTTCCTGCACACGTCAATTTGTTTTACTGCATATTTTCGCACAAAAACGGCGTGACCGAACCCGGTCACGCCGTCTTCCGTTATTTCGCTGCTTTTTTCGGGGCTGCGGGCGTTTCGGGAAGGATCACCTTTTCCTTCAGCACGAAGCCGGTTCTCGCGGGGATGTACAGTTCAATGTAGTCCCTGCCGTCAAAACGCTTGGTAGCGTAGGTCTTTTTTGCCACGTTTCCAAAGCCGCCGTACTTTTCGTCGTCGGTAGACAGAACCACCGTGTACTCGCCCGGCTGGCGAACCGGGACAAGAACGTTATTCAGGGAATTACCGAAGTGGAAGTTGAACACGAACACCAGCCCGTGCCGGTAGTAGGCAAGGGTCTGCTCCGGCGCTTTCATCAGTAGCAGGTCTGCCATCCGCTGGTCGAAAATCCGGTTCTCCTTGGTCAGGTGAACCATATCCTCGTCAAAGTCACCCAGCCACTGGTATTTGAGCATTCCGTTGTCCTTCAGGCTCCACTGGCGGCGGCAGTAATGGAAGCTCCAGCCGTTGCCCTCCCGGGGGAAGTCGATCCATTCGGGGTGGCCGAATTCGTTGCCCATAAAGTTGAGGTACGCTTCTCCGCCACCGGACAGAGTGAACAGACGAATCATCTTGTGCAGGGCAATGGCGCGGTCGATCACAGGGTTGTGACAGTCCTTGTTCATGTCCGTGTACATGTTCGCCCCGGCCAGGCGGAAGATCATCGTCTGGTCGCCCACCAGCGCCTGATCGTGGGACTCCACATAGGCCACGGTCTTCTCTCCGGGGCGGCGCAGGCACATACTGCCCCACATCTTGTTAATGTCCCAGAATTCGTCCTGCCCCTTCACCGCCTTGATCCACATATCCGGCAATCCCATACCCAGCCGGTAGTCAAAGCCGATGCCGCCGTCCGCAATGGGCAGGCACATGCCGGGCATACCGGACATGTCCTCGGCGATGGTGATGGCCTTGGGGTTCACCTGACGGATCAACTCATTGGCAAGCTGCAAATACGTCACCGCCTCGGTGTCGGTGTTGTAAGAAAAATACTTGCCGTCGGAGGTGAAGTCCGTACCGAGGGCGTGGTCATGGTACAGCATGGAGGTCACGCCGTCAAAGCGGAAGCCGTCAAAATGGTACTCCGTCATCCAGAATTTCAGGTTGGACAGCAGGAAGTGGATAACGCCGGTCTTGCCGTAGTCAAAGCACTTTGTTCCCCACGCAGGATGGTCGCCCTTGGGGCCGTCGTGGAAGAACTGCCATGTGGTGCCGTCGAACATATTGATGCCTTCGGCGGTATTCTTGACGGCGTGGGAATGCACCACGTCCAGCAGCACCCGGATGCCCATGGCGTGCGCCTTGTTCACCAGATATTTCAGGTCTTCCGGCTTTCCGAACCAGGAGGAAGCGGCGAAGAAACTGCTCACCTGATAGCCGAAGGAGCCGTAATAGGGATGCTCCATAATGGCCATGAGCTGGAGGGTATTGTACCCCGCCTTGTGGATTCTCGGCAGGATGTTGTCGGCAAACTCCCGGTAGGAACCGACCTTGCCCTCCTCCTGCGCCATGCCGATGTGAGCTTCATAGATATACAGCTCGTCCTCGCCGGTAAAGCCCTTGTCCGTCCACGGGAATGCCTTACGGTCATCCACCACCTCGCACTCGAAGGTGATGTTCTGCTTGTTCTGCACCACCCGGCGGGCATACAGGGGGATGTGCTCCGTGCGGGTCAGGTTGGCGTCCACCACAGTCTTGACCTTGCAGCCGTCCCACAGGGCGTCGTCGCCGGGGAGATACAGCTCCCAGTTTCCGTTGCCCAGATTGGTCAGCGGGTGGGAGGTCTGGTTCCAGCCGTTGAATTCGCCCTCCAGATACAGCTGGTAGGCGCTGGGCGCCCACTCCCGGTAGTACCAGCCGCCATCCACGTGATGGAAGCCAAAGTACATGTGAGCGTTGGCAAAATCATTCAGGCTCTGTCCCTCGGACAGAATACGTTTTTTTGCCGACCGGTACAGGTGCATCCGCAAATCAATATCCCCGGCGAAAGGCTCAAGCTGGGGATTCAAATCCAAAATACGATACATAGCGTCTCCTTTTCCGCGAAAGTATTGTCTATCCAATGGAGGGCGGTATCACCCTTCGCTCCTATTTTAGAAGAATCGTGCGTCTCTGTCAAGGACTTTTCATTTTTTACAATTCGCTTTGCTTTTTGATTTTGATTTTACATAGCGAAGATTTTGGAATTTACATTAAACTAGTAAAATGCGAATCGTAGGATAAATCCCGAGTACATCAAAAATAAAGCCTACAAGGAGAAGTAAGATTATGAAAAAAGTCATTTCCATTGCACTGATTGCCATGCTTGTTGTCGCCATGGCCGGCTGCTCTCAGAGCCAGCCCGCCGCCACAACGGCCGCTCCTGCCGAGACTGCGGCACAGACGACCGCCGCTCCTCAGACCGAAGCCCCCGCCGCGCTCTCCGGCACCGTCGCCACCGACGGCTCCACCTCCATGGAGAAGGTCATCGGCGCTCTGGGCGAAGCCTTCATGGAAGCAAACTCCGGCGTAAACTTCACCTATAACCCCACCGGCTCCGGCTCCGGCATCACCGCCGTGTCCGAAG
>ENA-ORPF01000925-ORPF01000925.1-human-gut-metagenome-genome-assembly--contig:-NODE-925-length-26485-cov-5.497806_pt1 | contig 26485 bp, 21 predicted proteins | sample MGYA00242140_ERZ509070 | MGnify/ENA primary metagenome ERZ509070 (study PRJEB26280, sample SAMEA2338713) | human gut metagenome | biome: human gut; feature: human-associated habitat; material: faeces... | reverse complement strand
TGCGGCGGCACAAAAAGCAGCTCCGGCTCCGCTGCCGCCAGCCAAAGCACCGGCAGCAGCCAGAATGCCCCGGCGCTTGCAACCCAAAAGGAACGTATCACGGAGCAGTTCACGCTGGAAAAGACCATCCGGGACGAGTACAACATCACCCAGAAGCTGACCATCCATGTGCCACAGCTGGTGTGCGACGGCCCGGACGCTGCTTATCTCAACGATGAGCTTGCCGCCATGTATGCGGCAGAATTCCGAGAGTACGAGGACAGCCCGGAAATCGAGCCGCAGCAGGACGAGTGGTGCCCGGAGACCTACATCAACTGGGACGCCTACTGGTACGGGGACTGCGTAAGCCTTGTGATGTTCCGCTACGACGGCGGCTCCGACCCGGGGTATTCCCGGGGCTGGTGCTTCGATTTTGCCACCGAAAAGCAGGTCTCCGTGACGGAAATGCTGCAGCGCATGGGGCTGGACCCGGATGCCGTGCAGCAGCAGATGCTGCGCGGGGCCATGCAGACCTTTGACCGGCGCATGGCGCAGGGCGGCTACTACGAGGGCCTGCTCAGCGGCGGCAATCTGGCAAGCATGCGGATGAACACGCTGGAAAACAACCAGCTGGATGACCTGTGCCTGCTGCTGCCGGAGCAGGACCGGCTGGTGCTCCGGGGCGGGTGCAGCTCCCCCGCCGGGTCGGGCTGGCGGCAGCTGGATGTGGAGATCCCGCTGCAGGCTGCTGACCCGCAGCCGCAGACGGTGCTGACCGATACCTACGGCAGCGCTTCGGTGCAGCTGGAAGGAACACAGGGCACCATCACCCTGCGCCGCACGCCGGAGACCGCCGCGTGGGACACGGATTACGGCATCCGGCTGGAACAGGACCGTACTTTCCCCATCCTTGGTATCTATAATGAGTATATCGACCTGTGCATCGGAGAACTGGGCGCCTCCTTCCACCCGGTGGTCTATCTGCTGACCAAGGACGGCGTGGTGGAGTATGTGGATGTGCTGCGCTGCCTTATGTCCGGAAATGTTCTGGTCTGTCAGGACCCTATCTATATTGCAAATCAGGGCGTGGCGCTGGAACGCAGCGGCGAAGAGGTAATTCTGCATCAGGAGGATGGCTCTGTGCTGGAACTTGCTCCCCTGACGGAAGAGTGGAACGGGCAGGAGATCCCCTCGGAGGCTGTCGGTGCCTTCAACGAGATGGCGGACGACCGGTTTAACTGGATGGACGTGGAAAGCAATGGTTGCGTCCAGATGGGCGTGCAGGACAACAACGTTTTCTATCAGGGCTACGCCAACTATCTGGGCGTGGTGCCGGAGGGCATGGTGCTGGGCGTCTCTACCAGCGAGACGGAGGACGGGATGCCGGGCATCACCTTTGTGGCGGCGGTGAAGTACGACCTGTACAACGAGACCCTGAACCTTACCATGATCGACGGGCAGAACCCCTTTGCCGAGGGAAAGACCCAGCTGCAGCTGACCCGCTGCCCGGATAACTGACCCCGGCGGGAGCTGCTGAGAACACAGGAGAACCACCATGAAACACAACGCGTTCCGCTGGATACCGGCAGTTTTGCTGGCGGCGCTGCTGGCAGGCTGCGGGGCAGAGACCGCAGCCTCTGCCCGCCCGGCTGGCAGCCGGGAACTGAAATCGACCCCGCCGGATTCCATGCATGCCACCGCGGCGATCACCGAGCAGTACACCCTTGAAAAGGTGGTGCAGGCGGAAAACGGCGGCAAGGTTCGGCTGAACATCCATCTGCCCCGGCTGGAAAGCGACAGCGCCGATGCCGCCCGCATCAACGCCGAGATCGCTCGGCTCTACGAATACGATGTGCAGGAGTACGCCGACTGCCCGGAGGCAGCCGACCCGGAATCGTGGGACATCTGCATTGAGATGAACTGGAACGCCAGCTGGTACGGCGACTGCGTCAGCCTTGTGGTCAGCAGCTGCTACGGCGGTACCGATGCGCCCTTCCACAATGGCTGGTGCTTCGACTTTGAAAGCGGAAACCAGCTCACCGCCACCCAACTGCTGCAGCGCATGGGGGCAAACCCCGCTGCGCTGGAAGAGGCGCTTTACCGCGACGTGAAGCGCCGGGATGAGCTGGACCGTCAAGCCGCCATCGAGAGAGGAATGCTGCCCACCGGCAGCCTGAAAGAGGGAAACACCGCATGGTGGACTACGCTGGACGAACTGCCTTTTTCGCTGGACGGCAAGGGGAACGTTTCCTTCGTGGTCAGGCGGTTCAGCGCAGAGCAGGAGCAGTATACAGACGACAAAGTGACCATCCCGCTGGATGCGCAGCCGCTGCCGCAGGACTGGGAGTGGCAGGTGCTGGCCGAGTGGATGGCAGTCACGGCGGTGACGCAGGGTGAAAGCTATGCCCCCGCCGACCGCAACGAAAGCTTTACCCTGCGGCTGGAAAAGGCCGAGATCACCGGCACGGTGACCGTCTCCTTCATCCGGGAAACATACGTCAGCCCGCAGATCCAGTCCGCTGCCGAGACCCGCACCGGAGAGCTGAATGCCGGCGCTGTGACCGGCTGGGACGGGGAAAAAAGTCAGGGCTGGAACCTGAAATGTCTCAGCGAGGACGGCAGAAGCTGCTGGACCATCTCCATGATGGAGGACCGCTCGCTGCGGATGCAGTCCACCGGCCTCAAAAAGGGCAGTGAGGTCTGGTACGTTTTTCAGCGCACCGAGGCGTGGGACGACATCGGCTACACCGCCATCCCCCGCAGGCTGTGGGGCACTTACCGCGCCGGAGACGAGGCCGCAAAGGGCATCCGCTGGATGACCTTCCTGCCGGACGGCAGCTGCTGCATGAGCGTGGAATGGGACGGGTGGAACGGCATTCTGACCGGCACCGCAGAGGGAACGCAGGGCCGCACCGAGGACGGCACCGAGCTGCATTTTACATTGACCGATCCGAACGGCAAGCCCTGCGAGTTCTGGGCCATTTTGCTGAACGATGACGGCAGTCCCAGCGGTTGCAGCCTGAAATACCGCGCCGGAGAGCAGTTGTTTGACCGGGACACACGTCCCGCTTACTGGAAAAACGACTCCCCGGATCTAACCCTTGAACCGTGACCAAGACCGGAAACCGTGCGATAACAGAAAGTTATCGTTTGCACAAATAAAACATACAGGAGGAAATTACTATGGGTCTTATCAAAGCAGGTATGGGCGCACTGGGCGGAACTCTTGCAGACCAGTGGAAGGAATTTTTCTACTGCGATTCTCTGGACAAGGATGTGCTGATGGTCAAGGGCCAGAAGCGCACCTCCCGCCGCAGCTCCAACAACGGCGAGGACAACATCATCACCAACGGCAGCGGCATCGCCGTGGCAGACGGACAGTGTATGCTCATTGTGGAGCAGGGCCGCGTGGTGGAGGTGTGCGCCGAGCCGGGCGAATTCACCTTTGACGCATCCACCGAGCCCAGCGTGTTCACCGGCAACTTCGGCGACAGTCTGGCAGCTACCTTCCAGACCGTAGCCAAGCGCTTTACCTACGGCGGCGACACCGGCAAGGACCAGCGGGTGTACTACATCAACACCAAGGAGCTGGGCGAGATCCTGTACGGCACTGCCACCCCCATCCCCTTCCGGGTGGTGGTCAGCGAGGAGCGGGGCTACAAGCTCTCGGTGAACCTGCGGTGCAACGGCAGCTTCACCTGCCGCATCTGCGACCCGCTGCTGTTCTACACCAACGTGTGCAGCAACGTCTCCACCCAGTATGACGCATCCGAGATCGCACCCCGGCTGAAGAGCGAACTGATGAACGCCCTGCAGCCTGCCCTTGCCACCCTTTCGGCAAACAAGGTGCAGTATTACGAGATCCCCGCCCACACGCTGGAGATCTCCGAGGCGCTCAACGAGCAGCTGTCCAATGTCTGGCGCAAAAAGCGCGGCATTGAAGTGTTCTCCTTCAACATCAACTCCCTGTCCATCCCGGAGGAGCAGCAGAAGAAGATCACCGAGTGGGAAGAAAACGCCATGACCACCGACCCCACCACCGCTGCCGCCCGTCTGGTGGGTGGTCAGATCGATGCCATGAAGACCGCCGCCGGCAACACCGCCGGTGCCATGACCGGCTTTATGGGCATGGGCATGGCAGCCGGTGCAGGCGGCATGGGCGGCATGAGCGCCCAGAACCTGTTCGCTATGGGCCAGCAGGCCCGTCCGGACAGCGTGGACGCGCCCCAGCAGGTCAGCCGCCCCGCACCCGCCCCGGCAGACAGCTGGAAGTGCAGCTGCGGCGCTACCGTTACCGGCAAATTCTGCCCGGAATGCGGCAGCAAAAAGCCGGAGCCGAAGCCCGCTGCGGACAGCTGGACCTGCAGCTGTGGTGCTACCGTTACGGGCAAGTTCTGCCCGGAGTGCGGCAAGCCCCGCCCGGCGGCAGCAGAAGGCTGGACTTGCAGCTGCGGCGCGGTGAACAAAGGCAAGTTCTGCTCCGAGTGCGGCAAACCCAAGCCTGCTGGTACCCCCAAGTATAAGTGCGACAAGTGCGGCTGGGAACCGGCAGACCCCGCACACCCGCCCAAGTTCTGCCCGGAGTGCGGCGACCCCTTTGACGACAGCGACCAGACCTGATCTGACAAATACAGAGCAATGAAAGGAGCATACCATGATGGGATTCTTTTCCAACCTGTTCGCAAAACAGAACTGCGCCGTCTGCGGCAAGGAGTGCGGCACCCTGCACCGCTCCAAGCTGCGGGACGGACAGTTCCTCTGCGATGACTGCGGCAACAAGTGCTCCAAATACATCCGGCTCAGCGAGCTGACGCTGGACGAGGCCAAGGAGCACATGGAGTATATGGCCCGGATGAAGCGGGTGTTCGACGAGGTGTTCGACAAGACCGAGTTCCGGGTCAACGCATACCCCTCCACCCCGACGCAAATGGGGCTGGTGTTCTGCGATGAGCTTGGAATGCTGTACATCGACGATCGCACCGGCGGACGGGGCAAGATGCCGGAGCTGATCCGCTACGACCAGATCGCCAGCTATGAGGAATATCTGGACGAGACCCCCGCCAAGGAGCCGGGCCAGGAACCCACCCTCAACGGCGGCGGCCTGAAGCTGAAGCTGGTGCAGCCCCGCAGCATCACCGAGGCCCAGACCCAGCGGGGCATGCGCCCCCATCCCTACATCAAGCAGGAGCTGGTCATCTGCTTCAGCAAGCGGGACCGGCGGGAGATCGGCTATGCCCACATCGCACGGCAGCATCTGGACCACATCTTCGGGGTCCACGATAATGAGACCAGCATGTTCGGCCGCCGGATGTCCAAGGCCGAGGAACGGGAGCTGAAGGGCCAGATGGGCATGATCGGTGCCATGGGTGCCGTGGCATCTGCCGCCATGAAGGGCGGGCAGCTCTCTGAGCAGGAAAAGGCCCGCTTTGTGGAGAACATCAATCTGGCAAACGACGCCCAGACCGGCGGCATGGCATTGTACAGCCGCCGTGCTGACGAAGCCTTTGCAAAAGTGCAGTGACTGAAAAAGGAGGAACGGATATGAGAAAGATCCAGCGCAGAGATTTCCTCAAGACCATGGGCCTTACCACCGCCGCCCTCGGGCTGACCGCCTGCGGCGGCTCCGGTGCCGCCAGCGCATCCAGCGTTTCCAGTGCACCGGCTTCCAGCAGCAGTGCCCCGTCCGCTTCGGCACAGCCGGAAGCAGCAGAGGACAAAGCCGCCCCTGCAGGGGCCCCTGTGACCCAGTTCCAGACCGGGGAGCTGACCATCGGCGAATACACCTTCAAGGCGCAGTACATCCCCTTTGACGTCCGCCGGGAACTGGACGGAGCGCATCACTGCATCCATGCGGACAGCTACCGGGGCAATTACTTCTTCAGCTTCTACAACGAGGACGATGAAGAGCAGTCTGCCAAGATCTTCGAGTATGCCATCAAGGACGACCGGCTGACCCCGGTGGAAGAGTACAACATTGACGGCAGCAACGCCCTCAGCATCGACCGCAATGGCATCCTGTACGCCATGGACAACTTTGATGTCTACTGCTACGATCTGAACAGCAGCGACCCGGAGGAGCCCAGCGACGCACTGGACTACTCGGGCAGCTGCTATTCCTCCAAGGACCGGGATCTGACCGTGATCTACTGGACCAACTCCGCGCCGGTGCTGGTGCAGGACGGCGAGTACACCGAGCTGACGCTGGAGGGTGATAACGAGATGGGCCCCTTCTACAGCATGTCCTCCCTGAACCTCAGCGGGGACGAGCTGCTGACGGTGGGCGAGCTGGAATCCAGCGGCGATGATTACTTTGCTGCCTTTGATCTGGACGGCAATGAGCTGGCCCGCAGCTCGCAGCCGGTGGGCAGCTTTAACGCCGTGATGATGAAGCGCCCCAACGGCTATCTGCTGGACACGGGCTATATGTGGGAGCTGTACGCGCCGGACGGCACTTTTTTGGAAAAGTCCTTTCCCGTGGGCGAGCGCGAGACCCTGTGCCAGCTGTGCGGCGACTTCTGCACCTTTGATGTTTTCCTGCCGCTGGAAGAAAACGCTTTCCTTGCAGTGGGCCACCACGGCAAAGCCACCGAGCCGGACGAACCGGTGGTGTTCCGCATCACTACGGATTTCTGAGCCGACCGCTTTGGCGGGAAGACTGACGCAAAAACAGCGGGGCCGGGGAAGAGCCCCCGGCCCCCTTTGGAACAACAGGAGGAAACGCTATGGCAGGAATGCTGGAATACAAGTGCCCCTGCTGCGATGGCGCCATCCAGTTTGACAGCGCCACCCAGAAGATGAAATGTCCCTACTGCGACACCGAGTTCGACGTGGATACCCTCAAGGGCTACGATGAGGAACTGAAGGACGAAAAGCCCAGCGAGATGGAGTGGGCGACCCCCGGCGGCAGCTGGGCAGAAGGAGAGACCGCCGGTCTGCATACTTACAGCTGCAAGAGCTGCGGCGGCGAGATCGTGGGCGACGACACCATGGCCGCGTCCGCCTGCCCGTTCTGCGGCAACCCCATCGTCCTCACCGGACAGTTTGCCGGAGACCTGCGCCCCGACCTCATCATCCCCTTCAAGCTGGACAAAAAGGCCGCCAAGGCAAAGCTGCAGGAGCATCTCAAGGGCAAGACCCTGCTGCCCCGGGTGTTCCGCAGCCAGAACCACATCGACGAGATCAAGGGCGTGTATGTGCCCTTCTGGCTCTTCGACAGCGACGCCGACGCTCAGCTGCGGTTCACCGCCACCCGGACCCGCTGCTGGTCGGACAGCAAATACGACTATACCGAGACCAACTACTACTCCGTCCGGCGGGACGGCACCCTGGGCTTTGACGCAGTGCCGGTGGACGGCTCGTCCAAGATCGAGGACGACCTGATGGAATCCATCGAGCCCTTTGCCATGCAGGACGCCATCCCCTTCCAGACGGCCTATCTGGCCGGCTATGTGGCAGACAAATACGATGTGAGCGCCGAGGACAGCATCGAGCGGGCCAACAAGCGCATCCGCCGCTCCACTGAGGAGACGTTCCAGCAGACCGTTACCGGCTACGATTCGGTCAAGGTGGAAAACAGCAGCATCCAGCTGCACGGCGGCAAGGCAAAGTACGCGCTGTTCCCGGTCTGGCTGCTGAGCACCAGCTGGCGGGGTGAAAACTATCTGTTTGCCATGAACGGTCAGACCGGCAAATTCGTGGGTGACCTGCCCGTGGACAAGGGCGCTGCCCGCAAGTGGATGCTGGGCCTTACGGCTGCCCTTTCCGCCGCGTCCTACGGCGTGATGTGGCTGCTGTGGCTGGCACGGATCCTGTAAAGGAGGGACGAACGATGAAAAAGACTTCCAACCGACTGCACTCCCTCTTTGCGGCGCTGGCAGCACTGATTCTTGCGGCGGCGCTGGCTGTTCCGGCCTTTGCGGTGGAGGGCGGCTTTGCCGACCTGTACTACCGCATGAACGACAGCGCAGAAGTTCTGACCGAGGACGAGGACGGCGAGCTGGAAGCTTCACTGGAGGAACTGAGCGGTGAACTGCGCCGGGAGAAATTCCGCCGACGCTACCGAAAGCTTCTGCGAAGCACGATCTATGCGCTGGTCGTGGTGGCGGCTGTCAGTGTGCTGATCGCCACTCTGCTGCTGCCGGTGCTGGAGATCTACGGCACCTCCATGAAGCCCAATCTGACGGAGGGCGACATTGTGGTTTCGGTGAAGTCACCCTCCCTTGAAACGGGCGATGTCATCGCGTTTTACTACAACAACCGCGTGCTGGTCAAGCGGGTGATCGCCACCGGCGGAGAGAGCGTATATATTGACGCCGCCGGAAATGTATCCGTGAACGGAACCCTTTTGGACGAGCCGTATCTTGCGGAAAAGGATGCCGGAATAAGCGATTTGGATTACCCTTATGTGGTGCCGGCGGGGACATACTTTGTGCTGGGTGACCATCGGGAGAGCAGCGTGGACTCCCGCAGCTCGCTGGTGGGCTGCGTGGAACAGAGCGAGGTCGTGGGGAAGATAATCTTCCGCGTCTGGCCGCTCTCATCATTTGGAAAGATAAAATGAATTTTCAGAAAGGAAATATGCGGTGAATCGGGATATTCAGCGACAAACGGAACAACTGAATAAAAATCGCCTACTGCGGCAGCGTTGGCACCGGTGGTTCTCTGTCCCCGCCTGCGCCGTGGTGTTCGTGACGGCGTATGCGCTGATCCTTCCGGCCATCACGCTGGACACCGCGCCGGACACCTACTGCGGGCAGGAGGAACATATCCATACGGATGAATGCTATGAGATTCCGGGCGTACCGGAGCATACCGTCATCGACTGTCCGGTACAGCAGGGACTGCACATTCATACCGCAGCGTGCTATGGAGAAGACGGTGCGTTGCTCTGTACGGAGGATTCGCCGCAGATCATCCATCACCACGACAGCTTTTGCTTCGATAGTAGCGGTGAGTTGCTCTGCACGCTACCGGAGGTGAGTGAGGAGGATGTGCCCGGCGGTATGGTACACCAGCATACGGCGGATTGCCTGACGACTGTGCCAGCTGTCGCGCCGGAGGGTCTGCTGTGCACGAAGCCGGAGCATATCCACACAGCGGACTGTCTTGACCCGGAAAAATGGGACGTGACGGCGGTGGACGGCGAAGAGGACTGTGGGGACGACCCATATCTTATCGGACGAGACACATCGCTTATCCCTCTGACGGAGATGACAGGCGCGGAGCTGTTCGCCCTGACCGACGAGGAGCTCGTTGCGCGGACGCAGGAATTCCTATCGCTGACGGACGAGGAATTTGAGGGGCTGAACGAGCGCATGGCCGCGCTGGTAAGGGATACGGTGCCGGCGGAGAACGTTGCACAGACGGGAGCGGAGATGCTCCGCATCGCACCGAGACGCGCACCGGCAACCGCTGCCATCGACCCAACAGCGGCCACGCTCAAGATGCAGGACAACATCGCGGTAAACGGCCACTATGACCTGTCCCTCAACGGCGGAGACGCCCAAGCGGGCGGACAGGTGTCCTACCGCTGGTATCGGACGAAGGCCAACGGTACGCGGGAGGCCGTCGCGCGGAGCTTCTACCGCAACGCCGATGGTACCACCTCCTCCAACCTCGGGCCCAGCGGCAGCTACCTGTATTTGGCGCTGGATGGCGGCGGAGTGACCGATGCGGTGTCCTCCGTGGAATACGAGGCAGTCCTTGTACTGAACGGCACGGAAACCAGCGTCAATGCCAGTATCACCAATACCAACTATAACAAGTCCGTGCTGAACGGCAGCTTTGAACGCCCTCAGATCAACAACGACCGGGTGACCACGCAGTACAATCAGGGGGACACGGGGCTGGAATGGCGCACCACCGCCACCGACAATAAGATCGAGATCGTGCGGCTTACCGACCAGACCCTGGGCCGTTGGAGATCCAGTTATAGCTACCGAAGCGGAGTAGATGTGTGGCCCGTCGACGGCAACCAGTATGCCGAGATCAATGCGGAGCAGGACAGCGCTCTATACCAGAGCGTCCTGACTGTCCCCGGCACAACGATGAACTGGCAGCTCTATCACGCGCAGAGACCAGGGTGCGGCGTTAAGATCGGACGCGATAAGGACACCATGTATCTGTGCATCGTGTCGGATACGCGGGCAACGCAGAATTTCAGCAGCACCGAGAGCCTGCGCTCACATGTAAAACAAGTGCTGGGGAACGCAGCGGTCTATGACGCGGACGGCCTTTACATCCAGAAGATCTCAGACGACACGACCTGGGGCAAGTATACGGGCACCTATACCGTGCCGGAGGGACAGTACCTGACGCGCTTCTTCTTCCTCAGTGAAGAGTACACAGGCGGGGGATACGCCGGTAACCGGACCCTCGGCAACTTCCTGGATAATGTCTGGTTTAGTCAGGAACTGCCCGATCCCTCATCCAACGATGGCACCATCACCATTCAGAAGACGGTGCGGGGCGACCTTACCGCCGAGCACCGCGCCGAGCTGCAAAGCCGCCTCTATTTTGAAATACGGGAGGGTGACACGGTATTGCAGACCATTCCTGCCGCCGCGCTGGGCGACTGGAAGCAGAACGGCAGCGACTGGTGGATCAGTAAGAGCATCCCCATCAGCGACGAATGGGTCGGCAAGACCGTGGATGTTGTGGAGTGCAACTATGAGATGGACGATCTCTCCTACACCGTTACGACGGAAAAGTCTGGGCAGGCGACGACGCTCAGCACAAACAGCCGCCCCGAATTCTCCTTCGTCAACAACTATCGGAAATCCGCCGCGACGCTGACGGTGGAAAAAATCATCAACGGCACCGATACCTCCGGCAGTTTCCCCTTTGTCGTGTCCTGCGTCATCACTGATCCCAACACCGGGGAGAAAACGACGGTGCATGAGGAGTTCACGCTGACGAATCACGGCGTGCAGTATGTTGCCAACCTGCCCATCGGCGCGGAGGTCACGCTGACCGAGACGAAGTACGACGGCTATACCGCCGCCGTGTACCGAGGCGGCAAGCAGGTGTCGGATAGCGGCACATATACCTTTATCATCACGGAAAACACCGAGCTGACCGTGTATAACACTTTGGGCGTGCCCCTGCCCGAAACAGGCGGCGCGACCCCCTACCTTTTCATCTACGGCGGACTTTTCCTGATGCTCTCCGCCGTTGTGACCGGATATATTCTCAGGCGCAGGTACGGAAAGGAGGGCTTGGGGTAATTGGATCGTCTCTCCCAACCGGCGTACCGGCACGGCAGCGCCGCAGGATATATCCCGGAGATACAGCAAGCAGAAGTTTTATAAAAAGTGAAAGGAATAAGACCATGAAATACACGAAAAAAGCGCTGGCGCTGCTCATGATGCTGGTCATGTCGCTGTCGCTGTTGACGGTGACGGCCTTCGCCGCAGGAACAGGCAAGATCACCATTGAGAACGCCACGGCGGGCATGGAGTACAAGCTCTATAAGGTTTTCGATGCCAGCTATATTGAAGGCACGGCCGAGGGCACAAAGCCTGCCGGTGCGACCTACACGATCAAGAGTACTGATCCGTGGTATTCCCTTGTTCGTAATGCACCTGACAGTCCCTTTACGCTGACGGAGGACTCCGCAAATCCTGGTACTTACACCGTCTCTATCGCGGAAAACCAGCAGGAAACCGTTGCGACTTGGTTTCAGAATGTAGATGCTTCCAGTCTGACTGCAACACAGACTGAAACCCCCACCAACAACACCGTGACATTTGCCGGGCTGGAGAAAGGCTATTATTACATCAAGAGCGGAGTGGGCGCTACCGTGACACTGACCCATGCCAATGAGAGAAGAACAGTGATCGACAAGAACCAGCAGCCCGGCTGGGGCACTGATCCGGATGACAGCACCAAGCCCGGCGGCAAATTCATCAAGACCGGCGCCAACGGAGCAGGCGGGGAATACGGCACTCTTGGCACCGCCGACATCGGCGGCAAGCTGGACTACAAGATCGACATTTTCAGCGCCACCAACTATCAGGGCGATAAGATGATCAAGGAGTATATCATCGAGGATACGAAGGGCTCCGCCGTCTTCATGCACTTTAGCACCATTAAGGTTTGGGTCAACGGTAAAGAGCTGACAAAGGGCTGGGTCGAGGGTAAAGACGAAACTTCTGAGACCAGCCACGCCATCGGATCTTCCGCGACTCCCGCCACTTCAAAAAACGATGCCGACTGGTATGTGGAGAACGCCGATAATACCGACAGAAAGTTTAGCATCCACATTAACTGGCTGGAAAGTGATGGAAGAACCTTCAAGTTTGACAACAACGGTAAGTCTAATGTAATCAAGATCACCTATGAGGGCGTGCTGAAAAGCAAGGACGTGGTCTACGGCGACAACGGCAACGTGAACACCGCGACGCTGTTTGTCCTGCCGAACGACTCTACGGAAAGAGCACAGCTCGGCAGTCCCAGCAAAGCCACGGCCGTTACCTACTCTGGCGAGCTGTTCAAGTACACAACGGAGAATGGCGCCAAAAAGCCTCTGGCCGGTGCAGAGTTTACAATCGTGCGGAAAGGCGAGACAACCCCGCTGGCGTTCTATTCCTCCAAGGACTATGCCGGTGTCTATTATCTGGCAAACGAGGAGAACTTGAACTCCGAGCATGTTGACCATCCTTCTGAGATCACCACGCTTGTGACCCCTGCTGACGGTATGATCATCATCCGTGGTCTGGCTGGCGGCGAATACACCGTAACGGAAACTAAGGCCCCCGATGGCTACAACAAGCTGACTGCCCCGATTACAATGCCTCTGAAGCAAGGCAACGATCCGACTGCCGGCGTTACCTTAACAAATGTCAAAAAATCGCTGAAGGCTGACGGAACAGATCTGCCAACTCCCATCGAATTTCAGAATGTCCATGTAAAGGAGATTGAGAACAACATGGGAACCGTCCTTCCTGAGACTGGCGGCATCGGCACCACGCTGTTCATCACGCTGGGCGCACTGACTGTCATCGGCACGGGATTGTTCCTGGTAACCAACAAGCGCATTTCCAAGGAGAATTTCTAATCAAACCACTCAACGGCGGCATGGCGGGGGAGCTTGCCTCCCCCGCCTCACCGCCCCATCACCGCAGGGAGAAGCCCATGAAGATCGGACGAAAAATCACGCTGATATTGCTTGCTATATTCTTCATAGGTCTCTCCCTGCTGTTATACCCATCTATCAGCAGCTATTGGAACTCCATCACCCAGTCCAAAGTGGTGGAGGACTACGACGCCATGCTGAAAAGCCTGACGCCCAAGGACTACTCGGACATTTTCGCGGCGGCGGCGGACTATAACACCCGTCTCGCAGCGCTGGATTTCCCGCTTATGGAGCATACGGCGCTGACGGAGGACTATAACTCTGCGCTGAATGCCTTCGGCGACGGGGTGATGGGGTATATCGACATCGATAAAATTCAGGTGAAGCTGCCCATTTATCACGGCGTGAGCGATGGCGTGCTCAGTCACGCGGTGGGACACATCGAGGGCAGTAGCCTACCCGTTGGTGGCGAGAGTACGCACTGTGCACTGTCAGCGCACCGCGGGCTTCCCAGCGCAAAGCTGTTTACTGATCTCGACAAGCTGGAAATCGGAGACACTTTTCGAATCACCGTCCTTGATCGGGCGATGATTTATGAGGTCGATCAAATCAAAACAGTCCTGCCCACCGATGTGGGCGACCTGCTCATCACCGAGGGCGAGGACTATTGTACGCTCATCACCTGTACGCCCTACGGTATCAATACCCACCGTCTGCTGATACGGGGACACCGCGTGTCATCGGAGGATCTGCGGAAAATGCAGGTGCTGTCCGACGCCTTTATCGTGGACAGGCTCATCGTTACGCCCATCGTGGCATTACCCATTATCTTTATACTGATGCTCTATGTGTTTTTCGAGCCGCCCAAGAAAAAATTGCCCATAAATGAGGAGGGAGAGATTGAATGAAAAGAAAGCTGCTCTGCCTACTGCTCTCCATGCTGCTGGTCACAACGGCGGCACAGGCTGCGGAAAAGCCGAATGCTGCCGTGGACACCTCCCGCAGCTGCACCTTGACACTGCAATACGCCGCCTCCGGACAGACCGTCCAACTGTACCGTGCGGCGGACATTTCGTCCAACGGGCGTTACACTCTCTGCGGCGCGTTCGCGGGATACGGCATCTTTATGCCCGCCGGGAACGGTCAGGCGGAGTGGGATGCCCTGCGTGACACTCTGCTGGCGTATATAGCGGCGGATGCCCTCGCACCGGACGGCATCGCCGTTACCGGCGCGGACGGAAGGGCTGTGTTTACCGGGCTTTCCGCAGGTATGTACCTTGTGGATAAGGCCGACATGGAAGTGGGCGGCAGCACCCGGCAGTATGCGCCGTCGCTCATTGCCGTTCCCGGCGTGGGCGGAGGTGGAAATTGGAGATACGATGTGACCGCCGCGCCCAAGTACACCGAAAAGCCCGGCGGCGGGGACGAGCCGGACACGCCCGTCACTTACACGGCGGTAAAGCTCTGGGCGGGAGAAAAATCCTCAGACAAGCGCCCCGCCAGCGTGGAAATCGCCATCTGCAGGGACGGCGTGGAGCAGGAAAGGCGGACGCTGTCTGCCGACAACGATTGGATGTACCGCTGGACGGCTGTCGGCGGCACATGGAGCGTTTTGGAGCGAAATGTCCCGGAGGGCTACACCGTCACGGTGCAGCGCAGCGGCAACAGCTTCTTTGTGACTAATACGCACAGTACCGTACCCGACCCGATGCCCACACCGGAGCCTACCCCAAAACCTACGCCGGGGCCGGGAGACAGACCTCAGACGGGAGACGAGTCCCGCCTGACGCTGTATATCGTCTGCATGGCGGTATCCGGGCTGGCGCTTCTACTGCTGGGAGTGTTGAACAGAAATCAGAAGCATGAAAAGAAATAGAACATTTTCCGGGCTGCTCCTGCTTGCGGGAGCGATTTTGGTGGCAGCGGCGGTGGGACTTGCCTTGCTCAGCGTATGGAAAAGCGCGGCGCAGCGGGATGAGCGAACCGAGGCCGCGCATCGGCTGCAAATGCTGACGGCTGAGCCGATCGCCGGCGTGATCGGCGACCATGCCGACGAGGAAATGCCCCGGCTGGAGCTGAACGGGCGCGACTACATCGGTCTTATAGAACTGCCGGAGTACGGCGTTTCGCTGCCAGTGGCGGCGGATTGGGACACAGGATTGTTCCCGTTCCGCCCCGCGTGCTACAGTGGAACACTGTATAGCGGGACATTGGTCATTGGCGGCAGCGGCGGTGAGGACTGCTTCGCCTTTATCAGTCAACTGGACGCCGGAGAATGCGTGATGTTCACCGATGCACGGGGCGTTCGGTATGCCTTCACCGTGTCGCGGATTACACACCACGCGGCGCTGGGCGCGGCGGAGCTGAACGACCCGGAATCGCCGTTGTTGCTTTTTGTGAAGACGGGTAGGACATATCTGCTTGCGCACTGTGTAACCGCATAAAAACAGAATAAAGCGACAATATGATGCTTTGAGAGATCCGGCAGATATTCGACTATAGGCGGCATAACAACCACCGAAGCCATTTGTGCCATGATGATCCTGAATTTTCGTGAAAATTTTGAGTGTGGGAGAGACTGCTGTATTGCAGTCTCTCTTATTTTTTCTCTATGGTCGCTGCAAGATCCACACGGATGCCGTATTTGTCCAACAAGGATATAGCCTTGGCTTTATGTCAGAAGGGCGGTTTCTATGGGATGTCCTCCTCCCCTCGACGCTGTCTCCTCCGAGCAAGTACATTCTTCCTCTATTTGTCCATGCGCAAGCATAAGACAAGTTGATTCGTTGCGTCTATCCGAAGATCATCCCCCTCCCCCCAGCGTCCACATTTTTGCATACTTCCATGCCCACAGCGGTGTCGCTGTGGGCTTTTTTGCGCCCTGTGCGCGACCCCGCTGCCGCGGCCCGCCACCCGTTTCTGAGATTTACAGCCAACCAAATTTCAGAATACGGAGGTACCATATATGGGCTTTAATTACGCGGCAGAAAAGAAGAAGTTTGAAACCCTGTGGGCAAGACTCCGGCGTGAGTATAGGGCGGCCGGGATGTCCGATGCCGCCATCCGGAAGATGCATGACTTCGATTGGGAGGTATTCAAACAGGAGAGGATCTATCGCCTTCATACGCAGGACTTGGGCATCGGCATCTTTGACGAGCCTTCCGCCGAGCAGGAGGACAAGTCCGCATTGATGAAAAAGTTCCTGGAATCGGTCAGCCGCTGGGACGATTACACGACGGCGTCAAGGTACGGCTGGATAGAGGGAATCGGTGACCAGCGGTTGGTGAGGGTGCTGAAAAGGCTTTCGATTTCGGAGAAAGAACTCTTGACCAAGTATTGCATTGAGGACAAGACCCAGCAGGAAATTGCAGCGGAAATGGGTCTCTCCCAGAGAGCTGTCGGTAAGCAACTTCAACAACTCAAAAATTTTTTCAGGAAATTTTGAAAAATGGTTCTAAAAATCGCGTTCTCGCTGCCTACCACATGAGGGGATCTTTTTCATGATCCCTCTGAACCTTGAAAAACACCGCCCAGGCGGTCATATCCGGTGACTGGAATACCTTTGCTGACGGCGCGAGCGTCAGACCGGGTGCGCGAGGACCACCTGTGCGGAGCATGATCCGCATATTAGGACGGCCAATGGAAGGTGCAGAGCGATACCCACCCAGGTCAAATGCAGCTTTGGCAGGCTGCTTCGCCATGACCCCGTCAGCTTACAATGATACTCCTGTACGCAGCTCCGAGAGAACCTCGGAGGGGTGAAACTCCCGTGACGCGCGCCAGCGCGGTTCCAGCCGCCGCCCTTGCCTGGGGAAGTAGTGTCGAATACAGGCAGAAACGCAAGAGCAAGAAGGCCGCTCCGCAGGGAGCAGTTCCGCCCCGTTACGGAGCGGCCTTTTCCGCTTTGCGGCAGAAGTATGGGGATCGTCCACCTCCTCTTTCTTTTTCCCGCCATCCATTCTCTTCTCTCTTTCAATCCTCTGAACGGCCTGCATTCACCCCTCCTTATCCCCCGGACGATCCTCATATTTGTGCCGCAAGGTACGACTCAAAAAATAGGAGGGCATTGCCATGAAAAAGAGTTCTATGTTTGAAAACTATCCCGATGTTGTTGAGGTGGATGACCTCCGCAAAATGTTGGGTGGAATCAGTCGACGACTGGCGTATCGCCTCTTGGCTGAACAGGAGATCAGATGCGTCAAGGTAGGCAGAGCCTACAAGATCCCGAAGGTATGTGTAATCGAGTACCTGATGGGTGAGGATATGTGCCGCATCAATTTATCATGAGCCGAATTGACAGATCGTTCAGAAAACAAGAGGTCGTTTGCCGAAAAGCGTAGAAAAGTCGAGTCGTATTTCTCCGCTTAAAGTATAGCTATTTGCAGGAGCGTGTGGTATGTTTGGGGTGTCAATGGCGGGCAATACGATCACCTGTTATAGAATAGGAGGACATTATGATAACAGGCTGCCTGCAGCAAAAAAACGGTTTTTACTATGCGGTTCTTTACCTGAAGGTCAATGGCCGCCGCAGATGCAAATGGGTACCCATGCGGCTTCCCGTCGAGGGAACCAGCGCACGCAAAGCCCAGAAAGCGTTTGATGAGATCCGGCTCCAGTATGAGCGGGAGGAAGAAGAACGGCTGGATCGAGAGGCAAAAGCAAAGGAGCTTGCAGAGAACACGCATCCTGATGCCTTGCTCCCGTTTATCGAGTACATGGAAAAGTGGCTTCAATCGACCCGCAGTTCACTCGCAACGGCGACCTACCAAAGCTACTCTAACATGATCAAAGCAAGAATCCGGCCATACTTCGCGCCGCTGGGACTCCAGTTGCGGGAAGTGACCCCACAGCACATTGAGGACTTCTACCAGAGCATTCTGGCAGACGACTGCACGACAAACACGGTCATTCATTATCACGCAATCATCCGAAAGGCACTTCAGACAGCGGTTAAGAAGGATATCCTGCTCAAGAATCCTGCCGACAAGGTAGACCGTCCCAAGAAGAATGTGTTTCACGGTAGCTTCTACAGCGAGGAAGAGATGCTTACCCTGTTCGATGCGGTGTCTGGTGACCCGCTGGAATTGTGCGTAAAAATTGCTGCCTACTATGGCTTGCGGCGAAGCGAAGTTCTCGGACTGCGGTGGAGTGCCATCGACATGGAACACAAGACGATCTCCATCAGTCACAAGGTCATCGAAGCAGAGGTGGATGGAAAGTTCGTCCCGATGGGCGAGGATGTCCTGAAAACCAAATCCAGCTTCCGAACACTACCTCTGATTCCAGCAGTAGGAATCATCCTGCTGGAGGAGAAAGAGAAGCAGGAGATGTACCGGAGACTCTTCAAAAAAAGTTACTGCCGGGACTATCTCGACTACATCTGCGTTGACCAGTGCGGAAAACTTCTACGCCCGAACTATGTAACGGAGCATTTCTCGTGGCTCATCGAGAAGTACGGGCTTCGCAAGGTTCGCTTCCATGATCTTCGTCACACCTGCGCCAGCCTGCTTCTCAGCAACGGTATCTCCATGAAGCAGATCCAAATCTGGCTGGGTCACAGTACCTTCTCCACCACGGCAGACATCTATGCACATCTCGACTACTCGGCACAGGAGGCTTCTGCAAACGCCATGAACGGTATGTTCAACCGCCCTGAAAAAGAGGAACAGCTGGCATAAATAAAAACCTGCAGTGGAATCACCACTGCAGGCTCTGGCGGAGATGGAGGGATTCGAACCCCCGGACGGTTTGACCCGTCAACTGATTTCGAGTCAGCCTCGTTACGACCACTTCGATACATCTCCATGCTGTATTTTCAAGGCTTTGCGGGTTTCCGGCTGATTGAGAACCAAGTGTAGAAATCGTAGACAAAGCGTAGAAAAACCGTAGATATTCAGTTTTGAAAAAGTGTAGAAAAGCGGAAGAAGCCAGAAGTATCAAGGGTTTGCAAGGTCACCCCGGAAAGCGACCGACACGATTTCGAGTCAAGCCGTTCATGCCCACTCGCATAAATCTGTAGAAAATAGATTTGCTGTGGCTCAAACGAGAATTGCAGGCCTCCTTTATGTAAAATGAAAGCAAAAACGGGAGGCGCTGATATGGTCGCAGGGCACATGACAAAGAAAAATGGGTATTGGTACTTGATTCTTATGGTGAGGGATGAGACGGGCCGGTTAAAGCAGAAGTGGATTTCAACCCACCTTCGGGTGGAGGGAAATAAAAAGAAAGCAGAAGCAATGCTCCTTGCCGCTCGACGGGAATATACGGATTTCGCCGAAATACAAAAGCGCAGCAGCGATGTTCTCGTCAGCCACTACCTCACGACCTGGGTCAAGAGTTGTCGTGGAAAAGTTTCATTTGGCACCTACGAAGAATACCAGAACTGCATTAATAACAGAATTGCCCCTTACTTCAAAGAACGGAATATTTTGCTTTTAGATCTGAAACCGGCAGATATTCTGGATTACTACAATTCGCTGTATGCCAAAGGCCTTACGGGAAATACAGTCTTGCACTATCATGTGCTTCTCCGCAAGGCCTTGAAGGAGGCAAGCATGCGGGGTTTCATTCAGAATGACCCGACAGACTTTATTCCACGACCTAAAAAGGAGCAGTCTGCTGAGGATTGCTATTCTCCGGAGGAATGCAGAAAATTACTCAATGCGCTTCATGATGATCCACTTGAACTTCCCATTACGTTGGCCGTTCTGTATGGACTGCGGCGCAGCGAAGTTTTGGGGCTGCGATGGGGTGCTATTGATTATGAGCGAGCCACAATTACCATTTCACATTCCGTAACATCGACCGCAGTTAATGGGAAGCGGCAGCTGATCGCGAAGGACAAATTAAAGCGCAAGTCCAGCTTTCGAACATTGCCGCTTATGCCACAGGTTGCAGCTATGCTCCAGAATGCCGCGATCCAGCGTTATGGGACACAGCCTCCGCCTAATGAGGAATACATCTGTGTGAATGGGACGGGGCAGTTGTTTACACCCGACTATCTATCTGAGCATTTCAAAACAATTCTCGCAAAGAACAACTTGCGCAGGATTCGATTTCATGATTTGCGGCATAGCTGTGCCAATTTGCTGATCTCTGCCCGTGTGCCGCTGATAGAGGTACAGCAGTGGTTGGGGCACAGCAGCCTGTCAACTACGGCGGATTTATATTCGCATCTGGAGTATGCCGCCAAGGAGCAAAATGCTCGCGTCATCTCGCAGATGTTACTTTGACAAAAGAAAGGAGAACACCATGGCGTTTGATATCATGAATCTTTTCGAAGAAACGGAAAACGTAATTACAGAATTGGACGAAGGGAACGAGCTGGCTGCGGTGGATTTTGCCAACCGTATTTCATCTATGTCGCCCTCGTGTTCGGCAACCAAAAGCTATGCAGTCTACCAGGACGATGCCGTCATAAGATACGCCCAATGGTTTATAGCCTGTAACAAGGAACTCGGGATTGACCGTTGCATAGACGGCCTGCACCAATATGCCAGTAGATTCTGGTATGCGGATACACCGATACTCACGGAAGAAGGCGTGGCAACGGCGGTTCAGATGGTGGACGCCCTGTTTTCCTATTCTCAAAAAGTACTGGACAAGCATCCGGTCGACATTTTACTGATTGATGCCCAACACGAGTGCTTGAATGGCGAAACCTTTGCTATGTTTACAGCGGGAGGAATGCAGAGTTGCATCTGTATGTACCGAATGCAAAGTGAGGAGGTAAACCCTATCCATGTACTGCTGCACGAATTGGGTCATTTGCTCCACATCAAGGCGACCGGGACACTGACTGATATTCCTGACTCTTTCAAGGAACATTTGCTGGGACTGGGCATAGATTGCAGGAAGCTGACCACAGCGCAGCTTCAGGAACTGTTTGCAGATACATTTATGCTGGCTGTTGTTTGCAGACAGCCTGAATTAGGAATGCCGAAACCGGGATTTTCAGAAAGAGTACTTATGGCTTGTTATACATACATTCGCTCACTTTTGACAGCATAAAATAATTCGACAAACTGCGCTCTACAATAGCAATAGAATAATGCGGAAAGGAGTATTGCGTATGGAATTGATTGCTTCACTCTTCTGTCATGTTTCCGAAAGTATACCTGAAGCGGAGATACAGCGGGAACTGCAAAGACAACATGATATACTTGCTCAGAATGCAGCGAGCTCCGGTCGGACAATTGAGCATTGCTTTTTCCATGTGGGCGAGTTCAACTTGGAAGATCCGGATCAGGTCTTGCTTCGTTTTTTGCAACGCGCGCAGGCCGATGATCTTGGGCTTGTTCTTGTAGAAAGCAAGGATTTATTTCCCTTGTCGCAGCAAGCACATATACCATGCATGGAGGTGTGCTTTGTACGGGAGGGTGTGCAAGAAATCCTTGGAAATAAAGATGTCCAAGTGGCTGAAGAAGACCTCCGGCCAAAGAATGTATATATGTACTGGGGCTTTTAGTTGAAATTTGTCGGAAACTATGCCACAATAGGAATACCTTTCCAGAGAGGATGTGTATGTTGTGGACGCAGTTTCCCATTATCTGAATAGTATCCTCGCACCCAGGCTGCGCGGCTATGGTGTTTCGGAACACTTTCTGCTACGTACCATTGGTATCATTCATACACAGATGACCTCTCTTCTGCGCCATTGGGATGATCGGGTTTTCAAAAATACCGTTTTACTGCTTGGCCTGGAAGAAGGCAGCTTTTGTGAACCTCGGGCAAAAATCGATATTCGCTGTTTTGTGGTCGTCGCCATTCGAAACAGTCCCATTGAAACGATCCAGAGCGACGCCTATGGAGAGGCCGGACTGAGTAAATCGCTACCCAGCAAAGATGTGAAGGAAATTACATCGGAGGCCATTCGCTATTTCAGTAAGCAGGATTTTGCTGAAATGTGCAGACAGGCAAAGCTTAGCGCAAGACAGGATTTGTATCAGGAACTCACAAATGAGTACCCTGTCGCATGGGCTGCGCTGAAGCACCTTGCCGCAACGAACAGCAAGACCGTTGATTATCCGAAAGTATCCGTTTCCGAACCTTATTTTCTGGAAGGCGTAGATAAAGAGACAGAGATTACTGCAACGTCTGGTGAGATGAAAACAGGAATTTACGATGGCTATTCTCCCGAAATAGAGCCGCCGCTTATGGCTTTTCTAAAAATGCTTTCCGCCGACTCCAATGGCGCGTTGATCGTTGATTCGTTGAAGTCCGTTACGAGAAACATTACCAAGTTACTCAGTATCCTTGAGTTTCTTCTTACGCGAGACCTTATATTTGCATCAACAAACTACTACATGGAGAACGGACATGTCGAACGTCGTATGAAACCTTTGCGTGCAGGCCATAGTACGAATGACATGCTGCGCAACGTCTCTAATACGAGTGGTCTGGGCTATAAGCACAAGGCAGCATTAAGCCAGTATGCCAAGCAAGCTAAATCAACTGAATAAATGTTGTGAACCCGTACCTAACCCGGTACGGGTTCTTTTTTGTTCGGCAGCCGCAAGTTGGCTGCCGTTTCTTCATAGTATCAATACAGGAGGTGTCTCATGAAAAATAAGCAAATAATCGTTCGTTGTACGTATTCCGATACGGACCAGATGCTGGCAGAACTCATCCAAGAGTCCTTTCGGTTCTTTCTTCAAAAAGAGCTTTTTGCCCTGGCTATTCGCCAGCCGATGTAGTATTGTTGTGACGATGAATGGTCGCTTATTTCGGGAGGACAGTTTATGTACTTAGAGATAAGCAACCCCATGGATTACCATGTGGCATTATACATCAGACTATCAAAGGAGGACGAAAACGAAGGGCCGTCAGAAAGCGTCAACAATCAGAAATCCCTCTTGGATGATTTTGTGAAGAAGCATCGGCTGTCGGTCTACGACACTTACATCGATGATGGTTGGTCTGGAACTAACTTTGACCGCCCGGATTTTCAACGGATGATCGGCGACATCGAAGCCAAGAAGGTCAACATGGTCATCACCAAAGACTTGTCCCGTCTGGGCCGTGACTATATCATGACCGGCCACTACATGGAGCGGTACTTCCCGGAAAAGCGGGTGCGGTACATCTCACTACTGGACGGTATCGACACTGGTGTGGAATCCAGTGCCAACGACATCACCCCGTTCCGTGCCATCATGAATGACATGTACGCCAAGGACATTTCCAAGAAGATCAAATCTGTCAAGCGGGATAAGCAGCGTAAGGGACAATTTATCGGCGGCAAACCGGTCTATGGTTATAAGATGCATCCCACAGAGAAGAACAAAATCGTCATTGACGAGGAAGTAGCGCCCATAGTGCGGCGCATCTTCCACATGGCGTTGGAAGGTATGAGCTGCAGGCAAATCGCCACACAGTTAAACGAAGAGGGTGTACCCACTCCGGCAACCTATGCAGGACTGCCTGTGGCAAACCCAGGTCCCTACACCGGTCTGTGGAGCAGTGAACGCATCTCAGATATGCTTCAAAATGAGACTTACATCGGAAACATGGTTCAAGGACGAACGGTGAAGATCAGCTACAAGTCCAAGAAGTGCCTGAAGCAGGACCGTGAAAACTGGGTCGTGGTGGAAGGAACGCACGAGCCGTTGATTGATCGGGAAACCTTCCAAAAAGTACGCATGTTGGTCAACAGCCGCAAGCACACCAGAAGCCGAACCTATGACTTTCTGCTCAAAGGCATGATCTTCTGCCATGAGTGTGGTTACCCGCTGGCGGTGCTCAATCGCAAAAATGCTGCCGGAGAGGATGTGCTGTACTTTGTCTGCCGGACTTATCAGCGCTTCACCAAAGCCGGTGTCTGTTCATGCCACAGCATCAAGGAAAAGACTGTGACGGACGCCGTTGTCGCCAAGATACAGGAGGTCTGCGAGGCCTATTTGGATCCGAGTCAGCTGCAGCCAATTGCCATTACTGCTGTGGAAGAGGTGCGCAAAGCAGAGAGCCACGATAGCGAGATTCAATCCCTGCACAGCAAGATCGACGGCCTGACTGCCAATCTGGATAAGATGTACATGGATCGGCTGACTGGCCTCCTTGCTGAGTCGGATTTTGAACGGATTTATCAGCGCATCAAGATGGAGCGCAACTCACTTGAGGAAAAGCTGAAGGACTTGGAAGCGCAAAAAGAAAGCCCGGTCAGCACCGAAGACCGAGCCAGAGAGTTGGTGCAAAGGTTCATCACATCGGCTTATGCCAGTCGGGAACTCCTGGTGAGCCTGATTGAGCGAGTGGAATTAACGGAAGACAAGCAAATCATCGTCAAATTCCGCTTCCGTGAACTGGAAGCAATTTCTTAGGGCAAATCGTTTACAATAGGCGAGTCGCTATGTGTCCCGTATTGAGAAAAAGGCGCTGCACAAGCTGGAGGAGGCCCTGCGGGACCGGAGATAAAAGGCATCTTAACAACACTCTAACGACTGTGGCGGAAGGCTGTGCAGGTTGCATGAGGAAACATTCGCGCGGCGATAGAAATTCTCGCAACTGCACATTGTTTTCCATAATGAATTTGTTATAATAGTAACAAAAGACTGGGCGTTTCGGAGGAAAAGTGTACCTATGAGAAACTTTAAATGCTCCATCGCGGATATGCGTAAGCAAGTGTTTGCCGAGGTGGCGCGGCTGGCCTATGAGGGCGGAGACTACCGCCGCATGGAAAAGCTGCCCTACAAGATCGTCCCCGGTGAGGTGGGCAACCAACGGGAGTCCATCTTTCTGGAACGGGCTATCGTAGGCGAGCGCATACGGCTGGCTATGGGCCTGCCCCTGCGGCCGGTGGCGGAGCACAGCCTGCTCAGCGATGGGGTGGAGGAGAGTGCCATCGCGGAGAAGTACTACGATCCTCCACTGGTGAACATCATAAAATACGCCTGTAACGGCTGCACGCCTACTCACTATGAGGTCACGAATGCCTGCCAGGGCTGTCTGGCCCGCCATTGCCAGAATGCCTGCCCTAAAGGGGCTATTGCTATCGAACGCGGACAGGCGCATATCGACCAGGATAAGTGCATCAAGTGTGGCAAATGCCGGGATGCCTGTTCCTACCACGCCATCATCAAGTTTACCCGGCCCTGCCAGGAGGCCTGCGGCATGAATGCCATTGGTCAGGATGAGTACGGCCACGCCAAGATCGACCACGACAAGTGCGTCAGCTGCGGTATGTGTCTGGTGAATTGCCCCTTCGGCGCGATCGTGGATAAGGGCCAGCTGTTCCAGCTGATCCACGCAATCCGTCGGGGCGACGAGGTGGTGGCGGTGATCGCGCCGGCCTTCTGGGGCCAGTTCGGAGACAATGTAACGCCGGGACAGATCAAGGCCGCCATGCAGCAGCTGGGCTTTGCCGCGCTGGAGGAGGTGGCCGTGGGCGCCGATCTGTGCGCGGTGGAGGAGGCCGAGGAGTTTTTGCGTATGGTGCCGGAGAAGCAGCCATTTATGGCGACCTCCTGCTGCCCGGCATGGTCTGTGATGGCCAAAAAGGAGTTTCCCGGCTTTGCGCCGTATATCTCCATGACCATGACGCCTATGGTGCTGACGGCGCGGCTGCAGAAGCGCCGCCGGCCTGGGTGCCGCGTCGTCTTTATCGGTCCCTGCGCCGCCAAAAAGTTGGAGGCCAGCCGCCGCAGTGTCCGCAGTGATGTGGATTTTGTCATCACCTTCGAGGAGCTGAGGGGAATGTTCGAGGCCAAGGGCATCGATTTCAGCCAGATCCCCGATCTGCCCTCCCACTACGAGGCCAGTGCCCCCGGCGTAGGCTTTGCCGCCGGCGGCGGCGTGGCCAAGGCGGTGGAGGAGGTGATCCACCGCCTGCACCCGGAGGTGGCGGTCAAGACCGCCGCCGCGGAGGGGCTGAACGAGTGCCGGAAGATGCTGCGTATCGCCCGGACGGGCAAGTACGACGGCTATCTGCTGGAGGGCATGGCCTGCCCCGGCGGGTGCATTGCCGGCGCCGGTACCGTGCAGCCGCCGGAGAAGTCCCGCCGTGCGCTGGAGAAGTACAAGGCGGCGGTATCTATCAGTAACCCGATGGACTCCCAGTATCTGGAGGGGACCCGTCTACTGTACGAAAACGAGGCGGACTGGGACCGCGTGGGCCGGCATTGACGAATTTGGTGTACAGAAAGAACGAAAGCGCTCCCGTTGGGGGCGCTTTCGCCTATTGTGGCGGAGATAGCGGCAGCAGACGTGTTCCGCCGCGCTTCGACCGTATGCGGTGTTATAATGGCAGACAGCAGAGTGCCCACCGCCAGCCGGGCGGCGGAGGAATGGGGGTATAACAACGGAAATGAGACTGCATGAGCGTGAACACAGGCGCTATATCCTGCGCCGCATGGTGTATGAGTTGTTCGGCGTTGGCGGTGAGGACGGTGGACGTCCCATATCTGCGGCGGCCGCCGCGAAGCCGGGATCCGGGGG
>ENA-ORPF01000910-ORPF01000910.1-human-gut-metagenome-genome-assembly--contig:-NODE-910-length-26757-cov-13.573478_pt1 | contig 26757 bp, 17 predicted proteins | sample MGYA00242140_ERZ509070 | MGnify/ENA primary metagenome ERZ509070 (study PRJEB26280, sample SAMEA2338713) | human gut metagenome | biome: human gut; feature: human-associated habitat; material: faeces... | reverse complement strand
AGATACTGTACTTGAACAATATCTCGCAAAAATGGGCTTTTTAAGGGACGACTACTTAGTCACCAAGTATATATGCTTCAGAAAATCACTTACCTTACCTTCAAAGGTACGCCGGCGCGGAAACTGGTTGCCACGGTGGTGGCATCGGCTGCGGGCTGCATGGGGTAAAGCAACAATACGGAGCGGGCCGAAAAGTAACGCTCTATCTGATCGGGCAGGCGTTCCAAATAATTGTGATAGGAAATAGTGCCGCGACGTGCACAAACGAATACGGCCAAATGGTCGGGACGGGTGTCGTGCGCCAATGGTAAGAGGTCGATCCACGACACGTATTCGTGATATATAGCTTGCAAATTGGGTTCGTGCTTGTCCCAATACCGCTTCATGGCGGCCAACGTGTCGGCACAACCGTGCACTTCAACACCACAACTTATTTGGCGCGTAAGCAGTGCCAATCGTTTCATCCAATGAACAAATCCCTGCTCAAATTCGGCCTTGTGGGGCACCAACAGATGAATGTGGCGCACGGTATTGATGGGAATGATGGCGCGATAAATCATTACCTGGCGCTCGACGGCAGTAAGAAGGTCGGTGCTGAGTTTACCGTAGAACGAATCGGTGAGGCGTGCTTTTTGGTGCAGACCCAACACGAGGTCGGATATGGCATTTTCCTTCACCGTATGCGATATACCACTGACCACATTGACCGACCAGCGGCTGAAAGTTTGGATTCGCACATTGGTTGAAGCGGCCATTTTTTCGGCATTTTCAAGCAGCTGCAAACCCTGCTGGCGCGCCGAAGGGTCGCCTTCGAGCACAATATTCACTGCCATGAGCGGAGCTACTTTATTGGGCGTTCGCATCATGAGTGCCAGGTTGACAAGCGGGGGCATGGTTTCGGGATTGTTCAGGGCTATGAGAATGCGGTCGGGCGAGTCCATGCCCGAATCGGGCGAGGTGTTAACCCCGGCACGCTGCTGCAATACAAGGCGACGCGAGGTGTGTTCGGTGACGAGCGAACTGACGATGCAGGTGACGAGTATCAGGGCCATGGCGCCGTTGAGTACGTCCTCGCCCAACAGGCGGCTACCGTCGGGAAGAATGATGCGGTAGCCCACAAGCACTACGGCCAAAGTGGCGGCGGCACGTGAGGCACTGAGGCCGAACATAAGGTTGCGTTCGTCGGCCGACATGCGAAACATTTTCTGGGTGAAAAAGGAGGCAAGCCATTTACTGAGCAATCCGACTACGACCATAACGGCGGCTATGATAATGGCTCCGTCGTGATCGATAAGGGCACGGAGATTGATGAGCATACCCACACCGATAAGGAAATAGGGAATGAACAGGGCATTGCCCACAAACTCAATGTGACTCATCAACGGCGAACCGGGAGGTATGAGGCGGTTGAGCACCAAACCTACGAGAAAGGCTCCGAGAATACCCTCCATACCGACAAATTCCATGAGGCCGGCGCCGAGGAATACAAGGGTGAGCACAAAGACGTACTGCACGACGCTGTCATCGTAACGACGGAAAAACCAGCGGCCTAAACGGGGGAAGGCATATATAATAAGGAGTCCGAGCAGTATGACTTTAACCACCAGCCACACCCAGTAAAGCCCGGTGACGTTTTCTTTCATCATACCGCCTACGACGGCTAACACCAGGAGGGTCAGAGTATCGGCCACAATGGTTCCGCCCACAGCTATACTGACGCTGGTGAGGCGCGACAGACCATAGCGAAGCACAATGGGATAGGCCACGAGGGTGTGCGAGGCATACATGGCGGCCATGAGTATGGCGGCTGCGGCACCGAAACCGAGCAGGGCTGTGTTGGCCACATAGCCTAAGACCATGGGAATAATGAAACCCAACAGACCCAGGGCGGCGGCGCGCCCCTTGATGCGCTGCACATCCTGCAGGTTCATTTCAAGGCTGGCCAAAAACATGATGTAATAAATACCGACCTTGCCAAAAAGTTCGAAACTGCTGTCGCGCTCTAACACGCCGAAACCGTGAGGACCGACGAGTATACCCGCAAAAATCATGCCCACTACCGAGGGGATGTGGAGGCGTTCGAGCAGCATGGGGGCGAACAGTATGATGGAAAGTACGGTAAAAAATATCCAGGTAGGGTCGGTTATGGGCACGGGCGTAAGGTTTTAAAAGAAGAAAACTATTTGGAAAACTCAACGCAAATGCCAGACTAACTGCCGGATTGCCCGAAATGGCAAAAGCAGCTTACTGGGGGGAGGGCATTCGGTGTAATGGGCAAAATTGCAAAAAATATTGGACGTAGGGGCGGTTAACGGAGTTAAAATTAACACGAAGAGGTATTTTTAGCCAGAGAATGTGGCAAAAAAGTTGTACCTTTGTGTCGCTTGAATACGTGTTTTTATCCCAACAAAAATGTCAATTATACCTACATTTCCGGGGCTGCGGCTCCTGGTGTTGCTGTGCCTCCTGACAACACTGAGCGGCCGGGCGCAAAACGCCGACAAGGATTTTTATGCCACAGAAATTCCCGATAGCATTTTCCGGCTGATGCAGAATCGGAGTTACAAAAAGAACTGCACCGTGAAGCGCAGCAGTCTGCGCTACGTTTACGTAAAACACTTCGATGCCGAAGGACGCGAACACCGGGGCGAACTGGTGTGTCACCGCGACATTGCGGCCGACTTGGTCAGCATATTCCGGGCACTGCATGCGGCACACTACCCTATTGAGCGCATGCGGCTGATTGACCACTATGAGGCGGACGATACGCGCTCTATGACGGCTAACAACACTTCGGCCTTCAACTTCCGCTACATTGCGGGTACCCGAAAACTGTCGAACCACAGCTACGGAAGGGCCATCGACATTAACCCGCTTTACAACCCCTTTGTCAAGGCTAACGGCAAGGTGGAACCGGCTGTTGCCAAACGCTACGCGAATCGACAGGCGGCATTTCCATACAAAATCTCGCGCAATGACCTTTGCTACCGCCTGTTCCGACAGCATGGTTTCACCTGGGGCGGCGATTGGCGGCATTCCAAGGACTATCAGCACTTCGAAAAGAAAATCACACCAAAAAAATGAAGAAGCGGTGAATTTTAACACAAACATCGAAAAACTGTGTACCAAATATTTGCACACAAACTAAATTATTCGTAAATTTGCAAGCAAGAATGAGTGAGGGGCTTTCAGTAAGTTCCTCACTTCTTTTTTAATTATTTCAACACATCCATAACAATTTCAAAAGCCATGGGCCACAATGTGCAATATGTGACAAAAGGGCGTGGCTGGAAATTGAATCAAAAGAATGATCGACAAGAACTTTGTAAAGAATCTGGTAGACCAGTGGTTGGAAGGTAAGGATTACTTTCTGACCGACTTGACCGTAAGCTCTGACGACCGCATCGTCGTGGAGATTGACCACGAAGAAGGGGTATGGATTGAAGACTGCGTAGAACTGAGCCGTTTCATCGAAAGCCACCTGAATCGTGAAGAGGAAGACTTCGAACTCGAAGTCGGCAGCGCAGGCATCGGACAACCCTTCAAGGTTTTACGCCAGTATGAAATTCACTCGGGCGAAAAGGTTGAGGTGTTAAGCTGCGACGGACGCAAACTCAAAGGAGTACTCGGAAATGTTACTCCCGAAGGATTTACGCTCACCATCGAAGAAAAGGTGCGCGAAGAAGGGGCCAAACGCCCCAAACTCGTCAGCAGAGACCTTAGCTTTACGTATGCCGAGGTGAAGTGGACGAAGTATCTTATCGACTTTAAGTAAAAAATCTCACACACGCTCAAACATGGCTAAAAAACAAACTGAGACGGTGAGTCTCATCGAAACCTTTACAGATTTCAAGAAAAACAAGCATATCGACATCACTACCATGATCGGTGTGCTCGAAGAGAGCTTTCACAGCGTGATTGCCAAAATTTTCGGCTCGGACGAAAACTTTGACGTTATCGTAAACCCCGAAAAGGGGGACTGCGAAATCTATCGCAACCGTGTCGTTGTGGAAGATGACAACGTGGAGGACCCTAACAAGCAAATCGCTCTGAGCAAGGCACGCGAAATCGATCCGGACTACGAGGTGGGTGAAGATGTGGCCGAGGAAATTCATCTGGCCGACTTCGGACGCCGTGCCATCCTGACGCTCCGTCAAACGCTGGCTAGCAAAATCCTTGAACTCGAACACGATGCGCTCTACAACAAATACAAAGACCGCGTGGGCGAACTCATCACGGCTGAGGTGTTCCAAACTTGGAAAACCGAAACCTTGCTCATGGACGAGGAAAAGAACGAACTTTACTTGCCCAAATCGCAGCAAATTCCTCGCGACTTCTTCCACAAGGGCGACAACGTGACAGCGGTTATCGACCGCGTTGACAATACGAACGGTAACCCGAAAATCTATTTGTCAAGAACGTCGAACGTGTTCCTGCAGCGCTTGCTCGAAAACGAAATTCCCGAAATCGCCGAAGGCTTAATCAAACTTTGCCGCGTGGCTCGCATCCCGGGCGAACGTGCCAAAATCGCTGTCGAAAGCTACGACGAACGCATCGACCCGGTGGGTGCCTGTGTCGGTGTAAAGGGTAGCCGTATTCACGGTGTCGTGCGCGAACTGCACAACGAGAACATTGACGTTATCAACTATACTTCGAACCCGCAACTCTTTATCCAGCGTGCACTGAACCCGGCTCAGGTGTCGAGCATCCAGCTCAACAACGAAGATAAAAAGGCTGACGTGTACCTGCGCCCCGAAGAGGTGAGCCTGGCTATCGGTAAAGGCGGTATGAACATCAAACTGGCTTCGATGCTTACCGAATATACCATCGACGTGTTCCGCGAAGTGGACGGCGAAAAGGAAACTGAGGATATCTACCTCAATGAATTTGCCGATGAAATTGACCAGTGGGTAATCGATGCCATCAAGGGTATCGGACTTGAAACGGCCAAGGAGGTGCTCAACGCACCGCGCGAAATGCTCATCGAAAAGGCTGACCTCGAAGAAAACACCGTCGACGACGTGCTGCGCGTGCTGAAAGCAGAATTCGAGGAGGATAACAATGCGCCTGAAGCTAATACGGCTACCGAAACTCCGGCTGCCGACGAAGCGGTTGCTGAGGCTGCTGAACCCGCAGAGGCTGAAGGCGACAACACTCCTGCCGAAGACAACGCAGGAAAGGAAAGTTAGTGGATTGAAGGATTGGGGAATATAAGGATTGAGGAATTTGCTTCTGGTCACACGGAAGAACCTGATGGATTTGCACACCGCGCACGCACCTATTGTAAACTGTAGGGCTTGACGCAAGGATGGCATACTTGATGGTACATACAGATTCCCCAACACGTTCAGCAGCATTTTCCCTTATCCCGAGCGAACAAGCGGTTGCACCGAAACATGAAACAAACCGCAATAACGGTGCGTAAATTGTTTCTGTGCAACTGTGGGTTCAACTCTTGCTTTCATTCCCAAACCTTACCTTTTTCATACCAATCCTCTATTTTCCAAAAACAAACTGCATGAGTATCAGAATAAATAAAGCAATCAAAGAATTTGGCGTCGGACTTCAAACCATAGCCGATTTCCTGAAACAAAAGGGCTGTCCCATCGACGATGAAAACAGCTTGAACCAAAAACTGGATGACAAGCAGTATAACTTGCTTAAAAACGAATACGGGGCTGACAAAAACCTGCGCGACAAGGCGGAGGAAATGCGACAGAACCGACAGGATAAAAAGCATGCACATTCTGCCCAGGATAGCAAAAAACAGGAACCGGAGATGATAAAAACTGTGGTGCCCGAAGATATGCGCCCAAACATCGTGGCAAAAGGAAAAATTGACCTCGATAACAACCATGCTAAAAAAGCTGTCAACAAACCTGCAGATAACACCACGAAACAAAAAGCTGAAAAAATAGCCGAACAACCCAATAAACAAATGGCTGACGACCACAAAGCACAACAAACTACTGAAAACGCTGAAGTAGTAAACAAACAGCTGAAAGCTGATAAAAACAACGAACGCCCCAGCGTTGAAGAACGTGCCAAATCTATCGGAGAAGAGGAAAACGGCGTGTTCAAACTCCATACGCAGAGTGAAATCACAGGACCCAAGGTGCTCGGTACTATCGACCTGAGTGCTATCAATCCTACAACGCGTCCGAAAAAGAAATCGAAAGAAGAACGCCGCAAAGAACGTAAAAACGGTCAGGCTGCCGGCGGACAACAGGGCAACAACGCACAAAATGCGCAGGGACAAAACGGACAGCGCAAAAAACGTACGCGCATCGGCAACGAACGCGTGGACGTGAACAATGCGGCTAACCAACCCAAAAATGCCAATGGCAACAACGGCAACAAACGACGCGACAACAACAATAACGGAAATAACCAAAACCGCAATAACCAGAACGGAGGACAAAATGCTTCGAAACGCAATGCCAAGGATCGTAACCGCAAAGCTAAAGAAGTAAAAGCCGAAGTTACGGAAGAAGACGTAGCCAAGCAGGTTAAGGAAACGCTGGCTCGCCTGACCAACAAACAAAAAGGCGGTAAGGGTGCAAAGTACCGTAAGGAAAAACGCGAAATGCAGCACGCTCGTGCCGAGGAGGAACGCCGCGAAGCCAAGGCTGAAAGCAAAATCCTGAAACTGACGGAATTCGTAACAGCCAACGAGCTGGCACAGATGATGGACGTGCCTGTAACGAAGGTTATCGGTACGTGCATGAGCATCGGCATCATGGTTAGTATCAACCAACGTATGGATGCCGAAACCATCGACCTCGTTGCCGAAGAATTTGGTTTCAAAACTGAATACGTATCGGCCGACGTACAGGAAGCCATTGCAGAAGAGGCTGACAATCCGGAAGATCTCGAACCCCGTGCACCAATTGTTACCGTGATGGGTCACGTTGACCACGGTAAAACGTCGTTGCTCGACCAAATCCGTAAGTCGAATGTCATTGCCGGTGAAGCCGGTGGTATTACGCAGCACATCGGTGCTTACAACGTAACGCTCGAAAACGGACGCAAAATCACCTTCCTCGACACACCGGGTCACGAAGCATTTACCGCCATGCGTGCCCGCGGTGCTCAGGTAACCGACATCGCCATCATCATCATCGCTGCCGACGATGACATCATGCCGCAGACCAAGGAAGCTATCAGCCACGCAGTTGCTGCCAATGTGCCTATCGTGTTTGCCATCAACAAGGTAGATAAACCGCACGCCAACCCCGACAAAATCAAGGAAGGACTGGCTGCCATGAACTTCCTCGTCGAAGAATGGGGCGGTAAATACCAGAGCCAGGACATTTCGGCCAAGAAAGGTCTGGGCGTAAGCGACCTGCTCGAAAAGGTGCTGCTCGAAGCAGACATGCTCGAACTCAAGGCCAACCCCAACCGCAAGGCTGTAGGTACGGTGATTGAATCATCGCTCGACAAGGGCCGTGGCTATGTAGCTACTGTGCTTGTGGCCAACGGTACGCTCCGTCAGGGCGACGTAGTGCTGGCCGGTACGAACTATGGCCGTGTAAAGGCTTTGTTCAACGAACGTGGTCAGCGCATTCAGGAAGTAGGTCCTTCAATGGCCGCCACCCTGCTCGGCTTCAACGGCGCTCCGCAGGCCGGTGACCAGTTCCACGTAATGGAAACCGAACAGGAGGCTCGCGAAATTGCCAACAAGCGCGAACAGTTGCAGCGCGAACAGGATCTCCGTACGCGCGAAGTTCTTACCCTTGAAAAGATTGGTAAACGACTCAAGATGGGTTCTTACCACGAACTCAACCTCATTGTCAAGGCCGACGTGGACGGTTCTGTCGAAGCACTCGCCGACTCGTTCATCAAGCTCTCGACCGAGAACATCGTCATCAAGGTTATCTACAAGGGCGTGGGTCAGATCAGCGAAAACGACGTTACCCTGGCTGCTGCTTCAGAAGCCATCATCGTTGGTTTCCAGGTACGTCCCTCACAGCAGGCACGCAAGCTGGCCGAGCGCGACGGTGTCGAAATCCGTCAGTACTCGGTAATTTACGATGCCATCGAGGACGTGAAGGAAGCTATGGAAGGTATGCTCGAACCCGTTATCAAGGAAGAAATTACTGCCAACATCGAAGTACGTCAGGTTTACCACATCTCCAAAGTCGGTTACGTGGCCGGTGCCTACGTGCTCGACGGTAAGGTAAAACGTTCAGACAAGGCTCGCCTTATCCGCGACGGTATCGTTATCTTCACGGGCGAAATCAATGCCTTGAAGCGCTTTAAAGACGACGTGAAGGAAGTTACGACAAACTTCGAATGCGGTATTTCACTGACCAACTGCAACGACATCAAGGAAGGCGACATCATCGAAACCTTCCAGGAAGTTGAAGTTAAGCAGAAACTCCAGTAATACCCTACAACACACCGGCGATGAAGACTCATTGCCCCGTGTAACAAGCTAGAAAAAGAGACAAATGCCCGCAAAACGAGCGTTTGTCTCTTTTTTTGTACCCATTCCGCAAATCACGTCAGAATAAAGTTGTAATTTTGCAGTTGTCGGACTACATATTCGGCAATTTGGCTGACAAAATATTACCAAACCAACCAATCGTTTGCCAAAGCGTAAATCACGTTTGGCACACCACCTTGTCAGCCCATCTAAACACTACACGAAACCCAAACACTACACGAAACAAAACTAACACATTATATATTATAGGATATGAATGTAGCCATTGTGGGCGCCAGCGGTGCCGTGGGCCAAGAATTTTTGCGCGTATTGGCCGAACGCGAATTTCCGATTGACAATCTGCTGCTCTTTGGTTCAAGCCGCAGTGCAGGAAACACTTACACTTTCCGTGGTAAGGATTACACCGTGCAGGAACTCAAACACGGCGATGCGTTCAAAGGCGTTGACGTGGTGTTCACCTCAGCCGGTGCCGGCATTTCAAAGGAATACGAAGCCGACATTACCAAATACGGTGCGGTGATGATCGACAACTCTTCGGCTTTCCGCATGGACGAAGATGTACCCTTGGTAGTACCTGAATGCAACGCTGAGGATGCGCTGAACCGTCCGCGTGGCGTTATTGCCAACCCTAACTGCACCACCATCATGATGGTAGTAGCTTTGCAAGCCATCGAACGTCTTAGCCACATCAAGCGCGTACACGTGGCATCCTATCAGGCTGCAAGCGGTGCCGGACAAGCTGCCATGGACGAACTCATGGAACAGTACCGTCAGGTGCTCGCCGGCGAACCCGTAAAGGTTGAAAAGTTTGCATACCAGTTGGCATTCAACCTCATTCCGCAAATCGACGTATTCCAGGACAACGGATACACGAAGGAGGAAATGAAGATGTACAACGAAACGAAGAAAATCATGCACACCGACTGCCTCACTTCGGCCACCTGCGTGCGCGTGCCTTCACTCCGTTCACACTCCGAGGCCATTTGGGTCGAAACCGAAAGTCCCATCGAAGTGGAAGATGCCCGCCGTGCTTTTGCCGAAGGCGACGGACTGGTACTCATGGACGATCCCGCCAAGAAGGAATACCCCATGCCGCTCTTCCTCGCAGGCAAAGACCCCGTTTACGTAGGCCGTATCCGCAAGGATTTGGCTAACCCCAACGGACTTTCATTCTGGATTGTCAGCGACCAGATTCGCAAGGGAGCAGCACTCAATGCCGTACAGATTGCCGAATACCTGATTAAGGTGGGCAACATCAAGTAAAGCACCCAGTCATCTGTCGATTCTCAAAGATCAGATATAGAAGTCGTCTAAACTTTTCTGACGAAGATTTGATTTGGAGATTTATCTCTTCTAAATTCAATCTTCACCTTTCTTTTTGGCCGTTTTTTGACCTTTCATCAGTCGTGTAGCTCGCTACACTCCTTCTTCAAGGCCCAAAAAAGCCTCAAAAATTAAGGCAAATCTTGAATTTCATAAAAGTTCAGATGACTTCATACAAAATAATAGACACGAAAGGCGAACGCGCAAAAAAACTTGTCATTTTCTTGCGCAGTTCGCCTTTCGTTTTTACATTTACACGAGATAATAACTTACTTACCCAAAAACCTATCACATTATGAGCAAAAATTCCTACAACTACTCCGGTGTTGATTCAAACGCTGTTAAGAAAATCATCATTGCCATTATCATCCTGGCATCGCTGGGCATTGCCACGGCTTTTATCCTGCCCTGGTACAATGTATGGCGACAGGAAATGGAAGGAAAGGCTGAATTTGCCAAAGCGGAACAGAACCGCAAAATCAAGATTGAAGAGGCCAAGGCAAATTTGGAATCGGAAAAGCTGAACGCACAGGCCGAAATTGAACGTGCCAAGGGTGCTGCTGAGGCTATTCGCATTGAAAATGGCAGTCTGACTCCCACTTACATCCAGTATCTTTGGGTACGTCAGCAAGGCAAATCAGACGACAAAACGGTGATTTACGTGCCGACTGAAACCAACTTGCCCATTCTCGAAGCTAACCGCCTGAAAAATTCCACCGGTAGCAAGGAGTAATCACACGACTGCGGTGCTGAAAGCAAAAGCGAACTTGCACGATGCTTACTGCATGAACAGCAGAAATAAGCTAAAACGCGAAAACCGCTCTGACGAACTAAACCGCAGCAACGAACTCCAACCTCTTCAGCCCAAAAGCGCAAGGTAAAACCCAACGACACAGATGTGTTTCAGGCAGGCCTACCTGCCTTACTTTCTGTTGTAACAAAATGTCAAAGAACGCTGAATAAATAAGGAATACTGTTTTTTCATCCGTTTAGGCTGACGTACAGTTTATCCATACTGTTGCGCAGCCTTTAAATGGTTGATGCAAAGATACAACACGCACCCCCCGAAATCCAATTTTTTTCGGCACCTGATATCGCACCTCGAAAGTTTTCCACACCCTCAAAGGTGCATTCAGCCCTTTATTTATCGGCATTCCGGCACGTTTTCCACACACAAAAAAAAATGAAATCGGGATATGCCATTTTAAGTATGTGTTCCTATTTTTATAGGGCTGTTCGGTAAAACTTTTATGCCCTAATTGATATTTTATTTTTCTCAGACAGCCGAAATAATCATTGAAACAGGGGCTTGTCAATGCATAAAAGTTATGCCGGAAAGCAATAATAAAAAAGCAGGAAACTGCCGCCAACAAACTATGTGGCGGCAGTTCTTTTTGTATCAGTAGATGTTCAGTTTATGCTATAATAAAAACGATATTACAGCGATGAAATTTATTGATTTGCCAAAAGAATACCGTGTGGATATACTTGACAGTATTTCCTCAAAATTGAACATCCGCCAGCGGGAGGCCATAGAAAAGGATACGGTGGGTCAACGGCAATTCTCCGTGCCATGTTCGGTTTACCTTACGCCGACCATTTGTGACCTATAGGTCTAAATTGTCCATACCGAACGTAAGGAAACAAAAACCCCCATGCTACCTTCAAACGAGGTGCATGGGGATTTTCAATTATACAAATATATGTGTGGTTTTGATATTAGAACTGGTAACGGTGGTCAACCAACTTGGCTTCGCGGAGCATCAAGTAGTTGAACACAGCCTGGTAAGCACGCTGGCCAACCATTTGTGATACCTGCGACATTTCGGCCTTTTCGTCGAACTTCTCAGGCGTTTTGCTTTCGCCCGTTACATTCAGCACGTAAACTGCAGCTGAACCCTGAACAAGGGCTGAACCCTTGCCTACTGCCGTCTTGGCAATAACACCGGCCAATTTGGGCTCGGGCACGTTTACACCGGCAACCATGGGATAACCTGCAAACGTTTGGTTAGAGAGTGAATCCATAACGGCACCCTTCACCTTTTGCATATCGGCAACAGTCTTTACGTTCTTTGCCATAGCCATGGCCTTTTCAGCCTTCTTCTGCTGCTTCACAACCGTCGTAAGGAACTGCTTCACATCAGCGTTGTTCCAAGGCAGATAGCCTTCGTCGTTAACAGTTTTCACGATGGTCAGCACCAAGTGGTCGTTGGCACGTCCGCATTCGTAGAGGCGTGAAACATCGCCAGCCTTAGCTTCGTCGAAAATCCAGCGAGCGCAATCCTTGGCCTGTGAGCCACCGATACGCTGAGGAATGATATTTTGCATGGGGCTGTAAGCCGTGAGGTCAACCAGCATGTAACCATTCTTGGCAGCGTTCTTTTCGATAGAAGCAGCATCCTGGTTCTGAGCGAGGAAGCGGTTGAACTTGTTGAGTTCGTCCTCGTAAGTTTTCTTTGAGAAGTTAAGCGGACACTTCACCACAGCTACGTTGTACTTCGTAACCATCTTGCGGCGGTCGAGTACCTGGATTACAACGGCACCCTGTTCGCTGGTCATCATGGTGTTCGTGTTAGCAGGCGTCGTGTAGAGTTTGTTCAGGTAGTCAGCATTGTCCTGCGACATACCGAAGCTTTCGTACTGGCTTGAAGTAATCCAAACAGAGTCAGAACGCTGACCATACTTTTTGGCGAGTTCAGCAAACGAAGCACCACCGTTCAGCGCCTTCAGGATTGAGTCGGCCTGTGCCTTGCGAGCCTCGGGCGTAGAAGCCACAGCTGCAATCTGACGATAGAGGATTGAGTCGGGAGCTTCCTGCTTGGCAACGAGCTTCAACGTATTGATGGTGTTATCCTGTGCATTGTAGTAAGTAGCCTTTACGCTGCCCACTGCCATTGAGTCGAGGTTAGCGGCTACGTCAGGCATCTGGCTGAAAGCACGCTTGCTAAGGGCGAGGTTCGAGTACTGCACGGCTGAATTAGCATTGCGCAGAGCATCGTTAACGTTGGCACCTTCGCGAAGGAGTTTTTCAACAGCCTCAACCTTCTTGGTGAGTTCAGCACGGTCAGCAGCACTTGCCACTACGTTCACGTCGATCAGTTTGATGTCGCGCGTAGGAACAGGCGTATAGAAGCGTTCCTTGTACTGTTCGTAAGCAGCCTTCAAGTCTTCGTCGGTAACCTGAACATCCTTGTCGGCCACGGTGCTGTAAGGCAGAGCGGCAACAGCCACATTCTTCTGCACGTTACGTTCGTCAAAGTTTTCTTTGGCAGCAACCGGGTTCGAAGTAAAGCCCATGGCAAACAGCATGTTGTACTTGTTCATGAGCAATTCATCGCGAAGTTGCTTTTCGGTGATTTCCCAGATTTTCTTAATCATCTGGATTTGTTCAACAGCCTCAGCATTCTGAGCCTGCTGTGCCTGCTGGATGGTTTTGCTGTAATCCTTCAGGAAGGTCTGAAGTTGAGCAAGGTCGAAACGGCCGGTTTGGGGATTACCGAAGATGGTGGCCACCATTTGAAGGCTGTTGGCCTGTCCCAGGCGGAGGGCTTCCTGCACTTCACCATCGGTTACATACAGACCAAGTTCATCGCATTCGTGCTTTACAATCTGGTTCTGTACAAACTGCTGCCACACCTGTTCGCGAATCTGTTCGTTCTGTTCGTCGGTGAGGTTACCATCCTGTCCCTGCATACGCATTTGCAGTTGGACTAATTGGCTCTGCTCTTCCACTTTGGTTTGGAAATCCTGAATGGAAAGCTTTTCGCCATACACTTCGCCTACTTGGTTTCTGTCCACCATTGAGGTTGTCTCAAGCGAGCGGAAGAACTCTTCGGCAATGAAAGCAAACAGGGCCAGGCCCAACACGCCCACAAGCAGGGCACCTTTGCTTCTGATTGTTTGTAATGCTGCCATTGATTTTTTGTATTTTGTTTTTTTTATTTATTCTCGTCGGTAGTGTTGCTCACGAGTTGCGGTTTGTGTTGTTCACAAGGTTACCACAGGTCGCGACAGGGCAGTCGCACGTACATAATGCGCCTAATGACGCGCAAAGATAATGCAAAACGAACACTTTAAAAAGAGAAAAGTTGTTTTTTTGGCTTCTCTGCCCGTTTTTACGGGCTTTCTTCGTCATTCTGCGCCACGAAGCAGTTTGTCAGCCTGATTTTGCAGTTATTCCTTACGCTCAATCGCCCCCAGTGTCTACCCTACTTTTTGCGGTGGCTCACAGGTGCTTCGCGCAGGGGCACCGTATCGGCCGGCGCCAACGTATCGGTGGTTTCGGACTGCGGTGCAACGGGTTCAGCTACAGAAGCCGTCGTTACCGAACCGCTCGGCATAAATCCCTTCGACTGCTTTACATGGTAACTCGTCAGCCTTTTGTCCACAATGCGTGCCCGGAACCAGTTACCCTCGATGGCTTGATTGGGTTCCACCAGTTTGGTGTAGACATTGCTCCACAGTTCGCCCGTGTTCATGTTCCAGTAAAGTTCGTTCGTCGTAAGGCGCGTTTCGGCTTCCTCGTCGTGTAGTTCGACATTGCCGCGCAGTTTCCACACCTTTTGGTCGTAGAACCATGCGCTGTCGGCGGTGATGTGCATGTTCACCTTGAACTTATCGTTGTAACGCTCAATGAATATGCCTTTCAAAAACTCCCACCTGGGCGGTGTGGTCTTGTCGTAAATGCGCCATTCCTCGGTAATGAACTTGTAACGCATGACGCCGGAATCAGAAATAAGTTTCGACACACCCCGGGTGACCATTACGGGCAGGGAATCGCGATTTTCGACGGCTGCCCCCATGGGCGGTGCCTCGCTGCCACAACTTGCCGACAACGAAGCAAGCCCCCCTATGAGGGAGGCTGCCAAAAGTATGCGTAGCGATGCGATAGGTTGATACATCGGCTATATGTAATTAGAAAGAGGAACCCGACACCTGGGGCCGGAAAGTTCCATTTTTTTATCAGTTAAAATATCAACAGGCACTGAATTATTCGGCCTTCCACTTCATGAACCAGCGTTCGTTGAACGAGAGGCCGATGCTGAAGCGCAAATAGTTTTCGGTAATCATGCCGGGCATTTTGGGCTTCACGTGTTCGTACTGTGCCGAAAAGTTTACAAACGAGCGGCTGTTATGGAAATTGATGATGGGCAATGAGGCTCCGATGCTGGCCATGTAACACTCCGGTCCGTCAACACCGCCAATGCGTGTGTAGGGGCTGGTGTAGGCAAAACCTACGTTGTAGCGCACGCGCTGGCGCCAGCGCAATCCCTCCGGATTCTTCACATATTCGGCACCGAGGCTCACCTGATGCATGTCCTTAAACAGGCCCTTACCCGTTACATACGAGGGGGTGCCATAGGCATCGGTCACCACGGTGGGATATTTCACATCGGCCCATTTCTGCAAGGTGTAGTCCACACCTACGCGCAGTTGGTTATTGAAACTCCAGGTCAAACCCACGCCAAATGTGTGCGGCAGGGCAAAGGCATTTGCACAAGTCAGCGTGTCGCCGCCCGTAACGCCTGTAGTTCCCACCTTTTGGTTGTAGTAATGTGCATTGCGGTTCACATCGTGTCCCAAGCCATATACCACACCGAGCGTCAGCGTATGTTTGGCATTCAGTTTTTGCTCGTACTGCAAACCGAAGTTGGCCTTAAACGTGCGCACATCAGCATCGTAAGCCTGTCGGGTGGAATGAATGTTTGCATCGTCGAAGCTCATCAGCACCGTGTGCGAGAGTTCGCCCCACAAATAGCCCATGTTGAAACCCAACGAAAGGGGCTTAATCGGGGCCCAACCCAAACCGACATAGGCTTCGTGCAATCCGCCGTCGCCACTGAACTTATTGGTTTGCACCACCTCTTCGAAACCGTTTTTAATGGTTTCTTCCGAGCTTGTTTGGTATCCCACGGTGCTAAAAGGCATCAGTCCGACCGACATACCCAACCTGGGTGCCAAGCGGAAAGCAGCGTTCACATAGTCTACCGAAGTGTTGTGTGCATTTGTTTTGGCACTGCCTTGCTTAAAGTTACCGTTCTGCAGGGTCATACCCACGTCGAACAGGAAGCTCAGCGAATCGGTAGCCGAATACGAAGCCGGGTTTTTCGAGTTGATTTGCGTACCGTTGCGCATACCGTAAGCCGTGCCGGCCATACCTTTGTTAAAGGCATTTCCGCCATCGCCCAAAAGTCCGAAACCATAACGCGAGTAAGGCGAGTTACTACCGTTGGTTTGCGCCGTAGCCGTCAGTGCTGCCGTGGCCAGCATGGCGGCGGTGAGTATGTTGCGAAATGTTGTCATCAAGTGTAGTTATAAAAAAAGGAAAAGGAAGAAAAATGAGGGTAAAGCTACAAGCAGTTATAGTTCAGAATGGCATTCAGCCCGATTTCTACCAGCGATTCGTTGCGTTCCACCTCCATTTCGTTGGCGAATCGGAATCCATTGCCACCGGTTATGAACACCACACCGTCGGGTTCATGACGTTTAAAGTCGCGTATGCAGCCCTCAATTTCGTAATTCATGCCTCGAATTACGCCGGCGCGGATAGCCGAAGGCGTATCGTATCCGATAGTCGGCACCCGTTCGTCGTTGCCCACCAAAGGCAGCAAGGCTGTTTGTTCATGCAGCGACCGCAAGCGTATGCCTAATCCGGGCGAAATGTTTCCGCCCAGGTAGTGTCCGTCGGCGCTGACATATTCATACGTCACGCAAGTGCCGGCATCGACCACCAGCAGCGGTTTACCCGGAACGCACGCTGCAGCCCCTACGGCCACAGCCAAGCGGTCGGCGCCCAACGTCTCGGGCGTGCGGTAATCGCACAGCAGCGGTGTTGGGGTCAGTCCGGTAACCTTCAGCGTATTAGGAATCAAGTGCCTGATAGCCGCTTCCAAGTTTGGCAAAGGTTTGCCAACCGATGAGTAGGCACAAGCATCAATATCAAAATCCTCCACAATCATGGCGAGTCCATCAGTTGGCTCATTGCCCAAACGGCGATGCATTACGATTGCATTATCGTTCATTACGGCTACCTTCACCGTAGAGTTGCCAATGTCTACAATTAAATTCATAAAATATATATCGGTTTTCTCGAAAGCATTTCGGCCGCAACACGCTTTGTCTGCGACACGGCAAATACCCATTATATATAGGTGTCGGCATTTGCAGATGCAAAGTTAGTGCAAGCCGAGAGCTCTACCAAATAAAAAGCTTGTTTTTTATTTGGTAGAGCCGAGGCGCAGCCTAACTTCGATGAATATCAAAGTGACTGCAAGCCGAGAACTATACCAAATAAAAAGCTTGGTTTCGAACACTTGGCAACTGTACATTCACCTTTGCTACAAATGTTAAACGGCCATTGCTATATGCGTGAAATTAAATTAAAAATAATCTAGTTCATCTCGTATGCCTGGCAGTGGTTTTAGATAGAGAATCGACCATCGTAAAAATTTACTCCGCGATGCTTGAATTTAGTTCCGAGCTTGTTGAAATTAGTTCCGAGCTTGTCGAAATTAGTTCCGAGCTTGTTCGAATTAGTTCCGAGCTTGTTTCAACAATCTCGGAATTGCTGATAATCAGCGCTTTCAGAAGAAACTCAAAATCAGAGTATCGCCTATGGGCTTCACGCTGCAATGAACGCAGAAATGGACTTTAAGTATTTAACTTTATTAGGATTCTTGTTAAAATCGGGACGAACGTAACAAATACGGAAGGAAGTTGAAGCCCAACTGATGGGTTACCCAACAGATGCGAAACTGCTCACTAATTATGCCATACAATATGGGAACGTAATGCGTGAAAGGGAGTCAATGTGGTTTTTCACTTGAATATTACGCATACTTACAAAAAAATCTGCATCCCGCTTTTTCAAACGGAATGCAGATTTGTATTTTAAATAACTGCGCACTAAAACTTGCAGTTATTCTGTTGGTGATTTACGCTACTGAATTAGAAAGTAGCTTTCTGAGAGTAAACCTTGCCGTCAGCTTTCACGGTGATTACGAATACACCCTTGCCGAAAGTAGGCAGAGAGGCTTCGCCTTCAACAGTGGCGCTGCTAACGAGCTTGCCATCGAGGCTGTAAACTGCGGCTTCAGCCTTGTTGGCCTTTACAACGAAAGCACCATCAGCTACAGTGATTTGTGCAGCGTCTGCACCTACTTCTTCGATAGCTGAAGGAGTTGAAGTGGTGCTGGGAGCAGCCTGACGACCGGTTACAACCACACCCGTCTTGTTATCGATCAACATGGCAACCACCTTGAGGTTCTTTCTATCCTTCACCGTAGCGGGGATGTTTACCTTAGCCTTCACTTCAATCGGAGTGTTCTTGGTGGCAGCAGGCAGGTTGTCGGGATGTTGGCCATCGGCGTTGGTTACACCGCGAGATACGTGATTGAACGTGGGTTCTGACCAGTAGAGACCTCTGTTATCCTTCTCACCTTCTTTCAACACTTCAATCAAATAGGGATCGCCTTCGGCTATGGCTTCAATAATCTGATCGCGAGTATAGCCGGGATTCTTTTCCATATTCTGGTCAACCAAGCTAGGCAGAGAAGTGAGCTGTTTCACACCCGTAATGCCATCTTCGGTCAGTGCATAAACCATGCTATAGTCGCCAGCCTTCACGTCGAAGTCGAAATTGAGGGTAGTCGTTACATCGATGGTCTTCACCAGTTTGTTAGCAGGAGCAGCACCTACTTTAATCGTCATGTCAGCCTCACAAACGTCTGAAGTTGCAATCTTTTCAGCTGTAGGAACAGCGTCAAAATAAGCGTGACCTTGATACTGGCGATTAACGAGTGCTGTGGGGTATGAATTAATGCCCATCTTTGCATATTCTGCATCGTACATAGGATCTTCAAATTGATAATTACCGTGAGCGGCAATCAGCACAATTTCATCACCATAAGTATCGTGCAAACGTTTCATAGCAGCAGCACCAAAGGGGCATGCACTACAACTGTTACTGGTAAACTCTTCGACAACGGGAGTACGCTTGTAACCCTTTTCCATCATTACGACGTTGTAGGCCAATTCGTTATCTTTGTTGTCGGCATACTCATCGGCTACGGTGTTTACCTTTGTGATGGTGAATTTACCTTCTTTGGCACCTGCGGCCTTACCCACAGCAGCTTGCAGGTTGAAAGTACCTACGCTATAGAAAGGCATGGGTTTTTCGAATTCGAACTTGTTCGTCTTGGTTTCACCATCGCATTCGAACTGGTATTCAAATGAAGATATGGGATCCAAGCCCATGTTGGTCATGCTCACCTGTACGTCGCCACCCTTACCGGCTACGTTAGCGCGAACTACACCGCTGCTAACAGCCATCATATCGTTGTCCTTGATGGTAGAGTTACCCTGCGTCTTAACCACAATGTGCGAAGCCATAGTAACCGTAGTTGCGCCATCAATCGACCAACCTGCATTAGCAATTGACTGACACAACTGCAATCCTCCGTTAACAAAACCGAAGAAGCTAAAGCCATAGCCCTGCTGGGTGTTGTCAAGGTAACCCACTGCGTTCAACATGGCAGGATTCGACACCTGTTCGGCAAACCAGCCAATCATCAACATTTTTTCTTCGCCGGTAATTTCGTAATCGCAAGGAATTTGGTTGACATTTATCTTTTTTCCCTGAATGGTCTTGATGTTGTTGAGTGTTTCAGACTGCCAAACCACAGCCACTTGGCCTTTAACAGGGTCTGCTTCAAGAATTACCACGTGAACATTGCGGTAGCTACCTTCGGCAGCAACAAACTGAATTTCGCTGATGGTGTTACCCTTCAAGCGCGAAATCATATCCTGAAAATAAGTTTGATAGAAACCATAACCAGTGAGTCCGGGAACGGCACCAAGTTGAAGTTGACCAGTATAACATTGGGTGGCCTCGTCACCATTTACCTGGTAGCTGAGTTCCTTGTGCGAACGCTTGGCATCGTCAATGCGCAAATCGCGGTTGAGCGACAAGCTATGAAGTTGCTTCATACCCGAAGCATCAAATTGCAAAGCCTTGTTGGGCTGAAGAGCCTTGGCAGTAATTTGACGATGGCTGGGAACCATACGCTGGGCAGTCATCGACAAGGGAGAAACCTGAGCTGTAGCTGCAGTGGTCAACATACCGGCAGCAGCAAGTGTGAGTAAAAGTTTATTCATAACACAGTAGGTTTTAGTAAAACTTCTATTATATAATTGAGTATTTATGCTTGGAATATCAGACAAAATGAAAAGTGGCATGCCGCATTTGTGTTATTTTGGTTAGGTCAAGAAGCAAATGCATTGTGCCAAGTAATTTTGGTTGTCTGTTTGGCAAAGGTACTTACTATTTTCTATTATGCAAATAATTCAAGCATCTTTTTGTAAGAAATGTTCATTTTCTTTTAAATATGCGCATATTCAGCAGAAATGCAACGTTTTTTTGCTTTTCAAGACAAACCTGAAATTCATGCTGCGCACTACTCCGTGCAAAGCACTTCGCACACTTTGTCTTGAAAACGACGCCCCATCGACAAACGCGACACACCCTGATTCAGTATGCTGAAACACAGTGTATGCCCATTGGGAGCTGTGCAATAACCTGCCAGCGAACTCACTCCTTCGACGCTGCCCGTTTTGGCTCGCACATTGCCTGCAGCCTCGGTTTGTTGCATGCGGCGACGCAGTGTGCCGTCGGTACCGGCTATGGGCAACGAACGGAGCAGGGGGTCGTAGATGTCGGGGTTGCGATAGGCAAAAGCCAGCAACCGGCCGAGTAATTCGGCACTCAGGTAATTGTAGAGCGAAAGGCCCGAACCATCGGCAAACTGGTAATCGTCGGGATTCAGCCCCGTGGCTTCAACCACCGTATGAATGCGCCGAACGGCCTGTTTGCGTCCGGCACCGTCCTGTTTGCTTGCTGCAGCCAACTGATAGAACAGAGATTCGGCCATCGAATTGTCGCTGTCCTTCATCATGGGGTGCAGCACACCGTCAATGGGGTGCGAACGCCGACACACGCAGACCACGTCGGCCGGCACTTTTTCGAGTTTCGTAAATCCGTTCCACGCCAGTCCGCTGCTGTTAAGTACCGTGGTCAGGCGGCTCACGAACTCGTCTTTGTTGCAGTAAAGCAAGGGGGTGAGGGGCACTTCATCATCGTCCCAACACCAACCCCAGCCCCATTGTTTGCTGTCCTTCATGCTCACATCAAGGCGTACTGCACCATCGATGCTTTTCACACCCAAACGCTTCAGCTGCTGCACCATGGCTTCGAGGTCGGAGGCATCGAACAGCGGGTCGTAGCCGCCACGAATCCACACCCGGGCTTTACCGCCGCCCAGTTCCTGCACATAGAGGTCGGTGCTGAACTGATAGTCGGCCCCTAAATGATAAAGGGCGGCCACGGCTGTCACAATTTTTTCGGTCGAAGCCGGACGCATCCGCTGTTTTTCGTTGTGGGCAAACAGGAGTTCGTTGTCGGTTAGGTCGTAAACATAAAGTGCCACTTGCGAATGGTCGAATAGTTCGTCGTCGAGCAGCGAAGTGAGGCGTTTCTTCACCGAATAGCGTTGCACGGCCTCAACCTTTTCGATGCCGGGCTGCACAGCGTGGCTGTTTTTCAACAGTACGGGAGTGGCTGCGGACAAAAATGCCGTGGGCAAACAGCAAGTGAATAATATGGAAGCAAACAAACGTTTCATGATGGGATAAATAGGATGTGAGTATGAAGAAGAGAATGAGAATGCGGTCATTGGCATAATTCTGTCAGGCATTCTTCCGCGAAGTTAGCAACTTTTGCCCAAGTATGGCTGTCTTATGGGCAAAACGTAAGCGTTAAGGCTGTTTTTTAAAATGCCACGAACGAAACAAGCGTGAATAAGCGTGATTTTTTTAAGACGGCTTGCTATCGGGTCAATAGCGAAAAACGTAAACCCGAAATGTTTGCTGAGGGGGTATGCATGAAAAATGCCATCGGGAGGCTCGGTTGATGGCAAAAAAAAGACCCGAGGTTCATATCAATAAACCTCGGGTCCTTTCCTTTTAATATTAAATTAGTGCAAGTGGCTTATTTCAGCACCTTTTCGCCATGGTTGGTTATAAAGATGCCCTTCGTGGGATTCGCTACGCGACGTCCCTGCAAGTCGTAGTAAATCGTAGGCTGCTGATTGTTGTCTACCGTCGGAGCTGTGATACCTACTGCAATGTCGAGCTTTTCGAACGTCCAGATAGAAGCACCCCAATCCTTGGGCTTCATAATCACATTGTTTGCCCAGTTGCTCGGGTTCGTGTACCAGCTCAATGCGCCTGTTTCCTCAACAATGGCAATGCCGCTCTGTCCCTGGTCGGTGGTAATTTCTTCGAGCATCCAGTCGTAATCCTTACCCATCATCACATTGGCATCAGCCGTTGTATTTGCCGGATAAGCCATTTTACCAGTCTTGGCATTGGTCAGTTTCACTGAGCCGTCGTTGTTTTTCTTAACCACCCAGTAAAAACTCTTGTCATTGTTTACCAAAGTTTTCGGAGCTACGTTGCCCGAAGCATTCACCGCTGCATAGTAATTGGTGAAGTAAGCATTGCGAATGCGGTAGTAGTAACCTTCGTCCAATCCTTCGGCGGCCGAGGTGCGGGGCATGGCCATAAATTCAGCGTAGAGGTCAAGGTATTTGATGTAAACCTCCTGTGTTACGTTGCCTTCCTTCACAGCTGCTGCAGCCGGCGTAACCACTTCGTTGGCCAGGAAGTCGAGCGCATCGGCCGTAGGTTCGCCCGTTTCGCCCGGGGTGCTGTTGAGCAGCACATACTGTCCTTTCTTTACCAATCCGACAAGTTGCGCCGTAAAGTCAGTTACTTCGCGAATGTACCAAGTACCGGGGAAGCAAATGGCACCATTGGCATCAGCCTTTACGAAACCGGTGCAATCGCCGTAGAAGCGACGCACATTGGCGGTGTTGTAACCCATCACAGCCGAAATCGTTACGGCTCCGGGCACATAAGTGTACTGTGCCGAAGCTTTTGTAGCCAGGTCAATGCGAACTGAGGTTCCGTTTTCGCCCAGCGTCAGGTTGGCTCCATTGGCATTCGGGAAAGTCACCTGCTTGCCATCGGCCATGTTTACAAGCAGCCAGTCGTTACCTTTGGCTACAAACTGCCACAGTTCTTCGGGTTCTGTTTGAGGCGTGTAGTGGAAGCGAATGCTGCGTCCGTTCGTATAAGCCGTTGAACCGGCATATTTGGCTTTGAAATAGGTCGAAGCCGAAACTAACTGGTACATTTTGCCAGCTGTGGGCTGTGTAATAGGTGCCTTTTTGTAAGCAGCAATTTCTTTTTGCAAAACCTGAATATTGGCGTCATTGGCATCGGCCACGGCTTGCTTGCAGGCCTCATCAAGTTTGTCGAAAGCTGCCTGAGCCGGGAAACCGGGCTTACCCGGCAGCGAGGCTTTCAGTATGCTCAGTGCCTCGTCGATGGCCACTTCGGCTTCGGTGCGCTGCGTGGGAATAAAGTAATGCTTGGCAAAAGTGTAACCCATCGTTCCGAGCACCTCGTCGTGACTTTGCAAGCGGTGATAGAAGCCTGCCCAATCCTTTTCGGCGGCGGGGAGCCAGCCTGTTTCGCTGAGTGCCAGCATACGGGGCAAGAGCTGGTATTCAAGTTGCAACGAATCGGAGCAGGTTTCGGTCCACAGGTTACCCTGCACACCTACGCAATAGTCTTCGCGTCCCTGAAGCGATGCCACGGGGTTCAGCATATAGGCTTCTTCAACGGTATTGACGTGCGAAGCACTCCAACCTCCCTGATAACCTTCGTTGATGTCAGTCTGGTCGTCGGGCACCTGCATAAAGTCGAGGTAAAGCGACTGGTAAGGCACTACAATGCTCTTGAAACCTTTATCGGCGGCTTGCGCGCTGTGGCCGATGCTATTCCATGCCATAACGACGGGCTTCACCTTGTTGTCGGCCGTCCAGTGTGCCAGCAGTTCGTCCCACACCACGAGGTCTTTATTGTATTTATCTTTCAGGAAAAGGCCCAATTCTTCAACGAGCCACGATTGCAGTTCGTGCACACCCTTCAAACCTTTGTCTTTCACGCGCTTCAAGCAGTCGGGATTGTTTGCCCACTGGTCGGTGGGACATTCGTCGCCACCAATGTGGACATACGGATAGGGGAACACTTCGGCAATGTGTCCGAGTACGCACTTCAGGAAAGTCACCGTCGTGTCTTTACCAATGTTCAGCACATCCTTTGAAATACCACCGTCAATGCGCACTTCATATTTCTTCGAAGGATCGCATGAGAACACAGGATACGATGCCACAACGGCCACCATGTGTCCGGGCAGGTCGATTTCGGGGAGAATTTCAATTTGGCGTTCTTTGGCATAGGCCACGATTTCGCGCAAATCGTCGAGCGAATACCACATGCCGCGACCATATTCCGTGTCGTCGAAGAATTTTTTGGAACCTCCGGCATTCGTAAATGAACCCTTACGGATACTACCCACTTCGGTGAGCAGAGGATATTCGGGAATTTGAACGCGCCATCCCTGATCGTCGGTCAGGTGCCAGTGAAAACGGTTCATTTTATAAGCGGCCATCACGTCGAGTACGCGTTTCACTTCGGCTTTCGAGAAGAAGTGGCGGGCAACGTCGAGCATAAAACCGCGGTGACCCAGCTGAGGTTCATCTACAATGTCCAGACAGGGCAGCGACCATGCAGCCTCAGCCTTGAGTTCTGTGCCGTAAATGGCATTGGGCAACAACTGCTTCAACGTCTGAAGTGCGTAAAAGAAACCGGTGCTGTCGGCTGCCGTAATTTGAATACCCTTGTCTGCAGTAATCTTCAGCGTGTAGGCCTCGTGCTTCAGTTTGGCATCGATAGTCATCGTCAGGCAGTTTGCTCCAGCGGTTTCTGTCGGCTTCAGTTCAATGCCGGCAGTGCGTTTCAGTTGAGCAGCCCAATCGGCGGTATAACGTTTAGCCGCAGCGTCGTCGCAGCAGTAACCTTTCAGCGACTTCACCTCCAGTTTACCCTCGCCCTCGGTCAATTTTTTAGGATAAGGAATCAAGGCATATTTCGGCAGTGAATTTTGCCACTCTTCGTAGCTCACAAATTCAAAGGCATTGCCCGGGTCATTTTGTGCATTCCAAAGTCCGAGGGGCATGTTGTTACCGGCACCACCCCATTGGTTCATGAACACGCCGGTGTTAGCCTTAGGCGAAAGCACATAACTGCCGGGATAATCTGCACAAGTCGACGTGCTCCACACGAACTTCGTATTTTGCGATTGAGGTTGCGCAGCAGCATGAAAGCGTCCTTCCTTTTGTGTGGTGGTTGTATACAGCACCTGACCGCTTTTCGCCGTCAGCGTATAGCCTTCAGCTTCCGAGCCTTCAATTTTCCAAAGTTGTGCATCAGCACCTGTCAATCCGGCGGTTTTCACTTCCGCGCCATTGGCTTTTGCTTCCAGCACATTTTGTCCTTTCATGAAACGCAGAAAGTACCATGTCGTCTGGTTGCCATTGCTAATCACTGGTTCGCCGGCCAATGCTGTAAAGCACGTCAGGCAGGCGAGCAGCCAAACAGAAAGTAATTTTTGAAACATAGAAATAGGTTAAATAAATAAGCCGAACGATTCCATTTGCACAATGCATCTCAGCGTAGTCCATATTCAAAATAAGTTATGAATATATCGGGCATAGTTCATTGCTACACAATTTTCTCGTCCTGCAAAGTAAAAAATATATTAGGTTGTTAAGATTTAAAAGTTTATCCCAAGGTCTCGGGTTCTATCAGTTGCTATTTAATCAGTTGCAAAGATAGTGAAAGGTGAGTGCAATGCCAAAAGAAAACGAAAGTTTTCATTCGGCATGGCCGAGCCGCATCCTATCTTATTTAAAGATAGTGAAAGGTGAGTGCAATGCCAAAGGAAAACGAAAGTTTTCATTCGGCATAGCCGAGCCGCATCCTAATCTTAGGAAAAGCATCCGCATTCTTAACACGCCACTTACACAACATGAATTTAAACCCTTTCTTAAAAATAATGAGTCATTTTCTTTGCAGTACCTTTCCTTTCAATTACCTTTGCCATCCAAGTGCTACCTGCAAGCGGAATGCCCAACAGCTAATACCAACAGGTTAGCCAACTCACTAATCGCACTTTTTTCCGTATCGGTTTAGAATGCATCTACATTCCGGCCGGCCATTTCCTGATAATATTACCGGCCGACAGCCGAAGACTTTTTCTTTTCTCTCTTTATAAATAGGTATGCAAATAAGGTCACGCATTCGCGCTTTACGTTTCGCCCTGTCTTTATGGGCTGTTTCGATGCTGTTGCCCGGATGTTCCGACGAATATTACGCCACTACACGCGCTTTTCTGAAGTTCACCCCCGTCACAGCCGTTCATCCCCTTTACACAGCGCTCAACAATCCCGGCATGTTCTGCCGCGTAACCATCGGCACCACCCATTTTCACTTTTCCGATGCCGAAGGCCAAAACGCCACTTATCCCCTTACTGCCCTGGCTGCCTACGGCCGACCCGAATGTTTAGCCGGTTTTGTCATCGGCACACCCTCTCTGCCCGACCTCAACATGGGTCAGCAGCCCGTGGCCTACGACCTCGTTTGCCCCACTTGTTATCAGCACGACCTCATCCAGCGTAGTTTAGATTTTTCGGCACGCGAAAAACTCAGTTGTCCGCGTTGCCAATCGGTCTACGACCTCACCACCGGAACCCTTCATTCTGGTAAATCCGATGCGATTCGCCTGCTCTACCGTTACAAAATAACTTACAGTCCGGCCAACGACCTTGTGCTCGTTATCAATTAAGGGTGGTTCAAAACATGATGATTTACAAGAAGTCGATATTGAAAATTAGTTTAGATAATTCTATCAAACTATTCATCTGAAAAATCTCCATGAAATAAAGAACCCCCTATAGGCTAATTAAAGAAGTCGTCTAAACTTTTCTGACGAAGATTTGATTTGGAGATTTATCTCTTCT
>ENA-ORPF01000888-ORPF01000888.1-human-gut-metagenome-genome-assembly--contig:-NODE-888-length-27169-cov-8.616988_pt1 | contig 27169 bp, 24 predicted proteins | sample MGYA00242140_ERZ509070 | MGnify/ENA primary metagenome ERZ509070 (study PRJEB26280, sample SAMEA2338713) | human gut metagenome | biome: human gut; feature: human-associated habitat; material: faeces... | reverse complement strand
ATTTCTGGATTTCAGTTGTAATAATCGTCATACGGTTTCCTCCTTTCATGGTTCCCATTATAAGGGGCGAACCTTGCCATAACCTTGCCGAAATCTTGTTTTAACCTTGTTTAGATAGCAAGAAAGCCCTGCGCTATCACAGGGCTTTCGGAAGCATGATTGTAAATGTTGTTCCGGCTCCGGGAATGCTGGCCGCTGTAATAGTTCCTTTATGGACGCTCACCAATTCCTTTGCAATAGAGAGTCCCAACCCGTTCCCCTTGGCAGCCCGGGAATGGTCGCATTGATACATCCGTTCAAAGATATGGGGAAGATCAGAGGCGGAAATCCCTTTCCCATTATCGGCAACAACAATTTTTGCCTGTTGCTCCGTTTCGGTCACAGTGAGGGACACTTGGCTTGCAACGCTGTGCGTCAGGATATTTTGCAGCAGGTTATTGAGAATACGGGTGTAGGCGGTGGAATCAACTCTTGTCATGTATTCTGTTTCAGGTATCTCTATCTCATAGGTAAGATCGTGACTTTCCAGCAGCGGCACCCAGTCAGCCATAATATTGCGTGAAAGCTCGTTCAAATCGCAAAGCTCAAAATGAAAAATCTGTTCCCCGGCGTCCAGCTTCACCCATTCAAACAGGACAGTCACAAACTCTTTCAGATGGTGCGCTTTTTCCGCAGCCACCCGAATGTATTCTTCTTGCTCGGCCCCAGTCACCATCTTGCTTTCCACGGCCTCCAAATAGCCCACCAGAGAGGCAAGAGGGGTTTTCACATCATGGGAAAGGCTTGTCATAAGCCGCTTATAAGCCTGCTCGGATTGCTTCTGTTGGATAAGCCGGGATTGGCTGCTCATGGCAATCTCATTGATGTCATAGCAGATTTGCTTTGTCATGTCGCTTTCCCGTACAAGTACACGGCGGTTGAGGTTGCCGCTCTTTATGTCCATCAGGGCATCTTTGATAAGGGAAAGCTGGCCCCGGACACGGTGGAGCCTTGTCAGAAGATAGGCGATCACCAGCAGGGTGGCCAACAGCGCCAGCAGCAGATACAGGTTGACATCCATGCCTATACCTCCTTATTGAACCGATACCCTACACCCCGGACAGTTTGAATGTAAAACGGTTGTTCAGGATTTGGCTCAATCTTCTTTCTTAATTTGCTGATAAAGGACATGATGTTGCTGTCGTCAAAAGCGTATTCTTCCGCCCATACTTGCGTATAAATCTGTTTTTTCGTAAAGACACGCCCTTTGTTGGACGCCAGAAATACAAGCAGATCAAATTCCTTGCCGGTCAGCTCCACCGGGAGATTTTGAAGCGTCACGGTTCGATTGACTTTATCAATCACCATATCTTTCAGCAACATTGTTGCCGCTTCGCTTCCTGCCACGGGATTTAGGGTGGTATAGCGCCGGATCAGCGAATTGACACGGGCCATCAGTTCGTTAATTCCAAACGGTTTTGTCAGATAATCGTCTGCCCCCAGCCGCAGGCCCGAAACCTTATCTTCCTCGTCGCTTTTGGCAGTCAGCATCAGAACCGGCACATTGTTCTTCTTACGGATTTCCTGCAATACCTGAAAACCGTTCATATCCGGCATCATCACATCCAGAATAATCAAAGAACAGGTATCCTTGTTTTCTTCCAGCAGCCGCAGGCCCTCTAAACCGCCATGTGCTATTACCGCAGATAAGTTTTCCTGTTCTACACATTTTTTCATCAAGGTACAAAGTTCCTTGTCATCGTCTATAATCAAAACACTATTCATGTTTTAGCAACCTCCCTTGTTTTGTCCGGCAGTCAAGCGGCTTCTCCGCAGTTTTAGGGAGTAGCCAAACACCGGCCATCTTCACAGCGCCGGGAATACGCCCTCCGGAACACAAATAATTTACCTGGCGAGACGTAACATTCCACTTCTGGTCTGCCTCTTTCAATGTCATGTAATCCATTTTGCACCTCCCCCAATATTATATTTCGTCTGCATGAAGAATACAAGGATATAAATATGAATTATAAAATGTAGGTAGAATGGATATCATATCATTCCATGTGCAGACTATGAAATATAGAATGTATGTGGGTGATGCAGAATGGCGAAAATCGAGGACTGTCCCGGCTTTGAAACGTTCGGAGCGGATGTCAAGGCAGCACGAAAAGCAAAGCAGCTTTCCCGCAGTGCGCTGGCTGACATGATACATTGTGACAGCCGGTATCTTGCGAACATCGAAAACGAAGGCACGCTGCCCAGCTTGCCGGTGGTGATTCAGCTGATAAGAATATGCGGTCTACCCGTGGAACGCTACTTCAACCCGGAACTCATGCGGGAAGAAAGTGCAGAGCGTCAGCGGGTCAGCCACAAGCTGCAGCTTTGCCCGGAAGAATACTTACCCATCGTAGAAGGTGCCATTGACGGTGCCTTACGAATCCATGAACAGGAAAAAGAGCCCGTGTGTGTCTGATTGTCATGCACGGTCATTGAGAGGATGCAAAAGCGTCCTCTTATTTTTTTTTGCATTTTGCGGGCAAAACGGGGGTGTTGTGGTGTCATAGTAGTGGGGAAAGGTAACGTAGCAAGCATAGGGAGTGTAGCCACTCCCGGCAAAAATGCTTGCTGGGGAGTACCCCAGACCCCAAAGAAACGAGGTGAAACTATGACGAACCGAACCCGAAAAATTGTTCTGCGTGTTCCCGTGACGCCGGAGGAACAGGAACTTATCCGGCAGAAGATGGCTCTGCTGCACACACGGAATTTTTCTGCCTACGCCCGGAAGATGCTGATAGATGGTTATGTTGTCCACATCGACACCACCGACATCCGGGCGCAAACCGCCGAACTGCAAAAGATTGGTGTCAACGTCAATCAGATCGCACGGCGGCTGAACAGCATGGGACCGCTGTACACACAAGATATTGCGGACATCAAGGGAGCGCTGGCGCAGATATGGCAGTTACAAAGATACATCCTATCAAGTCAACACTGAAAAAGGCACTGGACTATATCGAGAATCCAACCAAGACGGATGAAAAAATGCTGGTGTCCTCCTTTGCCTGCTCCTACGAAACCGCCGACATCGAATTTGAACTGCTGCTGTCACAGGCCATGCAGAAAGGCAACAATCTGGCCCACCACCTGATACAGTCTTTTGCGCCGGGCGAAACCACGCCGGAGCAGGCCCACGAGATCGGCCGGCAGCTTGCAGATGAAGTCCTGCAAGGCAAATATCCCTATGTGCTGACCACGCACATTGACAAGGGACACGTCCACAACCACATCATCTTCTGTGCCGTGGACATGGTGAACCAGCGGAAGTACGTTTCCAACCGAAAGAGTTATGCCTACATCCGGCGCACCAGTGACCGGCTGTGCAAGGAACACGGCCTGTCCGTGGTGATGCCCGGTCAAGACCGGGGCAAGAGCTATGCCGAGTGGGACGCGCACCGCAAGGGCACAAGCTGGAAGGCAAAGCTGAAAGCCGCCATAGATGCAGCCATCCCGCAGGCCAAGGATTTTGACGATTTTCTGCGGCTCCTGCAGGAGCAGGGCTACGAGGTCAAGCGTGGCAAGTATGTTTCGTTCCGTGCGCCCGGACAGGGGCGGTTCACCCGCTGCAAAACGCTGGGCGAAGCCTACACCGAAGAAGCCATCACCGAGCGCATCAAAGGACGGTTTGCGGAGCGGAAGCCCAAAGAAAACCGCAAAATTTCGCTGCGGATTGATTTGGAGAACAGCATCAAGGCCCAGCAGTCCGCAGGGTATGAGAAGTGGGCAAAGCTCCACAATCTGAAACAGGCTGCCCGGACGCTGAACTTCCTGACCGAGCATGAAATCGACAGCTACCCGGATTTGGAAAGCCGGGTGGCCGAGATCACCGCCGCCAGCGCCGAAGCTGCCGCTGCGCTGAAAGCGGCCGAACGCCGGCTTGCAGAAATGGCCGTGCTGATAAAGGATGTCACCACCTGTAAGGAACTGCACCCACTGTTGCAGGAGTATCAGCGGGCTGCTGACAAAAAGCAGTTCCGACGTAAGCATGAAGGAACCTTGATTCTCTATGAAGCAGCGGCGAAAGCTCTAAAAGAGCAGGGCTTTCAAAAGCTGCCCGACCTCTACGCCCTGAAAAACGAGTATAAGCAACTGGCCGAGCAGAAAGACCAGATGCAGCGGCAGTACAATGATGCCAAACGCCAGATGCAGGAGTATGGCATCATAAAGCAGAATGTGGACGGCATTCTGCGGACAGCACCGGGAAAGGAGCAGATGCAGGAACGGTAAATCTGCACAAAATATTGTTCGGATTTTTGAATTCCAAACGCTTAGACCGGGTGGCGTTTCCGCCCGAAATCATGTAAAATAGACTTAGACAACGAAAGCGAGGAACCCTCTATGGCAGAAGTGAACGATAACGGCTCTATCCAGCTTTTTGAAGATCAGAAAATCCGTACTGCATGGGATGCAGAAAAGGAAGAATGGTATTTTTCGATTACAGATGTTATTGCAGTCTTGACCGACCAAACGACCGCGCGCGGTGCAAGTAACTATTGGGCAAAGCTCAAACAGCGTCTGAAAGAAGAAGGCGCAGATGAACTGCTGACAAATTGTCAGCAGTTGAAAATGACGGCAACAGATGGAAAAAAGCGTAAAACTGACGTTGCCAACACCGAACAGCTCCTACGCATCATCCAGTCAATCCCATCTCCGAAAGCTGAACCGTTCAAGGCATGGCTGGCAATGGTAGGCAAAGAACGCATCGAGGAAACAATCGACCCGGAGCAAGCTATTGACCGTGCGCTTGATACCTATTTGAAGAAAGGCTACTCCGAAGAATGGATTCACCAGCGGCTTTTGGCAATCCGCATCCGCAACGAACTAACGGACGAATGGAAGAAGCGCGGAGTGCAAAAGGGCAAGGAGTACGCCATCCTGACCGATGAAATCTCCCGCGCATGGTCCGGCATGACCACGGGGCAGTACAAGCGGCTGAAAGGTCTGACAAAAGAAAATCTCCGGGACAACATGACCGATTTGGAACTTGTGCTGACCATGCTGGCCGAAGCCTCCACCACGGATATTTCCAAAACTGCAAAGCCACAGACCTTTGAAGAAAACAAGCAGGTTGCCAAACGTGGCGGCAAGGTGGCCGGCATTGCACGGCAGGCTCTTGAAGCGGAAACCGGCAAGCCCGTTATCACAGAAAAGAATGCGTTTGACTTCCAGCAGCTTGTGACCGACATTGTAGAAGATGCCGCCGAACTGCCGGAGCAGTCTGCCGAAAAGAAAGAAAAATAATAAGATTTGGAGGATTTAATATGAAAATGACTGAACCCTATAATCTGGGACTTTTAGCCCTTATTTCAGCGGCAGGGGAAATTTCTTATGAAGAATTAAAGCAACGATACCTCCCGCCTGAGCAGCCCGGCGTAATTCAAGGCGTAACGGCGAGTTTTGACAACGATATAAAAGCATTGGAAAAGGAAAAATACATTTCGGTACGAGGAAATATCATTCGCTTTATCAGGAAGTGATTGACAGAAAAATAGCCGGACACAGCAACCCCAAGGCCACCGTGTCCGGCTATTTTCGTTTTGACAATGACACATTACTTTGATTGAAAATAATGTGCGATTGTCAAGCTGGCGGTATTATTCACCCGTAAAATCAAACCTCTGTCCGTCAAAGTCTGCATCGGTCATGCGCTCCAACTTTGCGATGGTGCTATTTGCCAGCCGCCGCATTTCGGTGTCCATATCCGGCAGGGCGGCCAGCATCCGCGCCATCGTCCGGCGGCGGTCAGAAGTGTGGTACATACAAATCAAATTTTCTTCTTCTACGCTGAAATTCATGGTCAGACCTCCATTTCGTGTTGTTTGCTGCGGGCCGCTGCCTTTTTCGGGCTGGCGGCCTGCTTTGTTTCGGAAAGCTGCTTGCGGACGGAAGCACGGGGTTTGCGAATGTTCTTATCTCGGTTCTCGTTTTTGTCAACCAGCGCGTAGATGCCAAAACGGTCTTTTACGCTGGACAGATGTAAAGATTTATACGGCAGCATGGCAAGCAGCTGGTCCGTGTCCCGGCTGGATGCCAGCTTGGTGAAATAGGGCGATACCTCTACCATGAAATGATTCTTGTCCGGGCTGTTGGGAGCAGCCAGACGCTTCATATCGGCTACGATACGCTGTGCCTCGGCCTCGATCAGCCCGGTGTGCAATGCCGCAAGGTGTTCTTTGAAATCACCGGGCCGTGCAGATTCCCGGCTATACTGCTCCTGCCGGATAGCCGCTTGCAGAAGTTCCGGGTCAAGGGGCTGCATTTCATACCGCACGAGTTCACCGAAATATTTATCCGGGCGGCTGTCAAAATGCTCTTTCGGGCCAATCTCCCGCATCCCGCTTTCGTAGATCAGGCGATTGGCACCTACGGGCAGGGCGGCATCCCGGATATGCTGCAAAGCGGCGTGCAGGGGATGCTGTACGGTGCCGCCGGGGATGATGCCGCCCTGAGCGCGGCCATTTTACAGGTGCTTGCCCTGCCGGACCACGGCACGGCGCTGGGCACCGCCGCGCAGATCCGCGCCCGGGTGACCCATGACGCGGCCAAAAACACCGCACAGATGATTGAAATTTACCGCAAAGTCCTGCAAAGGGAGGGAACACTGTGAGCCTGCCCGCCATTGGGGTGGTGATCCCCTGCTATAAGGCCGAGCACACGCTGCGCCAGACGGTTGAAAGCGTGCTGCAGGGTGCACCGGACAATTTGCAGCTGGTGCTGGTGGAGGACGGCAGCCCGGACGGCACCGGCGCGTTGTGTGATGCCCTTGCCGCCCAGGACCCCCGCGTTACCGCACTGCACCAGCCCAACGGCGGGGCATCCGCCGCGCGCAACGCGGGGTTGGATACACTGTGCCGCAGCGGTGCCGAGTGGGTGCTGTTTGTGGATGCGGACGATACCCTGCTGCCGGGGCTGTGGCAGGCGCTGCCCGCTGCATTTGATGCGCAGCCGGGCCTGATTTTGTACGGCATGGTGCGCGCCAGCGGCCCTGCCCCCAATCCGCTGGTCCCCGGCTGCTATGCCGGCCCCGCCGCGCTGGGGGATGCGCTGGACCCGCTGCTGTTTGAAAGCGGCTACCTCGCCGCCCCCTACCCCAAGCTGTTCCGGCTGGATGTGATCCGCCGGAACAAGCTGCGGTTTGACCCACGCTTAAAAATCAATGAAGATGTTTTGTTTAATCTTCAATATTTGCGGTTTTTGCTTTTTTTACAAAAAAACTCTGCCATTTATTGCCTTGCAGGTGTATACTATAATCAGAATGATATGCTTGCGGGCAGTCTGTCCCGCTCCCTGCGGGGGGATTTGCTGGACGCCGAGGCTGTGACCCGCCCCGTGCTGGAAGCATTCTTGACGGATGCCAAGCTGCCTGCACCAGAAATTGACCGCCTGGTGCAAATAAGCCGGGTGCGTGCCGCGTTAAATCAATATGGGCTGCTGACCGGCTGCCCCGGCCGCATGCCGTTTGCCCAGCGGCGGCAGCTGTTTGCCCGCATTTTGCAGGACGCTGATGCCCGCGCGGCCCTGCGCGCCCGCCTGACTGCGGACCCCAACCGCCTGCTGGCGCTGCCCTACCGGCTGGGGGGATTTTTGCACAGCGCCTGGCTATTGGCCGCTTATACCCAGCTGAAAAACCGCTTTTTATGAGAGGAACGTTTTGCATGCCGAACCCGACCATTTCCATTGTGACAACTGTATATGACGCTAAGGATTACATCCCCCGCACGGTGCGCAGCATTCTGGCCCAGAGCTTTACGGACTTTGAGCTGCTGCTGGTGGAGGATGGCAGCCCCAACGGCTGCGGCGAGCTGTGTGATGAGCTTGCCAAAACCGACCCGCGCATCCGGGTGTTCCACAAGGAAAACGGCGGCCCGGCCTCCGCTTTGAACGTTGGGCTGGACAATGCCCGCGGGGATTACATCGGCTTTGTGGATTCGGACGACCTGGTGGATCCGGATCTCTACGAAACACTTTTGAATGCCATCCGCGAAAATGATGTGCGCATTGCCTCCTGCAATGCCGACGCGGTGGACGAACAGGAAAAGCCCGTGCCGGGGGCCGGGGTCAACATCAACATTGCCGGGCGGCACATGGCCATGGAGCTGCTGCTGGATACCTTTAAAACCGGCGGCTTTTACGGGCTGCTGTGCTGGAACAAGCTGTTTGACATTCGCCTGTTCCGCGATAAAGGCGTGCATTTTGACGAAACCATGTTCTTTGGCGATGACGCCAGCGAGCTGCACCGCGTGTATGACGGCGCGTATGTTTACTGTGTGCCGCGCGTGCTGTACCACTACCGGCGGCGCGGCGGCCAGATGACCGAGGTGCTGTTTCCGCCGCGGCGGCTGGATGATTTGAAAATGTACTGGAACTGGCTGGGCTGGTTTGCCGCGCAGCCGGACAAAACCGAATATAAAGGTTATTATGAATGGGCCGTGGCATGGTACTGGAAGGTGTTTTACCTGTTCTGGTGCCAGGCCAGCGAGGCCGGAGCCATGGCAAAGCTGAAACCGGAATTTTTGAAGCACAAAAAGCATCTGGACAGCATTTTGCCGGACATCCTGCGCTGCCCGCATGTGCCCGGTGCCGAAAAAGCGCGCGCTGTGCTGTTCTGCGCCGCACCGGGGCTGACCTACACGCTGGCACACGCCCGCGGCAAGCTGCATGGCAGCAAAACGGACTGAGGAATGAGGGGGAAAAACAAGATGGAACATATTGCAGTTAGTGTGATCGTTCCCATTTACAACGCAGAGCCCTGGCTGGAAGAGTGCGTGCAGAGCATTCTGGACCAGGATTTCCCGGCCAGCTACGGCACGATCGAAGTGCTGCTGATCGATGACGGCGCAACGGATGGCAGCGGCGCTTTGTGTGACCGCCTTGCCAAGCGGGACAACCGCATTAAAGTGGTGCACCAGGAGAACCAGGGGCTTTCCGGCGCGCGCAACACCGGCATTGATATGGCCCGCGGCCGCTATTATGCCTTTATTGACAGCGACGATGTGGTGCGCCCGGCGTACCTGAAAAAGATGTACGAAGCCTGCGAAGCGCACGACGCCTACATGGCGATCTGCGCAGTGGAGGACGTACAGGAGAACGGCAAGCCCCTGCCGGAGCCGGTGTTCACCCCGCCCACGCAGGAAGGTGTGTTCCGCGGCAAGGATCTGCTGAATGATTTTTATGCCCCCAACGGCACTTATTACACCGTTGCATGGAACAAGCTTTACCGCGCCGAGGTGTGGAAGCTGTTGCATTACCCGGAGGGCCGTCTGCACGAGGATGATTTTGTGGCGCACCGGCTGTTCTGGCGGTGCGATAAAGTGGTGTGCCTGCCGGATGTTTTGTACAATTACCGCCTGCGTTCCGGCAGCATTATGCGCACCAGCCTGAAGCCCGGCGCGTTTGACGCGGTGGACGGCCTGGCTGACCGGTACCGCTTTTATGTCGAGAACGGCGCGGACCGTTCGGTGATTGATTCGGCTTATGCTGCCTGTTGGCGGCGGTATCTTTTCCTGTGCGCCAAGGTACGCCAGAACCCGGAGCCGCAGCTGGTCAAGGCCATCAGCAAGGAGCAGTTTCTGATGCAGGGGCTGATCAGCTACCTGCCCAACTGCCGCCACATGAAGATGACCGAAAAGCTTTCCGCCGCCCGCTGGGCCATGATGCCCGCCGAAAGCCTTTGCCCGGCAAAGTGATTGTTTACGGGAGCTTTCCAGCCTTTTTTGAAAAAAAGGCTTCGGCGAAAAAACTTTAATATAATAGAATATAAGAATAAAAATAGGGATTGGATTGCGAACGGGTAAACAAAATACGCTCAAAACATATTGAAGCACGCGTTTTCCCCATAGAGACCGTAGGGGTGCACATTGTGCGCCCGCTGACCTAATGTCATAGCGTTTTTCCAAGGATTGTATATGGGACAAACGGCCACGGGACGATGCAAGCATCGTCCCCTACAAATAATTTTTAGGTTTGCGATAACCATTTTGCGTTTCTCCCCAACGCGATAAGGGCATCGCGCCCTACAGAATATTTTGCCGCTCATCACGCACTTTCAAACATTCCAAAGCCTAATATTTCCTGAGCGGCGCTGCGCGCCGCGGTCCACCACCATTATTCTTTATTCTTTTTTAATTATTCTTTACCTACCCCATTCCTAATTAAACTCCTAACTCCTCCCTCCTAACTCCTCCCTCCTAACTCCTCCCTAATTTTCCGTCCACACCAAACTTTCAAACCAACGAAAAAAGGGGTTGTCCATTTTGCCGCTGCGCTCGCCGAATACACCGCGCAAACCGCGCATTTTGCTGGTTCCGCCGCCGGAGCTGCCGGTTCCTGCTGTGCAGGGCGGCGCGGTGGAAACCCTTGTCACCCACCTGATCCGTGAAAATGAACGGGCGGGCAAGCTGGACCTGCTGTGCGCCAGCATCCCGGACCCGGAAGCCGCCGCCCAGGCACAAGGGCTGCAGCACACCAAAATGCTGTACGTTGCCAAACCCCGCGGCGTGCGCCGGTATTACCCCATGGTGTTTCTGGAGCGCTGCTTTGGCGTTGCCGCCCCGTATGACCCGTGGTATCAAAAGGTTCAGCTTTCCCTTGCACTGGAGCTGCCCACGCCGGACCTGATTGTGGCGGAGGGCGGCACCCTGACCCAGTGCAGCGCCATCAGCAAAATGTTCGGCAAGCGGCGTTGCCTGGCCCACCTGCACGGCCAGACCAGCTGCAGCCATGAGATGGACGCCATTTACGGCGGTATTCTGGCCCTGAGCGAGTTTATCCGCGATGATTACCTCAAAACCAGCGAGCTGGACCGCAAGCATGCCTACATCCTGCACAACTGCATTGATACCGCCCGCTTTGTGCCCGGCCCGGCGGATGCTGCGCTGCGGGCTTCCCTCGGCTTTGCGCCGGAAGATTTTGTTGTACTGTTCTGCGGTCGCCTGGAGCCGGATAAGGGCATCCACAAGCTGTTGGAAGCGATGGAAAATATCCATGACCCGCGCATCAAGCTGCTGATTGTGGGCAGCCCATTTTTTGGCCGTACCCAGCAAAGCCCGTTTTTGCGCAAGTTGGAACAGCAGGCCGAGACCCTTGGCGACCGGGTGCGCTTTACTGGCTATGTGCCCAATGATTCGATGCCGGAATATTACCGCCTGGCGGACCTTGTCTGCGTGCCCACCTTGGTGGAGGAAGCCGCCGGGCTTGTGGCGGTGGAAGCCATGGGCTGCGGCCGACCGGTGCTTGCCACCCGCAGCGGCGGTATGCCGGAATATCTGGACGGCAGCCAGGCCGTGCTGGTGGACCGTGACGGCAATGTAGCCGGGCAGCTGAGCTTTGCCATCCGCATGCTGTACGAACACCCGGATCTGCGCGCCCAGATGAGCACCGCCGGTGCAAAGACGGCACAGCGCTATTCTTCTGCACGCTTTTATGATGATTTTGTACGCATTGTGTACGATTTTGGAGGTCACCTATGGAACAGCCCGTCATCTGTGTGATCGTTCCGGTATACAAGGCGGAAGCCACCCTGCCCCGCTGCATCGAAAGTGTGCTGACCCAGCAGCTGCCGGGCGGGCTGCGGCTGATCTTGGTGGACGATCAAAGTCCAGACCGCAGCGGCGAAATTTGTGACGCTTACGCAGCAAAGGATCCCCGTGTGATGGTACTGCACCGCAGGGAACGCGGGGTTTCCGGCGCGCGCAATGCCGGGCTACGGGCCGCCACCGGCGAGTATATTGTATTTTTGGACAGTGACGATGCCCTGCGCCCCGGCGCTTTGGCCGTCGCCCTTGCGGCACAGGCCGCTGCCCCCAACGCTTTTGTGCTCTGGCACTACACCATGCAGCCGGACGATACCACCCCTGTAACCACAGTAGCCCACCCGGCCCAACAGAGCGACCTGGCCCGCCTGCACCTGGACTGCCTGATCGCCATGCCGTGGAACAAGCTTTACCGGCGCACATACGCCCGGCAGCTTGCCTTTGACCAGGCTTATACCCTTGGCGAAGATTTGCAGTTTGTGCTGGATTATCTGGCTCTGCTGGGGCGCTGCCAGCCGGATTTCAGCTACCTTGTGCTGGAAAGCGCCCTGACCTTTTACGATTGCAGCCGCACCGGCACCCTTTCCACCAAGTACCACGCCAATTACTGCGAAATTTGGCCCAAGCATTTTGCCAAGCTGAACGCCGCCTGCACCGCTGCTGCCTGCCCGCCGCAGGATATGCTGCCGCTGCACCGCGCGGAATTGCAGGTTTTGGCAGAGGGTGCCGCAGACATTTTGCGGCGGGACCCCGACGCCATGCCCGCACGCCGCGCCAAAGCCCGCACCGCGCTGCAAAGTCCATGGCTGAAAAGCCTGCTGGATACAATGCGCCATGAGCACTGTTACAGCCCCTATTACCTGCCCTGCCGCTGGAACAGCTTACGTCTGCTATGGATGTTATCCGAAGCTGCGCGCACGCAGAGCCCCCTGTTCGGCAAGCTGGACTGGGCGGGGTATTATTTGCTGCTGGGCCGCATGAAGCGCGGCTGAACCGCAGCCTGCTTTCTCTCTGGTATTACAGTACATTTCCCCCAGGCAGCGCCGCTGGCTTGCCTGGGGTTTTGTTTTTGCATCGTCAGGTTTTTGGGGTTGTAGATTGTATTCACCTGCTTAACATGGTATAATGGGACAGAATTATCTCTTTGTACTATTTTTAAGGCAATACCGCATAATTCTAAGTGCCGATACGGCGAGCGAGGTGCGGCAGATGCCAAGCCAAAAGCGCAGATAATACTGGATGTCTTATCGAGCATTTTGGCAACGCAGATGCCGTGCCGCAGCTGCCGGAGCGGTGCTTAAGCCGCAAGGCGGGAATTGTGCGGTGTTGCTTTAACACATTTGGGTGAATTATTTAATAGTCAACCACTGCAGCGGCACTGCTTTTATGTGTTTGGCCGCTAAATCTGTTTTGGAGTGTTTTAGATGATGTTTTTATCGCGTGCAGAGTCCTCTTATCTGCACCAGCACCTAAGCGTTGTGCGCCATGTCACCCTGGACCCGGAGGGTCCCGGTGTGCTGCGCATTCACCTGCTCCCTTGCAAAAAAGCACGGCGCAATGTGCCGTTTGTTGCACTTTTGAACGGGCAGGATATTTTGCCGCTCAGCGTTTCCTGGGCCATTCTGCTGGCAGGGCTGATGGACGCCCTGCAGCCTTTTGAGGGCAAGGAGATCACCGAGGACCAGTGGGCCGGCATTGCCGCCCAGGCTGTGGAAACCGCCGCTGCTGTTTACCCGAAAACAGCTCCCGACCAGATCCGCGCGGATTTGAATGCCATGCTGACCTCCTTCCGCGCGCTGACCGCCGGGCAGGAACCGCCCGTGCATGTGCAGCCGATGGACCTGGGCGCTTACGCCCGCTATATGGCAGCCCCCCACCGTATGGACCTGATGGTAAGCTCCATGGAAAAGGACGGTGCCTGGCACTGCAACCAGAAATGCCTGCACTGTTACGCCGCCAACCAGCCCCTTGGCGCGGTGAAAGAGCTGGATACCGACCAATGGCTGGCTGTTATCCAAAAATGCCGCGCGGCGGGCATTCCGCAGCTGACCTTTACCGGCGGCGAACCCACCATGCGCAATGACCTGGTCAGCCTGGTGCATGCCGCACAGTGGTTTGTTACCCGGCTGAACACCAACGGCCGCATGCTGACCAGCGCCCTTTGCCGGGAACTGGCGGACGCCAGCCTGGACAGCGTGCAGGTCACCCTATATTCGGCGGATGAAGCGATCCATAACACGCTGGTGGGTGCCCCCGGCTATGCGGACACCATCAGCGGCATCCGCAATGCGGTGGAGGCGGGGCTGAATGTCAGCATCAACACCCCGCTGTGCAGCCTGAACCAGGATTACACCGCAACGCTGGCGCTGGCCAACTCTCTTGGCGTGCGCTATGCCACCTGCAGCGGGCTAATTCCCACCGGCGGGGCCGAAACCGACCCCAGCAAGGCCACCCGCTTAACGCCGGAAGCACTGACCGCCGTGCTGCGCCCCGCGATGGCCTATGCTGAACAAAACCACATGGAGATCAACTTTACCAGCCCCGGCTGGCTGCCGGATGCGGTACTGTTGGACCTTGGCTTTACCCAGGTGCCCAGCTGCGGGGCCTGCCTTTCCAACATGGCCGTTGCGCCGGACGGCACCGTTCTGCCCTGCCAGAGCTGGCTGCGGGAGGGCGCTGGCCTGGGCAACATCCTGCATGACCCCTGGCACAAGATCTGGAATACCCCCGCCTGCCGCCGTGTGCGGGAAGAAAGTGCGAAAATGGAACACATCTGCCAGCTTGGCACAACCGTTCCCGCACAGGGAGGTTTGTGATGAAACAATCCGTTTTACGCTTTGCCGCGCAGCTGTGGGCTATGCTGGCCGTTCTGCTGCTGTTTGTTGCCGCCGCCCTGCCCGCCCATGCGGATGACGGCGACATGGATGAGATCACCCACTATACCGTAACAGTGGACACCCGCACCGATGGCTCCGCCGATATCACCTATGAGCTGGACTGGAACGTGATCGGCGGCAGCCTGGATGAACCGCTGACCTGGGTGCGCATCGGCCTGCCCAACAGCCACAACGACAGCCTGGTCAACCTGACGCCGGATACAGTTCTTAACGTAAGTTCCGTGGATGACGGCGGTTCCTTTGCCAAGGTTGATTTTATCAACGCCTACTTCCCGCCGGATATTGCCGCCACCATCGGCGCACAGAGCAGCGTACACTTTGCGTTCCAGGTACACCAGTCCCATCTGTTTTTGCTGAACGAGGACGGCAACGCCGACTACAGCTTTACCCCCGGCTGGTTCGATGATTTGTGTGTGGATGAGCTGACCATCCGCTGGGTGGCGCTGGACGGTATCCAGGCCGATAACGACAGCCAGGACGGCAACTATCTTGTGTGGAACTTTGGCCCGCTGGACCATGGCGAAAGCGCCACGGTGCATGTCAGCGTTCCCGCCCATACAGCACAAAACTACTCCCCCGATGCTGCCGCAACGGACAGCGAAATGTATTATGACGACAGTGACCAGGTACTGGTTTTCTTCTTCGTGCTCCTTCTGGTCATTATCGTGATTGCTCTGATCACGGTTTCCGTTTCCCGCACAAACGGGATCTGGAACGGTGGTTTTGGCGAGGATGACCCCGACGACTGGTACTGGTATTCCAACGGGCACACCCATATCCATGTTGCCCGTAATCTGCCCCCGCCAGAAGGCTACCATCGCGTTCCCCCACCCGCAAACTTCAAGGCCGGGGGCGGAAAGACCCGCGGCGGTGGTGCCGGGCGGCGCAGCGGCGGTTCGGATCACTCCAACCATTCCAGCTGCGCGTGTGCGTGTGCCTGTGTTTCCAGCTGTGCATGCGCCTGCGCGTGTGCGGGCGGCGGCCGCGCCGGGTGCAGTACCAAAAACTTTTATAAAATTACCGTGAAAAAAGCCGACTGATATAACGGAGGGCAAAGCCATGAGCCTGGAAGATCAATACGATGCCTGGGTGCGCAGTGTGACCGGTACAGGCCGCCACAGCGCTACCAAACAGGACCGCGATGCCGCGCAAAACAGCCTGAACGCCATGCAGGCCCAGCTGGACGCTTTGGCCGAAAGCCAAAAACGCCAGAAATCTGCCGCGGACGCCCTGAACGCCGTGCAGCGCGCCGGCGCCGCCACCGCGGACAGTGTGCGCCGCATGAGCAGCGAGCTGACCCAAAGCCTGCGCCAGGACGGCCTGCTGGGCGGCAAAACCGCACAGCCTGCCCCCGCAGCAGAACCGGTAAAAGCCGGCCCGGAAAACTTTAATGGCCTGGCCGACCGGGTGCGCCAGCAGGTGCTGGGGCAGGATGCCTTTGTGGGGCAGGTGGTCAAGGCGTTCCGCCGCCCCTTTGTGATGGGCACCGCCGATACCGCCCATGCCCGCGGCAGCATGCTGCTGTGCGGCCCCACCGGTACCGGGCGGCACTATGCCCTGACCTGCATTGTGGACGAGATGGCAGGCCGCGGACTTTTGCACAGCGCCCTGATTGAAACGATGGATCTGGCCCTGTACCCCGGCCCCGCACAGGAAAAGCTGTTTTTGCAGGACCTGTATGCCGCCTTGCAGTCTGACGCCGAGGTTCTGGCCTTTGACCATTACGAAAGCTGTGCATCCAATTACCTGAACATGCTGGCAACGCTGGCCATTGACGGCACTCTGCCGCTGACCAGCCGCTATGTATTGCAGCGCGGCATTCTGGTGGATGTGGGCACCGCCCTGGCCCCCGGCGCGATCGGCGAATTGCAGGCTGCCGGCAAGTATTTTGTATTTTTCTCCAACCGGGACGAAACCGCCCTGGCGGACAAGTTCGGCGCGCGGTTCGTGGACGCGCTGGAGGGGGACATCTGCCGCACCCAGGCGTTCACCCCCGAAAGCCTGGCCGCCATTGCCGCGCGGGAGCTGAACCACCTGGCCCAGCGGGTCAAGGCGCAGTGCGGCCTTGTGCTTGCCATGGGCAGCGATGTGCGGGACCTGGTTGCCGCGCAGTACGGCAAAACCAGCGGCATGACCGCCATGCGCGATTATGTCGACAGCATCTACCGCGCCTTTGCAGAGTACGTGCTGGATGCGGACGACATTCCTGCCGCCGGAACGCCCGCCAAATTGACGGTGGACGGCAGCCGCCTGATGGCCGCCATTGGCAGCGGTGAACCGTTTGACCTGCTGGCCCTGCTGCCCCGCCAGTACCGCGGCGATGTGGATGCCGTGGAAGCGGAGCTAGATGCCATTGTGGGCCTTGACGAAGTAAAGGATTTTGTGCGCGGCATTGCCCAGAACGTGCAGGCCCAGCAAAAGCGCAAGGCCCAGGGCCTGAAAGTTGCCGATGTGAACATGCACATGATTTTTACCGGCAACCCTGGCACCGGCAAAACCACGATTGCCCGCATTCTGGCCAAGTATCTGAAAGCCATCGGCGCACTGCGCGGCGGCCAGCTGGTGGAAGTGACCCGTGCCGACCTGGTGGGCCGCTATGTCGGCCACACGGCCCCGCTGACCAACCAGGTGATCCAGAGCGCTTTGGGCGGCGTGCTGTTCATTGATGAAGCATACAGCCTGTACCGCGGCGGCGAGGACAGCTTTGGGCTGGAAGCCATTGACACCCTGGTAAAGGGCATTGAGGACCACCGCGATGACCTGGTGGTGATCCTGGCCGGGTACAGCAAGGAGATGGCGCTGTTCCTGACGGCGAACTCCGGCCTGGCCAGCCGCTTCCCGAACCAGATTGAATTCCCGGATTACACAGGCGCTGAGCTTTTGGCGATCACCCAGAGCATTGCCAAAAGCAAGGGGTACCGCCTGGACGATGCCTGTGCGATGCCGTTGGTGGCATTCTTCGACCGCCGCCAGTCAGAGAACGCCGCCGAAAATGGCAACGGACGCATGGCCCGTAACACGCTGGAAAAAGCCATCCTGAACCAGTCCAAGCGCCTGGTCGCGGATGCTGATGCCGCGCTGGACCTGCTGCTGCCGGGGGATTTCGAACTGGAGTGATTCCTTACGGGAGTTTTCCGGCCTTTTTGAAAAAGGCCTTGGCGAAAGACTTTAATGGGTATCGCATAAATCACATAAGCTAAGGTGTATCTGAAAACAAAGAAAATAACGGATATTTCGCAAAATCCCGCTGTGTTTGTAGAAATAGACTAAATTTTCGACTTTTCAGATACACCCTAAGAAATAGGCATGCGGATTCTCGGTAGATACGAGGGTCCGCATGCCTTTGGTTTTGCGGGGGATTGGTTTGGAGTCTGGGATTTTGGTGCAAAAGTTCGCAGTGCGGCAGGGTTCCGCGGGACGATGCAAGCATCGTCCCCTACAAATGTTTTTAGGGCAATACCGCATAATTCTAAGTGCCGCCGAAAACTCCTCCCTCCTTCCCTCCTAACTAAAAAAATCCGCCCCATCCAGAACAGCTCTCACCATTCTAAACGGGGCGGACAAAAGTTTGATTTACAGTACCTTGGACAAAAACGCTTTCAGGCGCGGATTGTCGGGGTCCTTAAAGAACTCCTGCGGGGGCTTATCGACCTTGATAACACCCTCATCAATAAAAATCACACGGTTGGCAACCTCACGGGCAAAACCCATTTCGTGGGTCACCACCACCATGGTCATGCCATCGCGGGCCAGTTCTTTCATCAGTTCCAGAACTTCGCCTACCATTTCGGGGTCCAGCGCGCTGGTGGGCTCGTCAAACAACAGCACTTCAGGGTTCATGGCCAGTGCACGCACAATGGCAATGCGCTGTTTCTGGCCACCGGAAAGCATGTTGGGGTAAACATCTGCCTTATCGGCCAGGCCAATGCGCTCCAGCAGCTCCATGGCCTGCTTGTCGGCAGCAGCCTGGCTCATACGGCCCAGGCGCACCGGAGCCAGCGTGATGTTCTTTTTCACCGTCAGGTGGGGGAACAGGTTAAAATGCTGGAACACCATGCCCATCTGGGCGCGGGTGGCATCAATGTCGCGTTCGGTGATCTCTTTGCCGTCCAGCATAACCGTGCCGCCGTCCGGTTCTTCCAGGCGGGTCAGGCAGCGCAGAAAAGTGGACTTGCCGCAGCCGGAAGGCCCAACCAGGCAGACAACATCGCCCTTATTGATGGTCAGGTCAATGCCCTTGAGCACGTCCAGACCGTTATAGTTCTTTTTTAAGTCCTTAACGACGATCACTCTTCGCCAGCCTCCCTTCCAGTTTGCCAAGCAGCCAGGTAAAGATCATAACCAGAATCAGATACATCAGCGCCACGCCGAACAACGGGAACATCGGCTCGTAAGTACGGTTCATGATGCCCTGTGCAGCGTACAGCAGCTCCTTGCCGCCAATAACGGTGATGAGCGAGGTATCCTTGAGAAGGACGATGAACTCATTGCCCAGGGCAGGCAGCACCGAGCGGATGGCCTGCGGAATCACGATCAGCACCATGGTTGTCATGTAGTTCAGGCCCAGGCTGCGGCCGGCTTCCATCTGGCCGGGGTCAACGGCCATCAGACCGCCGCGGATGATCTCCGAAACATACGCACCGGAGTTAATGCCCAGTGCCAGCGCGCCGACCATGGTAAAGTTGCGGCTGTTGGCAAAGATAACCATGCTCATAATCAGCATCTGCACCATCATGGGGGTGCCGCGGATCACAGTGGCGTATAGCTTGCATACAGCGTTGGCAACGGCAAGAGCCGGGTCGTGGTGGCCGCGGCGCTGCTGGTCATGCGCAACACGCACCAGGGCAACCACGCTGCCCAGCACCACGCCGATCGTCAAAGCAATTGCCGTTACATACAGCGTGGGGATGACCCCTTTGAGGTATTGCTGCCAGCGGTTTGAGGCAATAAATGCCTGGTAGAATTTGACGAACAGATCCTGCCCGAAATCCAGCTTTGTACCAGCTTTCGCCAGCTGGGTCAGCATTTCGTATTGTGCGGCCATCCGCATTCCACACCTTTCCTGTGTTCCGGCACCAGGGCACCGGGCGTTTATTTTACGGTCTTACCAACAAAAGGGAGGCGCCCCTGCGGGCCACCTCCCTGTGGCACTTGTGAAAAAGCTGCTTTATTCAGCAGTGATGTACTTGTCCACGATAGCCTGCAGGGTGCCGTCGGCCTTCAGCTCTTCCAGAGCGGTGTTGATGGCATCCTTCAGTTCGGTGTTGCCCTTACCAACGCCGATTGCGTAGCTTTCTTCCACGTAAGCGGTGTCCAGCAGCTTCAGGCCGGGGTTGGCAGCAATAAATTCCTTAGCGGGAGCGTTATCAATAACAACGCAGTCAACCTGGCCGTTGTTCAGCATCTGCACGGCAGTCAGGCCGTTGTCGTAAGCAACAACGTTCTCATCGCCAAAGTCGTCAGAGCAGTACAGGTAGCCGGTGGTACCGCGCTGGGTGCCGATTTTCTTGCCAGCCAGGTCATCCACGCTGGCAATATCGGAATCTTCCTTGACGATGATGGACTGGATGCCGGTTGCGTAAGAGTCGGTGAAGTCCATCACGTTCTGGCGCTCGTCGGTAACGGTAACGCCAGCCATAACCATATCGGCCTTGCCCTGCTGTACAGCCAGCAGTGCAGCGTCAAAGTCCATATCATCGATCTGCAGCTCCAGGCCCAGCTTGTCAGCAATGGCCTGTGCGGTCTCAATGTCGATGCCCTCAAATTCGCCGGAATCGGTGGTCATCTCGTACGGGGGGAAGGCTGCGTTGGTGGACATGATCAGCTTGCCCGGCTCAACGGTGGACAGCTCAGCAGTTTCAGTCTCGCTGGCTGCTTCAGAGGAAGCAGCCTCGGAAGATGCAGCATCGCTGGAAGCGGCCTCGGGGGAAGCGGCTTCGGAAGATGCAGCAGAAGAAGCGGTGGAACCGCAGGCAGCCAGGCTCAGGACCAAGGCAGCGGCAGTCATCAAAGACAATGCTTTTTTCATTACAATATACCTTCTTTGTTCATGGTTCTCTGATTTTCAAGGCGTATCTGAAAACAGGGAAAATGACGGACATTTCGCAAACACAAGCAGGATGTAAGGCAAAGAGCCGCAGGAATCCTTTGTAGATTCCAAGGGCAACACCGCACAATTCCCGCCTGACGGCTTAAGCACCGCTTCGGCGGCTGCGGCACAGCATCTGCGTTGCCAAAATGCTCGATAATGTCGGGTTGCGATACCCGCATCGTGCTTCGGGGGCAAAAGCCCCTCGCACTCTGCGACCGCTGCCCCTGCTTCGGTTCGCTGTTTCCGCCACTGGCGGCGCTCACCTTTGCAGCATCCAGTATTATCTGCGCTTTTGGCTTAGCATCTGCCGCGCCTCGCTCGCCGTATCGGCACTTAGAATTATGCGGTATTGCCCAAGGCTTTTTAACGCAAAATCCGGCTGCGTTTGTAGAAATAGACGATATTTTCGACTTTTCAGATACACCCTGGCGCAGCGGCGGAACTTTCCCTCTTTCCGGAGCTGCATCAGGATAAATTCTAGTATAATACATAAATATTCAAAGTCAATGTATAAATATCGAATTCAGCATTTTGCGGCAAGATGGCTGCCCGCCCCACCAGAAATTGTGCATTTTTCAAGCCTGCATTTCACAGTTTTTCCTGATATATTGACGCCGCAAGTTAAACGTGGTAAACTTTACGCGTTCATGAGCGAAATTCATGCCTTTCAGTCGAAATAAACCGGCTTGCATTACCTTGCCGTACAAAAAAGAGGAATCAATATGCTGACATTAGGTGACCTGCACATTGGGCAGGATGCAATCATCCGCGTGGTAGGCGGTGAGGGCGAGCTGCGCCACCACCTGCTGGATATGGGGCTGACCCCCGGCACCGAGGTAACGCTGCGCAAAACGGCCCCCATGGGGGACCCCATTGAAGTGGAGCTGCGTGGTTATGAGCTGACCCTGCGCCTGGCCGATGCGCAGAAAATTGAAATTGACAGCGTGCACGCAACGGACCGCGCCGCCCCCAGCGAAGAGCGCCACAAGGTGGTAGCCCACCCCGGCGTTGGCGAGCTGGACAAAGCCGCCAGCTACCACGAGCGCAAAGCCGGCGCCCCCATTGCCGCCGGTGCACCGCTGACCTTTGCCCTGGCCGGCAATCAGAACTGCGGCAAAACCACGCTGTTCAACCAGCTGACTGGCTCCAACCAGCATGTGGGCAACTTTCCCGGCGTTACGGTGGACCGCAAGGACGGCGTGATCCGCAACCACAAGGAAGCCACCGTAACGGACCTGCCGGGCATTTATTCCCTGTCCCCTTACTCCAACGAGGAGATTGTCACGCGGGATTTTATCCTGAGCGAGCACCCGTCCGGCATTATCAACATTGTGGATGCTTCCAACATTGAGCGCAACCTGTACCTGACCATGCAGCTGATGGAGCTGGATACCCCCATGGTGCTGGCGCTGAACATGATGGACGAAGTGCGCGCCAACGGCGGCACCATCATGGTAAACCAGCTGGAAGAAATGCTGGGCATTCCGGTTGTTCCCATTTCTGCCGCCAAAAATGAGGGCATTGACGAGCTGATCGAACATGCCATCCATGTGGCGCGCTACCGGGAGCTGCCGGGCCGCATCGACTTCTGCACGGCAGGCAGTGACCCAGCAGACCCCAGGGGCGCGGTGCATCGCTGCATCCATTCTGTCGCACATTTGATTGAGGACCATGCCGCTGCCGCCGGGCTGCCGCTGCGCTTTGCCGCCACCAAGCTGGTGGAGGGGGACACCCTGATTGAAAAAGCCCTGCAGCTGAACCCCAACGAAACAGATATACTGGGCCACGCCATTGCTGAAATGGAAACCGTGACCGGGCTGGACCGCGAAGCTGCCCTTGCGGACATGCGCTTTACCTTTATTGAAAAGCTATGCTCCGCCACGGTGGTGAAGCCGGGCGAAAGCCTGGAGCATAAGCGCAGCATTGCCATTGATAAGATCCTGACCGGCAAATACACTGCCTTGCCCTGTTTTGCGGGCATTATGGCGCTTGTTTTCTGGCTGACCTTTGGCGTAGTGGGCTCCACCCTTTCGGACTGGATGACCCTTGGCATCGACTGGTTTACCGGCGTTGTGGACCGCGCCCTGACGGCGTATCAGATCAACCCGGTGGTGCACAGCCTTGTGATCGACGGCATTTTTGCCGGCGTGGGCAGCGTGCTGAGCTTTTTGCCCGTTATCGTCACTTTGTTCTTCTTCCTTTCCATCCTGGAGGATACCGGCTATATGGCCCGCGTGGCGTTTGTGATGGACCAGCTGCTGCGCCGGGTGGGCCTTTCGGGCCGCAGTTTTGTGCCAATGCTGATCGGCTTTGGCTGCTCGGTGCCTGCTATCATGGCCACTCGTACTCTGTCCAGTGACCGCGACCGCAAGATGACCATTCTGCTGACACCGTTCATGAGCTGCTCGGCTAAGCTGCCGATCTACGCACTGTTTACCACCGCGTTTTTCCCGCGGCAGTGGCGAGCCGTTGTAATGGTGGGGCTGTACCTGACCGGCATCGTATGCGGTATTTTGTACGCGCTGGTGCTGAAACTGACCCGCTATAAGGGCGAGCCTGTTCCCTTCGTCATGGAGCTGCCCAACTACCGCTTTCCCTCGGCCCGCAGCGTGGGCCAGCTGATTTGGGAGAAGGCCAAGGACTTTTTGCAGAAAGCCTTTACCATTATTTTTGTAGCCACCGTGTTGATCTGGTTCCTGCAGACTTTTGATACACGGCTGAATGTTGCAGCGCCGGATACCAGCCTGCTGGCATTGATCGGCAGCTGGGTAGCGCCGATCTTTAAGCCGCTTGGCTTTGGCGACTGGCGTGTTTCTACCGCGCTGCTCACCGGCTTTACCGCCAAGGAGAGCGTTGTTTCCACCTTGACGGTGCTGCTGGGCGGCGATACGGCAGCACTTTCCACGATGTTTACCCCGTTTACCGCCGTGGTATTTTTGGTATTTACCCTGCTGTATACCCCCTGCGTGGCCGCTGTGGCCGCCGCCAAGCGCGAACTTGGCAGTGCAAAAGCCGCCGCCGGGGTGGTTGTGATGCAGTGCGGTATTGCATGGGTGGTTGCCTTTGTGGTACACTGTATAGGTACACTGCTGGGGTTTGTGTGAACCCTTGTCCCGGAGGTAATTGACTATGGCAAGTGCGATCATTGTAGTGGTAATTTTTGTGCTGCTGGCGCTGGCGATCCTGTTTATCTGCCAGAACGGCGGCTGGCAGGGTGGCTGCGGCGGCAACTGCGCCAGCTGTCACCAGCATTGCAGCGATAAAGAGAAACAGGAAAAGAAGAAGTAACCAGCACATAAAAATGCTCCCCTCACGGGGAGCATTTTTTGTGTGTATGTATAATTTACTGGCCGGCAATGGACTCCAGCCTGTAAACCGTTCTGCCATCCGGGCCAGCTGTGCAGGTGAAGTGGTAAACCAAGACCCTGCTTTGCCGGGTGGAATCCTCAAATTGGGTATCCCCTGCTTCCGCAAACACCTGTGCTTTTGACGTCGCGGTATCAATTTTCACATTCGTTACCGTAATATCACCATACGGGAGAGATGTCTCCTGACTATAATAGCAGATCCCGTTTTGCGGCTCGCCAAAAGGCCATTCGGTTATATCCGAAATAGAAAGGTCCGAAAGCCCCAAATATATCGCAGCCGTTTGCAGCAGATCACTTTCCGGAATTTCCCAAAAGTAATTATCATTTTGTGTATAGGTACTGCCTTCGCCCTTGCTTTCAAAGGTTTGGTACAGCAAAAAGAACGATAAATAGTAATCCTGCGGAAGTTCTTTCGTGCTTTGCAGGGGCGTATTAAAGAAACAGCCCAGCGTTTGGGTATACGATGCAAGCTCGGATTCCTGCGCCGCCTGGTCAGGGGCCGCAGGCATCTGTTCGCCTTGCGCCGGTGTACTTTCGGGCGCTGGTTCAGACGATGCCGCGGGTTCCTCTACCGGCGCAGTACTTGCAGTCGTGGGTGCCGGTGTCTCGACCGGGGTATCGGTGGGCTGGGCGGTCTGCGCTGGCACATTCTGTACCCCGCAGGCGGCGAGGGTCAGGGACAGGGCCAGCAGGCCGGCGATGGCTTTTTTCATAGGGTGTTTTCCTTTCCTGTTTATATTTATTTGCCCGTGTACATCGTTACCGGGGTATAGTCGGTGCTGCCGGAAAGGTAGGCGGCGCGGTCCTGGGTGGCGTAGGCGATCTTATCCAAAAAGTCCGGGGCATCCATGCTGCCGTGGGTGACGAATACCTTCCCACCGGGCAGCAGCATTTCCGGGTAGCCTGTGGAGGCATACTGGCTCGATTCATTTACAAACGCCGGGCGGTAACTTTGCCCATCGTTCAGGTCATATACCTGTACCGATTCGCCCTCATCCAAAACGATCCATTGCAGCTCGCCCTGCTCGTTCTCCAACATCTGCTCACTTGTGTACGGGTCGTCCCGTGCCAGCACTTGTACCATTTCGCCGTTTTCCAGCTTACCCACACCGGTTGGGTAGCCATCCTCCCCATACAGGTCGAAATACAGTGTGCCGTCGCGTTGGCCGCGATACCAATAAAAATCCTCACTTGTGGGATAGCTGTAGAGTTTTTTCATTTCGCCGGTGGCAGCATCAAAAAGGTCATACTCATACTCTGAGTTCTGAAAAACGGCATTGTACTCATCCCCGTCGACATTGCTGGGCAGCGGGCTGGGGCTGACAATACGGTGGATGACCCATTTATCGCCCGCGCCATATACATTTATGGTCTGTTCCGGCAGGTTGATATAGCTTACCTCGTTCGTGGTGCGGTCCCGCCGGATGATGCGCTTGCCGCTGGCATAGTCCAGCTCGTACAGCGCGGCATCATCATACCATGCAGGGTAGAATTCCTCTTCCACAGGCAGGCGCTCCACACTGCCGGTGGAAGTATCCACGATGTAACACCATTCGGTGGGGTTGCCCTTGTCCATATTTTCAAAGCAGTACAGCTCTACCATGTCGTCCCAGGCGGCCATGCCACAGGTCTCTCCGCCTTGCAGCTCGATCTCCGCCAGCTTTTGCTGCGTGGCGGTGTCGCAGTCGGTTTTTATCAGGTAAAACGTATTGGTGTTGGTGGCTTCATCGTATTTCTGGTTCATGCTGTACAGGCCGGTGTTGGTATAAAGCCTGTACGCTGTGCCGCGCAGCTTGCCCGCAGTGCCAACCGCCGGGGCGGTCGTTTTCTGGGCGGTCTCGGTGGTCTGTTCGGTTTCCGTGGCCGGCTGGCTTTGGGCGCTATCCGCACCCTGCGCTCCGCAGGCGGCGAGAGCCAGGGGCAGGGCCAGCAGGCAGGCGATGGCTTTTTTCATAGGGTGTTCTCCTTTCGCGTTTATTATTTAGTCTCCTGTATACATTGCAATCGGGGTATAGTCGGTACTGCCCGCCAGATAGGCGGCGCAATCCATTACGGCGTAGGCTTTGCGGTCGATGCCATAGACATTGGTGTAGGTACCATTGCTGACCAAAATCTTATCGTTTGCCAGCAGTTTTTCGGGGTATCCGGCGTTCCATCCTTCCACTTTATCCCACTCAATTGCCCGCGTGTAGGTCTGGCCGTCTGCCAGATCATAGATTTTGATGGCTGCTTCGCCCTTTTCTGTCAGCTGGGTGACCCAGCGCAGTTCGCCCTGCTGCTGTACGGTGGATACACTGATACTGCTGAAGGGCAGCGTCCATACGGGAGTCATTACGCCGTTTTCCAGTTTGTCCACCGTGGCCGGAGCTGTGTCACCGATGCCGTTCCCGTTCGTTTGCCAATGTATAAAGTAAAGGCTGCCGTCCCGCTGACCGCAGTAGTCATAACTATCACCTGTCGTAGGAAATTCGTAAAGTTTTTCCATCTCACCGCTGGCGGGCTCGTACAGGATAATTTCCGCCGTGGAGTTCTGCCAGGTGGCGTCGAAAGCGTCCTTCTCGCTGGTCGGATCCGGCATAGGAGACGGGCTGCTGACGCGCACCAACAGCCAGCAGCCATCCACCGAACCGCATACAGTATAGGTCTGGCCCGGCAGGTTCTGCAAGGTCACTTCACCGGTGGTGCGGTCCAGCCGGGTAAGGCTTTCGACCCAAAGGTTTGAGCGGTTTTCCTGGTAAAGGGCAGCGTCATCGTACCAGGTTGGGGCAAACGCGCCATCCATCTGCTGCTTTTCCACGCCACCGGTGGCCGTGTCAATGGTATAGCGCAGGCTGGGCCGCTCGCCCTCAGCCGTGTTTTCCTGCAGGTACAGGTCTACCGCATCATCCCAGACGGCCATACCGTAGTAGCCGCCATCCAACGTGATGCTTGCCACCTTTTCCTGCGTGGCTGTCTCGATGTCCGTTTTGACGACACAGTAGACATCCTCATTTGCAGCTTCGTTGAAAAGCTCATGCAGGGTATACAGACCTGCGGCGGTTTCCACCTCGGTACTGCATGGCCGCATCCGGCCCGTGATGCCCGGCTGGTTGACTTCCGCCGGGGTGCTTTTCCCGTTCTCGGTGGTCGCTTCGGTGGTCATCTCCGGGGCAGTGGTGGGCGCAGGCTGGGTGGTTTGCGCCCCGCAGGCGGCGAGGGTCAGGGGCAGGACCAGCAGGCAGGCGATGGCTTTTTTCATAGGGT
>ENA-ORPF01000887-ORPF01000887.1-human-gut-metagenome-genome-assembly--contig:-NODE-887-length-27176-cov-3.512850_pt1 | contig 27176 bp, 24 predicted proteins | sample MGYA00242140_ERZ509070 | MGnify/ENA primary metagenome ERZ509070 (study PRJEB26280, sample SAMEA2338713) | human gut metagenome | biome: human gut; feature: human-associated habitat; material: faeces... | reverse complement strand
AAGCATTGCCATTGAACCCGGAGTGTCGCCAACCCAAAACTTATACCAGGCGAACGCCATTCCGCTACGAATATCTCTTACCACATCTTTGCCACTATAATATTCATGAGCATAAGAGATTAACGAATCCCCAATCATGGAGCGGTTACAACGCATATGGCCGTATGCAATCAGATAATGGTATTTCGCACGCAAAGAGTCTGCCCTTAATTCCGAAGGATCAATCGTCTCCAATATGGCCAATGCTCTGTCCGCCTTACTTTGCATCACTTTCTCTGCAATGTCTATATCCTTGTTATATCGGGAATCTGAATTCGAGCAAGAAGAAAAGGCAAATGCAAGAATCGCAACTGATATGTAAAGAATACATTTCATCATATAACAGCAATAACCGGTTGTCCGAAAAAAGATGACAACATAGAAAGCGTAGCGATAGTGAAATTGTGTTGACCGCTTAGCCATTTGGTTACTTCACAAGGGCGTTTGCCGAGAGCATCAGCAAACTGCTTTTTAGACAAACCACGTTCCTGCATAAGTGCATATATGCGGTCCGAAATCTGAAAAGAAAGTTCGGTTTCCTTTTGCAGACTGTCAGGAATAGGACCCAACATTTCATCGAGAGATTTTGCAGTCCGTTTCATAATTCAAAAATATTATCTGTTTCTATTGTCGATTCGGTAATGTTTACGTTACCATTGGCAACCTCTTGATTAAGTAGCTTTTAAAACTTTTGCAACGTCATAACATAACCGTTGAGTAAAGAATCGTCTTCGTATTTCTTAGAGGGTTTTACCCCCCCCATTTCCTAAAATAAGAATCTTATCAGATAGACGAAGACAATAAAGACGGAGTGTAGAAGAAGTTACGGGTAAAGCCACAACTGAATCATTCATCTTACCTTCTGGGCGGAAGTACCTTTCGGCGGCTCCTTTTTAAGCATTCGCTTTAAGAATGTGGCAATACGTATGAAGTCTTCACTGTATTCAGCATCATTTCTGAATTTAGAGACAAATTTCTCAAATTCAGATTCAACATCGCGAAGAAATTGCAGAGTATAAATCGTGCAATTCTCGCTTTCGTCTATTAAGAATAATTCTACTTAGTTCATTAGGTTTATCTTGTGTTTGATATTATAACGCAAAGGTACGACAAAAATTTTACTCATAGATAAAATTTACAATAAAATTTCAAAGAACACCACTCATGGTGGAAAATATAAAGGTACAAAAATCGGCACAGATACAAGTTATTCACATGTTCTGCGCCGATTAATTTAAACGGGTGTCTTTCTGGCACTTTCTCAGTACCATTCTCTCACACCTTCATTTTTGTAATCGCTTAACTATTTTGCTAATTCATCAGGATCTTGACCCCATTGCTGGCGAGCAAGACGACGATAGTTGTTATATCTCCATTGAGCATTTTGCTTTGCAGCAGCAAACAATTCTTCTGCCTCGTTAGGGAATTGTTTCATTACAGATGCGAAACGAACTTCACCCTTCAAGAATGCTTCGAAGTTATCCCAGTTTGGCTCCTTGCTATCCAAAGAGAATGGATTCTTTCCTTCATTCTCCAATTCTGGGTTGTAGCGCCACAAGTGCCAGTATCCACATTCAACAGCAGCAGCTTCTTCTGCTTGGGCCTTACCCATACCCTTCTTCAATCCGTGGTTGATACATGGAGCATAAGCAATGATCAATGATGGACCGTCGTAAGCCTCAGCTTCGCGAATAGCCTTAAGAGTTTGTGCTTGGTCTGCGCCCATAGCAATTTGTGCTACGTAAACGTATCCATATGTTGATGCAATCAAACCAAGGTCTTTTTTACGAACTCTCTTACCTGAAGCAGCAAACTTAGCAATAGCACCTACTGGAGTAGCCTTTGATGCTTGACCACCTGTATTTGAATAAACCTCTGTATCAAGTACAAGAATATTAACGTTCTTACCAGAAGCGATAACGTGATCCAAACCGCCGAAGCCAATATCGTATGAAGCACCGTCACCACCAATAATCCATTGACTTCTCTTGACAAGGTGACTCTTAACACCATTCAAACGGTTGCAAACATCGCATTTGTCTTTGTTAGCCTCAATCATTGGAATCAATTTTTCAGCAGCAGCACGACTTGCAACAGCATCGTTCTTTCCAGCAAGCCATTCTGCACATGCGGCCCTGAATTCTTCTGGAGCATCAGAAGCTACTGCCTCGTTCATTAATACTTCAATACGAGCTACCATCTTTTCATGAGCCAAAGTCATACCAAGACCAAACTCACAGAAATCTTCAAACAAAGAGTTAGCCCATGCTGGACCATAACCTTCCTTATCTGTTGTATAAGGAGTTGATGGAACCGAACCTGAATAGATAGAACTACAACCTGTTGCGTTTGCTACGATTTCGTGATCACCAAACAATTGAGTGATAAGTTTAACGTAAGGAGTTTCACCACAACCAGAGCAAGCACCAGAGAACTCAAACAATGGAGTTGCAAACTGTGAGTTCTTAACGTTAGACTTAACATCAACCAATGCTTGTTTTGATTCAACGTGGTCAACGCAGAAGTCCCAACCCTTTTGAACATCAAGTTGTGATTCAAGAGGCTTCATAACCAATGCCTTGTTACCCTTCTTGCCTGGACACACGTCAACACAGTTGCTACAGCCAAGACAGTCAAGAACGTCAACTTGCTGAACGAAACGCATACCTGTAAATGCTTTGCCGATTGCTGGCAATGTTTCGTTTTCTGCGAATGGAGATGCTGCCATTTCCTTTTCGTCAAGAACGAATGGACGGATTGCTGCGTGAGGACAAACATAAGCACATTTGTTACATTGGATACAGTTTTCAGCGTCCCATTCTGGAACAAATGCTGCAACACCACGCTTTTCATAACGTGCAGTACCTTGTTGCCATGTGCCGTCAGCGATATCCTTAAATGCTGAAACTTTCAACAAGTCGCCATCTTGTGCATTGATAGGACGAACAATTTCGTTGATAAATGCAGGATCATTGTTTTCTGCAACTTCATCATCTGCAAGATTTGCCCAAGCTGGATCAATTGCAAGTTGTGCAAATTCACCACCACGGTCAACCGCAGCAAAGTTCTTGTTTACAACATCTTCACCCTTCTTTCCGTATGACTTAACGATAAACTTCTTCATTTGCTCGATAGCCAAGTCAATAGGAATTACTTCAGTAATGCGGAAGAATGCAGATTGAAGAATTGTGTTTGTTCTGTTACCCAAACCTATTTCTTGTGCAATCTGAGTTGCGTTGATATAGTAAACAGTAATATTGTTTTCTGCAAAGTATCTCTTAACCTTGTTAGGCAAGTGCTTAGCCAACTCTTCCTCTGTCCAAACAGTATTTAAAAGGAATGTACCGTTTTTACGCAAACCACGAGTTACATCATACATGTGCAAGTATGCTTGAACGTGACATGCAACAAAGTTTGGAGTATTAACCAAATATGTTGAACGAATAGGAGTATCTCCAAATCTCAAGTGTGAACAAGTGAAACCACCAGACTTCTTAGAGTCGTATGCGAAGTACGCCTGGCAATATTTGTTAGTGTTGTCTCCAATAATTTTAACAGAGTTCTTGTTAGCACCTACTGTACCATCTGCACCCAAACCGTAGAATTTTGCTTCAAAGATGCTTTCACCGCCAAGAGCAATTTCTTCTTTTTGTGGAAGTGAAGTGAAAGTTACGTCATCTACTATACCAATAGTAAAGTGATCCTTTGGTTGTGGCAATGCAAGGTTCTCATAAACAGACAAGATTTGAGCAGGAGTTGTATCTTTTGAACCAAGTCCATAACGACCACCTACGATCAGAGGAGCATTTTCTTTGCCATAGAAGCATTCTTTAACATCAAGGAACAAAGGTTCGCCATTTGCACCAGGCTCTTTTGTTCTATCAAGAACTGCAATTCTCTTAGCAGTTGCTGGAACAGCAGCCAAGAAGTGCTTAGCAGAGAATGGACGATACAAGTGAACTGCAACCAAACCAACTTTTTCCCCTTGTGCTCTCAAGTGGTCAATAGCCTCTTGAGCCGCTTGTGTTACAGAACCCATTGCAATAATCACTCTTTCTGCCTCAGGGTCACCATAATAATTAAACAAGCCATATTTGCGGCCAGTGATTTCAGAAATCTTATTCATATATCCTTCTACGATTTCAGGAATTGCATCGTAGAAAGAGTTAGAAGCCTCTCTGTGTTGGAAGAAGTGATCTGGATTTTCTGCCATACCACGAGCAACAGGCTTTTGTGGAGTCAATGCACGAGAGCGGAATTCAGCCAACGCATCTCTATCAATGAGCGGAGCCAAATCATTTTCTTCAAGCATTTCTATCTTTTGGATTTCGTGTGATGTTCTAAAGCCATCAAAGAAATTCATAAATGGAACACGTGCCTTCAAAGATGCCAAGTGAGCAACACCAGCAAGATCCATTACTTCTTGAACTGAGCCCTCGCACAACATTGCAAAACCTGTCTGACGAGCAGACATGACGTCTTGGTGGTCACCGAAGATACACAAAGCATGAGAAGCAAGTGTTCTTGCAGATACGTGGAAAACGCATGGCAAGTTTTCACCAGCAATCTTATACATGTTCGGAATCATCAAAAGTAAACCTTGCGATGCTGTGTATGTTGTAGTCAATGCACCAGCTTGGAGAGAACCGTGAACTGCACCTGCAGCTCCTGCTTCTGATTGCATCTCTTCTACAAGCACTCTTTCTCCAAAGATGTTTTTGCGACCGGCCGCTGCCCATTCATCTACATACTCAGCCATTGTTGACGACGGTGTGATAGGATAAATAGCAGCCACTTCAGAAAACATATAACTAATGTGTGCTGCTGCTTGGTTACCATCACAAGTCAAGAATTTTTTTTCTTTACTCATATTTGTTAATCAATTAATTGATAAATTTTTCTTTTTCAGAGAACCTATTAATCTTGATTACCTACTGAAAGTTAATCTAATATTCAAGCTCATTTTTTCCGACTGCAAAGTTACAAAAATTTATTCTTACAGCAAAGGAATGAGACAACTAACTTGCCTCATTCCTTAAAATTTATTCGAATTTTTACTTTTTTAAATTATAAGGTATCACAAAATTCCACCATTGGAATTTCAATACCTAAAATTGGGATAGATTTGTCTTGCTCAACATTTTTATTATGTTTGTTAAATATGTTAAGTGCATTTTTCATAAATCTATCATAATCGTTCTGGGTATCTCTACGCAGTAAGTCGGTTCTGCCGTAGGGAATCAGTACGTAATTGTCTCCCGACATTTTAGGTTGCTGTACAAAAAACAGTTTGTATGATGCCTCTTTTAGTTTTGCCTTGCCGTTGTCTTTACTGATTGATACTCGTACCATTGCACCGCCACGGGTATTCGTTGTCCGCATTGCAGATATAAGGTTTCCAAGAGAGTACACTACTAAAACATTTTTCTTATATTTTTCGCTATAGCGCATCTCCATGGGTTGGATAACGTGTGGATGACTTCCAATAATCATATCAACACCTTCATCAACAAGCAAGTTAGCAAGTTTTTCCTGCTCCTTATTTTGTAGGAGTTTATACTCTTCACCCCAATGTATGCAAACAGCAATCATGTCAGGATTTTTGGTCCTGACAAAGGCCAAATCTGTTTTTATTTGCTCCTCGTTTATGTAATTTACGCAAACATCCTTTTGAATAGTAATGCCGTTTGTTCCATAAGTATAGTTCAAGAAAGCCACCTTGCAACCCATTATATCAACTATGTAGGATATGGCCTGCTGGCGTTCCTTTGTATTTCTATAAGTTCCTATATGCGGTATCTTGAATTCATCAAGTTTGTTTAATGTTCGTACAAGTCCAGCATTCCTCCTGTCAAGACAGTGGTTGTTTGCATGCAAAAACAAATCAAATCCGGCTTCTTTAAGCGACAAAGCATACTCATCCGGAGCACTAAAGCATGGGTAACCCTTATATGGAGTTCCACCTAAGGTACACTCAAAATTGACTACCGAATAATCAGCTGAACTTATGTACGGCTTCAAATATTCAAAGCAGCGCGAATAATCATATCCTGCGCCATTTTTTGCCACGGCTATCTGCCTGTCATGCTGCATTGCATCTCCCGCAAAGACTATGGAAATGTCATTGCTTCCTGTAAAAAATTGCAGTATCGATAAGAGACAAGCCAGGAAAGTCATTTATTTGTAAATTTTGTGTTGTGCTGCAAGTAATGTATTTTTCATCAAAGAAACAATTGTCATAGGTCCAACGCCACCAGGAACAGGTGTTATGTATGAACATTTTGGTGCAACGTTTCTGTAATCAACATCACCCTTTAGACGGAAACCACTTTTTGTGTCAGCTGCAGGAACTCTTGTTGTGCCTACGTCGATTATAACAGCGCCTTCTTTGACCATATCTTCTTTTACAAATTCAGGAGAGCCAAGTGCTGCTATAATTATATCCGCCTTCTTACAATGCTCTTTTATATCCTTTGTGCGACTATGACATACTGTTACCGTTGCATCTCCTGGAAACGCTTTTTGCATCATCAAAGACGCAACTGGTTTTCCAACGATATTGCTTCGTCCTAAAACTACGCATTCTGCACCTTTTGTTGGAATTTCATATCTTTTGAGCAATTCAAGGATTCCTTGAGGTGTTGCGGATAGGAAACATGGCAAACCGATTGAAAGACGACCTACATTTATTGGATGAAAACCGTCAACGTCCTTTTTGTAATTGATAGCCTCGATAATCTTTTGTTCATCAATGTGCTTTGGCAAGGGAAGCTGAACGATAAATCCGTCAATATCCGAATTATTGTTCAACTCATCAATTGTTTTAAGCAGCTGTTCCTCTGTAACATCATCTTCAAAGCGAATGACTGTTGATTTAAAACCACATTGCTCACATGCTTTCACTTTATGGGCAACATAGGTCTCACTTCCTCCGTCATGACCAACAAGCACGGCTGCCAAATGAGGCTGCTTTTCTCCATTTTGGAGCATAGTTTTCACTTCTTCTGCAATCTCTTGCTTTACTACATCAGCAATCTTTTTACCATCTATTAATTCCATTAGAGTAGATTTTAGTTTTCCTCTGCAAATTTACTTCAATTAGGGTGTATTTGAAAACTAATTAATAATTTTTTGCATCACCTTAAATAATCAAAGAAATAACCTCTTTTTTTAATTGTTCATACGTTGCCACCGGATTATCTGCATGAACAAATTTTATTTCACCGTTTTTATCTGCTATAAAAACATGAGGTATAGTATTTGGAGCAAACAAATGAAACACACCCCTATCAGACTGAGCAGAATAAGGTATAGTCAAATTATTATCCTCCCAATAACCTTCTAACTTTTTAGAATCCTCACCTGTTCCTATTGCGACAAACGTCACTTTGTCACCAAATTCCTCAAACACCTGCTGTATAGCTGGGAAGCCGTCACTACAATCAGGGCACTCGGTATGAAAAAATACTATCAAACTTACCCTACCTAATAAAGTCTCATTACTCACTACCGAATTATCGTTCATTACAACACTGAACTTCGGCAACTTATCACCAGGCTTCAATTCAACACTTCCTTCTTCCTGGTTTTCAGTAACGCAACCAAGGAGTAATATTGATAAAAGCGATAGAAGTATTTTGTTCATTTATACTATTTTTAATTTCCTATTTTAAATCTCGAATATATTGCTTCAGCGCACTTTTCTCCATCCATCGCAGCCGAAACAATACCACCAGCATAACCAGCTCCCTCACCACAAGGATAAAGCCCTTCTATTTCAATATGATTAAAACTTTCCTTATTTCGAGGCACTCTGACAGGAGACGAAGTTCTTGACTCTACACCAATTACAATAGCATCATTAGTCAAAAAGCCTTTTCTTATGGCTCCAAACTTTTTAAAACCTTCCCGCAATCTATTTCCTATAAACGGCGGTAACCATATATCAAGCCTTGACGGGTGGACTCCAGGCGGATATGAAGAGCGAGGCAAATCACTTGATGCCTTTCCTTTTACAAAATCAAGCATCCGCTGAGCGCCCGCATTAAGCGTGCAACCTGCCTGCTCATAACAAAGTTTTTCCAACCACTCCTGGAATGCCATAACTTTCAAATTCCCAAACTTATTAAATTCTTTAGGCAAATCCTCAGGCAAAATTTCAACTACCATACCTGAATTAGACCACATAGTACCACGATTTGACGGTGACATTCCATTAACCACTAATTGATTTGGCCCGCTTGAAGCAGGAACGACAACGCCTCCCGGACACATACAAAAGGAATACACTCCTCTTCCATCTACCTGAGTAACAAACGAATATTCCGCTGCTGGCAAATATTTTCCTCTTCCTTCCTTTGTATGATATTGTATTTGATCAATTAAATGCTGAGGATGCTCCAAACGCACCCCAACAGCAATCCCTTTAGCCTCAATTGCAATCTTTTCAGAATCCAACAACCTGTAAACATCCCTTGCTGAATGTCCAGTTGCAAGAATTACTGGACCACTATACCTCTCTCCATTTGAGCAACCTATTCCAACTATCTTGCTATCTTCATATATGAATTTATCAAATAGCGTTGAGAAATGTACTTCTCCTCCACTCTTGATAATCTGCTCTCGCATACTTTTGATAATTTTAGGCAACTTGTCTGAACCAATATGTGGATGGGCATCAACCAAAATATCATCAGAGGCTCCAAACTGATTGAAAATCTGTAAAATACGGTTTACTTCACCCCTCTTTTTACTACGAGTATAAAGTTTGCCATCTGAATAAGCGCCTGCTCCTCCTTCTCCAAAACTGTAATTAGAATTCACATCAACATTACCAGTTCTTGATATTTGCGCCAAATCAAATTTGCGTTCATCAACAGGCTTTCCTCTTTCAACAACAATAGGCCTTAAACCGAGTTCTATAAGTCTTAAAGCAGCAAACAATCCTGCAGGACCCGCACCAACAACAACCACCGACGAAGCATTGCTAACGTCACCATACTGATATGGTTCATATAGAGCCATTGACTTAGGGACTTCATCCAGAAAGCACCTTACCGTTAAATTTACCGCAATGTTTTTTTGACGAGCATCAATAGACCGCTTAATAATCTTAATGCCTTTAAACCTTTCTAAGGCAATGCGTTCCTGTCGCGAAATCAGCCTTGTCAATTTGGCAGTATCAGCAGCGATATCAGGTGTGGTTCGCAATATATAGTCTTCAAACATAAATAATCTAATTTTAGTCAAAGTTAATCAATTATCCACAAAATGACAATATAACTTGGTTTATTTCTTACAAAATAACTAATTTTGCAACCATAAATTTAGCATTATGACAATTGGAGCATTATTTGATTTAGACGGCGTCGTTGTTGACAGCGAAACAATATATACTCAAGTTTGGAACGATATAGATAAAATATACCCATCAGGGATAGAGAATTTTGCATATATCATCAAAGGAAATACCCTTGAAAAAATATTAGGAACATATTACCAAGACAAAGATATTCAAGAAAAAATCATACAAATTATCAAAGATTCTGAAAAGGAAATGAAATACATTCCTTTTGATGAGGCTATTAGATTCATTACAGAATTAAAAGAAGCAGGCATAAAGTGTGCAATGGTAACAAGCAGTTCCCAAAGAAAGGTTGACCACCTATATGAGCAGAATCCATTTTTTAAAGATTTATTCGATGCTGTCATAACTGGAGATGTTGTTACCCATTCCAAGCCAAACCCTGAACCGTTTATATTAGGAGCAAAGGCCCTTGGTATTGCCCCCAAAGATTGCATTGTCTTCGAAGATAGCCTTTCTGGCATTCAGGCAGGAAAAACAGCGGGATCAACAGTTGTCGGACTTGCAACAACATTAAAATTTGAAGACATAAATGGAAAAGCCCATAAAACCATAAATGATTTTACAGGCTTCCATTTATCTGATGTTTTATCAGCAATGAATATTAGCAGGCTTTAAAACTCATATCCAAACCTTTAACAGAGTGTGTTAAGGCTCCAACAGAAATAAAGTCAACACCACACTCTCCATATTCTCTCAACGTTTTGAAAGTAATGCCACCAGATGACTCTGTCTCATATCTGCCAGCAATAATTTCAACGGCTTTTTTGGTATCAGCAGGAGTGAAATTGTCAAGCATAATGCGATCAATTCCTCCTGTTTCGATAGCCTCATTCAATTCTTCAAAGTTTCTCACTTCGATTTCAATCTTCATTCCGTCTTTGTGATTATCTTTGATATACTGTTTAGCCTTAGTAATAGCAGCTTTGATACCGCCAGCAAAATCAACGTGATTGTCCTTTAACAAAATCATATCAAACAAGCCGATACGGTGATTGCATCCGCCACCAATTTTAACAGCTTCTTTTTCAAGCATTCGCAAGCCTGGAGTCGTCTTTCGAGTATCCAAAACCTTAGTCTTCAATCCTTCCAATTCTGCTGCATATTTTGCTGTCATTGTTGCAATACCACTCATTCTCTGCATAATATTAAGCATCAATCTTTCTGTTTGCAACAAAGAGCGAACTTTACCCTCAACGACGAAAGCTATATCACCAGGTTTTACTTTTTCACCATCATGGATAAAGACTTCAACTTTCAAAGTTGGGTCGAATTTTTTAAACACCTTCAACGCGATATCAACACCTGCAATAATACCTTCTTCTTTAATAAGCAAATGTTGCTTACCCATTTCCTCTTCTGGAATACAGCACAATGTTGTGTGGTCTCCATCACCAATATCTTCAGCAAATGCAAGATTCAGCAAGTCATCAATTAATTCTTCTTTTGTCTTCATATAGATACTTTTTGATTATTTTTTCCTAATTTTGTAATGATACTGCAAATTTAGAAATTTAATTGTACATAATATATGAAAATCTCCCTTTTTGTTGTCGGAAAAACAGTGCACAGTTACATAAACCCCGGTATTGAGGAATATTCTAAGCGAATTTCTCATTATTGTCCATTTAACATCCAGTTTATTTCCGATGCAAGAAACGCAAAAAGTCTGACTCAAGAGCAACAAAAGATTGCAGAAGGTCAAAACATTTTGTCACAGATAGAAAAAGCCGACTATGTAGTTTTGCTTGATGAAAGAGGCAAAGAGTTTAAATCTTTAGAATTTTCCGCATACATTGAAAAGAAAATGCAAACAGTACAAAAAAGACTTATTTTCATCATAGGCGGTCCTTATGGTTTCTCTAAAGATGTTTACGACAGAGCAAATGAAAAAATATCTTTGTCTAAATTGACATTTCCTCATGACCTAATAAGGCTCTTCTTTACAGAACAACTTTACCGCGCTTTTTCAATAATAAATAACGAACCATATCATCACGAATGATATAAAACTCAAATAAGCCATGTTAAAGCAAGGAATCTACGAACATATCATAAACAATCAAATTGAAAAAGAAATTTCCAAAGCTAAAAACTTTGGTCTTGTATGTAAAAAGCAACCAGTCGATAATGCCGAATCCCCAAAAATATTGGCAGATTACCTGGCAAAGGTTATATGCCAGAAACTTGAAGATACTGAAGCCCAACAAGACAGAGTAAATATCATAAACCGCATTTTAATCAATGCAGGTTTGATGGATGATACACAAATAGTAGATTCTACGGATTTGCTTTACGAAGTTATGAGTCACCAGAAATATATCATACAGACACAGAGCAAAACCGATACAGTCCGTCCTATTTCCGGATTCAGAGTAAGCAACTTGTTTACAGGTGGTAATAGCTCTATTTCTTTAGGAGAGGAAATAAGAAGAGAAATTGCAAGTTCTGACGAAATCTGCTTTATTGTATCTTTTCTTAAAGTTTCTGGAATAAGAATCCTTCTGGAAGATCTAAAAAGATTTTGCAGTAGAGAAGGCACTCGTCTTAGAATTATTACTACAACATATTGCGACGCCACACAAGCCAAGGCAATTGAGCAATTAGCTGAATTGCCTAATACAGAAATAAGAATTTCATATAATACAGATATCGAACGCCTGCATGCTAAATCATATATATTTCTTAGAAATTCTGGAATGAATACAGCCTACATTGGCTCCTCTAACCTATCCAAATCCGCACAAACAGACGGGCTAGAATGGAACATTCGTGTAACTAATGTTGAAAACCCTCATATAATAAAGACAGCACTTGCTACATTCGAGATGTACTGGAATAGTCCAAATTTTGAAGATTTTAAAATAGGTGGTATTGAAAAGTTTAACAAAGAACTTAAACGCAATCTTTTTCAGAAAAACGACCCTTACACAACTTATCAGCGTTACTCTCTTTTGCCTCACCAAAAACAGATTCTTGACAAACTAAATGTTGAACGCGAAGACAGGGGTAATTTCCGCAATTTAGTTGTTGCGGCAACTGGTACTGGAAAAACCGTTATCTCCGCTTTTGACTTTCTAAACTTCACCCATAAACATCCTAATGCCAAAATACTATTTATTGCACATAGAGAAGAAATTTTAAAACAATCCCTAAACACCTATAGAAGTGTTTTGCAAGATGCAAATTTTGGCACTCTTTGGGTCGGAAGTAGCAAGCCTCAAGATTCAACAGAGTACGAGCACCTGTTTGTTTCAATATCAATGTTCAACTCTCGTTTCGATGACTTTTTCAGAGAACTCGAGTCAAACTTCTACGACTATATCGTCATTGATGAAGCGCACCATAGCCAAGCGGACAGTTACCGAAAGTTATTCAATCATTTTAGCCCCGCTATTTTGTTAGGTCTGACTGCAACTCCAGAGCGAATGGATGGTAGGGATTTAAGACCAGACTTTGGGAATCGCATTAGTGCAGAAATCAGATTGCCCCAAGCATTACAAGCCGGACTTTTAACGCCTTTTCAATATCTATGCATTTCTGATAGCACTGACCTAAGAGATGAAAAATTATGGAATGGTCAAAAATATAACACTGAGCGTCTTGCTGACAAATTGTGTGCAAAAGAACGAGCAAAACTTATAGTTGACGCAATTCACAAATACATTGCAGAAGAATACACTTGTCGTGCTCTATGCTTTTGTGTCAATAAACGTCATGCTGATTTTATGGCAGAACAATTGGCTTTATATGGTTTTAACGCCAAGAGCCTTACAAGCGACACCCCAACAAATGAACGCGACCAAATAGCAAAAGACTTACGGAATGGAATTCTCCATTACTTATGCGTCGTGGATATTTTTAATGAAGGTGTTGATATTCCAGAAGTTGACACGGTACTATTTCTCCGTCCTACAGAAAGTTTAACTATTTTCTTGCAACAGTTAGGTCGTGGTTTGCGCTTGTCTCCAGGAAAAACAGAACTTACCGTTCTTGACTTCGTTGCACAAGCAAATAAGAAATATGATTTTGCCAGTCGATTCCGTGCTCTAACTTTATATCCTGAAAAAAACATACAGAAACAAATCAAGGAAGGCTTTACTCTTTTACCTTTGGGATGCAGCATTGTTATGGAGCAGAAGGCTCGTCAATACATTCTTGAAAATATTCAAAGTGCAATTTATAACAAAAACCGCCTCATAAGGGAAATCAACTCCTTTCCAAACAATCCAACAATTTCTCAATTTATTGAAAGCAACGGTCTGGATATACGCACCTTATATCAAGGAAAAAATTGCTGGTCTTCACTAAAACGCGATGCCGGAAAAATAACGTACATTGATGATGAAATAACAAAACGTCTGTCTAAAGGAATGTCGGCTTTACTTCACCATAATACAAAATCTTTCTTGAAATTTGTTATTGATTTCGTCAATGAAAAAATCCAAATCAATGAATCGAATATGACTTATTCGATTATGCTTTACTACGCTCTGTTCCAAGATAGAATTAGCAAAGCAGGTTTTAATTCTATTAATGAAGCATTAAATCTAATCCATAATGCAAAGTACCTTCACTTTAAGAAAGAAATTTCTGAAATTGTTTCATACAGACTTGAACATCTTGAAATAGTAACTAAGCCAATTGGTGAAGAAATTATCCCCGGACTTGAACTATATGGTTGCTATACTCGAGAGGAAATTTTCACATTAGTTGGTAAACAAACTGCAGACTTGAAGATGCAGGGTGCAGCATCTGGAGCATTTAATCTTCCAAAATATAATGCTACTTTATTGTTTGTTACCCTCAATAAATCAGACAAGGATTTCTCACCCTCAACGCAATACAATGATTATCTTATAAATGACACCTTTTTCCACTGGCAGTCACGAAATACAGATTCTCATTATAACAATGGAGGTCGCAAATATACAGAACAATCAAAAAATAATAGCAAGGTTATATTGTTCGTTCGTAAAGAAAAGAATGACGGTTTCGGAAACACCTCTCCATTCCATTGCTTTGGACTTGTTGACTATATCTCATCACATGACGATTTTCCAATGAATATCACATGGAAGTTACATTCTCCTGCGATGCCACAATATTTACATGCTATTTAAAATGAAACAGATAGAAGTCGTTGCTGCGATTATAAAACATGGCAAATCATATTTGGCAACACAGCGCGGATATGGTGAGTTTGAAAGTCTATGGGAATTTCCCGGAGGCAAAATTAAATGCAACGAAAGCAAAGAAGAGGCTCTAAAACGCGAGATTAAAGAAGAGTTAAACATTAACATCAATATTATTCAACAGTTATGTACTATTGAACACACATATCCTCGTTTTCACTTGAAAATGCACTGTTTTATTTGTTCAATTGCCTCAGGAACCATAGAACTAATTGAGCACAAATCTGCCAAATGGTTAACCGAGAACGAACTGGAAAGCGTCGAATGGCTCCCAGCTGACAAAGTGGCTATTTCACAACTCTTAAAATTAGATTTACAGTAATAAATTGGGTTCCAGCGTAAAAATTTACGTTAGAACCCAATTTGTTACTATATGCTATTTATTAGTATTTGAACATTCTATCCATCTCACGTTTGTCTTCTCTTTCTTTGATAGACTGACGCTTATCATATTCCTTTTTACCCTTCGCAAGGGCTATTTCAATTTTTGCCAAACCTCTGTCATTGATAAAAACACGAAGCGGAACGATTGAGAATCCTGTATCCTTGCTGGCTTTTCCTATCTCTGAAATTTCTTTTTTATTAAGAAGCAATTTTCTATCCCTTCTCGATGAATGGTTATTATAGGAACCATAAAAATACTCCCCAATATACATATTTTTTATCCACAGTTCTCCGTTATTTTCATAACAGAACGAATCTGTCAAACCAGCTTTGCCAAGTCGTATGGATTTAATCTCCGTACCTGTCAAAACCAATCCGGCAACGAATGTTTCAATTATATCGAAATCAAACTTTGCTCTGCGGTTTTTGATATTTATGCTCTGTAACTTCATAATGCAACCAAGAATCCTTCAAAAAGTATAAATAATAATTTTGGAACAAATACTATCAACAAGAACGAGCCTACTATAAAATATGCAGACTTTTCCTTATCTAAATCAAAAGTATGACAACTTTGCCAAATAATAACCAATAAATATAGCCAAAACAAGTCAACAAAAATATACTCATACATTAACAGGTTCCGAACAATATCTATAAGTATCAGAAACGACATGTTATACATTACAAATGTTCTCACTTTGCCGCTTGACGGTTTTGATGCTTTGTCAGCAAAGAAAGAAATTGCAAAACTCATTATATATGACACAAAAATATATCCCAAAAAATAAGAGATAAAATTAATGAGTCCATATACAAGTGTTCGCGAAACTGTTGGCTCTTGCTCTTTCCAAAACAATCCAACGGCTGATATTGCGAGCAACGCCAATAGCGGATAATATAAAGTTCTTTCTGTTTCCACACTTGACGTATTTTGCAATACCCTGCTCCACGTTTCACGGGGTGATATTATCAATTTGAGTACTTGTCCTAATTTTTTCATTTTACTATTATAAACTACAAAATTAGAGCAAAACAATTACTGCCTAATTTCGCGAATACAAAATTAGTCATTCTTAATCAAGTAAACAAATATCAACGTTCCGGATTAAATCCTTGCATCTGCAGATATTCCAAGATTCTATACGACATCGCCTCTTTATAATAGTCAACGATATGGCTACACCAGTCGTTATCGCTTTTTGAGCCTGCTCTTATTTGATTATATTCAGTTATAAGTTTATCATAATCTACCAATGAAGTCATCAACTCCTCATCGTTTTTATATGTATTATGATGAATAACTGCAGTCTTTGGCTGTTTCGGTTTCAAATCTGGCATTTCTCTTGGAACGCCTACAGCCAATCCACAGACAACGAAGACTCCTTTTGGCAAATTCAAGATTTCTGCAATCTTAAATGGGTCTGCTGTTCTCGCATAACCTATACAACAGCATCCCAATCCTTGAGAAGTGGCTGCTACCAATGCATTCTGCATTGCTAAAGACGCGTCAACTATTCCAACAAGTATCCCATCCATAGTATTACAGAAGCCAGGAAACTCTATACCTTTTGCCTCTGACAATCGCATAATCTTGTTATAATCAGCACAAAAGACAAAAAAATGATTGCATGTCTTGATTTGCTTTTGGTTAGTTATTCCGTATAACTGTTCTTTAAGTTCTTGATTATCTATATCAATTACAGAAAACTGTTGGCCGTTATAACTCGTTGGCGTATTACGGATGGCATCATAGATAAATTCTAATACCTCAGCTGAAATAGATTCTCGCTCATACCTTCTTATACTGCGTCTTTCCAATAAAAGACTTTTAACATCGCCCATAAATTAATTATTTTATAAGTGAACAACCGATACCTGGCTTATCAAATAATGTTATCTTTCCATCAACTATCTTCATTCCGTCAAAGCAGTCGTTAGAAATTAACAGATTACCGTCAAGGTCAGCCCAGTCTGCCATTGGCGCAAGTTGAGCCGCGGCACTAATGGCACATGAAGTTTCCGTCATACATCCAAGCATCACCTTCATTCCCAAAGACCTTGCAAGCACAGCCATTTTATATGCTTCATGCAAACCGGTACTCTTCATTAACTTTATATTAATGCCATCGTACGCCTGATATGCACGCAATACGTCAGGCATTCTCTGCAAGAACTCATCTGCTATAATTGGTAGCGGACTTCGCTCTCTTAACCAGGCTGTTTCATCTATCATTTCCTTTGGAAGCGGTTGCTCTACGAACAAACAATTGCGTTCACTTAGCCAATGACACATTTCCAATGCTTGTTCCTTACTTGTCCAACCCTGATTAGCATCTACACAAATTGGACGGTCTGTTTTTGAACGGATAATGTCAACAAGTTCTTTATCGTTATCCAATCCCATTTTGACTTTCAGCACCTTATACGGAGCCGCCTCATCAACTTTCTGACGAACTACCTCTGCTGTATCTATGCCAATTGTAAATGAAGTGTTTGGAGCCTTATCTGGATTTAATCCCCATATCTTATACCATGGTTGCCCCATCAACTTGCCAAGCAAATCATGCATGGCGATATCGATAGATGCCTTTGCCGCCCTGTTGTCGGGAGCAATGCTATCAACATACGCAAGTATTTCTTCAAGTCTGAACGGGTCATTAAACTGCGACAAATCAACTTTAGAAAGAAAATTGCAAACAGATTCTATTGACTCGCCAAGATATGGTGGCATTGACGCTTCGCCATAACCAACAATCCCTTCATATTCAATTTGTAACAATACATCTGGCGTTGTTGTTCTGCTTGACTTTGCCAAATTGAAGGAATGGCGCAATTTCAATTCATACGGTTTGAATGACAAATTCAATCTGCCACTCTTTGCTGTTTTCTTTGTTGCTTCTCCTGAGCAAGATATAGAAATTGGTGTTGACAATGCTATTATTCCTAATGCCGTACCTTTCAAAAATTTTCTTCTGTCCATAATGATTGTTTTATTAGAAATACCACGGATGTGATTTTACTGCTACTATACCTTTTGTTCCGACCTGACCATTAATTCTTGACATTGACAAGTAATTATAAACATGGTAGTCTTCACTTTCTTTATCCATACTGTTAACTTTCACCCTTCCGGAACTGTGAATATATTTTCCATTCTCCAGATACATAGCAACGTGCGTTACTTTACCGGTTTTAGTTCCAATGAAAATTAAATCGCCTTTTTTTGCGTCAGTTTTCCAATTGTTTGGGTTTATTTTTTCTCCTGTCAATGCTTGTTGTGAAGCATCGCGCTGCAAGATAATGCCATTAGAGAAATATAATGTCTTTACAAATCCTGAGCAATCCATTGTTTTTGACGACATGCCACCCCATAAATAAGGTCTACCCATCATCTTAAACGCATTTTTCTCAAGCAATTTGTCACTAAATTTTTGCTTTGCCCATTCATCAAGAAATTCCACATTTGATTTTTTAACAAAGCCCTCGCGACCATCTGGCAACGCTATTTTGTAAAACTTTTTCTTTGCATCCTTATATATAACAATATTACCCAACAACAAGTCGGACACAATTTTCATATCATCCTCATTTGGCTCTGAATAGACATTGATTTCCCTCTGTGTTACAACAAGTCGCTTTGATGCTTTCCACGCTTCCATTTCACTGGTTGTTATGAAAGTCAACGAGTTGTTTGTTATGTAGCCCAAATAGTTATCTGGCGTTTGGATTAATGACATATCCCCTCCTCTTTCAAGTACTTTTACAGGAGTGCCCAAAATGGTTTGCGAAATCAATTCGGAACTGCTGGCTGCTGTCTTTCGCATACATGCTACAGATATTGATATCAATCCCCACTTCGTGTCAAGACTTGCCTCTGGCAATAATTGGATAGAATCCTTATATTCTATTCCATTATTTTTCATTTCAGACAATAATTCCGCTCTTGCCTCTTTATTATCTGTTTTCCCTTTTAAAACCAAGACTCCGTCATTTCCTTTATGCGTCTTTACTGTCCACAAAGCGACGCGAGAATCTGGTATATATTTGTTTTTTATAATACCCACAATACTGTCATACTGTTCTGTTGCATTAACCGATATAAATGATACCAATCCAGCAAACAATGCCAATGCTATTTTTTTAATTTTCATAAGTCTATTCAAATCTAATCAATTCAACATCTGGAGTCCAATCTTTATAATAAAACAAGTTGCCGCCACTCCATTCAACTTCTCCTAATTGGAAGTCAACTGTTTCACTCCTTACAAATTTCTTTTCAGGACTTAATTTTCCTCCAACTCCCTTATTTGAAGCCATACGGTGAAAATCCAAACCTGTTTTATAGAATTCCATAACATTCTTATCCTTTGCAGTCTCAATTAAACCGTATGACATATCCACCGGTACCCAGCCTATTCCTTCGTAATAGACTTCTGCCCAATCATGCATACCAACCTTATTAGGCTCAACAGCATAACCGCTTTCCCAACGTGCCGGAATACCCAGAGAGCGAAGCAACGTTATATAAAGCAACGAAACTTGTCCGCAGTCTCCATGGCCATTTTCTAAGACATACTCTGCAAGATTTGGTATTGTGCTATACTCTCTTGCTCCAGCCCATGGGAAATGTGCATCAATCCAATCATAAACCAATGAAGCCTGCATTAGCGGGTCTGTTTCTCTTCCAACTATCTGCTTTGCAAGTTTTCTCATTTTTGAGGTTAGAATAACTTGCGGATATTCCGTAGCAGTATATTTCCTATATAATTCGCTTGACTTGTCATATTCTTTTTTATTGTTCATTATAAACTCTGGCGAATAATACTGCGACCGAACTTTATATGAAACAACAATCTCGAAATTGACCGGTTTGCCTTTCTCTGCCTTTCTTTCCATATAGACGGTATTATGAATACTGCCTTTTGAGAATGTGACCTTATCTGAAGACGATACCAATTTGATATCAGATTGTCTTTCATTTTCTATTGGGAACGGCAACCATACCCGCACCATTTCTCCTGCAGGCACGGCGTCGGCTTTGACTTTTGCTGTATATTTCAATGTAACCGCTTTCGGAAAAGAAAGTCCATTTTCTTTTGCTGAATGAATTGCATTTATAGCAACTTTTTCATTCTTCAAATCCTCTTGTATCAGTTCATTACGCCTGAACTTTGACAATTCTGGGACCAAACGGTCAAGATTGGAAACTGATTTACGAAACATATAACACTTACCGTCGATTTCCTTTACTTCAATATATTTTTTTGAAATCCAATCCTTAATATTAGCCTCAGTAACAAACGGGTATTTATCTTGAATAACCTGTAACCCTTCATTATATGTAATTCTAAAATCACTGCGGATTCGGCTCATTATTTTCAAAATAGAGTCCACCTCAAGCGTTGTCATTCCATGATTTGGATTATCTACAATCTTTTCTACAGCCCCAAACTCTCCCGCATCAATCATAAACGGAATTTTTTCTGGAACCGCAGCCTCAATTTCTAAGAAAGGTAAACATAGGGCTATTAAATATATTTTTTTCATTGTAATTGCATTTTAACCTAACAAAAATAATAAAAATATTTTTAAATATAAAAAACTATAAGATTTTTTTCAAAATTACTTTAACGGGCACATAAACAGACCTCAATTAACCGTATCAACCAACACCATTACATATTATAAATATTATTCATACAATCTATTAAACATATCACTCATTGGGCTTCCAGCCCGCAAACGACACAATTTCGGACACACCGAGGGGATATTCTACGCAATTATTGTGCATAAATATTTTGCATAGACAGTTCTCGCAATCGTTCGCCTATGCGGGAACAACGCAAATCAATTCTTCAACTATGGACGATGAGTTAGAGTGTACTGATTTTATCTGAAATTAACAGGCTGTGACTTTAAGAGTATTATTTAGTTATACCCTAAAAAGCCAATTTTTAACAAGATATAATCCAAATATAACCAAAGTGTCTTGTGACTTTCAATGTAATTTTTTTAACTGACCTTATTAAATCAGCCTATATATACCCTTGACATGGCTCTTGAATTTCAAGATAAAGCAGAAAGAACCTTAGCTCCAATAAGAACAGAAGACTTATCTAATCAAGTATGCGTTGTTTATACGGAATTATACAGAAATCAATTTGACAGCGAAACACGAGAGACTGTAACAAGGGAACTTTTACAATAAATTGACATGCCAAATGCAAGAAAAATAGTTGACGGCTATTACAAGAAGTTAATACCCACTATGCCTGGTCATAAATAATAGAACCTTTAGAAAAGACACTCCCCTCCAACAGATACTTTCCATTGGAGGGGAGTGATTTATTTTGCTATTATATTAGTAAGCAAACATTGGATATTCTGTCATTATAGAGTTAACTTTATCCCTAACAGACTTAATAACAGCTTCGTTATCAACGTTGCTCAAGACTGTATCAATCATGTCAACAATCTCAACCATCAAGTCTTCCTTAGCACCACGAGTTGTAATAGCAGGAGTACCAAGTCTGATACCTGAAGTCTGGAATGGAGAGCGACTATCAAACGGAACCATATTCTTGTTTGCAGTAATGTCAGCATCAACCAAAACCTTTTCAGCAACCTTACCTGTCAATTCTGGGAATCTTGTGCGTAAGTCAACAAGAATACAGTGGTTATCAGTACCGCCAGAAACAATTTTATACCCTTTGTTTACCAAAGCTTCCGCCATTACCTTTGCGTTCTTTTGAACTTGCTTAGCGTATTCTTTATAAGAAGGATCCAATATTTCACCAAAAGCAACAGCCTTAGCAGCAATAACATGTTCCAAAGGTCCGCCCTGGACACCTGGGAACACTGCAGAATCAAGCAAGGCAGACATATTCTTAACAACTCCCTTTGGTGTTTTTTTACCCCATGGGTTTTCAAAGTCCTTGCCAAGGAGAATAATACCACCACGTGGGCCTCTAAGAGTCTTGTGGGTTGTTGAAGTAACGATATGAGCATATTTCAATGGATTATCAAGCAGACCAGCAGCAATAAGACCTGCTGGGTGTGCCATATCGATCATAAGAATCGCACCAATCTCATCAGCAATCTTACGCATTCTTGCATAATCCCACTCACGAGTATATGCACTTGCACCACCAATAATCATTTTTGGACGTTCTCTAAGAGCAACTTCCTCCATCATATCATAATCAACATAGCCTGTATCTTCCTTAACTCCATATTCCAAGGCCTGGAACATCAGACCAGAAAAGTTTACAGGAGAACCGTGACTAAGGTGACCTCCATGTGAAAGATTCAACCCTAAGAACTTATCACCAGGATTCATGCAAGCCATGAATACAGCCATATTTGCCTGTGCACCAGAGTGTGGCTGAACGTTCGCATATTCAGCACCAAAGATTTGCTTGATTCTATCTATTGCCAACGATTCCATTTCGTCAACAACCTGACAGCCACCATAATATCTATGACCTGGATATCCTTCAGCATACTTGTTTGTCAAGCATGACCCCATTGCCTGCATAACTTGATCACTAACAAAGTTTTCAGATGCAATTAATTCAATACCTTTTTTTTGGCGTTGATGTTCACGCTCAATAATGTTAAAAACAATGTTATCTCTATTCATATTATATAAATTTATTTTTTCTTTACTGACCAACCAAACCTACCAATTGGTTCTCCCAATTTAAAGTATGTTCCATGAGAATACGCAAGTATTCCTGCTTTTTCTAATTCAAAAGCATTAGTTTCTGTGTTAATAAGTTTTTTCTCAGCATCAACACAAAGCACATCTGCTATAAACATATCATGCGTTCCAAGTCTTACTATCTCCTTTACTCTGCATTCTATCGCTAATGGAGACTGCTCAATTATAGGAGCGGCAACCATATTTCCCTTTAAAGGGGTTAAACCTGTTTCTTCAAATTTATTATAATCCTTACCTGATCTAACTCCACACCAATCTGTTGCTTCAGCCATCTCTTCAGTCGTAAGATTTATAGTAAACTCCATATTCTTTTTTATAATCTCATAGCTATGACGACTTGGACGTACAGAAATATAGCACATTGCCGGGTCTGTACATATTGTACCAACCCAAGAAACTGTAAAAATATTATAGTCCTCTGGTGAAGAACCACACCCGATCAGTGCCGCAGGAAGCGGATAAATCATTGTGCCTGGCTTCCAAACTTCTTTCATTTCAACTCAACTTCCTTTTTATTTACTGTTCTCTCGCAATAGTGACAACATATAATTCCATTCTTTCTATCAACGACATGAAACTTTGTCTTCATAGGTTCATTATTTGTTATACACTTTGGATTATTACATTTTACTATGCCAACAATTTCATCAGGAAGAGTCACTGTGAATTTTTTGACTACCTGATAATTATGAATTTCGTTTACATTCGCGTTTGGTGCAATTATAGCAAGTCTATTAACCGTCTCTTCCGGGTAGAAAACATCTGCAATCTTTATAATACCTTTCTTTCCTAATTTCTTGCTATCTAAATTATATCCGATTGTTACACTACTTTCCAAGTTCTCTACTCCAAGAAGTTTAACAACTTGAAAAAGCGAATCAGCAGGGATATGGTCTATTACTGTTCCATTTTTTAGAGCAGCAACTGCAAGTTCTTTATATTCTTTTTCCATATTAATCCTCCTTTTTCACTTTAATTCCCAAAACTTTACAAATAATTGCTTGACGAGCATAGAGTCCGTTTTGTGCCTGTTGAAAATAATAAGCCTTAGGATTATCATCTACGTCTTGTGAAATTTCATTCACTCTTGGAAGCGGATGCAATACCCGAAGATTATCCTTACTGCTGTCAAGCATGGAATTATGCAAATTATATAAATTTTTCACCTTCTCATATTCCAACAGATCTGTAAACCTTTCCCTCTGGACGCGCGTCATATAAATAATATCACTCTTATTTATAACATCCTCCGAAAAATCAGTTGTCTCACTATACATAATGCCATTTTCAGTACAGAAATCCTTATATTCTTGTGGCATTTGTAATTCAGTGCAGGCTACGAAATTAAAAGTAGGCTTAAAATATCTCATAGCCATAATCAAAGAGTGAACTGTTCTTCCATACTTCAAATCTCCGACCATAGTTATGGTAAGATTTTCAAGCGTTCCTTGAGTCTTATAAATAGAGTATAAATCAAGCATCGTTTGAGAAGGATGCTGATTTGCCCCATCACCTGCATTAATAATAGGAACTCTTGAAACCTCTGAAGCATATTTAGCTGCACCTTCAAGATAATGCCGCATAATAATCAAATCAGCATAATTGTTTACCATCATAATAGTATCCTTCAGTGTTTCCCCTTTTGAGGAACTTGTTGTACTGGCATCTGAAAAGCCTATTACTCTGCCACCCAATCGATTTACTGCAGTTTCAAAACTAAGGCGAGTCCTCGTAGAAGGCTCAAAAAATAAAGTTGCTGCAACTTTTCCATCAAGAAGACGCCTATTAGGATTCTTCTCAAAATACTTCATATCTTCCAACAACTCCAAGATTTCCTCCTTTGTGAAATCTGAAATGGAAACAAGACTCTCGTTCTTCATATATTTTTTAAATAAATATCTGAAATAAAAATGCCAATCACGCAAAATGTGACCGGCAATATATTTTTCACAAAAATCGACAATAAACCAAACGACCCTTTCTGTCGCAAAAACAAGTTTATATTTGTTTCATTATATATCATCGAAAAAGTCCGTTAGTTCGAAATGACTATGCAAAGGTAATACTTCATGCGATATTATCAAAAAAATTCATTGTATTTTGTTTAGCGTGATTATATCAAAAATAAAAGATTGATTGTCTCCCGACAATCAATCTTAATTAACCTTAAATCTAATACCATGAAAAACACATTGCAAATGTACTGATTTTTCCTCTATTCTATATTCTTTTGGTATCAATGGACTTGAATCTTATAGTTTTTTAACCATACAATGGTAATATTAAACTAAATAGTCGTCCATTATAAATATCTATATTCAGTAGCCTATCAGACATGCTGCTGAATATAGATGGACTATTATTCGTCGTTTTAATCATAAAATCTGCAAGTTTCTTAACCTAATGGTACGAAAACTTGCAGATTTATCAAAGAATTTCATAGATTAAATTACTAAATATCAACAGATAAGGACAATTTTAAGGAATGACTAAGTAATCAAAAAAAGCTCTTACAAACTTACCACCAAAAATATCTAGTCTCTTTACAATAATCTGTATTACATATTTCATAAAACCATAATCACTCCACTCTGCCACTACTGACGTAGGTCTTTACAAAATACTTGTCATCAATGTCACTTATCACGACTCCCCTGCTCGATGATGAATGAACAAATTTTCGATCTTTTAAATAGATGCCTACGTGATTTACTTTACTGCGATTCTTTCCCGTAGCAAAAAACACCAAATCTCCTGTTTTCAACTGACTCTTCTTTATTCTTTTGCAATTTTTATCATGCATATTTGCTGAACTGCGATTTAATTTTTTGTCATAGACAGTCAAATAAATTTGACAAACTAATCCAGAGCAATCCACACCATTTTTGTTATTTCCACCATAACGGTACGGAACGCCTAACCAATCAGCTACTTCTTTATATAAAGCCAAATTATCATCCTTCCCTATTTCGATGCCTAATTTTCTTGAAAGTTCTTTTTCCTCCATTTTGTAATTATTTTGCTCTTTTTGAACTAACTCTTCTATTTCTTTCTGTTTCTGATCAAAATTTACATCATAAACAGGGTCATAAACCTTTGCAGTTTTACAACTCACAAAAGCCACTGACAGCAAAATTACATACAAACTATATTTGAAAAAAGATAACAGTTTCATAATAATATAGGCTTATATATGTAAAAAAGGTTGTATCGAAACCCAAAAACGACACAACCTCCATTTATTTGAATAATATTATTTTTCTTCTGTTTCGCTATGCGATTCCTCTTTTTCTTCAGGAACAAAGTCTGTAATGCCTGCATTAACAAGAATATTATACCAACTAATAACACGCTTGATATCTGTTGCATAGACTCTATCTTCATCATAATTGGGAAGAACTTCTGCAAAGAATGCTCTCAACTGTTCCTCAGTTTTATATAGTGATGCATCAAGTGCTTTACCTTCCTTATCGTAAATAGTTTTAAATACGTTTGCCAAAGGCACTTCCTCTTCTGTTGTATAGATTGCGATATCACCAAGAGAAACGACTTTGTCGCGAGCGTATGCCGGAACTCTCTTGTGAGTCAAAAGAGACTCAACGATTAGCATATTCTTTCCTTGATTTATTAATTTAAACAATCCTGGTTTCCCGGATATTGATAAAACTGTTTTCAACATAATTTTTTTATTTAATTTATTGCAAAGATAATACAAACCGAGTGGAGAAAAAACAAGTTTACTTGATTTTTTATCTCGATATGCAGTTTATCCTATCTAAAGAAAGAGCAAGGTTAAAGCAAAAATCTATCTTTTGCTATATAATAAAGGCTCTATTAGATAATAAAAAATAGTGCCAGTTTTATAGAACCGACACTATTTTCTTCAAGCTTATAATTTAAGCCTTATACATTTCCAATCCTTCCACTTTAAAATTTTCAAGGAAGGTAGCATGTTTAACAACTTCTGCTTCAGCATAGTTTACATAAACATTAGCAGATTTTGTAAATGAATCGTTACGAGTTGCATCACCCAAAAGGAGGTAACCCATAATGATATGGCCTGCCATTTCAACAAGTCTGCGAGCAACAAAATCTTTATATTCCATATTCTCTCTAACCTCTTCAACTGCTGCAACAGCCTTTTCATATGCATTTGTCATTGCTACGAGTTTTGCTTTAAGAGCAGAAAGATTTTCAGAATATTCTTCAGCTTCATATTCTTTGATGCGAGCCAAATAAGTACCCTTTACAACGTGGTTGATCGCAGCAACCACTTGCAACTGAGTAGTACCTTCATATATAGAAGTGATACGGGCATCGCGATAGATTCGTTCACAAGCATAGTCTTTCATGAAACCAGAGCCGCCATGAACTTGAACACAATCATATGCGTTTTGGTTACACATTTCGCTACCCATACCCTTAGCAATAGGAGTAAATGCGTCAGCATACATTTTGTAACGTT
>ENA-ORPF01000878-ORPF01000878.1-human-gut-metagenome-genome-assembly--contig:-NODE-878-length-27249-cov-3.635434_pt1 | contig 27249 bp, 25 predicted proteins | sample MGYA00242140_ERZ509070 | MGnify/ENA primary metagenome ERZ509070 (study PRJEB26280, sample SAMEA2338713) | human gut metagenome | biome: human gut; feature: human-associated habitat; material: faeces... | reverse complement strand
CTTTTGAGGTTGTTGAAGTATGTGTTAGAAATTGCACAACTGCTATCTTAATTTGGCACGGAGAGTGTATTGTCGCAAGCAATATGCTCTCTTTAATTTAACTGCAAAATCTTTTCTTCCTTATTGTTCCTCCGAGTTTCAATTTGCCATCCCAAAATGTTCGATGTCTTTCTGCTCTATCAGAATGTCTTGTCTTATAAAAGTTGTATATTGCATTAGAAAATTGTTTGTCTGTCCCATTAATAAAAGCATTATGCAACTTATTAGAATCAGTACCGTTAGGGTTAAATAAAATTTTACCATAACCTTGATATATAAGTCCTAACGCCATTGCTCGTTTATTAGGAGACAGTTCAATATTTAATTTATTCTTTTTCAGAAGTCGATTGAGTGTATTGTCTTTTTCTTGTATTGTATGTTGTCTTACTTTATGCTCATCGGCTTCTGTAAGATATGTACCATTATTATCTTTTTTAAGAAATTGCTGAACATAAGGATTGCTATCAGGACGCATATCAATCCCAATCCCTATTTGATTTTCATCAAACACTTTCTTTTGATGCCCTTGTTGGTTTCTGACATTATTCTGTTTTGCCCATTGATTATAATAATCTTTTGTGTACCATTTGCCGTTAATATATCCCGCACTGTCAGCATTCTCTATTGTACGAAGATAAGAGCCTGTTGGAAATCTATCATAATTTTGGGGACCGTCAGCATATCTAAGAAATGTTCTTGTTCCATCTGAGTTTATTTGATACCAGTTACCATCAGTAGTACTCTTATATCTATATTTCGAAACTCTTTTACCGTTTACTCCGTATTTTCCATTTATAAGAGTAATTATTTTTTTATCGGCCATTAATTATATTTAAAATGCTTCTATACAGTTAATATGTACCCAACCTAATTCTTCATCCCAAATTACATCGGGATCATTTGCATACAAATTTGTGGTATCTTCTGGAATCTCATTTGATTTTATGGTTGGAATATCTATATCTTCATTACTTATACAGCTAACAAATAATAAAGCCGCAATAAAATACAATATCTTTCTCATCTTATTTTGGTTTTTATAAAGATTATATCTTTGATTTAGTATTTTCTAATACAAAAGTAACAACCTACACAATAATGTTATAATGTTTTCTTTATTTTTTATTGCGTAGGTGCTACTTTTTGGCACAGTCTTTGCTGCATGAAATAGTAATGCTTGTATTGAGCGACAAGGACTTGTGCGGCGTGCGAAGTGTCATCAAATCGAATATCCTGATAAACAACTTACTGTGCAGGTTGTGGAAAGAGGCAGGAAGATTCTTAAAGTGCAGGATGTAAGCACGCCCCAGAGGAGGATGGTACTATCATTCTCCTCTTTTTATATTCAGTTTAATATTTTATTCGATATCATTGTTTTATTTGATTGTAAGTTTCAATAATAAACTATCTTTGCAGTAGCTTTTCTTAGATAATCAAATTTTAATCTTAAATCGTTATGAATGAAAGTAAAAATTTCAAAAGGAACATTCTCATTTGAGTTAAAGATTTCCTTTAGAGAGATATTGGCATTTGTCATGCTAATGCTTTAAGAAGTTAGAACTGTGTGACAGTTTAGATACTACTAAATCCATAAGATTGTAATTAAAAATAAAGATTATCGCCTCTGCTCTTGCAGAGGTTTTTTATTTGCCCTGCAAAGATAGTTATGTTTTTATCCTCCTACATATCCGTTATTGTCATCGTAGAAGAATATTAGATATGTTAGTGTTCCGCTATACCAATGGTATTCTTCTGGATATATTAATTCTTCAATATATTCAGGATTAGATGCAAATATTGCATTAAGAATTTCTGCGATTAAATATAGAGATACAATGCTGATACCTAATATCTTTAAAATTTTCTTCATTTTCCTATAAATCTAAAATATCTGTGTATTCCAGTAAAATCACCTCCTGCATTTGGTTCAATAAACACAAATAAAGGTCTTTGTTTTTTATATCCAGTTTCTAAGTTTTTAGTTCCGTTAGAATAATTTACCAATGTATCTCCATTAACTACACTATCAAACATTACTGCATGATTGGGTCGATTATTTTTATCAGATAACATGATAATATCTCCGGGGAGAACTTCTTTTTGAGAAATTTCTTTAAATCCATATCTTTTGGGATTTGCAACAAACTCTCTATTTATAGAACCAGTTGATTTTGGATTATAAAAACTTGTAACCGTATTTAAACAGTTATGTCCTACCCAGTTCTCTTTTAATTTTTGCCACCAATTTAAATCAATAGCATTATCAAAACTTACGGTGGGACTTGTTGCTCGTCTGCTCCTGTCTAATGCTAATCTCCTATAATCATTAGCATCGGGAGTAGCAACAACCTCTGGAATATCCACAAAAGCTGTTCTTACTATATTTAATTTGGGATCATATCCAAGTCTATATTTAAACTTAACTTGGTTTCCTCTTTTATATTTAGGTATTAATCTCATTTATAATTGCATAATTAATTAGTTTGGTATACACATTTGTTGGAGCATCAAGAATCGAACCTGAATCTTCAGAACCAAAATCTGATGTAATAGCCGTTATACCATGCTCCATTATTTGCAGATGACTTTTCCATAAAAATTACAACTATATTACAGACAGATTAATCAGATTACTGATGTTTATATTTAGATGATGTAGCATGTTATTTCTTCTTGCATCGCTTCTTTGCTATTCTTTTGGCAAAGCCATCTACCGACAACTTCTCCGTCAAATTGAACCATAACCACGACCATGCTGATAATTGGATAATTATATATATGAAGAAATCCCAATTAGAATTACCTGTAATATCTGGTAATGATATATTCACATCAAAAAGAACAAGAATAAAAAATAGTAATAATAATGAAAATCTCAAAGCCATAAATATAATATATCTTGTTTTATATATCCGATGTAACCTCTCCGCAAGTTCCTGTTTGAACTTTATATCTTCGATTTTTTGTTCTAATTCAGAAACAGATTTTATTTCGATTGGTTGCTTAATAAAGATATTTCCTGCAATGTTTAGCGTTTTATCGGATATTAAATTGTATCCTTCTGCTTTCTTGCAATCGCAACACACAATATTGCCATTAATGTCGTTAATTGCAATAGCATCTTTTCCTGTTATTTTTTCCCATGAATATTCTTTGGCAACACCATTTTCAGATATAAGCAACTTACATGAATCTTGAAAAAACCACTCTTGATTTTGATTTCCGTCATCATTTAACATTATCCATGCACCAATTAAAGCCTGCGATTCTTTGTCTATTTCATTCCTATGTTTGTACAAACCATAAGCAGTCCAAACAATCATCAATATCAGTGCACCGACAGATGTGGAATAAATATCAAAAAAACCTATGTGTGCGTATGATTCCGACAACCACAGGAAAATCCCATATCCAACACATATAATCCATATCCAAAATGATGTTATTTTAAATAAGCAAGAAACAAGCACTATATATATCAAAGACAATGCGATGACACATAAAAACATCTGATAATCAATATCATATTTCAAAACATTAACAAAACCTCCATAAAAAGATAATTTGGGCATTATTCTCCACTCATCATTGGTTCTCGTGTGTACGATAACATCATCATCACATATCCGATATTCCGATATTTTCGAGGCTAAATTGTTATTGTATAGTATGGCTTGCGTGCTTTCATCTTCATTCCACAATATCGAATAAAGTCCTTTAGGAATAATAATTGCAGATGCCAAGACAATAATTGGAACAATTATCGCACACAACAAATCTGTTTTGGTGAAATTTTTCATGACCACAGTTTTTTATTTAAGAGTTCATGGTAGTGCTGTAAGACCCACAATAGTGTCTCCATTTTCAAGGAATACTGTATCATAAACAACAGGTTCTTCTGCCAAGTCCGCAGGTTCTACAACTTTTGTAGTTTCAATATGCCAATTCGCTTTTGGCAGATAGCGACTTGCAGACATTTTCAAATAGGTATTCGTATAAGTATGGTCATACCAATTAAGTTGCTCAACCAATGAATCGGAATTTATTTTTTCGTATTTTATTTTACGTGGTTTAGAATCGCTGTTACTTGGAAACAATATTATCGTATTTTTTTCAGGGAAAATTTCATACATGCCACTATCAGCATCATTTCCATAATCATTAGGCTTGTATTCATAACAGACATATTCATGATATTCATCGAAAGAAAACAATTTAGCCTGTACTGAATTCAAATAAATCCAAGTTCCGATAATTTGCTTTTCTTCATCCTTGCTTTGGTTACATGCAACCAACCCTGTCAATATAAATATCACTAACAGCAAATTCCAAAAAAGTTTCATTTTTCTAATTTTAAATGGTGACTATTTCGATTTTAAAAATATCCTCCAAACAGGTGGGATTATCCCAATCACAATAAAACCAATAATTTGTGCCACTGACGGACTATCTGTAATATCAAATAACCAACCCCAAAGAATCACCCAAATAACTGCAAATAACATAATTAATAAAGATTTTGTGTTCCTCAACCTCCGAACAGAACGTAAATAAATAAGAACAAAAAAGGTGTGGAGATTGTATTTGCTTTATCCTTAGTTCAGGTTTTGGCGAACCCATGCAGTAGATAAAGCAATAGCCCCACACCGATATTTGCATATAGCAATGCCTTTCGGCAAGCATATAAGCAACCGATGCAGGTGCTATTGCCAATTATCTCCACTGCATTACAAATCGCCAAATTTGAACTAAGAAGATAATTTCAATAACACCTTTCAAAAATATGTCGTTACAATATGGGCGACTCTCCACCCTACCATAACTGCAAGCAAAGATAGCATTATAAATCTGCAAATGCAAGAAATATTCAACTAATTTATTGCTAATTTGTTGCTCAGTATCAAATCAAAATCAAACTACAACCTTGCCAATGACCAGTACACTACTTTTGCAAATGACTTTTTAGTTGTAACAGGCAAATTTAACCATACTCAATATTGCCTATTTCTTGCGTTTTTACTAATTTTGCAAAAAACTAAAAGTAATTATGGAACTATCTCCCCTTACTGCTGTATCGCCCGTTGACGGACGCTACCACAGCAAAACAAAATCCCTACAAAACTACTATTCAGAGCATGCGCTAATCCGCTATCGTGTCAAAGTTGAAATTGAGTACTTTATCGCTTTATGCGAAATTCCACTTCCACAATTGGCAGACTTTGACAAGAATCTATACAACGCACTTAGGGATATTTACGAAAACTTCTCTTTGGAAGACTCCCAATCAATAAAAGATATTGAATCAATAACCAATCACGACGTTAAAGCCGTTGAATATTTCATCAAAGGGAAATTTGACAACTTAGGAATTGAAAAGTATAAAGAATTCATACACTTTGGATTGACTTCACAAGACATCAACAACACTTCCCTTCCAATGCTTATCAAAGACTCATTGAACGAGGTTTATTACCCTTTGCTTAATGAGATGATCGACATCCTCGACAAATATGCCGAAGAATGGAAGGATATTCCTATGCTTGCCAAAACACATGGACAACCGGCTTCTCCAACACGTATTGGTAAGGAAATAAACGTTTTCAGTTATAGACTGAAACAACAATTAGCATTGCTTAAGCAAACTCCTATCAGTGGAAAATTTGGCGGTGCAACTGGTAACTTCAACGCACACCACATTGCATTCCCTGAAATTAACTGGCCTGAATTTGCAAAAAAATTCCTTAACAGCAGCCTTGGCATTGAAAGAGAAGATTGGACAACACAGATATCCAATTACGATAATCTCGCCGCTCTCTTTAACGGTCTTGCAAGAATCAATACAATTATGATTGACTTAGACCGCGATTTCTGGCAATATATTTCAATGGAATACTTCAAGCAGAAAATCAAAGAAGGCGAAGTTGGTTCATCAGCAATGCCGCACAAAGTTAATCCTATCGACTTTGAAAATTCAGAGGGCAACTTGGGAATTGCTAATGCAATATTTACACATCTTGCAAACAAATTGCCAATATCAAGATTACAAAGAGACTTAACTGACTCTACAGTTATCAGAAACGTTGGTGTGCCTCTCGCCCATTCTATTATCGCTATACAAAGTACGATTAAAGGTCTAAACAAACTAATTCTCAACGAATCTGCCATAGCAAAAGACCTTGACAACATGTGGAACGTTGTTGCAGAAGCAATTCAGACTATCCTTAGAAGAGAGGGCTACGAAAAGCCATACGAAACGCTCAAGGCTCTGACAAGAACCAATAGTAAAGTTGACGCCGAAAGCATTTCTTCATTCATCGACACATTAAAAGTCACTGATGAAGTTAAAAATGAACTTAAAAAAATCACCCCGCATAACTATACAGGCTACTAATATACAACTTAAAGCAAACGACACTGCGAAAAGATGTTAAAAGTTTGATTATAAACAATCTTTTTGCAGTGTTGCTTTCAATTATTTTGGGAAAAAACTTACCTTTGCAACATATTACGATTGGTAAGAAAAGACAACGTGATTGAAAAACGTAATAATGAAATAGCATATTATTAACGCCGAGAGGCTTGTTAAAAATTTTAATTATGGAACTAAGCAAAAAGCCTAAGAGACCTCGCATTGGAGAAAGTCAAGAAATCAACTCAGAAAACAGTCATTTTGAAAAAGTGACATACAATCCAAACGCCACTTATGCAGGCGACAATAACGATGCCAACAACATAGCAGAAAGTGCAACTCGCAATGATTATAGAGCAACCTATAATCAAAACAACTATCAACGAAATAATTATAATCGCAATAGCCGCCCACAAGGAGGATTCAATCGTGACGGTGGTTATAACAACCGTCAAGGTGGTTATAACAACTATCGCCAACAAAACCAAGGTGGCTACAATAACAACCGTCAGCAAGGCGGTTACAACAATTACCGCCAACAAAACCATGGCGGTTACAACAACTATCGCCAGCAAAACAATTTCGGCGGACAACAAGACGGCTATAACCGCATTCAAAATCAAAATTACGATAACAATCGCCAGCAAGGTGGTTACAACAATTACCGCCAACAAAACCAAGGTGGCTATAACAACCGTCAGCAAGGCGGATTCAACAACAATCGCCAGCAAGGAGGTTTCAACAATTACCGCCAGCAAAATCAAGGAGGTTATAACAACCGTCAGCAAAGTGGATTCAACAATAATCGCCAGGGCGGATATAACAATCGCCAACAGGGAGGCTTCAATAACCACAGACCTCAAGCGGGAAAAAGATTTACACCAAGACCACAACAAATCATTTATGATGCACCTATTGCTGATCCAAATGAAGAAATCCGCTTGAATAAATTCATGGCTAATGCGGGTATTTGCTCTCGCCGTGAAGCAGACGAATTGATTCAGAAAGGTTTGGTGAAAGTTAATGGCGTTGCTGTTAGCGAATTGGGAACAAAAATAAAAAGAGAAGACGTTGTTGAATACAACGACCAGGTAGTAACTTTGGAAAACAAATGCTACATTCTCCTTAACAAGCCTAAAGATTGCGTAACAACAAGTGACGACCCAGACGGAAGACTAACTGTTATGGATCTTGTTAAGAATGCTTGCAAAGAGCGTATTTACCCAGTAGGAAGACTTGACAGAAACACAACAGGTGTACTGCTCCTTACAAACGACGGTGATTTGGCTTCAAAACTTACCCACCCAAAATTCGTTAAAAAGAAAATTTACCAAGTTTGGACCGATAAGAATATTTCTGAGGAAGATATGCAAAGACTTGCAGACGGTATTGAACTTGAAGACGGACCAATCCATGCAGATGCTATCAGTTACGTTAACGACAGAGACAGAAATCAAGCAGGTATTGAAATCCACTCTGGTCGCAACCGTATCGTTAGAAGAATGTTTGAGCACCTTGGTTACAGAGTAACTAAACTTGATAGAGTATATTTTGCAGGATTGACTAAGAAAAACCTCCCTCGCGGACGTTGGCGTTACCTTAGCCAGGAAGAAGTTAACTTCCTTAAGCAAGGTTCATTTGAATAGAATTTAATAACCATAATAACGACACCATCAATATGGTGTACAAACAAAAAGATGAAAAGAACTAAAATTTCAGACATATTTTCACCAGAACTAATTGGTTCGGAAGTATGCGTTAAAGGTTGGGTTCGGACTCGTCGTGGCAATAAAAATGTTCAATTCGTTGCACTAAACGATGGTTCAACAATTAAGAATATCCAAATTGTATTCGATATGGCTAAGTTCTCAGAAGAGGAGCTTAAGCCAATTACAACCGGAGCAAGCATCCATGTAGATGGCAAACTTGTAGAATCTCAAGGGAAAGGACAAGTAGCAGAAATTCAAGCAGAAAAACTTGAAATATATGGAACTGCGGACGTTAATGAGTATCCTTTGCAAAAGAAGGGTCATACTTTGGAATTTCTACGCGAAAAAGCACACTTGAGACCTCGCACAAACACTTTTGGTGCTGTGTTGAGAATCAGACACACTTTAGCTTTCGCTATCCACAAGTTCTTTAATGAAAAGGGATTCTTCTACTTGAATACTCCGCTCATAACTTCAAGCGACTGCGAAGGCGCTGGTGCTATGTTCCAAGTGACAACTCTTAACATGAACGACCTTCCTAAAACAGAAGAAGGCAAGATTGACTATACTCAAGATTTCTTTGGCAAACAAAGCAATTTGACAGTATCGGGTCAGTTGGAAGGCGAATTGGGAGCTACTGCTTTAGGTGCAATCTATACATTCGGACCGACATTCCGTGCTGAAAATTCAAATACTCCTCGCCACTTGGCTGAGTTCTGGATGATTGAGCCAGAAGTTGCTTTCTATGACATCAACGACAATATGGATTTGGCGGAAGAATTTATCAAGTACTGTATCAACTACGCGCTTGAAAATGCTGCCGATGATATCGAATTTCTCGCTAAGATGTACGACAACGAGCTTATCGATCGCTTGAAATTCGTTGTTAGCAACGACTTTGTTCGACTAACATATACAGAAGGTATTGAAATTCTTGAAAAGTCTAAACACAAATTCGACTTCCCAATCTACTGGGGTGCTGACTTGCAGAGCGAGCATGAAAGATACCTTGTTGAAGAACACTTCAAGAAACCGGTTATTTTGACTGACTATCCTAAAGAAATCAAGTCATTCTACATGAAACAAAACGAGGATGGCAAGACCGTTAGAGCAATGGACGTTCTATTCCCTAACATCGGCGAAATTATCGGCGGTTCGGAAAGAGAAGAAAGCTACGAGAAACTTCTTACTCGCATTGAAGAACTAAATATCCCCATGAAGGATATGTGGTGGTATCTTGACACAAGAAAATTCGGCACAGTTCCTCATTCTGGTTTCGGCCTTGGTTTCGAAAGACTGGTACTTTTCGTTACTGGTATGACAAATATCCGCGACGTTATCCCATTCCCAAGAACTCCGAACAACTGCGAATTCTAATTTAGAAATTAATACATAAACAAGGGATTGTGTCTATCGATACTATCCCTTGTTGCTTTATATTCATGACTAAATTCAACACATATCTCAACTCCATTGACACCTACTTCTGGAAACAATTATTTCTTCAGAAAGGCAAACTGCAAAATTACCAAAAAGGAGAAACCTTTATCTTCGAAGGAGAAACAAATCGAAAAGTTGGTTTTATCCTTAATGGATATTTTAAACACACCGTTAACGACTTAGACGGGAATGAACATATAACTGGCTTTGCTTTTAAAGACTCTTTTATAGGAGATTATTTTAGTGCCGTCAAGAACAATCCAGCCATGACAAATATCATTGCTGTTAAAGAATCAACAGTTCTAATTTGTGACAGTGAAACGGTAGCAAATCAATTCGCTAATGACAACAACCTTCATATTAGCATTATAGAATCTTTATTTCAACAAATATATACAATTTACCTAAACAGTCACAAACAATCACCAAAAGAAAGATACATTGATATTATCAAACGCTGCCCAGAAATATTAAATGACATAACTTTGAAAGAATTGGCATCTTTTCTGCAAATAACACCAACATACCTAAGCAAAATCAGAAAAGAAAATTCTTGTAAATCATCAAAATAGTTTGATAATTTACGAGTTCTTATACCATATCTTTGCAAAAAAAAGATATGAACGCAATAATAATTGGAGGAACATCTGGTATAGGCAAAGGTCTTTGGGAACACTATGCTAACGGGAATAATAAAGTAGCAATAATTGGCAGAAGGTCGGAACTTCTGACTACTCTTTATAAATACAAACCAAACAACACTCTTACATACAACTTTGATATAACACAAATTGACTACATTGAAAAAAACTTAAACAGTATATTTTCGGATTTGGGTAAAGTTGACTTGGTTATATTATCTGCCGGCACTGGCGACATAAATAGCACCTTAGACTTCAGCAAAGAACGCAACACTATCAATACTAACATTTTAGGATGGACAGCCTGCGCCGATATAGTATATAACAAACTGCAAGCTCAAGGGTACGGCCACTTAGTTACAATAACATCTGTAGGCGGACTCAAAGCAGAACCATCTGCACCCGCTTATTCCGCAACCAAAGCATACCAAATAAACTACACCAAGGCTCTTCAAGGGAAATCTAAAGGCACAGACATTCTTATATCAGAAGTTCGCCCAGGTCTGACAGATACACAAATGGCAAAAGGTGACAGTTTGTTTTGGGTAATGCCAGTTAATAAAGTCGTCAAACAAATAGTTTCAGGAATCTCCAAGCGCAAATCAACAATAACAGTTTCTAAACGTTGGAAATTAATATCATTCATTCTAAAATTATTATATTTAATTAAATGATATAATAAGGACGACTACTTATTGTCTATAAAATCTAAAGCATATTGTACTGCCTTTTCAAATGCTTCATCTTGTCCTGGAACAGTTATGAAAAGATGCACTGCATCCTTAAATTCTATTCTCTTAACCCTCTTGCTGGATTTCCTTGCAAAATCAACACCTTGGTCGCATAGAATATCGCGACCTGCTGCAATAAGCAGCGTTCTTGGCAAAGTCTTAAGCGTCCTTTCATCATTGAGACCAACACTAACCAGCAAATCACGGGAATCCTCTTCCCCTGCGTATGCCTTGTTGAATGCATCCATAATCGAAGAATCCAAGCCATATCCAACGCCATATTCTTTCCACGAAGCAGAACCGTCGTTAAAGGCTTTCGTTACCGGGTAGAAAACCACAATTGACTCAACCAAACTACCCTCAGAAATTGCAGTTGCTATTGCAAGATTTCCTCCAGAACTGTCTCCGCCTAAAGTTATTTTAGTGTAGTCTATACCAAGTTTATCCGCATTATCAACAACATATTGCAGAGAGGAAATACAATCTTCAAGACCTGCAGGAAAAGGATTTTCGGGAGCCAAACGGTAATCAACAGCAAGCACTTTTACCCGTCCGTAAGAAGCAACGGCATTACAAAAGCGTCCGCAACTATTCAAACTTCCAAAAGTCCAACCTCCACCGTGAAAATATATCAAAATTGGCAACTTGTCATCAACGCTGTCCTTTGGCTCATAAAGGCGCATTATTGGACTAAGCATTTTTACTGATACATTTTCTGAAATTTTGGGTGCTGTATTTCGGGAATTACGAACCGCCTCAAGCTCTGAATTATCACCGTCAATTGCTTTAAGGATAGCAGCAGTCTGCCTGTCTTGCAAACCAACCGGCATATTCTTCAAAAATGCGTCAGCCTGACTTCTCATAACAGGACTTTCAATAACCTCATTGGTAACAGCCTTACATGAAGACAGAAATTCCAAATGGCAAAATGCCAATACCAGAAATATATTAAATCGCTTCATTATTCTTATCTTTCGTGCAAAAACAAAAAAGGATGCACGCTAACCACGGTACATCCTTTTCCATAAACTATTTTAATTTTTACTTAATCAAATTATGACGCTTGAAAATTTTATGAATCTTATCAAGTGCTATATCAACCTGATCAACTGTATGCGTTGCCATTAAACTGAATCTAATTAAAGTGTCATTTGGCGCAACAGCAGGCGATACAACAGGATTAACAAAAATGCCTTCCTCAAACAATTCATGAGTAATCAAGAATGTTAGATTATTGTCACGAATATAAAGAGGAATAATCGGAGTTTCAGTATGTCCTATTTCACATCCCATATTCTTGAATCCTTGAAGAGCATAATCTGTTACCTTCCACAAGTTTTCCTGACGTTCAGGTTCACTTTCCATAATGTCAAGAGCTGCACTTACAGCAGCAGTAGAAGCAGGGGTAATACTTGCAGTAAAGATATATGAACGAGAATGATGTCTTAGGAAGTTTGTAATCTCCTTGTCACAAGCAATAAAGCCTCCCAATGAAGCAAAAGACTTACTGAAAGTTCCCATAATCAAATCAACATCATTTGTCACACCGAAATGATCACAGGTACCTCTACCACCTCTTCCGAAAACTCCAATACCGTGAGCCTCGTCAACCATAACTGATGCATCATATTTCTTTGCTAAAGCAACGATTTCTGGAAGTTTTGCAACGTCTCCCTCCATAGAGAAGACTCCATCAGTAACAATCAATTTAACTTTATCTGGAGCACATTTCTTGAGTTGATTCTCAAGAGATGCCATATCATTATGCTTATATTTTAAGGAATTAGAGAAAGAAAGCCTGCGACCTTCAATGATTGAAGCATGGTCTTGTTCATCCCAGAGAATATAGTCCTCCCTACCAGTCAAACAAGAAACAACGCCCAAATTCACCTCAAAACCTGTTGAATAAATCATTGCATCTTCCTTGCCCACGTATGCTGCAAGTCTTGCCTCCAATTGCTTGTGGATATCCAAAGTTCCGTTAAGGAAAGGAGAACCAGCACAACCAGTACCATATTTCTTAATGGCTTCTATTGCAGCTTCTTTGATTTTAGGGTGATTAACAAGTCCGGTATAACAATTGGAGCCGAACATCAACACTTTTTTTCCATTAATCATGACCTCAGTATCTTGCTCACTTGAGATTGCACGGAAATATGGATAAATTCCCGCTGCCTTAGCTTTCTGAGGTTCTTGATATTTTGCCAATTTTGCTTGTAATAGCTTCATAGTTTATATATGAGAGATATTATTTGTTGTTCTAAACTATCTGCATCCACTTTGCAGACTGCAAATTTACACAAAATAAATTAATTATTTCAGAAAAAGCCCAAAAAAATGCACAATGCAGTGTTTTTGTGCATCCTTTAAACATAAATAAAATGCAAATAGAGTAATTGATAGAGATAAATTTTAAAGAACCATAAATATTTTATATTTTTGTGGACTAATTTATAAAATATGGAATTGACAGCCGCACAATTGGCAGGAATGGTAAACGGAATAATAGAAGGTAATCCTGATGTAAAAATCAGCACTTACGCTAAAATAGAAGAAGCTCAAGAAGGTGCTTTATCTTTTCTTGCCAATCCCAAATATGAACATTATGTATATACAACAAATGCATCTGCATTGTTGGTAAGTAAAGATTTTACCCCAGACAAACCTGTTAAATCAACCCTAATCCGCGTTGAAGACCCATATTCCACAATCGCAACTCTTCTGAATATGGTTTCTCAATATATAATCCCCGAAAAAAAAGGTATTGAATCACCATCATTTATTTCTGAAGGCTCAGAATTACCTGATGACATTTATATTGGAGCGTTTGCATACATTGGGAAAAATGTATCCATTGGCAGAAACGTCAAGATTTACCCTCAATGCTACATCGGAGACAACGTCACTATTAAGGATAATTCAACACTCTTCTCAGGAGTAAAAGTATATTACAACTGTGAAATTGGAGCAAACTGTATAATTCATGCAGGTGCTGTTATCGGAAGCGATGGTTTTGGATTTGCACCAGATGCAAACGGCGCATATACAAAAATCGCACAAATAGGCAAAGTCATTGTTAAAGACAATGTTGAAATAGGAGCAAATACAACAATTGACAGAGCAACAATGGGTGCAACAATTATACACAAAGGCGTCAAGCTCGACAACCTTATTCAAGTTGCCCATAACGTTGAAGTTGGCGAAAACACAGTTATCGCTGCCCAAACAGGGATTGCAGGATCAACAAAAATTGGCAAGCACAATATGATTGGTGGACAAGTAGGTTTTGCAGGACACATAACAATTGGAAACAACAACCAAATTGGAGCACAATCAGGTGTACACTCAAACCCTGGAAACGGCAAGGTCATAATTGGCTATCCAGCCATTGAAGCGCGCTCATTTATGAAGCAAGCAGCTTACCTTAAGAACCTTGACAGCCTAAACCAAACAGTAAAGAATCTACAAAAAGAAATAGAAACCCTAAAGAATAAATAAATTCACATCATAATGAAACAGTGTACTTTAAAAGATTCATTCGTTCTTAAAGGTAAAGGTCTGCATACAGGTCTTGAAATTCAAGCAACATTCAAACCTGCACCAGATAATTACGGACGTAAGTTCCAACGATTAGACATTGAAGGTTCAGAACCAATTGACGCTCTCGCTGAAAACGTATTTGATACATGCCGCGGCACAGCAATATGCTCTGGTGATGTCAAAGTTTACACTATCGAGCATGCAATGGCAGCTCTCTACGCAGCTGGTGTTGACAACTGCCTCATAGAACTTACCGGTCCAGAGATGCCGATTTTAGACGGTAGCGCAAAATTAATTTCTGAAAAAATTTCAGAAGTCGGAATTGTTGAGCAAGAAGAAGATGCTTTAGTGTACGTTGTTCGCCAACGTTCTACAATAAAAGACGAAAACGGAACAGCTTCAATAAAAGTTGTACCTGACAGCGACTTTAGTATCGATGTAATGATTGAATTCAATTCAACAGTTTTGGCGAATCAGTTTGCAACACTTGAATCTCTTGAAGATTTCAATAAGGACATTGCTTCATGCCGCACTTTTGTCTTTGTAAGAGAAATAGAAGAGCTTGTAAGACACAATCTTATTAAAGGTGGTGACCTTAATAATGCAATCGTTATCTACGACTCTCCTATTGCTCAAGAAGAACTTGACAGAATCGCAGATATGATGAACGTTCCACAAAAGAAAGTAACTGAATTTGGATTTATTAATGACAATGGCCTCGTATTTAAGAACGAGCCAGCACGTCATAAATTGCTTGACGTGATTGGTGATATGGCATTGATTGGACGCCGCATACAAGGCAGAATCATTGCAACATGCCCAGGTCATACTATAAATACAACATTTGCAAAGAAAATCAGAAGAGAACTTAAACGTCAAGAAGTTCAAGCACCTATCTATGATCCTAACGTAGCACCTATCATGGATGTAAACAGAATCCGTGAACTATTACCACATCGCTACCCTTTCTTGCTCGTAGATAAAATTATTGAAAAGACAGACAAATATATAGTAGGTATTAAAAATATAACAGGCAACGAGCCTTTCTTCCAAGGCCACTTCCCTACTGAACCAGTAATGCCAGGAGTTCTCCAAGTTGAAGCAATGGCACAAACAGCCGGGCTTCTTGTTCTTAGCACAGTAGATGAACCAGAAAAATATTCTACCTACTTTATGAAAATAGACAACGTTAAATTCCGCCAAAAAGTTGTTCCAGGAGATACGTTGATATTCCATGTTTCATATATGACAGAAATGCGTCGCGGATGTGCAAATATGAAAGGATATGCATTTGTTGGTGACAAGATCGTTACAGAAGCAGAATTCATGGCTCAAATTATTAAAAATAAATAAACATAACAATGAAGCAACCATTAGCATATATAAATCCGGATGCTAAGATAGCACCAAGTGTTGTTATTGATCCATTTGTAACTATTGAGAAAAATGTTGTGATTGGCGAAGGAACAAGAATTGCCAGCAACGTAACAATTATGGAAGGTTCAAGAATTGGAAAAAATTGCACTATTTTCCCAGGTGCGGTCATTGGTGCCATTCCTCAGGATTTGAAATTCAAAGGAGAAGACACTCTTGCAATTATTGGCGACAATACAACAATTCGCGAATGCGTAACAATTAACAGAGGAACTGCGGCAAAGGGCAAAACAGTTGTTGGAAACAACTGCCTTATTATGGCATACTCACATATTGCCCATGATTGCTTATTAGGGGATAATATCATTATAGCAAATGCATCACAGATTGCAGGCGAAGTACAAATTGACAACTATGCAATCATAGGTGGAGGCGCTCTTATTCACCAATTCTGCCATATCGGGGCACACGTAATGCTTCAAGGTGGTGCTTTGGTAAATAAAGACATTCCTCCTTATGTAAAAGGAGCCCGCGAACCTATAGCATACGCTGGTATAAACTCTGTAGGATTACGCCGTCGCAACTTTACAAACGAGCAAATACGCGATATTCAAGAAATTTATAGATATCTATACCTTTCTGGCTATAACAACTCTGATGCTATAGAAAGAATTGAAGCAGAATTGCTCGCTACAAATGAACGCGATGAAATAATTATGTTTGTTAAAAATTCAAAACGTGGAATTATAAAAGGTTACTTATAGTATAGATACTGTATAACTGAATAAAAAAGGAGGTGTTTCGCAATCTACGACGCACCTCCTTTTGGTATCTATAATCAAACAATCTCAACCAACGCTGTAAAACGCGAGTCTGAATATACAGGAACAAGCAACAATGAGCCATCACAAAGCCGACCACATTTTACAACAGGAGGTTTTAGATGACTAAGAAAATTATTCAACTCCGTTTCTGATTTATGGAAAAGAATAGTCATACGACCTTCTTTATTTTCCTCTAATACATTTTCACCAACCATAGAAGCAACGAGACCCATTGTCGTCCTAAGATTCAATTCTATACAGGGCATTATAACAAAGTCACCATTCTCCTTAAATATCATCATATCAAGGCCAAAATAGCCTTGATATCCTTTGGGTATAATGTCTGAAAGGACTTCTAACAACTTAGTTTTCAGATTATCAATACATTCAGATGAGACATACTTAACAATTTTTTGTAACAGAACCTCATATGAACCAACAACTGCCCTCTCATAAGAAAATCTATTGTTATTTTCAAATACAGAAAGACCAACAAATGACAATACTCCTTTTTCTGATTTAAATTCCATTGCAAAGTCAAGCACTTTATCCAAGAACTTCTCGCAAATAACGCTCCCTTGCTTTTTAATAAAGCCTCCAATCAATGGCTTATATGCATCAAAATTTGTTTTAGTAACAAGGAACACTCCTTTACCACTACTTGACCAAGGAGCTTTAACTATACATCTTCCAAAAACATTCAGAAATTCCGAAACATCTCCCAAATTATGGCATTCTTTTGGCATTACACCTTTATATTCCAAACCTTGCAAGATTCTTAGCGTTGTTCTTCGATGTGATGTACTTCTAAAAACTTCAATAATATCACTACTCGGCACTGAAGCGTCATATACAAGTTGCTTCATTTGGTAACAGGTAGCCTGACTCCAGCCCCAAGGATATATTTTATCTATTGAACAACAAGCATCAAAAACCGTAACACCACTAATATTGCAGAATTTTCGCTTTATATCATTTAAAAAATCACAATTAGCCTTGCTTTTATCCGCTAAAACAGCGCTCCCTGCCTCTGCATACCAGACAGGAAGCATCTGTAAATCATTCCTTATTTTTTTTGCATACTTTGGAGCAGTATAATTCCATGAACCATCGGCTAAAGCCAAATCATTTTCCGGATTAAAAACATATAGTGATTTCTTCATTCTAATCCATTCTTGCCTTATAGTCAGCAAATGTGAACTCTCTCAGAACTTCAATTTCTCCATTAGCCTTTTGCAAAAGCATTGACGGGTGCTGAATACCATTGAACATATTGGTCTTTACTGTTGTGTAATGATTCATATCCTCAAACGTTAGTGAATCTCCAACTTCAAGAGGTCGCTCAAAACTCCAATCACCCATAAAATCACCACTTAGACAAGAGTTGCCACCTATTCTGTATGTAGGTTTCGAGAAATCCACATTTTCAAGCGCTTCCGTAATTACTGGCTTATATGGCATTTCAAGGCAATCTGGCATGTGGCATGAAAACGACGCATCTATAATTGCGGTTTTAACACCATGATTTTCAACAATATCAAGTACTTTTGCAATCAAATCTCCTGTTCTCCATGTAAAGGCACTACCCGGCTCCATTATCAACTCAAGATTCGGATATTTTGCATGAAACTCATTTAATGTTTGAATCAAGTGCTCAACATCATAGCCCTCTTTTGTCATGAGGTGTCCGCCTCCCATATTGAGCCATTTCAAACAGGGAAGATACTTGCCGAACTTTAGTTCAACACTTTCCAGAACATTTTTCAGATCATAAGAAGTTGACTCACATAGTGCATGAAAATGGAAACCTTCAAGTCCTACCGGCAATTCTTCCAAAGCCTCCGAAGTAACGCCAAAACGAGAGCCAGGCATACAAGGATTATAAATATCTGTTTCTATTACAGAGCACTCTGGATTAATTCTTAAGCCACAACTTATTTTCCTGCCAGAATTTGCATTGTGTTTTTCCACCAATGGAAAATACTTTGAAAATTGACTTACTGAATTAAACGTAATATGAGAGCATCCGTCAATAAACTCCACAATTGATTCATCTGTATAGACAGGACAATAGGCATGAACATCATTTCCTAATTCCTCTAACGACAATTTCATCTCATTGATAGAACTTGCTGTTGAAGAAGAACAATATTCGGAAATTATGCCAAATGTTTTCCATAAAGCATTGGCTTTAAACGCCATAATAATTTTAACATTTGCCTGTTTTGAAACATAATCTATCAATTTTAGATTATTTCTCAACTTCTCTTCAAAAACAATGTAATAAGGAGTTCTCATATTATTTTACAATTTCTAAATTAGCAAATCTAAGTAATAATTTCTTTTCTGCACCGTTTTCAAACTTAACAATAATCTTTGTATCGCCCATTGACTTGTCAATAGTCATAACTTTACCGATTCCAAATGTCTTGTGTTTAACAACCAATCCCTCAACCAATTGGTCTGGTTTTATTGTTGCATTAGTTTGTTTAGCCATTTCCGACCGTCCTTTTAGAGGAATAAATTTAGGGGGTCTTCCCGAAGAATTCGCGTTGTTTGTTCGGAAATTGCTACCAAACGGCAACTGCAAGTACGTTGGGTCTATATCGTTAATAAAGCGGCTCTTCTCAGTAAACATACTTTGACCATTTCTAAACCTCGACCGTGCGTATGTCATTATGCAATTTTTCTTAGCCCTTGTAATAGCAACATACAGCAATCGCCTCTCCTCTTCTATCTCGGCATAATTGCTTACGCTCCTAAATGACGGGAACAAATTCTCTTCCAAGCCAACGATAAAAACGTTATTAAACTCAAGCCCCTTTGCTGCATGGACAGTCATGAGTGTTACCTTATCAGATGTATCTGCATCTTCATCCTGTTCCGTTATTAACGAAATATTTGCAACAAAATCACTCAACGACTTATATTCATTTTCTGAACTTTCACAATATGCTTTTATAGCATTTAGTAATTCATCAAGATTTTCTCTTTTGCTTACATTCTCAGGACTGTCACTTGTATTCAAAACTCGCAACAACCCTGTTTCATCATATATCAATACTGCAGCACTATACGCATCTGAACTTACCGCAATTGTTGTCAATCTTTCTATTAATTCTCGAAAAGAAGCCAATTTACTTTTTGTTCCAGTATTAAAGTTGGAATCAATATTTTCTATGTTTTGCAATACAGTCCAAATACTTGCATTACTGTCTGCAGCCAACTTACGCAACTTTCCAACGGTTGTCTCCCCGATGCCTCTAACTGGATAATTAATAATTTTACATAACGCCTCATTATCATCCGGATTTACAGCCAATCGGAAATAGCATAAAGCATCTTTTATTTCTCGTCTTTGATAGAATGACATGCCGCCATAAATGCGATATGGTATATTATCTTTTCTTAGCGCTTCCTCAATAATACGAGACTGGGCATTTGTCCTATACAAAATTGCAAAATCACTATATAAAAAATGCTGGCGCATCTTAATCTCAAACAATTTACTGGAAACTTTCTTACCTTCATCCAGATCTGTTGCTGCTTCCATAACAAGCAGTTTATTACCAAGTTCATTTTCAGAAAATACATCTTTGCGGATTTGACGAGTATTCTTGGCAATCAAACTGTTTGCAGCATTGACAACCATTTGAGTTGAACGATAATTACGCTCCAATTTGAAAATTTTCAAATTAGGAAACAGTTTTGATAATCCTAATATGTTACTTATATTAGCACCTCTAAATGAATAAATACTTTGCGCATCATCACCAACAGCAAACAGCCTTTGATTTTTTGCAACAAGTTGACGAATAATCATGTGCTGTGCAAAATTAGTATCTTGATACTCATCAACAAGGATATACTTAAACTTAGTCTGATATTTTTCAAGAATATCCGGATTATCCCGAAATAGAATATTTGTAAACATTAGAATATCATCAAAGTCCATTGCTTCGGCGACTTTACACCGTTGCTGATAAATTCTGTAAATTTCCGAAATATATGGACAATCATGATGTCTGTCTCTCGCCATAAGTGCCGGGTCATTTGCATAATCATCCGGAAACTTCAAAGCATTTTTTGCAGATGAAATACAATTAGCAACTATATTAACTGCATACTTCTTTTCATCAAGGCACTCTTCTTTTATAATACTTTTCAGTAAAGACTTTGTATCTGCAGGTTCATAAATTGTAAAAGTAGAAGCATATCCTAACCTGTCACAATGAGTCTTTAATATTCTCAAGAAGTTTGAATGGAAAGTTCCCATCCAGATTTTACTCGAAAATTCCGCACCCAAAAGGGTAGAAATTCTTTCTTTCATCTCCCTTGCCGCCTTATTAGTAAAGGTTAATGCAAGTATTTCCTCTCCATTATATCCATTCTTCAACAAATGCATAATTTTATGGGTAAGCACCTTTGTCTTACCAGACCCCGCACCTGCAATAACCAAAGCAGGTCCATCGCTATAAACAACAGCCTCATACTGTTGCTGATTCAATCCTTCTAAATATGCTTCCACTATTTAATCTTTTATCAATTCATTATATGAAGGTATATGGTCTATAAATCGGCATACCATGTTATCATAATCAATCTCACAGCAATAAAAAGCAATGCCATTTGTAACTACTAAATATTTTACTTGAAGCACAATATTATATCGATATATCTGATTGAAAACTTCTTGTGTAATATTTACAGTTGAGGCTTTATATTCCACTATCATTACAGGATTTCCGTTTCGATTGTATACAACAGTATCACATCGACGTTTTATACCATTTTGGATAATAGATACCTCATTACCCATAAGACCTCCCGGATAAGATAATTCACTCGTCAAAAATTCAACAAAACCTTGACGAACGCTCTCCTCTGGTGTTAATGCTACGTATTTCCCCCTTAACTTATCAAAAACGGCAATACCCTTGTCACTTTTGCGGTATCTTAAATTATATTTGGATAAATTTATGCTCATTTCTTCATTAGAAGGAAAATTAATTGTAAATTTACTACAAATTTGACAATCGGCAAAAATGTATGGCTAAAACAATAAATTCAACTCAAAGAAAAGACATTGAACTTCAGATAAAGAATAAGAATTTTTCAAAAATTTATTTACTCTCTGGAGAAGAAGCGTTCTACATTGATTACCTTACTGACAAAATAATTAACTCATCAATTAGTGAAGAAGAAAAAGACTTCAATTTGTCTGTCTATTATGGTAGTGACGTCAAAATGTCAGAGGTTGTTTTAGCATGCAGAAGATATCCCATGATGGCAGAAAGGCAAGTAGTTGTTCTTAAAGAAGCACAATCTTGGAAAAGTCTTCCAGGCGTCAATGAAAAACGAGAATTTGAAATCCTTGAGTCATACGCAAAGCAGCCTACACCAACAACCATACTAATAGTCTGCTATAAAGGTTCTACCATAAAATCTGCAGGGTTAACCAAAGCGCTGACCAACACAATAATTGATGGCAATCCAGTTGGTACAATTTTTGAATCAAAGGCTCTTACAGAATACAATATAACTGGAGCAATTAACGAATATGTTCGTCTCGTTGGATGCACTATTGATGATAAGGCGAATTCTATGCTTGCCGAATATGTTGGCTGCGATATGTCGCACATCGCCAAAGAGGTTGACAAACTAAAACTCATTTCACCTAATGGAGTTCGCATAACTCCAGAAATGGTAGAAAAGAATATTGGTGCAAGTAAAGACTACAATAATTTCGAATTTATCAAAGCCATTGCAAGCCGTGACGTTGCTAAAACTTTTAAAATTGCCAACTACTTTAAAAGCAACTCTCGCAAGAACCCAACGGCTGTTACAACAGCACTTCTTTTCAACCTGTTTTCAAATTTGCTTATTGCATATTATGCTCGCACTACGGATGAAAGAGTGCTAATGGAGCAACTCAGGTTTAAAACACCATATCAACTAAAAGACATTCACCTGGCAATGTCAAAATACAATGCCAGGCAAACTTTTAATATAATTTGTTTTATTAGAGATTTTGACGCAAAGAGTAAAGGCGTTGGCTCTAACAAAAACGAATATGAACTTTTGGAAGAATTATGCTATAAAATTTTCTCCTGCTAAATCTTTTCTACATGCTTTGAATCAATCCACGCTTTATGTGCATCATCTGCTTGCACATTATACCACACTTGTTTGATTTCACCCTCCTTCACTTCAACAGAGTCAATAATCTCGACTTTGGCACCTTCATTTAAAATGAAAGCCTCTTCAGATTTCGACTTAGGTTCTCTTGGCGACAAACTCAATACAACAGAATCGTCAATAATAACAGCTTTATCACTGTCAGTAAGCGCCTTAGATGACTTAAATGCAAATACATTAGCCAATAAGCATATTAATATCATTGACATTCCACCAAAAAAACCGATTTTACGTATTAATACACCATCATTAAAAATATATAAAGCCGCACACACAAGAATCAATAAAAAGGAGATGATTCCAAGAGTAGCCCAACCATTGTAACTAAATGAATGCAGGATACTTGCATATAAAGTATTCATCATATTTTCTCCATTTGACATCTTATCCTTTATCTTGGAATTAACAAAAGCCAAATTAGTTTCCGCTTCCGCATTATTTGGATCTAATAGCAGAGCTCTTTCATAACTTAAAACTGACTTTCCCAAATTTCCCGACTTGAAATATGAATTTCCAAGATTATAGTACAAATCAGAAGAAACTTGCCCCTCTTTTATCAGTTGCTCATATAAAGTAACGGCCTCTTGATATTTATCTTCAGTATATGCTTTTTCTGCTTTTTCAGAAACTGTTTGAGCCAACAGGCTTTGAACTGAAAGGCAAAAAAATGCAACAATATATAGTAATGTTTTCATATTATTTTCTTTTAGTGTTTTCTATTTTATCAATGAGTTCACACGCTTCTTTATAGATGTTACTCATGTCATTTTCGCCTTTAACACTTGAATATCTTGCAAACTCGCATCTATCAAGAATGTCAATAGCGGTTTCAATAACGCTTTCAACAACACCATATTTGTCAAGTTCGTTTTTTATATTATCTCTATTCAACTCGGATACTGGAATAGCAAGTTTATCACTCAAATATCCCCACAATGCACGAAGTAATTCTTCATAGAACTCATCCGTTTTATTCTTACCCATTAGAACTCGCGCATTTTTCAACCTCTTTGTTGCTACCTTATTTGCTTTCTTAGTCTTCATTAGAGTTACATTTGCACGCTCTTTTATCAACTTTCTATAATAGAATAATACTAACGCAAATAGCATAAACGGTACGATATAAGCAAAGACATACCACCATTTATATAATATTACATTGTTGATGTCATGCAATTTCAAGTCACCACGTTTTATATATAATATATCCTTATTTTGATTCAAATCTGCCACTGAGGAATTTCCTGAGAATTTTCCTTTTGCAACATTCAAATCATACCCACTCAAAGTCACCCTCTCATATTTCTTTTTATTTATATCATAATAAGAGAAAGTTATAGGCTTGACTGTGAATTTGCCCACATATTGAGGGACGAAAGCGTAATCAATAGTAACACTACCTGATAATGAAGACCCATTTGGATTGGCATCAACCGTCACTTGCGGATCATATACATCAAATTGAGAAGGGAACTCAACAGAAGGATTTTTTATATTTTTTAAATTGCCCGTTCCTGATATCGTCAGTCTGAGTGTTCCTGAATCATTTGTTTTAAGATTATTATTAAGCATCTTTACCGTTGCCTTAAAAGACCCAACAGCACCGATGAAATCTGCAGGACGCGGTTCAGGCAAAGCAGAGATATTAATTGTTCCATTATTAGACTTTATCTCAATCTGCTTTTCAACCGGTCTGCGCATTTGACCAAAAATACTTCTCACCATCTCATACTGAACAACTGTGACATTATAATTGCCTGAAGTAATAGACAGTTTACCAGTTTGCTGCGGGAATAAAATACACTGCTTCAAATCGGCAACCATATAGTTTTCACCTTTATAGTTTTCAAGGCGATTAATCTGAGAAGTTATAGGTATTTCCTGAGATATAAAGCCATTAAATGACGGTTGAAGAGTTGGCATAAAACTTACAATATTATATTTTGTATACAATCTTATTGTACATAAAATACCTTCTTGCTCGTATGCTGAATTCTTGGAAAGAATGATTCTTACAAATACGTCATTTTTATTTACACTCTTTTCTGTTGACTGCGAGTCTATATCATATACTTGGACACTCTGACTTTGATTACTTCCATTAGAAGCAGATTTATCCGGTGGAAGAATCTGTAACTTAAACGGTTTTGTCTTATATGTTTTACCATCTACAACTATAGTAGCAGAACCAACTGTATATGTTCCCTCTTTCTCAGCCTTATATGTCATAGTATATGACTGAGAAGAACTGGATGTAACTTTACCATTAACACTATATGAACTCATACTCTGAGACATTGACGGTCCATATAAATACTTGCAACCTTGAACATCAGGACTTTTAAATCCTGATCCGGATGCATTTTCCAAAGAATAAGTTATATTGAACTTATTACCTTTTATAACTTGTCGCGGAGCATTTACGGTAAACGAAGCACCGTATGCCGAGATAACGGCAAAAATAGTTGAAAATATTAATAATATATGTCGTAACATTTTTATTGATTTACCATTGTTTACCTGTTCTTCTTCCAGATTTCATCTGCTGCATCTTGGCCTTATTGACCTTATCCTGAGTATTTTTCTCTTCATTTTGCATTGTCTGAAGAATCCGCTCAGCATTATCTTTGCTTATGCCATTTTTGTTCTGTTCTTTATTCTGATTTTGTGGCTTTTGCTGGTCTTGACCATTTTTATCTTTATTCTTATTCTGGTCTTGTTTTTCTTTTTTATTTTCCTGCTTATCTTGCTTGTTATCCTGATTATTCTTATTGTTCTGCTGCTCTTGAAGTTGTTTTTGTGCCAATCTCAAATTTTGACGAGTTTGGTCATCATCAGGATTTCTTCTCAATGATTGTTTATAATAATCTATACTCCTTGCAAAATCTTTCTTGTTGTAATAGATATTGCCAAGATCGTAATTAGCCTTCGATGAGATAGAATTATCTGCAGAATTACCTAATTCTTCGAGCATTTTCATTGTTTGCTGAGTAAGACTATTCTTTGTTGTATCATTAACGTTTACCTGCCTCAGGTAAGTCGTTGCCAAATTAAACTTAGCCAATTCCGACATCTCATTTTCTTGCAAAGCCTTTCTATAAGCCTTTTCCGCTTCTGAATAATTCTTTCCTTCAAACTTTTCATTACCTTCTCTAATGAAGTTACGCTCTTTTTTTGTACTCTGTGAGTAAGAAAGGACTGAAAGCGAAACCATTAAAAGTAATATCAATGTCTTTTTCATATTCAAGATTATTTGCTAAAGAAATTAATATTTTTAAGCCATGATATTTTTCTGTCAAGAACGAAAATATCTATTACCAAGAGCGCCAAAATCAGCCATGCAAATATTGGGAACTGCTCATCATTAGGAGAGAATACTGTCTTTTGTATGCTTGACTTTGACAATTCTTTTAAGCGTGCATCAAGCACATCTACCGCATCCTTATTATTAGCAGAAACAAAGATACCCCTGGAAGCCTTGGCTATATCTCTTGAAACATTTTCATTCGGTACGGAAATCACCATATTTCCTGAATCATCTTTCATATATGCTCCATCCTCAAGAGGAATTGGTCCACCTTTTTGAGTTCCAATACACATAACATTCACCTGAATACCTTTATCCGCAGCCGCTTTTGCCGCTTCTACCGCATCATCTTCGTGGTTTTCACCATCTGTTATAATGATGATTGATTTTTGTATTTTATCATCAGCTGTAAATGAATTCATAGCCATTTTAATAGCACTACCAATCGCTGTTCCCTGAGTAGGAACCATCGACGGATTAATGCTACTAAGGAACATCTTTGCTGAAACAAAATCTGCAGTAATAGGAATTTGAGTATATGCATCGCCTGCAAAAACTATTAACCCCACCTTGTCATTACCAAGTTTATCTATTAACTTTTCAAGCATTAACTTTGACTTCTGCAAGCGACTAACGCCTTTTGGATCATCGGTAGAGGAAGCAAGCATAGAGTTAGACACATCTAATGCAACAATAACCTCAATGCCACTAACACTTACAACCTCAGACTTGCTTCCACCAAGAGCACGAGGACGAGCAAGCATAACAACAATCAATGCTGCTATCATCAGATGCAGAGTTATCTTAATCCAAGGTTTATAAATAGAGACATCAGGCATTTGACTTTGTAACACTTTCAAATTGCCAAATCTTTCAAGTTTCTTCTTTCTGCTTCTCCTCGCCAACACAAATAATCCAAAGATAACCGGCAATATAAATAGCAGATATAGTAATTTAGGATATGCAAATGTAAACATAATAACAATTTTAAGGGATGTTCCTCAATAACGTATGCCTCAATAAAATTTCCAAGAGGA
>ENA-ORPF01000873-ORPF01000873.1-human-gut-metagenome-genome-assembly--contig:-NODE-873-length-27398-cov-3.786234_pt1 | contig 27398 bp, 35 predicted proteins | sample MGYA00242140_ERZ509070 | MGnify/ENA primary metagenome ERZ509070 (study PRJEB26280, sample SAMEA2338713) | human gut metagenome | biome: human gut; feature: human-associated habitat; material: faeces... | reverse complement strand
TTATTAGTTGATTTATAAAAGATATATAAGAGAAAACAAATTTAAAAATAAACAAACACACTATACTAAATTGATAATTGTTTATATTACAACCTAATGTTATAATAATATTAATATTCGAGGTGAAGTAGTAATGAATATTAATAAAGTGAAAGTGACTGTAGAAGACAATATATTAGACATATATCAACAGGGGAATTAAAATAGGATTCAGAATCAAAAGAGATGAAATTTTTTTAATTTAGATAATTTACCAGAGAATCAACATGATCCAGATTTAATTGAAATTCATAAAAAGAAGATAATACCACAATCATTAAAAAAGAGGAATAATTTATGGAACCAGAAATTTTAGATTTATATGACGCTAAATTTAATAAATTAAATAAAACAATTAGAAGAAGAATAGATAAAATCCCGGAAAACACTAATATTATGATGTCTTATCTTTTAATTAAAAATAACAATAAATACTTACTAGAACAAGCAACCGAAAGAAACAATTATAAACTAGCTATTCCTGGAGGACATATACTAGCAAACGAAGATAAAGAAGAAGGCTTAAGAAGAGAAATAAAAGAAGAATTAGGAATAGAAAATATTCATATAAAACGATTAGATACTATAAAATTCCCCTATAACAATTACATCTTTAATATCTATTATTCAGAAGATAAAATAAATATAAATAACTTAACTCTCCAACCAGAAGAAGTAATCAATGTCAATTGGTATAGCAAAGAAGAAATATTAAAATTAATAGAAGAAGATAAAATTCCAAGAGGATATGCTTATATATTAAAAAATTATATTTAGAAAAGACACTTTAGTCTTTTTTATTTTGAGATGAACGATTTTAATATCTTATCATTCATAAAAAAATATGATATGATTAAAATAGAATTGAGGTAAGAATATGAGAAGAAAGAAAAAATTAATTACAAGTATTCTAGTGATTATAATTGTAGGAATATTTTATCTATTTCAAAATATAAATATGCCAAGTCAAAACAACGTTCAACAAAGAGTACAAGAACAAGCAGTAACAGCAGAAGACGCATTAGAAGTAGATTTTATTGATGTTGGACAAGCTGATTCTATTTTATTAGAAAATGAAGGACATTATATGCTTGTCGATGCTGGTAATAATGAAGATGGTCCAAAACTTGTAACCTATTTGAAAGAAGAAGGAATTAAAAATTTTGATTATGTAGTTGGAACACATCCACATGAAGACCATATTGGTGGACTAGATGATATTATTGAAAACTTCGATATAAAAACTTTCTACATGCCAGACGTCATCACAACAACAAAAACATTTGAAGAAGTATTAGATGCTTTAGAAGAAAAAAGAATGACATTAGATATTCCAAAAACAAACGATACATTTCAATTAGGAGATGCAACAGTAAAGGTATTATATGTAGGTACAGAGGAAGAAAGCGATTTAAACGACACCTCAATTGTGCTAAAAGTAACCTATCAAAATATAAGCTTTCTATTAACAGGAGATGCATCAACAAAAGTAGAAGACCAAATCGATAAAAGTGAGTTACCAAGTACAGTTTTAAAGGTAGGTCACCATGGCTCTTCTACAGCAACCAATGAAACTTTTTTAGAAGAAGTAAATCCATCATATGCCATCATCTCAGTAGGTAAAAACAATCAATATCAGCACCCTCATGAAGTGGTATTACAAACTCTAGCCGCACATAATATTAAAGTATATCGAACCGACGAAGATGGAACAATCAAAATGAAAACAGATGGAACAAACATAGAAATTAAGACAGAAAAAACAGATACGAATGGATAGTGATAATATGTATGCAATCGATAGAATAGAAGAAGATATGGTAATCGCTGAAAACATAGAAACAAAAGAACAAATACAAATAAAAAAAGAAGTTTTTTCGTTTCCTATTCAAGACGGAACCATGTTTTCATTCAAAGATAATATCCCAAAACTTGAAAAAAAGGAAGAAATAAAAAGGAAAGAAACACTTCGAGAAAAAATGGAGAGATTAAAAAAACATGAGTAAAAATAAATATAGCCTACCATTTAACGGAACTTGGTACATTGAATATGGTGGCTGGAAAAGAGAACATTCTCATTCTTGGAATATTATAGGTCAAAGATATGCATATGATTTTGAAATCAGGAAAAACAATCTTCCATATCATGATGACCCAACTAAAAATGAAAACTACTATTCCTATTTAGAAAATGTATACGCTCCACTAGATGGTTGGGTAATAGAAGCAATCGATCAATACGAAAACACCCACATTACCAAAGACAGAAAAATTATCAACGACTGCGACAATCCAAGAGGAAATCACATTATTATAAAACACGAAAACGGAGAATATTCTACCATTTGCCATTTTGAAAAAGGAACCATTTTAGTTCATGTGGGAGATATCGTAAAAGAAGGAGACATTTTAGGAAAAGTAGGAAATAGCGGTAATACGCAAGGTCCACATATCCATTTTCAAATTCAACAAGGAATAGATCCAGACAATTCCAAAGGAATTCCAATTACATTTAAAAATGCATACTATCATAATAAAAAAATCAAAAAACTAGAACGAGGAATAGAAATAGAAAGTAGGGAAATATGAATACAATAGATAGTATAAAAAACGAAAGCTTAAATAATGTTAAAATAGAGCAACACTTCGAAGAACTAGAAATAAATAATGCAACACTAAATCAAATAGACTGGAAAACCTCAACATTTGACTATCTAGAAATAACAAACTCCCAAATTACTAATTCTATTTTTTCTAATTTAAACCTAAGCGAACAATCCATTTATAAAGTTACCTTTAAAAGTTGTAACTTTGTTGGTGCAAACTTTTCTGAATGCTTTTTAAAAGAAGTGACATTTGAAGATTGTAATCTATCTTATGCATCATTTGCGAAAGCAAAATTAGAGAAAGTAACAATAAAAAATAGTAACTTAAAAGAGGCCTCTCTATATAAAATAGAACAAAAAAACTTAACATTAGAAAACTGTAATTTAGAAGAAGTAGACGTCTTTGAAACCAATCTTCAAAAATTAAATATAACAACTTGTAATATCAATCATATTAAAATAGATATTCCAAGTATGAAAGGATTAATCGTAAATGAAGAGCAAGCTCTAGCACTAGCGAAATTTCTAGGAATCATAATTGAATAATTGTATTAGATAGAAAAATATGATATAAATGTAATGAATAGATAATAAAGAGAGGTTATAGAAATGAACATCAATCTATATAAAAACATATTATTTTTTGGTATTATTCCTCTTACAATATTAGGATTTATTTTAATTTTCATATACTGGAAAAAGAAAAAAATATCTAAATTTAAAAAAAATAAAATAATTTTAATGATAGAAGGTCTATTATGTATTATATATACAATATATTGTTTTATATTTTCCTTAAATAAATTAATATCTTTAAAAGATTTTGATAAATATCCTAATAAAATACCTACTACAATATTACTAATTGTTATACCAATGATTCCATTTCTATTTAGCCTAATCGTATATTCTAGTTACCAAAAATTAAAAAGAATAAAAAGAAAGGAAGAAAATTATGAATAAAAAATTTCACCCAGTACTTGCAATTGTATTAATCATCATATTTGCTTTATTAATTATTTTACCACCAGTTTGTAGAGAATTCTTTCCTAAGGTAGAAAAAACAGTAGGGAAGGAAGAAAATGAAACAATATCAACGATTATCTGTACAAGAAGCTTTCAAACAGAGCAAATGGAAGAAAAAATTGAAACCAGATACATCAACAACAAAATAGACCAAACAAGAATAACATATCAACCAATAACCCAACAAATAGAAGAGCCAGCCATGACAATAGAAAATGACATTCTACCATCACAAGAATTAGCATACTTTCAAGGCATACAAGGAACAGAAATTACAACAGTAGATACAAGAACTTTAATTACCATTAATCAAAATACAATAGATCAAAATCCAGATAATATAGATTTAAAAAACAACTACTTTAATGATGATAAAATAACGCAAAAGATAAACTATACAAATAGAAATTTTGAGTGCACAGAAGAAAATTTAAATAATTAAAAAGAGACTATGATTTAGTCTCTTTTAATTTTTTCAAAACATCTTTTGGAATATGATAAATAATATCTGGTTTGATATTTAACTCTTGAATAATAAAATCACTCTTTTTACAATCTGTAACAACATAATGAACATGACTAAGATATAATTTCTTATCTGCATTTTCTCGTAAACTATGGAAAGCTTTTGAAAATACTCGATTTTTCTCTTGATAATAATGATATTGATATGTTATTCCATTATCTTCTTTTACAGGAATCAATTCTTGTAAATATAGTGAAAAAGAATCATCACAGGAAACACCTACACCTCGAATAATAGCTAAATTATTTAATTCTACATAAGAAGGGTTGCCAAAAATAAGAATAGGAAGCAATAATAAAAATAAAACAGCAATACTTTTCACCATCTTCATAGATTTCTCCCCCTAATAACATTTTTTGTTAAATAAGAATTTCTTCTCTTAATTTTACCTTCTTTACGAATAATAGAATCTCTCCATTCATATTTATCAAAGGGAATAATAGGAGATAAATAAGAAAAACCAAAACTCTTCATAGAAAGTAATTTATAAAACAAGAAAAAGGCACCAACCAAAACACCATAAATACCAAAAAAGGCAGAGAGAAGTAAAATACTAATTTTATAAAAGCGAATAGCATTCACAAGTTCATTAGAAGGAAAAATTAAGGCTGCTATAGAAGAAATAGCGATAATAATAATCATAATAGGAGAAACAATCCCAGCACTAACAGCAGCATCACCTAAAATAAGTCCGCCTAAAATAGAAACCGCACTACCAGTAGTAGCAGACATACGAATATCAGACTCTTTTAATATTTCAAAAGCAATAATCATAAATAAAGCCTCAATATAGGCAGGAAAAGGAACAAAAGTTCTTCCAGCCTTCAGTATCAATAATAGCCGATAGGGAACTAAATCATAATTTCTAGTCGTAACAGCAATGTAAATAGCTGGTAAAAAAATAGCCACTAAAAAAGCAATAACACGAATAATACGAATAAAAGAAGTATTTAAATTTTTCTGATAATAATCATCTACAGTATGAAAATAATCAAAAAAGAAACTAGGTAAAATTAATGCATAAGGACTTAAGTCCGTAATAATAACAACTTTACCTTCTAATAATGCTTGCGAAGCTCTATCTGGTCTTTCACTCATCATAACACTAGGAAATAAAGTATGACTTCCTTCCAAATAACTTTTTAAATAACTAGAATCCATAATTCCATCGATAGATATCTTTTTTAACTGTGAAACAATTTTCTCTGTTAAACCATCTTTTACAATACCTTGAATAGATAATACTGCAACCCTAGTTTTTGTATATCTGCCAATTTCCATATCAATAGATTCTAATTTTGTTGTCTTAATTCTCCTACGAATAAGACCTAAATTAGTATTAAAATTTTCACTAAAACTATCTTTAGGTCCCGTTAAAGAAAGTTCACTTTGTACTGTAGTAACACCACGATCTAAAATAGCCCTTACTTCAATTGCATACAACTGATCAGTAACAACAACAGCAAACCCTTGATTAACAAAAGAAAAAATATCCTTTTCTTCAATTGGTATAATATTGGCATCCGGTAATGCACTAGGAATATTTTTTAATTCTTTTCTAGATAAAGAAAGTAAATCATCTAGAATAAAATCATTAATCATACTAGTACTACATAACACCTCATTAAATATCAAATAAACTTTCTTCTTATCGACAAGTAATTCTTTTATCTTATAATCGTTAGAAACAGAAATAGCCTTTTTAACCCTAGAAATTAAAAACATGTAATCACCACTAATAGTATGCTTTTTTAAAAAGAATCTATGTAAAATTTATGATATAATAAAAAAAGAGGTGATATCTTGCAAACAACAATAGAAAAACTAGACCATTATGGAAGAGGCATTACCAAAATTAATGATAAAATTTGTTTTGTAGAAAATGCTCTTCCAGGTGAAATTGTAGAAATAAATATAGAAAAAGAAACAAAAAAATATTTTTTAGCAACAACAAAAAAAATAATACAAGAAAGTAAAGATAGAGTAACACCACCATGTCCATATTATCAAATCTGTGGAGGCTGTAATCTAGAACACTTATCATTTGAAAAAGAAAACCATTTTAAAAAGAAAAAAGTAGAAGAAATTATGGAAAAATTCGCAAAAATTGATAAAAACCTAGTACAAGACACTGTCCATGACCAACCATACCATTATAGAAATAAAATAATCTTACATAACAAAAACAATAAAATTGGTTTATATGCAAGCAAAAGCAACAACATCATTCCTATAGAAAAATGCTACTTAGTAGAAGAAAAATTAAATGATGAAATAACAAAATTAGTTCCATCCAAAGAAAAAGATATCATACTAAGAATTGGTAATAAAACAAAAGAAATTTTAAGCCAAGAGAAAAATACTATAAAATCCTATATTGGAACAAAACAATATCAAGTATCAAAAAAATCATTCTTTCAAGTAAATAGTAAAGTAACAGAACAACTTTATAATGAAGTAAAAGAAATCATAAAAGAAAGACATAGTAAAAATGTCTTAGATTTATATTGTGGAACAGGTACTATTGGCATTTATATCAGTGAAGAAGTAAATAAAGTATTAGGAATTGAATCTTGTAAAGAAGCAATTTTAGACGCCAAAAAAAATGTAGAATTAAACAAAGTAACAAACTATACCTATCAATTAGGAAAAGTAGAAGACTTAACGAAAGAGATAACAAACGAATACGATACCGCTATTATTGATCCACCAAGAAATGGCTTAAATAAAAAAGTAGTAGATAAGTTATTAGAAATTACACCTAACACACTAATTTATATTTCTTGTGATCCAGTAACTCTAGCCAGAGACTTAAATCTATTAAAAGAAAAGTATAATATCGACTATATTAGACCTTACAATATGTTTCCAAGAACCTATCATGTTGAAAATCTTGTATTATTAACAAAAAAATAGCAATTTAATTTGTTATTTTTTTTTACAGTGTTATAATGGAAATATAGGGTGGAAGGTAGTAAAGTAAAATGAAAAGAAGTATAAATGATATAACGGTAGAAGTACAAGAAAGAATAAAAAGAGAGGATAGTTGTGACTACAATGTATCACTAACAATACCAGACTCTTATGGTTGGTTAGAAGATCCATATTTTATCATCAGAGAAGGGGATGAAAATATATTATATCCTCTAACATATCAAAAAACACAAGATAACAAAGTAACGTTTACAGGAGAAATAACTCTAAATACAAAAGCTCTTTATCACTATTTTTTATCTTTTAAAGGAAATGATCAAATCTACAACATTACAAAAGAACATGTAAGAACAGATTTTGACTTATCGGATGCTTTTAAATTAAGTGTAAATTTCGATGTACCAGACTGGGCAAAAGGAAAAATTATGTATCATATCTTTGTTGACCGATTTGCTAAAGGTAGAGAAGAGGAGTTAAAAGAAATGCCAAGAAGATGGATTCATAAATCCTGGGATGAAAATGTTCAACTGGGCCCAGATAAAGATGGAATATGGAATAATGACTTTTTTGGTGGAGATTTACAGGGAATTACCAATAAGCTTGATTATTTAAAAGAATTAGGTGTAGATATTTTATATTTAAGTCCCGTTGTCTACAGCCAATCAACCCATCGTTATGATGCAGCAGACTATGAACAAGTAGATCCTTATGCCGGGTCAAATGAAGACTTAAAAAACCTTTGTGAAGAAGCCCACAAAAAAGGAATGAAAGTTGTCCTAGATGCTGTATTTAATCATACTGGAAACGATAGTAAATACTTTAACGAATACAACTCATTTGATACAGTAGGAGCTTATCAAAGCCCTAACTCTCCATATCTGCCATATTATGATTATGAACTAAAAGATGGAAATCCAAAATTCAAATATTGGTGGGATCAAAAAAACTTACCAAAATGTAACAGTAATGGACAAGCATGGAGAAATTATATCACTGGTCCAGGTGGAATTATTGATCAATGGTTTAATTTAGGAATCGATGGACTTCGACTAGATGTTGCAGATGAATTAAGTGACGAATTCATAGAAGAAATAAGAAAAGCCGTAAGACGAAATAAAAAAGATAGTCTCATCATTGGAGAAGTATGGGAAAGTCCTATGAGAAAAAACAGAGGCTTTCTATCAAGCGGAAAAGGAATGGACACCATCATGAGCTATAACTTTATGAGTTCACTAATTAAATATTTTAGAGATGGAAATCCAGAAGAATTAGATAACAAAATAAAAGAGATGATGTATGAATATCCAGATGGAACACTTTTTTCTGCCATGAACTCTACTTCCACACACGATATGACTAGAGGAATCAATCTATGGGATAAAAATATTTTTCAAGAAAATGGAGAATGGCCATGGGATTTAATCAGCAATGATCCAGACTTTATCCGTTCTTATCAATTAAAAGAACAATATGATAAAGCTAAAGCAATCTATATGGCCTATGTCTTTACCTTAACCTTCTTTCCAGGCAATCTAGCCATTTTTTATGGAGATGAAGCAGGAGTACAAGGAATAGGCAACTTAGACAACAGAAAACCATTCCCATGGGGAAGAGAAGACCAAGAACTTCTTCAATTTTTTCAAACAGTTGGAAAAATCAGAAAAGATGAACCATTTATGCAACAAGCTGACTATAGAACAAAAGAAATTACTCCAGGACACTTCTCCTATGAACGTCTTAGTGAGGATGAAAAATTATTTTTCTTAATTAATAGAACCAACGAATATGAAAAAATAGAAATTCCAGAAGAATACCAAGACTCTCCAAAAATTTATACACTAAAAAAATCAACTCCAAAAATACTAACCCCATATGGAGGAATTGCCATAAAAAAATAAAAGCCAAACAAGGCTTTTTTATTTTATACAAAAAAGAAAAAATAGTATTGACAAACAAAACACAAGCAATTAAAATCGTTAGTGTCCTAACATAAAGGAGGGTTTTATGGAAAAAAGTATTGGCTTATTAATTCAAAAAATTTCAAATCAATTAAAAAGAAAAATAGAAAAAGTAATGCAACCGATGATGAAGTCATACAAGCAGCGAAACTTGCCAATGCTGATAATTTCATTAGAAGATTACCAAATGGATATGATACCATGTTAACCGGTAACGGTGCACAACTATCACAAGGACAACGTCAATTGATTGCTATTGCTAGATGTGCCATTAACAATCCTCCTGTTATGATCCTAGATGAAGCAACATCATCAATCGACACAAGAACAGAAAAAATTGTACAAGATGGAATGGATAAACTAATGGACGGAAGAACGGTATTAGTCATTGCCCATAGACTATCAACAGTAAGAAATTCTAAAGCAATTATGGTATTAGACCACGGTAGAATTATTGAGCGCGGAGATCACAATCAATTGATAGAACAAAAGGGGACTTATTATCAACTATATACCGGAGCATTCGAGCTAGAGTAAAAAAACTCTAGCTTTTTTATATAGAGTATGCTATCATGAAATCATAGAGAGGTGATAGAATGAAAGAACGTAGTATCCCATTAGCAATTGTCCTAACAATTATTACTTGTGGTATCTATGGAATTTATTGGTTTATCGTTTTAACAGACGACGCTAGACTAACAAGTGGAGATCAACAAGCACCATCTGGTGGAATTGCTTTCTTACTTACCTTAATTACGTGCGGTATTTACGGTATTTATTGGGCATACAAAATGGGAAAAACACTTGCAACAGCTGAAAACAATAATGGAGTACCTGTAGAAGATAATTCAGTTCTATATCTAATATTACAATTTGTAGGACTAGGTATTATCAACTATGCACTTATGCAAAATAGCTTAAATGTAATTGCAAGAGCCAAAAATGGAGGACAAGCTTAATGCTTGTTTTCTTTCTATGAAGAAAAAAATAACTATTACAATCATTCTATTAATCTCATTAATTGCATATTTACTCCTAGGAAATTATTTCCATATCTATATTCATTGTCCTATAAAAGCAATAACTGAACTATACTGTCCAGGATGTGGAATTACTAGAATGCTATTATCAATCATCCAACTAGATTTTTATCAAGCTTTTCGCTATAATCCACTATTATTTATAACCTTACCAATATTTATAATTTTCTTTTTAAATGCCTTAATAACAAAAAAAGAACCATTATATAATAAAATATCAAACAAAGTATGGACAATAATAATTATCACCTTTATTGCGTATGGCATTCTACGAAATATACCATTTTTTGACTACCTAGCACCAACCATATTAAAATAAAAATATGCAATTACACATAATCACAATACCAAAAACAAAAAAGAAAAGATAGCATAATTCTAACGAATAAGATAGTGCAGTAGGTAATAGTTCATAAATAGAAAGATAAATCATAATACCAGCAGCTATTGCTAATACTATACCTAAAAGAAATGACGTAATGATAGGAGATAAAAAAAGATACGCAAGAATAGCTCCAAATAATTCTGAAAAACCAGAAATAAAAGTATAGAAAAAAGATTTCTTACGACTTTTGGTAGCATAATAAATCGGTACTGCCACACTAATACCTTCTGGAATATTATGAAGAGCAATACCAAAAGATAACATCACTCCCAAGGACAAATCATGACTACTAGATAAAAACGTCATAATACCTTCCGGAATATTATGAAAAATTAATGCAATAACAGAAACAATACCAAGACGATACAAAAAATTAGATGAAATCTTTTCATCTATTTTTTTAGAAATAAAAATAGATAGTACGATTCCAACAACCACAAAAATAAGAGCAAATAAAATAGAAGGGAATAAACCTTTACTCTCGCAAAATAAAGAAATAGCTTCTGGAATTAACGATAAAAAGGATATAGTAAGCATAACTCCACTAGCAAATAAAAAAGAACAAGGTAATATCTTTTCCTCTGAAAACTTTTTTAAATAAATGGGAATAATTCCAAACAAAGTAGATAATCCCGCAAAAGTAGTAATTAAAAAACTAACGATAATAGAGTTCATACTAAAACATATGAAAAAAAAGATAGAAAATACGAACTTTCTATCTTTTAGATAATATTTTTTCTTCTATCTTTGGAATAACATCTCTTCCACGAGATACGATATGATCATAATTCTGTATCACAATATTTTTGGGATAATAGGTAAAGGTAGTAGAGGTAAAATGACTCATATCATAAGCAATCATAATAAACTCATCTAAATCTTTTTCTTTCATATACTCTTGAATGTAAGAAGCACCCAAGATAATATCTCCTTCTTTTTCAGCTATACTAGAAAGAGAAACATAAGAAGAAGCTACTTTATATTCACCAAACTCATAGTGTTTCAATCCGTGAGTTAAAAAAGTCTTAGGAGAAGAAACATCCGTAAGAGAAAGTCCTGCTTGATACAGTTTAGAAAAATCAAACCCATATTTATCACACATAGCATGTACCCAGTCAATATCCTCATTATATGTTTTACTAGAATGAAAAGAAATCGTATCAACCATAGTAGCAAGAATAGCTAATTCAATCTCATCTTTGGTATAATGTTCTTCATTTTTCTTCACCAACAAACAAGCTGTAGAACTAGCGTTTTCATTTTGATAAAAAGAATATGAATAAGTCTGCATAGTAGGATGATGATCAATAACTCCAACTATCTCACCAAAAACATTTCTTTCATGATGATCCACTAAAATATATTGTTCTTTTTGTTTAGGTGCTTCCTGCTGATACTCTCTAGGATCAAGACCAAAAGATAAACAAATAGAAGCACTTTCAGCATCTAACTCACTATCAGGGATTATAAACTTAGCAGACTTTCCTTGTCTAGTGAGATAATGTTCTAATAAAACACCACTGACAATACTATCAACATCCGGATTTTCATGTCCCAATATAATATACATAACATCACCAGTTAAAGTATAACATAGAAATAAAAAATATGATATAATACAAAAAGAGGTGAGAGGACTATGAACTACGATTTAGAAATGGAACATCAAATAGAAAATTTAAAAGAAAAAAAATCTCTTCTATTGCATGCTTGTTGTGCTCCTTGTTCATCAGCTGTCTTAGAAAGATTAACAGACTATTTTGATATTACCATTCTATACTATAACCCCAATATAACAGACGAAAAAGAATACCAAAAAAGATTACACGAAATAAAAACATTTGTCCAAAAACTTCAAAAAGGAGGCATCAAAGTTCTAGAAGGAAGATATAATCCCAAAGAATTCTTTGAAATATCAGAGGGGCTAGAACAAGAAAAAGAAAGGGGAAAACGCTGCTACAAATGTTATGAACTCCGTTTAAAAGAAACTGCAACAGTAGCAGAAAAACTAAATTTTGACTACTTTACAACAACACTTTCTATTAGTCCATATAAAAATAGCAAATGGTTAAATGAAATAGGAGAAAAATTAAATCTAGAATATAGACCTACATACTTATATGCTGATTTTAAAAAGAAAAACGGCTATAAAAGGAGTATTGAACTATCTAAAAAATTCGGTCTATATCGTCAAGATTATTGTGGTTGTATTTACTCTAAACAAGAAAGAGAGCAAATAAAAGAAAAACAACTAGCATAATATAAAATAAAGCTTTACGTAATAATAAAAGTAGAGTATACTTTAAGAAACAGTAAGGAGTGAAATTATGAAATACTATTGTATAGGAATCAAAGGAACAGGAATGTCAACCCTAGCTCAAATCTTATACGATTTAGGAAATCAAGTAAGTGGTTATGATGATGCCAAAGAACACAAATTTACGCAGGATGGATTAGAAAAAAGAAATATAAAAATCTACTATGACCATGATCATGAAATAGATAAAGACACAATCGTAACTTACAGTGTAGCGTTCAAAGAAGATCATCCAGAAATGCAAAGGGTAAAAAAGTTAGGATTAACTATTAAAAAATACAACGAATTAATGGGAGACGTCATAGATATGTTTGAAACCATTGGAGTAAGTGGTACTCACGGTAAAACAACAACATCATCTATGATAAGACACATCCTAGAAGAAACAGTTGGTTGCAATTACTTTATAGGAGCAGGAGATGGACACGCAGATAAAGATAATGAATATTTTGTAGTAGAAAGTGATGAATTTAATAGACATTTTACAGCTTATCATCCATCTTATGCTATTATTACCAACATCGAAGCAGAACATCTAGAATGTTACAAAGACATTGATGACATAAGAAATACATTTGAAATTTTTGCAAATCAAACAAAAAAATTAGTTGTTGCTAACGGAGATAACGAAGAAGTAAGAAAAATAAATTACAAAACAAAAGTCTTATTCTATGGCTTTAATGACAACAATGATATTATAATCAAAAATATGCAACTTCTAGAAACAGGATCAGTGTTTGACTTATATATAGACAAAGAATTTTATGGACACTTTGACATTCCACTATATGGAAAACATATGGTATCAAATGCCGCAGCTGCTATTGTAATTGCCAAAGAAATCGGTATCCCACAAGAACAAATTCATCAACTATTAGAAACATTTCATAATGCCAAAAGACGTTTTGCAGAAACAAAAATAGGAAACTGTGTAATTATTGATGACTATGCCCATCATCCTACAGAAATCAAAGCAACTTTAGAAGCAGTAAAACAAAAATACCCACATAAAAGGCTAGTTGTTGTCTTTGTACCAAACACTTATTCTAGAACAAAAGACTTTAAAAAAGAATTTATTGAAGCATTTGAAATTGCTGATAAAACATACTTAACAGAAATTGACTGTAACAGAGAACGACCAGAAGACTATCCAGGAATCACATCACATATTATTGTAGATAACCTTAAAAATGGAGAAATGATAAGTCTAGATACCATAGATAAATTAAAAGATGAAAAAGACTCTGTTGTATGCTTCTTAAGTTGTGCATATGTTGACAAATTAATTGACAAGTTTAAAACACTTATAAAATAAAGAGGGAACCCTCTTTTTTTCTTTCCTCGAAAATTTTTTCGATTTTTTTGTATTTGTTCGATTGAAATATACGAACAATTGTACTATACTTATAACAGATAAGATAAAGGGAGGAAAGAATATGAAAAAGAAATATTTAGTACTACAAATAAGAAAGGAAAATGCTACATGGCTAAAAGACTTTCTACCAAACAGAACCGACCAAAATAACAAAATATATGATAAAATTACAGATTTATTTTTCTATGAAGACATCTACATCTACAGTAATAAAGAGTTTTTTATAGACATTACAAATTATCAAGAACTATATCAAAAATCAGCTTATCAATTAGCCTTGGAATTAAAAAATACATTATCAAAAAAATTTCATATTCCTATTAGAATAGGGATGGGAACCAATCTTTTTCTAGCCAAAACAGCATGTGATATTATAACCAAAGAGAAGAAAATAGATATTGCTTATTTAGACGAAAAAGAATATATTTCTCTTTGTTCTACTCATCAACCATTAAAAGACTTCTGGCAAATCAGTAATAGTATGATGTTAAAATTACAAAAGATGGACATTTATACCATGGAAGAAATCAGAAATTACCCTTATAAAGAGTTATATAAAGAATTTGGTTATAGTGCAGAATATTTAATTAATCACTCTCTAGGATTAGAAGGAGCAACCATCCAAGACCTAAAGAAAAACAAAACTCCAAAAACCATTTCTTCTTGTATGACACTAAAACCCATTAAAACTAGAAAAGAAAGCAAAAAAGCCCTAAAAGAACTAGTAGATTTTACCATATTAAAACTAAAGGAAAATGGTCTAACAACAAAAACAATTCACTTATATATTAAATATGCCAACAATATTATCCCTAGATCTATAATTTCTATTAAATTAAACACTAATACCAATCAATATCAAATATTAATGAAAGAAGCAATCAAAGCATATGAAAACCAAGCAAACTTATTCATACCAATAGAAAAACTAGCCATTTCTTTTGGAGAAATCAAAAAAAATGAAGATTCCATCTATCCAATTTCAACAAAGAAAAAGAAGGTAATGCAGGCCTTTAACAATCTATTATTCAAAAAAAGAGATTTAACATTCCAAAGTAACGAAAAAATGACGATTTTACATACATAAAATTATCTTTTCACTAGGAATGAATATCAAATTTTGCTATAATAGAACTAGTGGTGAAAAAAATGAAACGTAGTGAAGTACAAAGAGAAAAATTAAGTCCAATGATGCAACAATATATGGAGATAAAAGATAAATACGAAGATTGTATTATCTTTTTTCGCCTTGGTGACTTTTATGAGATGTTTTTTGAAGACGCCATCATTGCTTCCCGAGTTCTAGAATTAACATTAACCGGAAAACAAGCAGGATTAGAAGAACGTGTACCAATGTGTGGCGTTCCTCATCATGCCTATGCATCTTATGTAGATACTTTAATTGATAAAGGATATAAAGTAGCAATCTGTGAGCAACTAGAAGATCCTAAAACAACAAAAGGAATGGTAAAAAGAGATGTTATACAAGTAGTAACAAAGGGAACAAGAATCGATGAAAACATGGATTCAAAAAGTAATAACTACATTGCTAATATTTATAGTTTTGATTATTGCTATGGAATTAGTTTTGCAGATGTTTCAACAGGTGAAGTATATGCCATGTTAATTGAAGGAGAAAAAGAAAAAGCCATCAAAGAAGTCGCAAAACATGGATTCAAAGAAGTAATTGTAAATGATGATATTGATAGAGAGATTATTCAAGAATTACGAACAAACTATAATGTACTAGTAACAATCATAAAAGATGAATGCAATGATAAAAACTATGAATATATTTATAAAGATATAGAAGATGTAAGAATTACAGCAACTATCAAACATTTACTATTCTACATTCTAGACACTAAAAAAGGAGACCTACATCATCTACAAAAATGTCAAGTAATTAAAAATAGTGAATATTTAGAGTTTGATAATAATACAAAAAGAAATCTAGAACTTACAGAGACATTAAGAAATAGAGAACGTCAATATAGCTTACTATGGTTATTAGATAAAAATAAAACAGCCATGGGTTCAAGATATCTAAAATACAATATTGAAAACCCATTAACCGACAAAAAAGCAATTGAAAGACGTTATGACATGGTAGAAAAGTTATCAACAGAATTCATTCTAAGAGATGATCTAATAAGAGAATTAGGAAATGTATATGATCTAGAGAGACTAGCCGGTAGAATTAGCTATGGAAATTTAAATGCCAAAGACTTGCTTCAATTAAAAACATCTTTAAAAGCCCTACCAACCATAAAAAGCATTTTAGAACAAATTGGCTATGACAAAAAAATAGAAACATTAGAAGAGCTATATCAACTACTAGATAGAACTATTTTAGAAGATGCTCCGTTCACATTACATGAAGGACACTTAATCAAGCCAGGATATAATGAAGAACTAGATGAATTAAAGAAAATTAGTAGTGGTTCTAAAGATTTTATTCTAGAATTAGAGCAACAAGAAAAAGAAAGAACAGGAATCAAAAATTTAAAAGTTGGATTTAATAAAGTATTTGGATATTATATTGAGGTATCGAAAGGGCAAACTCATTTAATCAAAGAAGAATACGGCTATGATCGAAAACAAACTTTAGCAAATTGTGAAAGATTCACAACACCAATACTAAAAGAAAAAGAAAATATCATCCTAGGAGCAGAAGAAAAAATTATTAACCTAGAATACAAAATTTTCATGGATATACGTGAAGTTGTAAAAAGGTATACATCCAAACTACAACGAATTGCAAAAGTCATCAGTGAAGTAGATATGTTACAATCTTTTTCTATTGTGAGTGATCAATACAAATATGTAAGGCCAACCCTAACAGATGACAGAACAATAAAAATGATAGATTGTAGACATCCCGTAGTAGAACAAGTCATGAAAGATAAATATATTCCAAATGATATTATCATGGATAAAACAACAGATATTTTACTAATTACTGGACCTAACATGGCTGGTAAATCTACTTATATGAGACAATGCGCTATTACTGTAATCATGGCTCAAATGGGATGCTTTGTCCCATGTAAAAGTTGCACCATTCCAATATTTGATAAAATATTTACCCGTATTGGAGCAAGTGATGACTTAGTATCCGGAGAATCTACTTTCATGGTAGAAATGAAAGAAGCAAATAACGCCATCAGTGAAGCAACCGAACACAGCTTAATCCTATTTGACGAATTAGGAAGAGGAACTGCAACTTACGATGGAATGAGTCTAGCACAAGCAATACTAGAATACATACACGATAAAATAAAAGCAAAGACAATGTTTTCAACACACTACCATGAATTAACAGCCTTAGAAAAAGATTTAAAACACCTAAAAAACGTTCATGTATCAGCAATTGAAAAAGATGGTAAAGTAACTTTCCTACATAAAGTAAAAAATGGAGCAGTAGATAAAAGTTATGGTATTCACGTCGCAAGTCTTGCACATCTACCAGAATCACTAATTAAAAGAGCAGACGAAATTTTAAATGTCTACGAAAAGAAAAATGTAAAGAAAGAAACCTTTACTCAAACATCACTATTTGAACTAACAGAAAGTGAAGCAGAACCCAAAAAGAACGAAATAGAAGAAAAAATAAAACAAATCAATCCACTAGAAATGACACCAATGGAAGCATTAAACTATCTTTATGAATTAAAAAAAGAAGTAAGCAGAAAGGAATAAATATGAAAAATAGAAGTGAATTAAGAGAAATCATTATGAAAGTCATTTACCAAACTTATATCTTAGACAAAACCAAAAACGAATATAATGTAAATGACTTAATCAAAGAACAATTAGAAGTAGAAAATGAATATGTAAATAGTTGTGTAGAAGGAATTAGAAAAAATCAAAAAGAAATTAATAAACTTGCGAACAAATATATGAACAACTGGACGATAGACCGATTAAACAAAGTAGATCAAGCAATTCTTTCTCTTGGAATTTATGAATTAATGTATACAGATACACCAAGTGTAGTCGCTATTAATGAAGCAATTGAACTATCTAAAAAATATTCAGAAGAAGCAGTAACAAAAATGATCAATGGCATCCTAGACAAAATATATCATGAAGAAGAAAAATAGAAGGGAAGCATAATATGAATGACAAATATATTACCGTAACCCAGTTAACAAGATATATCAAATATAAAATAGATAATGATGTAAACCTAAATGAAGTATTTTTAAAAGGTGAAATATCTAATTTTAAAGCACATAGTAGAGGGCATTTCTATTTTACATTAAAAGATGAAGGCTCTAGAATCAGTGCCATTATGTTTGCATCCAATACAAAAAAAATAAAATTTATGCCCCAAGATGGTATGAAAGTGCTAGTGACTGGTAAAATCAGTGTTTTTGAAGCGAACGGTGGTTATCAAATCTATGTAAATGACATGTTAGAAGACGGGGTTGGTAATTTATATATCGCATTTGAACAACTAAAAAAGAAACTAGAACAAGAAGGCTTATTTCGAAAAGAGTATAAAAAGCCAATCCCTAAAATACCAACTAGAGTAGGAGTAGTAACTGCACCAACAGGAGCAGCTATTAAAGATATTATCTCAACCATTAAAAGACGTTGGCCACTTGCCGAAATTATATTATTTCCATCTCTAGTACAAGGGGAAAATGCAAAAGAGGATATTGTAAAACAAATTGAAAGAGCCAAAGATTATGACTTAGATACTTTAATTGTTGGTCGTGGTGGAGGTTCAATCGAAGATTTATGGCCATTTAACGAAGAAATAGTAGCCAGAAGTATATTTGACTGTAATATACCAGTAATAAGCGCTGTAGGGCATGAAATTGACTTTACAATAGCAGACTTTGTTGCTGACCTTAGAGCACCAACTCCAACAGGAGCAGCAGAACTAGCAGTACCACAAAAAGCAGATGTAGAAAACTATTTAAACCAATTAAAAATAAGGCTAAATAAAGCCATGCAACACAAGATTAATATCAACACACAAAAATTAGAAGAACTAAAAAGTAGATACATCTTCCAAAATCCAATTGCTATCTACCAAGCCAAAGAATTACAATTTGATAGTATCTTAGATAGATTAAAATTTGCCAGCAAAAATTTAATTACAATTAAAGAAAAGAAATATCAAACCATTCTTTCATCTTATGTATTACAAAATCCAAAACAATTAATAGATATAAAACAAAATAAATATCTACAACTAATATCTAAACTAGAAACACTAAGCCCGCTATTAACAATAAAAAGAGGATATGCCATAACCAAAAAGAATGGTAAAGTAATTACTAGTACAAAAGATGTAAAAAAGGACGACAAAATAGAAATAGAAGTAACTGACGGACAAATAAAAGCTCAAGTATTATAAAGAAAGGATGAATAATATGCCAAAAAAAGAAGAAGAAAAAGAATTAACATTTGAAGAAAGTCTAGCTAAACTAGAAGAAATCGTAAAAAAACTAGAAACAGGGGAAGTTCCATTAGATGATGCAATTAAAGAGTTTAATACAGCTATGACATTAGCAAAAAGCTGTGATGAAAAATTAAAATCTGCTGAAGAAGCAATTACAAAAATTGTAAACCCAGACGGTTCATTAGAAGATTTTAAAGTAGAGGAATAGTATGCAAACAATATATTGTACAATACAAGGATTAAAATTGTATAATGTACCAAAAAAGAAAATAGAACGTACCCTAAATCAAGCAAAAGAAACATTTCCCAATTTACAACCTAGAGAATATGATGACTATATAGGTAGTAAAAATGCGGCTTTTGCAGTTAGAAGAAATAGAATTATTAGTTGGATAGAATATGATGGAGAAGAAACCGATAAAATAACTGCCATTCATACCACACCAACAGCAGAAAAAGAAATTACATTTGACTTAATAGAAATAGCATTATCAGAATTAAAAAATGAAAAACCAGAAATACAAATTCCTATAGACCAAATAGAAGCATATCAACCCTTGATAGAAAAACACGGTTGGGAACGATCATCATATACAATCTATTCTGATAATAAAAAAAGTTATGGCTTTAATGAGCAAAGAGAAAATACTCATCAAATAGGAGCACAAAAAAAGAAACAATAAATAATTGTTTCTTTTTTTTAATTCTCAGTTTGAAATTTTCTTTTTTCAGAAAGCAAACGCAATGCTTTATCAAATTCCTCTTCATTATCAAGAGGTAATAAAATCGTATCATCTTCTAAATCTTCTTTACGAATCATCATATCATGAGGATTATTTTCATTAGAAAGATATAAATAATTATCAATTCTATCTACCAAAATATAATTCATATCATTAAAAGTATAAATCATAACTTCTTGCATTATTTTTCACCACCTAATTCTTTAACAACACCCTTACTTAATTCTGCTTGTTCATTACTTTGAGCATAATCATTTACCATCTGAGTCATTTCATCTTCTGGCAAATGGGCAGTCTGTTCAGTAATGTTTTTCTCTAAATAACGGTTAAAAGCAGGATCTTCATATCCAATAAATCCTAAAGAATGAGCATATTCATCAGGAGTTTTCCCAAAAGTAACATCATAAATAACAGAAACATCATCTTTTTCAAAATCCTTATTCAAATTACTTTTAATAGCATAAGCAACACTAAAGGAATCCGTATCTCCACCTTGAATCATATCACGATAAGTCTCACCAATTTTGACACTGTCATACCAATAAGAATCCCCAATTTCATCAGTAAACTTATTATCATCGATGACCTTCTTTAAAGAATCTGTAGCAGCAAGTGCAACTTCAGCATTGTAATCATCATTTATATGATAAAAACGTTCTAATTGATAACCAACATAACCACCAGCTGCTAAAGCAATAGTCAACATACCGGCAACTACTTTAGCTGGAACACTCACTTTGGACCTTACACAACGAATAATATTAGGTAATAGTGATTGCTTTCTAAGCGTTTCAAAATCTTGCACTGTAACTTTTTCAGAATCTCTTCTTTCCTTGGATGCAGGTTGAAAAGAAGGTGGATTAGAAGAAAGAGTAGTATGTTCTATAAAACCCTCCATACCAGCTCTAGAAAAATTATTGTTGTCCATATTCATACACCTCTAGTATAAATATACAAAAGGTAAAATAGAAAGTCAAAAGTATATTGTTACAACACTGTCAAATAAACGACAACTAAAAAGGAAAGATTAACTTTCCTCTTCTTCCATAAGCTTCTTTCTTGTTAATAAAAGCAAAGCTTGTTCAAATTCATCATCATCTTCTAACGGCAATAAAACATTAGGATCATTAGGATCTTCTTTACGAATCATCATATCACGTGGATTTTTTTCATTAGAAAGATATAAATAAGATTTAATTTTAGTAATCAACAAATAATCTTTACCATCAAAAGAATAAACATCGACTTCTTTCATTATTTATTCACACCCTTCGTAACTGAATTTTGTTGTGATTGCATACTATCATACTGTTCAAACATCTGACCCATTTCATCTTTAGCATTACTAGCTTCTTGTTGCTGTACAATATAATCTCTGGCATCTTGAATAAAATCTTTATCATGAATACCATCAGCATAACGCTCTGGATTTATATCACGAACCAAGGTATCAGCATCCTTACCAAAAACTCTATTTGTAATATAATCCAAATTATCCTTTGCATAAGATTCATCCAAAGAAGCACCTAAAGCAGCTGTAACAATCAACGGATCAGCACCACTATCTACCATAGTTTTGATATCAGTAGCAGCTCCAATATCATCAAGTTGCCAATATTCATTATTATCGGTACGACTTTTATGAGAGTTAACAACATCAACAACAGCAGAATAAGTAGGATTTTGTGATAACATATCAAATTCATGATAACGATTACCAATTCCTTGGGCACCTAAAGTAAGAGAGATACCTAACGCTAAGCCAACAACGCCTTTCCAATTTTTTGCAATTGTCTGAATAATAACGACTGGCATACTTTTTTTCTTTTTCTGAGCACGAACTGGTCTTCCACCAACAGATTGTTCTCTTGCTCTTCGCAAATCTTCCTCTGAAATTTCACCATTATTATATGTCCTTTGACTTCTATGACTTGATCCTCTAGCATCTTGATAAGAAGACCTAGAATGTCTTCTTTCAGATTCTCTAGAACCACGATAACCCCCAGTAGACGTATTTTGCATAAAGTCCGGAATTCCTAAACGATCATCATCAAAATTACCAGAATTCATATTCTTCACCTCTAGTATAACTATAACAAAACTCATTTAAAAAATCAAAAAAAATGTAAATTTTTAGTGTAAATGGTAAAAACTATTTAACATAGAAAAAGAAAAATTATAAAAACTATAAATGTAGTAAAGAAAAGAGGTGATTTTTTTGAAATTAAAAAACAAATTACTACTAATCATAATCCTTCTATTAACAATCATACCCATAAATACTTTAGCTTATTCGAATTATGTAATTGCATCTGGCGAAACAATTGGTATTGAAGTAAATTCAAAAGGAGTCTTAATCGTTGGTTTCTATGAAGTAGATAACAAATATCCTGCCAAAGACGCTGGCTTTGAAATAGGTGATAAAATAACTAAAATTAATAATCAAAAAATACAATGTATCTCAGATATGGTAAATGCTTTAGAGCAAAAAAATAATCAAGAAACAGAATTTACAATAATAAGAGGTACTACAGAAAAAAACATAAGTTTTAAATTAGTAGAAGATGACAAAAAAGTACTAAAAACAGGCTTATATGTAAAAGATCAAATCAATGGAATTGGAACACTAACATATATAGATCCGGCAACCAAAAGATTTGGTGCTTTAGGACATGAAATCATAGAAACAACAACAGCTCAAAAATTTGAAATTAAAGACGGAAAAATCTTTGATGCTTCAGTATCCAATATAGAAAAAAGTATAGATGGAAGAGCAGGAGAAAAAAATGCAACCTATGACAAAACTACAACAGTAGGGGAGATAGATAATAATGATATCACCGGTATCTATGGTAATTATCAAAAAGAAATTACAAATGAAGAACAAATAGAAGTCGGAAAAATAGATGAAGTTACCAAGGGGAAAGCAACCATTAGAACTGTCATTAATGATAATGAAGTAAAAGATTATGAAATAAATATTATTGGTATAGACCCAACCAGTAAAACAAAAAACATTTTATTTGAAATAACTGACCAAAATTTAATTAATAAAACAGGTGGAATCGTCCAAGGAATGAGTGGTTCTCCAATTATTCAGAATAATAAAATAATAGGTGCTGTTAACTATGTAATCGTAAATGATACCAAAAAAGGATATGGAATATTTATTACAAAAATGTTAGAAGAAGGAGATAAGTAAAAGTATCTTTATTTTTCTATCATTTTGTGTTAAAATAAGTAACCAGACAGGGGATGAAGGATATGAAAATATGGACAAAAGTAAAATTAACAGATAAAAATAAAGAAGTAGAACTAATTGCTAAATCATTAACAAATTATTTATACGGATATGGACCAATACTAGATTTAGCAAGAAAATATCATATAAAACCTGAAGATAGAAAAGTACTAGATCAATATACAGCTAATAGAATCGCTGGACTATTGATGTTATACTTATCAAAAGACACAAAAAGAATCAATGACATTGTAAATAAATATAACATCCCAGAAGGTATCATATCTGACATAATGCCAGAATTAGAAGGATATATTGAACGATAAAAAAAAAGACATCAAAATGTCTTTTTTATTTACCATTATATATATAACAAAACACTCAAGAATGTTACAACCATGACCAAAACTAAAACCAAACATACAATTTTAACAACTTTTTCATTCATCTTTATACACCTCAGTATCCATTATAAAATAAATGTAGGAAAAAGTAAAATTATTTTTTTCATAACAAAAGATATCCAATAATAAATTAATACAAAGGAGATATTATGAAAAAAATAATAAAACAAATTCGACAAAACAAACTATTATTTATATTAACAATCATAACAATAGTATCAATATTAATGGGAATATTATTCCCAGCACTACTAGGTAAAAGTGATACAACACTAATAAAAGATACCATCACAAACTATATTACCAATATAAAAGGAAATAAACTAAATATTCCTATTACATTAGTATCAACGACAACTAATAACGTATTAGTAACGGTTTTTCTATGGTTACTAGGAATATCCCTAATAGGAATTCCAATCATTGTTTTAATAATATTTTTTCATGGATTTCTAACTGGGTTTTCACTATCTAGTATTCTAATAACTTATAAACTAAAAGGATTATTACTAGCAATAATATACACAATTCCAAACATACTACAACTCATCACAAGTTTTCTACTAAGTTATTATGCTATCTCCATTTCCTTAGCCATCTATAAAAATATATTAAAAAAAGAAAACATCTCTTGGAAAATAATCATAAAACGGTATATAAAATTAGGCCTATTCTTCCTAGTATCATCCATTGTGATTGCTATAATAGAAGTAATAATAATTCCTAAAATAATAACATTTTTATAAAAAAGATAAAGAACTTATCTTTTTTCTTTTATAAATCTAAGGTATAATAATACAAGGTGATTATATGAAAGAAAAAACAGTTATCATTGGAATGAGTGGAGGCGTAGATTCTTCTGTTGCTGCTCTATTACTAAAACAACAAGGATACACAGTAATAGGTGCAACAATGCAACTACTAGATAATGAAGAAACAAAAAAATCGATAGAAGATGCAAAAGAAATTGCTAAAATATTAGATATCAAACACTACGTTTGGGATTTTAGAAAAGAGTTTAAAGACCAAATTATCAATCATTTTATTTCTTCTTATCAAAATGGACAAACTCCTAATCCTTGTGTTATATGTAATAAAAAATTTAAATTTGGACTATTCTATCAAAAAGCCAGAGAATTAGGAGTAACATACATCGCAACAGGACATTATGCAAAAGTAGAAAACAACCATTTAGTAATGAGTAATGTAGATGGAAAAGACCAATCATATTTTCTATGTCAAATTGAAAAAGAAGTATTACCTCACATTCTATTTCCATTAAATCAATATAAATCAAAAGATGAAATAAGACAAATCGCTCAAGAAAACAAATTACCTGTCAGCATGAAAAAAGATAGTCAAGAAATATGCTTTATTCCTAATGATGACTATAAAGCTTTCTTACAAAATAAAATAAAATTCCTACCAGGAAATATCATATTAAAAGACCAAACAATTCTAGGAAAGCATCAAGGACTATATCAATACACAATAGGTCAAAGGAAAGGATTAAATATATCTTACAAAGAACCTTTATATGTAATAGAATTAGATACGAAAAACAACAATCTAATTGTAGGTTCCAATAATGATTTAATGAAAAAAGTGTTAACAGCATCTCACATGAATTACCTAACAGAAAAAGAAGACTTAACAAAGTACCCGATATATGCAAAAATACGCTCTCGTGGAACAGAAGAAGAAGTAGAAAATATTAAAGAAAATGAAGATAATACATTAACAATAACATTCAAAAATCCAATACGAGCAATCACTCCAGGACAATTTATTGTATTCTATAATAATAAAAAAGAATGTCTAGGAGGAGCATATATCATAAAGTAAAATAGACATTTTTGTATTTCCTAAAAAGTGTCAATTTACACTTGATTATTCTTGTCATTATGTCTATAATTATATTAGGAGGGTAATTAAAAGATGAAAGAATTAAACGTAGTATTAACAGAATTAGGGATTAGCAAAGTAAGACTAGCAAAATATTTAGGTGTATCAAGACAAATGCTATATAACTATCTAGCAATCGACAACCTAAATGATTGGCCAAAAGAAAAAGCAGCAAAATTACTAAGTTTATTAAATATAGAAAGTATCGATCAATTAAAAGATTTAAAAATAAATGGAGAATATATTATTGAAGTTGAAAATAGATTAAAAGAAGGCGTAAAAGATTCATCCAATAAAGAAGTCATCGCTGACTTAAAAGGATTCAATAAAAAGGAACAAGAATTATTATCAGACATCATAAATCTATTAAAAGAAAAGCTAGCAACAGATAAAACAAAAGATACTTATAACACTTACTTATACTTATATCACTTTCTACAATCCATGGAAACAACCGAAGAATTAAAATATATTTTAGCTTATATGTCTAAATCACTTGGATTTACAGACCCAATGGAATTTGTATTTAACAGTGATAAACAATTTATCTTTGAAAGTATTATGTTTAGTGCAATGACTCTATATAATAATGGAGGAGCTTCTAAAAATAAAATAAGTGAAACTCATAAAAGATTTGTACAAGATATCGAACATAAAAAAGAAGAGAAACTATCAAGAACACAAGAATTAAACTCTGCAAAAGTACAAGCATTAGCAGAACTAGGATATACAGAAATCAATGAAGATAATGCAAAAGAAGTATTTGAAAAAATCGCAGAAATACAATCAAGAAAAGTATAGATTCCAACTGGAATCTTTTTTACTATAATAAATAAGAAGAGGAGGGGAGTATTATGGAAAATATACTATATTGGGCAATCATCTTTTTAATCATAGGAATAGTTGGAAAACTATTTACAAATATTTTTTTAAAACAAAAAGAAGAAGAGAAGAGTAGTGGTAATACTAACTATAAAAGAAAAGACCTAATGACAGAAACCGAAAAATGTTTTTATAATAAACTAAAAAATTTAGAACCACAATATAAAGTAATACCACAAGTAAGTTTAAATAGTGTAATTGAGAAAATATCTGATAAAAGTTATCATACTGAATTATTTAGAAATATTGATTATGGAATCTTTACGAATGACTTATCTAAGTTAATGTTATTAGTTGAATTAAACGATAAAACTCATGAAGATAAAAAAAGAAAATATCGTGATCAAAAAGTTAAAAATATTTGTATGCAAGCCAATATACCATTAATAACATTTTATACAAATTATCCCAATGAAACAAACTATGTAATAGATAGAATAAAAAAAGAAATAGAAAAGAACAATATATTAATACCACCAGAATACCCTATAAATATAGATAGTTCAGAAAGAAGTTAACATAATATCAATTATAGGAAGTAAAATATATAATAAAAAGAAAGGTATTTATATACATTTAAAATTTAATTTTCGTTTTA
>ENA-ORPF01000869-ORPF01000869.1-human-gut-metagenome-genome-assembly--contig:-NODE-869-length-27543-cov-10.831345_pt1 | contig 27543 bp, 27 predicted proteins | sample MGYA00242140_ERZ509070 | MGnify/ENA primary metagenome ERZ509070 (study PRJEB26280, sample SAMEA2338713) | human gut metagenome | biome: human gut; feature: human-associated habitat; material: faeces... | reverse complement strand
TCAGACGACTTCAATATTGAACACCTACTTGGTTCATTTTTACTTGTTTATTTATGTTTCGAACATCACTTTTTTATTTGGGCGGCTTGTTGCTAGTAATTGGTTCAGTAATGCCCTTGTTTTTGCCAGCTATAGCACCTTACGTGTTTGCGGCCGGTGCGTTGTGTTTCTGTCCTATCCAAATGAGCGATCGCTACGAAGGAAGTAACATGACAATTCGTCGTTTGCGCCGTCAGCAAATGTTAGGTTCCTTGCTTTTGCTCATAACTGCAGGGCTGATGTTTACAGCTCAGTATGGTATTCCTCCTTTTCGTGGAAGTGAATGGAAAATTACGTTGATGATAGCTGCCGTGCTTGAAGTGTATTCCATATTCCGCATTGACCATGAGGAAAACAAGCAGAAGCAGTAAAATATTGATAAGCATTTGTTTGCAGTAAAGGGGTGTTCCTAATCTACTATGATGAGAACACCCCTTTAATCATGTAATAGCGCGCGGCACATACCGGCGGCTGTGTGGTCAGACAAGGGCGGCGTTCTGCTGTTTGGTGATGACAGGTCATTCAATCATGAAACTGCTGGTTTTTTGCTCATTTTTTTGTACTCACATGCAATCTGCATCGTTAATGCACCCCTTAAAATCTTCGGCTAATTGTGAAAAACGTGCAAGCTTTTTGGCTTGGTGCGCTTGAATTTCTCAAAAATCTTTTACGCAGGTCATACTTTCAGCCTGAACACTATTATTTACAAACAGAACATTGTAAATTTGCTTTGCATTCGGAGATTAAAAGTATGACGGATGTTTTTTCAAAAGCGAAGAGATAGATATAAACCATTCACACCCTTACTGAATATGGATAAATTGTTACTCATATTATCCTCATTGCTATTGCTTACTTCATGCGCCAATCAGTATAGCATAGCGGGCAATTCGTCAGTGCCTTGTTTAGACGGACGCATGCTCTACCTCAGGGTGTCGCCCCAAAATGATGATAAACTGAACGCATCGAACTTTGTTTGTTTAGATTCGTGCAAGGTGATTCATGGCCGTTTCAACTTTGATGGCAGTATGGACTCAGTGGTGCTGGCCATGCTTTACACCGATAATCAATGTGTGATGCCGGTGGTTATTGAAAACGGCAGTCTGGATATTCAAGTTGATAATGTGGCGCAACGCGTTACCGGAGGTCCTTTGAACGATAGATTGTATGGCTTTTTCAAAAAGCGTAACCGCATCGACAACGAAATGTGGGAATTGCAGCAAAAGAGCATTCGCATGATGCGCGAAGGTGCCTCGCCTCAGGAAATAGATAAACGCGTGGGACGTAAACTGCAGAAACTTTCGCGTCAGTCGGAAAATCTGGAAATACAATTTGTGAAAGATAATTACGACAATGTGTTAGGTCCCGGTTTCTTCCTGTTGCTGTGCAGTCAGTATCCGTCGCCCATTATGACGCAACAAATTCAGGATATTTTGGATGGTGCGCCCGGCACGTTCCTGAATCATCCATACGTAAAAAGCTACGTGCAGCAGGCCGAACGGCGAATGATGTCGCCAATGCCTACGATTACTACGCATTCCACTTCGACCAGCACAACCATTACCATTAACTGTCCGTAAGCTGATACGGTACAGTGATAAGCAAAAAGCCTTGACAGAGAGATTTGATTCTCATGTCAAGGCTTTTTTTATGGTTAAAAATGAACAGTTTCAGCCGTTATTCGCCCGTGATTGTGGCAACAAGATGGCGCGATCCGCCTTCATAGCGAAACTCGCACAAATAGATGCCTTGCCAAGTACCTAAATTCAATTTTCCGTTGGTAATGGGAATGGTAAGACTGTTGCCCACCAAACAACTTTTGCCATGCGCAGGCATGTCATCAGGACCTTCAAACACATGGCGGTAAAAAGGTTCGCATTCCTTGATGAGGTTGTTGAAAATATCGTCCAGGTCGGCACGAACATCCGGATCGGCATTCTCGTTGATGGCCAATCCGGCAGAAGTGTGCTTCATGAACAAATGAAGAAGACCTACTTGGGGAAGTGGGGGAAGGTGTTTGATAACCTCTGCCGTAACGAGGTGGAACCCCCGTTCGCGCGAATGTAATTCAAATTCTACTTGTTTCCACATATATAGTTATGCTGGCTATGAAATGGAGAAATGAGTGTTTTTTATATGCATGTCGGGAAAATTCTGCAGCAGGCAAATACACTCCCGACACGCTGGATCAAGGTTCATAAAAAGTACATGTTCCTTTCAGCTGGAATGAGAACTGCTAAAAGGCATGCGGTGCAATTTACAAAAACCTTGCGAAACGAACTACAGATGCAACGGATAAAACAGAGGATTTTAAAATACATTAAGTAAACATCCGTTTTTGGCAGTTGCTCTGCATCCTTACCATCCGGTTTGAGCAAAACCCGCAGCCTGATACCATTCCGTGCGTTTGAAGTCCTCGTTCAAGTCGCCGTGGCGCGTTTGCGAAGCATTGTGCGTATAGGCCGTTTGCGGAATGAACATACTCACCGAGCAATAATCAGCCTCGTTTTTAGGCATATTGAGGTAGTCCCAGTAGCCAGGTCCCACGTAGACGCTCGGAGTGGCACCCGAAAAAACAATCGCGTTGCGCAAGGCCGCCTCGGCTCTGTCGAAGTAGTTTGCCGGTAAAATATGTTTCAACGCTTGCAAGGCATCATAGTTGTGCGGACGGTAATAATAGTTGTCACAGTAAGGCTGATAATGCAGCACCTCGGACTTGTATTCCTTTTCGTTCTCAGTAAACATGTCGGGCGAATTTCGGTTGGCCAGCAGCGAGTGGGGCAGAGCCTCCTTCAGCACATCGGCCAACGCCTGCAGTTTATTCGTTTGTACGCATGCAATGCACAGCCCATAGTCCGCATAGCTGCTTTGCAGTTCGTCCGACCGCACATCGTTCAAGTAAGTGCGTGCAATATCTGCCGGGTTATCCGAGAAGAAACCATATTGAATGTTGTGCGTGTAGTATGAGCCATCGGCAGGGGGAGCCACAGGCGATGCCACCACATAGTCTGCCACATGGCGCAAGGCATAACCCACCTCGACATTCTGCATCAGGCAGGCATCAAAGAATACATATTTACAATGAATGCCAGCCTGCGCTATGGCCTGTGCCATGCCGGTAATACTCATTTGAGCCCCCTCATTGCTCAGATTTCCATTGGGCCCGGAATCAATGCCAAATGAATAAGTGTGAGGTGTTTGACGCGATTTTTGTTTTTCGTAATCAGCATACTCCGTGTCGGTAGGTGTAATCCATCCATCGGCATGCGACCACATCACAAGCCCGTATTCTTTGGCAGGGAACGAGGTTTTGGTCAGTTCAAGAACCTCCTGTAATCGTTTCGGGTCCGTACTGCAAAAATCAGTGTTCCAGCGTTTCACCAGTCGCGGCTTGTTCTGGTTAGGCAGAATTTGATAAAGTCGGGGAGCGTCTTTATCGTCAATGAGCATGAGCAGCCGGTTATTGGCAGTCAGGTATCTCCGCCCCTTCATCATTTCGGCAGAATCGGCTTTATGGTATCCGGTTATTTCGTTGCCGCTGCCCAGTGAATTTTGGGCAGCCATGTAAACGAGTACCGTGCGTTGCCCCATTTCTTTGTCGTTCAAAGGTAAATCAATCGACTCGTTGCTATCGTTACAAGCAGACAGTAACAAGGTAAACAGAGGCAGAATGGATAAACGGGAAAAGTTCATAAGCAAAAAATAAATGTCAACATCTATTTACTTGAATTCAATTTCAACTTTCTTAAATCCAAATGATTTGAAGATGCGCGTAAAATGTTCCACGGCATTGTTTTCAGCCGTTTTAAGGTTTTTCGGCGTAAGGCAACGCCGCTTCATGGCACTTTGGGCTTGGGCATACATCTTTTCGTAGGCTTCGGGCGGAACCGTACCTTTTTGATAGAAAGAGCGTGTACGGGCCTCGTCGATGAAGTTGGCATCGAGCAATGCGATGCGGGGCAGGCGGAGTTGCGCCACCGAATCGGGCAGAGACGTAAACCAGTTCGTATCAGCTTTGGCCATGTCAATGCCTAAACGCAGTGTACCAGAATAAATGCGAACCAAGTGGTCAGAGCCAAAGGTGCGTTGCCGGTGCCATTCAACAAATTCCTCCGTGCTCACCGACATAAACTCCCACTCGCCAATGTTGCGAACCGACTGTACCTGTTCGGGCGTCAAGTCAATGCGCGTGTTTTTAACCACAGTCAGTTGAGCCGGTGGGTTTGTCTGGCAACTTTTGTAAGTAACGGCAATAGCCACCGCACCACCGGCAATAGCCACCAGCCACCAGTAACGCATCAGGCTGAAGAAAAAGTGGCTCCATCCGTATTTTCGTTGTTTCATTGCTTCACAATTATTTTGGCCACATCGCTTTCTGTGAATTTCTTTCTGAAGCGAATGGTTATGTTCTTTTCTTTAAATCCCATTTTCGTCAGCATAGGGTGCAGGTTGGCAGCGGCACTCATTTCAGCCTGTTCGATAATGCCAAACGAAGCCGCATGACTGATAATGCTGTCAGCCCCCTGGTGGGCAAAATTGCTGATTTCTTCATCGGTGTAGCGCGAACGCATACCGTCAATAAACTGTCGGGTGCCGCGATGGTCAACCTTCGACGCTGTGGCAATTATTTTAGGGTCGGGCAGCGTCACGGTAATCGACGTGTCGGTTCGTTCAATGTTCTTTTCGCTGAATTCTGCAAAGTCGATGTAAGCCTTCAGTTTCACATCAATCGGAATGGCCACCTTGCGGTTACCCACCCTTGTGTGCATGTTTACCGGAATGCCTAACACGTTTCCCCTGAGTGTCGGGTTATCGGTATGCGTAACAATTTTATGAATGACGTATTCCGTGGTATAAAGTCGTGCGCATTTGTTGACTTCATACACAATGCGTGCCGTTGTGTCGATGCGCACCGTGTCGGAACGGTGCGCTTGTGAAGTGGCATCTTTTTCAGCAGATTGGCAGCTTAGGAACAGCGTTCCGGCAATCCATACCCACCCTGCCACAGTGCGCAACGAACCGTAAAAATTGAATAGAGGTTTCATAATCGTAAACTCAAATGGTAAATCAATGCCGGCAACTTTGTACCTCGCCAATGCTGTGTGGTTCACAGAAATATTTCTGTGTGATACCACTCAGGGCTACTTCCGGCTTGCTTAGGCGAATTTACTTAAAATCATTCATGTATGGCCATATTTCTTGTTTTATTGCTTATAATTTTGTTATTTTGCAATCAATTTAGTAACAGGTTATCCCTTTTTACCATGATAAAGAAACTCACGCTGGCAGCTGGCATGCTGCTTTTCGTCATGCAGTTTGCAGCATGTGGCGATCATAAAAAACAGGCTGGCAATGATGTGGCAGACTCCACACAGCTTGCTGCCAAACAAGGCCCTCATGCCGACAGTGCACACAGACACACCTATACAGCCGTATTGAAAGGACAGCATTACGACATCACCATTGACCGCCGACCCGATCGCAGTTTGCCTTTGGTGAGCGACGATATGGGGCGTCAGTATGTCGACAACTGTGTGGAAGTAATTGTGGCATGCGAGGGAAAACTGGTGCGAAGCAAAGTGTTCACCAAACGTGCGTTTGCCGATTTCCTTTCCGATAAAGAAAAGCAAGGCACTGTGCTTTTAGGCATGGCCTACGATGCCGAACAAAGTAATAACAGCCACATTTGTCTGGGCGCACAAATCGGTCAGGTCGGTATTGAAGAAGGGCCGGCATTTACCATCGAAATACCCCTCGACGGAGGTGCCATCAGCATTTTGCGCGATAATAATCAGGACACAACAGGCAACGATGGGCTGTCTGATTAGTGCTTGATGGATTCAAATAAATCAGACTTTAATATATCTTATTTTCAGGCATAGCAAGCTCCTTATTGCTATGCCTTTTTTTATGCGTCATAGTATTTTAAGGAAATACACATCTGTGGGCATGGAGTTCAGTCATGCCTAATTGCCTTTTATTTTTGGGTTGTCACAATTTGTGGTTTGCGCTTTTTGTGCGTAAAAACAGCATCCCCAACTGCATACATACCTGTGTGCGGTTGGGGATGTTTTGTTTTATCTATTCAAAGACTGGATAGATGAGGAAAAATGTGCAATTAAGACAAGCCGATGATTTCACCGTCAACGTATTCAATGTGGTTGGCCTGAGGGTCTTTGGGCAATCCCGGCATACGAAGAATGTCGCCTGCAATGGCCACAATCATTTCAGCACCGGCATTGAGCACCACGTCCTTGATTTGAATGTTGAAACCACTTACGGCGCCATATTTCTTGGCATCGGCCGAGAAAGAGAATTGCGTTTTGGCAATACATACCGGGAAGTGAGCCATGCCGTGCTGTTCGGCCAACTTGATGCGGTTAAGAGCCGGTTTGGCAAAGCTGACGCTGGCAGCACCGTAAATGCTTTTACATACCTTCTCGATTTTGGTGCAGATGGGGTCGTCGTCGTTGTAAGTGAAGTGCAAAGGTTTCTCCGACGGCTTGTTTTCGATGGTGTCAACCACCAACTTCGCCATGTCGATAGCACCCTTGCTTCCGTCAGTGTATGCATAGTTGATGACGAAGGGCACACCCAGTGTTTTTTCGCAGTGTTCGCGCAACATGTCCATTTCGCTTACCGTGTCGCCGGCAAAATGGTTGAACACCACGAGTACGCTCTGTCCGAAGCTTTGCAGGTTCTTGACGTGGCGGTCAAGGTTAGCCAATCCGGCACGCAAGCCCTCTTCGTTGGGTTCCTTAATTTTGTCGAGTTCTACGCCGCCGTGCATTTTCAGTCCTTGCGCAGTGGCAACAATTACCGTGAGGTCGGGCGTGAGTCCGCTCTTGCGGCACAGAATGTTGTAGAATTTTTCAGCACCCAGGTCAGCACCGAAGCCGGCTTCAGTGATGGTGTATTCAGCGTGCGACAACGACATCTTGGTAGCAATCAGTGAGTTGCAGCCATGAGCAATGTTGGCAAACGGACCTCCGTGAACAATGGCAGGCGTGTTCTCGGTGGTTTGAACCAAGTTAGGCTGAATGGCATCCTTCAGCAGCACCATGATGGCACCGGCCACACCCAGGTCGCGAACGGTGAAGGGCAGACCTTCGTAGGTATAGCCCAAAAGGATGTTTTCGATGCGGCGGCGCAAATCCTTTTCGTCCTTTGCCAAACACAGAATGGCCATGAGTTCAGAAGCCGGGGTGATGTCGAAACCAGCCTGCTGCGTAATGCCGTTGGTGGCAGGGCCAAGGCCGGTAACGATGCTGCGGAGCGAACGGTCGTTGACATCGAGTACGCGGCGCCACAGAATTTCCTTCAAGCCGAAACCTTCTTTCTGGTGCTGGTACAAGTAGTTGTCGAGCAAGGCTGCAATCATGTTGTGAGCCGAAGTGATGGCATGGAAGTCGCCGGTGAAATGCAGGTTGATGCGTTCCATGGGCAACACCTGTGCGTAGCCGCCACCGGCTGCACCGCCCTTCATGCCGAAGCAGGGACCGAGCGAAGGTTCGCGCAAGGCCACGCAGGCTTTTTTGCCCAATGCGTTCAAGCCCAATGCCAAACCAATGCTCACGGTGGTTTTGCCAATGCCGGCACGAGTAGCCGTGATGGCTGTAACGAGAATCAGTTTACCCTTTTTATCCTCGTTGATGAGCGAAAGGGGCAGTTTGGCAATGTGCTTACCATAGTGCTCAATGTTGTCGGCATCGATACCAAGGGTTTGAGCCACTTCGTCAATGCGTTTCAGCGGGGTGCTGTGGGCTATTTCAATGTCTTTTTTCATTATACCTATCAGTTTTTTGTGTTGGTTCTTTTAGTATTCCATTGAGTATGAGATGCCGCGTCGAGCCATATCGCGCAACGTGGGCGACAGGCGCAGAATGAATGCTTCCCAGTTACGCAGTTTGGCAGGGCTCCATCCCACTTCGGCCAAGGCCAGTGCACGCGGATAAGCCTGGTAATAGATGCGTTCGGGGCTGTTGATACATTCGCTCCAAAGCGTGCCCGCCACGCCAAACAAGTTGTTGCGTTCAAATTCCTCGCCCATGCCCCATGCCGGGTCGAGTTCGTAAGTACGCTTCAGCGAAGTGGAAGGCATACCCCAGTTTACCTCGGGCATATCGCCGGGAGCCATGGGGTAGTCAAAGTAGCAGTGTTCGCCCGGACAAAGCATGATTTTGGCATTGTTGGCCACAGCAGCATCGAGTGCAGGCTTGGTTAGTCCCATGCGCCAGGCAAAGGTGACGCAGCCGGGTTGAATTTTCTTGAAGTCGAGTTCGTACCAGAACATGGGCACCTTGTTGTGCTTGGTGCGCAGGGTGTCGATGACGCGGTTGAACATGTACTCCTGCAAGCGCCAGTTTTCAGAGCGGTCGGTCGTAGTGATGCCCAGTTTCTTTTTCAAATCCTGACATTTGGGGCAGCTGGTCCAGCAGTCGAGGGCCGGCATACCGGCTTCGTCGCCACCCAAATGCACGTAGGGCGAGGTGAACACAGACGACAGTTCGTTGAACACATTGCCTAAGAATTCATAAGTAAACTCATTACCCGGACAAAGCAGTTCGTTCGATACACCGCAGGTGGTTCGGATGGGCACCTTCTTGGCATGACACGTCAGTTCGGGATAAGCGTGAATGGCAGCCACTTCATGGCCAGGCATTTCGATTTCGGGAATAATCTGTACGTGATACTTGGCAGCGTAAGCCACGAGTTCGCGCATTTGGTCTTGGGTGTAATATCCCGAAACAGGTATTTGCATGTCGTCCATGCCCACACGCGAAGACGACACTTCCGTTAAGCGCGGGTATTTTTTGATTTCGATGCGCCATGCCTGGTCGTCGACCAAGTGCAGGTGCAGGGCGTTGAGCTTGTAGCGCGCCATTTCGGGCACAAAGGCTTTCAGCTCTTCGAAGGGGATGAATATGCGGCAAGGGTCGACCATGAGTTCGCGAACGTGTGTACGCGGTGCATCGCTCAGCGAAAGCTGTGGAATTTTTTCGCAGCATGCAGTAGTACCGTTTCCGCGCAGCAACTGGTCGAAGGTCATCAGTCCGTAGAACACGCCGGCCGGCGTTTTACCCTTAACCACCACTTCTTTATCGGTGATGTTGAGCGTGTAAGCTTCGGCATCGGTCAGCGAATTGTCGATAAGCAACTTAATCACCGCCTTGCCCTTGCGTCCTTTCTGCTTGCCGATGCGGTCAATGATGATTTGTTCAGCCTGTGATTTTTCATTGGCCAATTCAGCCGGTGCTTCGACGCTCCATTTGCTGTTGACGTTGAGCGCATTCGCCTGATTGTTCACCTGCAAGTCAGCCGGAGCAGGCATCAGCACTTCCTGAGGGTTGCACACCAGGTTGGTGGTGTTGTTTACTTCCGTGAAAAAACGATTCCATCCTTGCGCTTTGCGGTATTTCAGTTCAGCCCCCTTCGGCACAATCAGTTTTACGTTTTTGCGGTTAATGCCTTCGAAGGTTGAGGCACAAGCCGTTGGCGGTTCGGGCGAATTGACGCGGATGGTGTGCAATCCTTTTAATCGCGCAAAGGCAAATTCGCCCAGCGTGGGGGTGCCTTCGATGGTTATTTCCTGTAAGTTGTCGCACGACGAGAATGCCGCATCCTCCACACGTTCCAAACTTTTGGGCAATGTCAGCGTTTGCAGATTACGGCAGGCAAAGAAAGCCTGTTTTCCGATGGTTTTGACGTTCGACGGCAGAATCACTTGCTGCAAGGCACGGCGCGAGTGGAATGCGTTTTTGGGCACGGCTTCACAGTCGGCAACACTTAAATCAACGTTACGCAACTGCCAGCACAAGTCGCGGAGTTGTCTGAAGTCAGAGTTTCCCTTTACAGAGAGTTTGCCCGTGAGTTTCAGTTCTGTGGCCGCAGCCTTTTGTTCGGCTGAAAGTTCGTTCATGCCGCTAACGGTTTGTGCCGTCAGCTGTCCGGCCAGTGCAAAGGCTGCAAAGAGCGAAAGAATAGGTTTCATGGAAATAGGTTGTGAATTGAAAAGAATAATCAGTAGGGTGATTGGTTTCGAGCAGTCGGGGGTGGGGCTGCTAAAAACGTGAAAATGCACTCTTCGTGTCCTATGCTACCGAGCGCATCGGACTGCGAAAAATGCATATTGCCTGTTATTTCATGGGGCACACAGGCTTAGCATTGCAAGCTGCGCGTTCCGTCTTCGTTTTCTTCGATGGTCACTTTTACTACATCGCCCGGAAGCAAGTCCTCAATCAGTTCGGGCCACTCAATGAAGCAGAGAGCACCCGAATAGAAGTAATCTTCGTAGCCCATGTCGTAGACTTCGTCAATTTTTTGAATGCGATAAAAGTCGAAGTGGTAAATCAGTTCGCCCGTGTCGTCAGAGCGGTATTCGTTGACAATGCTGAACGTGGGCGAGTTAACCACATCGCTCACTCCCAGTTCCTCGCAAACGGCTTTGATAAAAGTGGTTTTTCCGGCACCCATTTTGCCATAGAAAGCAAACACGGTGTTTTGGTCCATTTGTTCGATAAATGCCTTGGCGGCGGTGCGGATATCGTCCAGCGAATGAATGGTCAGGTTCATAAGAATGATGATAAATAAAAGTTCAAATTAAGTGATTCAAAGTGCTGAGCGGCTAATTTCATGTCAGGGTTTAACGCCGAGTAACTGCAAGAGCTTCTGCACACTTTCTTCCAGTGAAAGTTTCGATGTGTCGAGGCTCAGCACAGGGTGGGTAGGGGCTTCGAAGGGGGCCGAAATACCCGTGAAGTGTTTTACCTCGCCACGGCGTGCCTTGGCATAGAGGCCTTTCACATCGCGACGCTCGCACTCTTCAATAGGAGTAGAAATGTAGATTTCCTTGAAGTCGTCGGGACCGATGATGTCGGTAGCCATTTGTCGCAGTTCCTCGGTGGGACTGATGAAGGCAGCAATGGTGATGATGCCCGTGTCGACAAAAAGTTTGGCCACTTCGGCAATGCGTCTGATGTTTTCTTTGCGGTCGTCGGCCGAAAATCCCAGGTTGGCATTGATGCCGCTACGTATGTTGTCGCCGTCGAGAATGCGGCAAAGCAGTCCGCGACGGTGTAATTCGCGCTCAAGGGCTATGGCTACGGTGCTTTTGCCCGATCCGCTCAGACCGGTAAACCAAAGCATCACGCCACGTTGACCGAGCAATGCTTCTTTGTCGCTGCGTGAAAGCATGCGGTCGAAAATTGGATATATGTTTTCTGATTGATTCATCATGACGGCAAAGTTAGAATAAAATGACGAGATACGGAAGTGTTGCTAAATATTAGAATAGGGTTAAATCACGTCAGTAGCATTTTTTTTTGAAAGTAACGAGGTTGCTCCGCATCAAACAGCCAGTTTGTTGAGGTGAACCTCCAGCCTATTTTCCAGCTTGTTTCAGCATATTTTTGACCTACGCTCCCATTTATACCCCAATGTATAACCTCCAATCACTTTGGAATGGGCTGCATTTCGCTGCTTATTGTGCGCTGTGCAGTTTTAACAACTAACTTAATAAGAGTAAAAATTCATAGTTCGCTTTTATCTTCATTTCAAGCCGGAACGAGCGTGTGGGGAACCTATTTGGGCGTTTTTCTGAAAACGCTGATTATCAGTAATTCCGAGATTCTTGAAACTGGCTCGGAACTAATTCAAACAAGCTCGGAACTAATTTAAACAAGCTCGGAACTAATTCGGACAATCGCGGAGCTATTTTTGACAACAGCGCATCGCGTGGTTCAAACAACGGCAGGCAGATGGGAAAGTACGCTGAATGTTTTAATATAAATTTACTTATTTGGCGACTCGCTGTTTAACATTTACTGCACAGGGACAGGTGTGGCTTCGAAAATGAGCCATACAAAACGTGACAGAGCCAACACAAAAAAAACGGGCAAGGAATGCTTGCCCGTGATAAAAACGTATGCCCATATATTAGGCATGGTAGAAGCGGATGCAGACCCGATTCTATATTGAGGCTTTTCATTGCAGCATTTACATGGCAATGTAGCCTTGCTCGATGGCTTTTTTTATAAGTTCTGCCATGTTGGTGGCACCGAGCTTATGAAGAATGTGTTTGCGGTGGAATTCAATGGTATTGGTCGAAACAAAAAGCATTTCGGCAATTTCGGTTGTTTTTTTACCCTGTGCAATGGCGCGGAGTACTTCCTGTTCGCGTTCCGACAGCGTTTGCTTGCTTTCGTATTCGGTGCAGTATTTTTGGAATTTACTGCTATAGTAGCTTTCGCCGGCCAATACGTAGCCCACGGCATTGTGCAGTTCACCGACGTCGTCGCTCTTCAGTACGATGGCATTGGCACCGCTGTTCATCATTTGCTTGATAATCCAAAATTCCTCGTGCATGGAGTGAAAAATCACGGCTACATCAGGGCGGAACTTTCTGATTTTTTCAAGCAAATCGAAACCCGACATATCTGGCAGTTCTATGTCGATGATAAGAATGGCGTAGGCATGCTGTTTCACCATTTCGAGTGCATCGGCAGCTTTGGTTGCTTTGTCTACTCGTTTGATTCCCTTGCAGGTGGAAAGCAGCGTAGTAAGCCCTAACAACACGATTTGCTGGTCTTCGATAATGAGAATGTCGGCTCCGATGGCATGTAGGGGGTTGTCCACGGTGGTTTGAATTATCTGACTCATTGTTAATTGGCTGATGAAAGCAATAAGTAGTGAATGTTTTTAGATGAAAAATTACCCGAAATAAACTGTGCTGAATTATGAACAGTTGCTGAGTAACGGCTTCAAACTAAATGACGGAATATAATATGAATAGGAAACTGTTGGGCTAAGACATGATTGTAAATCGTGTTTTTTACTTGCATTTGCTTAACCGCTATCATATTCTACACCATTTCATCCTACCGATATTATAACTTCTATTTAAATTGATTAGTCAAAAATAATCATTTCGTTTTCGTGGAACAAACATAAATGAATGTAATGTGTTTAACGAACTGAAAAACTACGGAATAGCGTAGGTAGTTTTTAGTTCAACTTTCGTTCCTAAATGCGAAGAAGACCATTTGAACTGAGCATTGATGCTTTCAGCCCTTTCGTGCATTGACCGTACACCGCCATTGTGCCGTCCGCTGTTTTCTGTGCCTATGCCGTTGTCGGTGATGGTGAGGCAAAACATTCCGTCGTGACAGGTCAGTTGCACTTCAGCGTGTGTGGCTTGCGAGTGGCGCACAACATTGCCAATGGCTTCCTGCGTAATGCGGTAAGTTTGGGCTGCGACATTGGGCGAAATGCATTTCCAATCGTTGCCCTCGGCCGTGAAGGAGATGTGCAAAGTGTCGGGTTTGAGCAACGTGTCGATGTAGTAGGCCAGCAGTTCGTTAATCTGAGCATATTGGAATGAAGGCGGCATCATTTCGTGCGAAAGATGACGGAGTTCTTCGCGCAGTTTGCTCACATGCGTAATGGCCTGCTGTATGCCGGCATTATCGTTGCGCAACGTAAGGCCAATGGCCAGCAGCTCGTTGCATGCACCGTCGTGCAGTTCGCGGGCAAAGCGTTCGCGTTCCTTTTCCATACCCTCGATGTAGCGTTTCGACAAGTCGATTTCTGTTTGCTTGGCTGCCATTTTCCTTTTCTGCCGAAAACGAATCAGCACTATCATCAGTGCGGCAATGATAGCCACGAGCAAAGCGACGATGATGGCAGCCCAACTTTGCTGCACGGCTTGCGCTTGCTGCAATCGGCTGATTTCAAGTTCTTTCTCCTTGGTTCTGAACCGTATGGAAAATTCCGACAACTGCTTTTTCAGTTCGGCATGGTTCACCGAATCTTCGAGCGCATTGGCCTGCGTTTCCTTGTGGTAAGCCTGTGCGTAATGGCCCAACGCTGCCAAACAAGTGGCTTGCAAACGGAGCAGTTTGTGCTGGGGCATGGTAAGCATTTGGGTGTTCTGTTCCAGCAATTCAGCCGTTTTGAGTGCCTGGCTGTATTGCTTGCGAGTAATTTCCGTGTTCAAACGCGCTTCGTAAATGCCCATAGCTGCGATGCTTCCGGGCGGACAGTTTTGTGCCAGCTGTGTGCCCAGTTTCAGGTAGTTGTCGGTAGCTTGGCTATTGCCCAAATCTCTGTAGACGCTGATGAGGTAATTGATTACTTTGAGCTTGAGCGGTGTGAAATCCAAACTGTCGGCCTTTGTATATACAGCCGACAACAGTTGGGCCGCTTTGTTTAAATCCTGTTTGTAAGCATAACAGATGCCTTCGTTGGCCATACCCGAAAGCATTTCGATGGTGTCGCCGGCTAGGCTTGCATTTTGAATGGCTTTCCGGGCATAGTTCAAACTTTCGCTGTGACGGCCCATTTCGCAGTAGAGCACCGACAGGTTGTTTTGCAAATAAGCCAATGCTTCCTTGCTCGAACTTTTCAATGCTTCCTGAATTCCCCTTTGATAGCATACGGCTGCTGAGTCGTTCATGCCCATGCGGCGGTACGAAATGCCCATATTGCCGCAAAGAATGGCAAATGATTCGGGGTCGATGTTTCCCTGGCTGTATTGCATGGCCTTTTGTCCGTAGGCAAGCGATTGTTTCATATTTCCTTTCATGGAATAGGATACAGACATTTCAGCATACAGGTATCCGGCGGTGCTGTCGGCCACCCCGGTTAAAGCTAAAGCCTTTTTTCCCTGGGCTATGGCCGAATCATATTGTTCGGCTGCATTGAACGCGGCTGTTTGTTCCAGCATGGCATAAGCTTTGTCGTTTTCGGATGTAGGTGTGTTTCGGTTGCATGAGGGTATGCAGCCAATAAGAATACTAGCTATTAAGGGTAATGTTGCTTTCATAAAAAAGAGGTTATATACCAATCGTTTCCTAACAAGATTCAATTTTACGAATTTATTTTCAAATTATTGGTAATTTATAGAGACTCACATTTGAAAACCCCTAAATCTTCAGTTTAGGGGATGAAAAATGCGGGGTAGCGCAGCTACCCTTGACTTTCCATGCACATCTATAAATACAACGATAGTAAAAGAGAGGAGGTATTGGTATCTCCGAAGCCGCTAAATCTTTAGTTTAGTGGTAGTTCACTAAGAGTTTACCTGTATAAGCCTCTGCAAAAGTGCATAATATCAGTTTCAACATATTATTTTTACACATAACAGAGAAAACAACCCTATGGTTGTGTTTTTCCATTAAAATCATTTATCTTTGTTGGCAAAATGGCGATAAGCCAAATATAATTAGAACAAAGCGAAATACGTCTAAGATGATAAAGGAAACATTATCTTCTGTTCAAAAGGCTGGAACACAAATGAGCCAAGAAGAAAAACCTTGGTTTAATCATTCGCAGATGATAGCCAATATCATGTCCGCAAGAATGAAGGAACTTGGGATGACTCAAAAGATGTTGGCAGAGAAAATGAATTGTACCCAACAGTACATTTCAAAAATCTTAAAAGGGCGTGAGAACCTTTCGCTTGAAGCCATAAGCAAAATAGAGAATGCCTTGGATGTTCATTTCCTGCAAATGGATGAATAGCCATGTTCTTACAAGTGTAACGATAAAAAAGATAAGATATGCCAGTACAAAGTGAAGCTGCCCTCGAAAACGGACTTATAGATACTCTTCAAAAGATGAACTACGAGTATGTTCATATTGAAGAGGGGCAGAACCTGTCTGCCAATTTTAAAAAACAGTTGGAGAAACACAACAAGAAAAAATTGGAAGAACTTGGGCGCACTGAGTTTACGGAGGCTGAGTTTGATAAGATTCTAATCTATCTTGAAGGTGGTACTCGCTTTGAAAAGGCAAAGAAACTGCGTGACCTCTTTCCGCTTGAACTGGAAAGCGGTGAACGCCTGTGGCTGGAGTTCTTGAACCGCACTCACTGGTGTCAAAACGAGTTTCAAGTTTCCAATCAGATTACGGTTGAGGGCAGAAAGAAATGCCGTTACGATGTGACGATACTTGTCAATGGTCTGCCTTTGGTTCAAATAGAACTAAAGCGCAGAGGTGTGGAACTGAAACAAGCATACAACCAGATACAACGCTATCACAAGACTTCTTTCCATGGACTGTTTGATTACATCCAGTTGTTTGTCATATCCAATGGTGTAAACACGCGCTATTTTGCAAATAATCCGAATAGTGGCTATAAATTCACATTCAACTGGACAGATGCCGCCAATGTGCCTTTCAACGACTTGGAGAAGTTTGCCACGGTGTTCTTCGACAAGTGTACGTTGGGCAAGATTATTGGCAAATACATTGTATTGCACGAGGGGGACAAATGTCTGATGGTGCTTCGCCCTTACCAGTTCTATGCCGTGGAGAAGATTCTCGACCGTGTGGAAAACTCTAATGATAACGGCTATATCTGGCATACAACAGGAGCAGGCAAAACCTTGACTTCTTTCAAGGCAGCCCAACTTGTATCGGAGTTGGACGATGTGGATAAGGTGATGTTTGTGGTTGACCGCCACGACCTTGACACACAGACGCAAGCCGAATATGAAGCTTTTGAACCTGGTGCCGTTGACAGTACCGACAACACAGACGAATTGGTGAAGCGTCTGCACAGCAATTCAAAGATTATCATAACAACCATACAGAAACTTAATGCCGCTGTCAGCAAGCAGTGGTATAGCAGTCGTATTGAGGAAATACGCCATTCTCGCATCGTGATGATCTTCGATGAATGTCATCGAAGTCATTTCGGAGAATGTCACAAGAATATCGTGAAATTCTTCGACAACACGCAGATATTCGGCTTTACAGGCACACCTATCTTTGTTGAGAATGCGGTGGACGGACATACTACAAAAGAAATCTTTGGTAACTGTCTTCACAAATACTTGATAAAGGATGCCATTGCCGATGAAAACGTGCTTGGTTTCCTTGTGGAGTATTACCACGGCAATGAGGATGTGGATAATGCCGACCAAGACCGCATGACTGAGATAGCAAAATTTATCCTTAATAATTTCAATAAGTCAACATTCGATGGAGAGTTTGACGCATTGTTTGCCGTGCAGTCAGTGCCGATGCTAATCCGTTACTACAAGATATTCAAGAGCCTCAATCCAAAGATTAGGATTGGAGCAGTCTTTACATATGCTGCCAACAGTAGTCAAGACGATGAGCAGACAGGTATGAACACTGGTGGGTTTGCAAGCGAAAGTACAGGCGAGGCAGACGAACTGCAAGCCATCATGGATGACTATAATAATATGTATGGAACAAGTTTTACCACAGAAAACTTCCGTGCATATTACGATGACATCAACCTACGCATGAAGAAAAAGAAGGCGGACATGAAGCCTCTTGACCTCTGCTTGGTTGTCGGTATGTTCCTTACAGGCTTTGATAGCAAGAAACTCAACACGCTCTATGTTGACAAAAACATGGAGTATCACGGTTTGCTACAAGCATTCAGCCGCACCAACCGTGTGTTGAATGAGAAGAAGCGTTTCGGTAAGGTGGTTTGCTTCCGTGACTTGAAAAGCAAGGTGGACGAGTCTATCAAACTTTTCAGCAACAGCAATAATCTTGAAGATATTGTGCGCCCACCATTTGATGATATCAAAACCCACTATCAAGAGCTGACAAAGAACTTCTTGGAGCATTATCCAGAACCGCACTATGTGGACTATTTGCAGAGTGAGAACGACAAGAAGCAGTTTATCCTCGCTTTCCGTGACATTATCAAGAAGCACGCTGAAATACAGGTGTATGACGAATTTGAGGTGGATGCTCCAGACCTCGGAATGACCGAACAGCAGTTTATGGACTTCCGTAGCAAGTATCTTGATATATACGATTCGTTTGCTGTGCAAAACAAAGAGCAACCAGCGACATACCAAGTACTAGAGGACAATCCCAGCATGGTTGGTGAGCCAGACCCTTTTGAAGAAGCCGCAACTGGTATGGGCGATATTGATTTCTGCTTGGAACTTCTGCATAGCGACATCATCAATGTTGCCTATATCTTGGAGTTGATTGCTGACCTCAATCCTTATAGCGAGGACTACGAAGAGAGGCGTAAGCACATTATCGACACAATGATTAAGGATGTTGAACTTCGCAGCAAGGCAAAACTCATTGACGGATTTATCCAGAGGAATGTGGATGATGACCGTGACAATTTCATGGCTCGCAAACAAAAGGCTGATGGTACAAGCGACCTTGAAGAACGGTTGAACAACTACATCGTCACCGAACGCAACAATGCAGTCAATACGCTTGCAAAGGAAGAGGATTTGGATGCTTCCGTGCTCAATCATTACCTCTCTGAATATGACTACTTGCAAAAGGAACAGCCAGAAATCATACAAGAGGCATTGAAAGAGAAACACTTGGGACTGATAAAAAAACGCAAGGCTTTGACAAGAATACTCGATAAATTACGTTCTATTATAAGAACATTCAGTTGGGAATAGAATGATTAAAATAATAGATACATTAGAACTTACGCCTGATGGTGTAAGATTAGGAGGCACCTCAAAAGTTCATCTGCGACAAGGTGAACTTGATGGTGCTTGTGCAGTATATTCTCTAATGATGTATTTGATTATATTGCGCATATTTACATACAAACAGGTGACAGAAGGAAATAATATTAAGCGTTCCACTTCAAAGGGACGTATTATTAGAAATTTTCTTGAAAGGCAAGATGGACTTATCAGAAAAGGGCTTGGTTTTGCCGATGATATAAAAGATGGACTGCAATTTTCTGCAAAAAGTATTGTCGATTGCAATTATATTGCAAGCCGACAAGAAACAATAGAAACATTAAAAAGATGCATTGATGACAACAAACCGTTAATGATAGGGGTTGATTATAATAAAGTTGACGGACACGCTTTGTTAGCAATAGGATATGAAACCCGAAATGATAAAATAAAAAAAATTTTTTGTTTAGACCCAGGAAGTGACATTACCCCAGTTTCTTATTGGAATGCTGTCATTTCTATTGATGAACATTCAAATACGAAATACCGTGATTCATATTTCACGGCAAATGGAAACGTCAATAAAGTTACATTGGCTGATGCCATAAAAATAGAAAAAAGGAAATAAACGATATGAGCGAAGAATTACAACAGAAACTCCGTGACCAACTTTGGGAAGTCGCAAACAAACTGCGTGGTAATATGTCGGCAAGTGACTTCATGTATTTCACCCTTGGCTTTATCTTCTACAAGTATTTGTCGGAGAAGATAGAGAAACACGCCAACGACGCATTGGTCGACGACGAGGTGACGTTCAAGGAGTTGTGGGCTATGGAGAAGGACGAAGACGTAGAGGCGTTGCAGGAAGAGGTAAAGACTGAATGTCTGGAAAACATCGGCTACTTCATTGAACCAAACTTCCTGTTCTCGTCTGTCATCGAGAGCATTAAGAGAAAGGAGAACATTCTGCCGATGCTCGAACGCTCATTGAAGCGTATTGAGGACAGTACCCTCGGACAGGACAGCGAAGAAGACTTTGGAGGTCTATTCTCTGACATTGACCTTGCTTCACCCAAGTTGGGCAAGACCGCCGATGACAAGAATACTTTGGTCAGCAATGTTCTTCTTGCACTTGATGATATTGACTTTGGTGTAGAAGCATCGCAAGAGATAGATATTCTTGGTGATGCCTACGAGTATATGATTAGCCAATTTGCCGCTGGTGCTGGCAAGAAAGCTGGTGAGTTCTACACTCCTCAGGAAGTAAGCCGTATCTTGGCAGAGATCGTAACCATCGGTCACGCTCGTCTGCGCAATGTCTATGACCCTACTTGTGGTAGTGGTTCGCTGTTGCTCCGTGCAGCAAGCATAGGTCATGCAAACGAGATTTTCGGACAGGAGAAAAACCCCACGACCTACAACTTGGCTCGCATGAACATGCTTCTGCATGGTATTAAGTTCAGCAATTTCCGCATTGAGAATGGTGACACACTTGAAGCGGATGCTTTTGGCGATACACAGTTTGACGCTGTGGTAGCAAATCCTCCTTTCTCAGCCGAATGGAGTGCTGCCGATAAGTTCAACAACGATGATCGTTTCAGCAAGGCAGGACGTTTGGCACCACGCAAGACAGCCGATTATGCCTTTATTCTCCACATGATTTACCACCTCAATGAAGGTGGCACCATGGCTTGTGTCGCTCCTCATGGCGTGTTGTTCCGTGGTAATGCCGAGGGCGTTATCCGCCGTTTCCTCATTGAAAAAAAGAACTATGTGGATGCCATCATCGGTCTGCCTGCCAATATCTTCTATGGCACGAGCATCCCTACCTGTATCTTGGTGTTCAAGAAATGCCGTAAGGAGGATGACAACATTCTGTTCATTGATGCCAGCAAGGAGTTTGAAAAGGTAAAGACCCAGAACAAACTCCGTCCGCAGCATATCAAGAAGATTGTTGATACCTATCGTGAGCGCAAGGAGATAGAAAAGTACAGCCATCTCGCCACGCTGCAAGAAGTGGCTGAAAACGACTACAATCTCAACATTCCTCGTTACGTTGATACTTTCGAAGAAGAAGAACCTATCGACATCCATGCTGTCATGAAAGAAATCAAGGAGCTGGAAGCCAAACGTGCTGACCTTGACAAGGAGATTGAGGGCTATCTGAAAGAGTTGGGATTGGTAGAATAATTTTGCCACAAGTTGTGGCAGATTTGAAAAAGTATAGAATATGGCAGAAAATATGACCTTGGCAAGCAACAGCGACTTCAAGAGTTGGGTGTCGCAATTGAAGCATGATATACGCAGCGCGCAAATCAAGGCGGCAATTAAGGTGAACACCGAATTGCTCCGCCTTTATTGGCATATGGGCGCAGACATTTGCAAGAAGCAGAAATCTGCGTCTTGGGGCGATGGATGGCTTAAAGAACTGAGCCGTGAACTTATGGCTGAGTTCCCAGATATGAAAGGCTTGTCTCACAGGAATCTGCAATACATTAGGCAATGGTATCTCTTTTATAATCAACGAAATACAATTGTGCAACAAGTTGTTGCACAATTAGGCGATGATAAAGAACAACAACCTGTTGCCCAAATCAGCGAGGAGGTTTTCTTCTCCGTTCCTTGGGGGCATCATCTGTATATCATATCGCAATGCAAGGATGTTGACCGTGCCGTGTTCTACTTGAAAAAGACTGTTGAAAATGGTTGGAGCCGTGCGGTACTTCTAAATTTCCTTGATACCAATCTGTATGAGCGACAGGGAAAGGCTGTGAATAATTTCACAAGACTGCTGGCTAATCCTCAAAGCGAATTGGCTGCTCAAACATTGAAAGACCCTTATAATTTCGACTTCCTCACACTTGATGGTGAATACCGAGAGCGTGAGTTGGAACAGGGACTTACCCAAAACGTCACTCGATTCTTGCTTGAACTGGGCACTGGATTTGCTTTTGTCGGGAGTCAAGTGCCACTACAAGTAGGTGAAGACACTGTATATCCTGACTTGCTTTTCTATCACTTGGAGTTGCGCTGCTATGTGGTTGTGGAACTGAAAGTGACAAAGTTCAAAGGTGAGCACTTGGGACAATTAGGTATGTATGTGAGTGCTATCAATCATATCAAGAAGAAGCCAACTGACAATCCTACCATAGGTTTGCTTATTTGCAAAACGAAGAACAACGTGATGGCGCAATATGCCCTTGAATCTACAAATCAACCAATTGGTATCTCTGAATATCAACTCTCGAAGCTCATGCCTGAGAATATACAAAGCCAGTTGCCTACTATTGAGGATATAGAAGCAACGCTTTCTGATATAAAGGATACCAAAGAATGAGGTTGTAATGTGATGGTCAAACTAATATTAAGGATTAAAAATGACAACGACAATAAATAACGAACATAAGAAACTCAATGTCCCAAATCTCAGATTCCCTGAGTTTCAGGGAGAGTGGGAGAAACATGAATTAGGCGGTATTTGTGAAATCATCACAGATTTTGTTGCTGCAGGAAGTTTTGCTTCTTTGAGAGAAAATGTCAAATATTACCAAGAGGACAACTACGCACAATTGGTGCGAACTGTTGATTTGAAAAAAGATTTCACCAATAACGATTTTGTTTATGTTGACGAATTTGCTTACGATTTTTTGTGGCGCGTTCAGCTCAAAGAACCTAATATTGTATTGCCAAACATTGGGGCGAACATAGGAGAAAAGTATTATGTCAGTCCAAAAGATTTGCCTAAAGAAAAGAATGTTTTGGGACCGAATGCAATACTGTTAAGAAGCAAATGTAACGACACGCATTTTGTTTTTTTCAGATTGTCAACATCTTCATATGATAATGAGATGAAGAAGTTGGTAGGAGCAAGTGGACAACCTAAATTCAATAAAACAGATTTAAAGAAAGTAAGACTCTTTATACCTTCACTGAAAGAGCAAAAGAAAATATCATATTTCCTTGGATTGTTGGAAGAGCGTATCGCTACCCAAAACAAAATCATTGACAAATTGCAGTCCTTAATCAAGGGAATTGTAGATTGCACAATTCTTCGTAAAGGAAAAAATGCTATTGTTGGTGATGTATGTTCGATTAGTGAGCAGATAAGAGCCGAAGCTAATATCGATGATATTATAACTGTGCGATTACATGGCAATGGTGTGTGCAAAAGCAGTGCAGAAAATCTACAATTAGGTGCTACTCAATATTATCGTAGAAGAGCAGGACAACTTATTTATGGAAAGCAGAACTTTCATAATGGAGCAATTGGTATTGTACCCATAAGTTTGGATAATGGTATTACATCTAAAGACATACCATCTTTTGACATTGATGAAATGAAGTGCAATTCAGTATACCTATTGGCACAACTACAATCACCTCAATATTACAAACCAGCAGAAGCTCTGACAACAGGCACAGGCTCTAAGCGATTAAAAGAAGAGACTTTTCTCAAAATGCCTATAGTTCTTCCAAATAAAAGAGAACAAGACAATATTGCAGTTCTAATCCATCGTGCTTCGATGAATTTAGACCACGCCAAAAGATTATTGGAGTTGCTCTCTATTCAAAAGCAATTCTTGCTCCGCCAAATGTTCATATAAACATCTGGCGAAGCAAGTATTGCTTCTGCAAACTTAGGCTTGTTAGAATATTCTTTTCTATTGATAGTTTGCTTTCTATCGCATACAACAACCGAGCATATTGGAGTTGTTCTGTATATGATGGACAAAATACCTTGGCTTTACCATAGTCCTTGAAATATATGTGAGGAATAGCCATACCTGTCTTGTAAGGTTCAAAGTTGAACACTTTCAGCAGATAGTAAAGGTATTGAAGTGAATAGCCGTCTTTAGCTTGCAAAGTATTCAAAGTTCCTGTTGCAGAACATTTGCCTGTAACATAAGAAACTGTTCCTACACCAGAACCATCTTTGATAATATAAACGGCTTCACCCTCTGTATTATAATTATCGAGGTAACCAACAATGCCATTTGCGCCATATACAGGATATGTACCTTGCTCACAAACTTCACTTTCTTGCAGGGTTGAAGATTTACATTCCAAGCATTCCGTTAAGCGAACATTGGGCATGTTGTTACGAACTATCTTCTGTGCAATTCCCTTGATTAAGGATTTTGTAGCTTGTAGGTCTGCGATTTCAGAAAACTGTAAAAGGTGATGTTGTTATTCTGTATGAGATATGTGAAATTATCAAAGGCAAGCAAATCAATGGTGAATTTCTATCAGAGAAAGGACAGTATTATGTGATGAATGGAGGCACTGAACCATCTGGCTATTATAGTGATTATAATGTGGAAGCCAACACTATTTCAATCAGCGAAGGTGGCAACTCTTGTGGATATGTACAATTCAACACTTCTCCTTTTTGGAGCGGTGGTCATTGCTATACCATCCAAAAAATTGCAGACAATGTAGATCATCTGTACTTGTACCATTATCTTAAATCGAAAGAAGATGCTATAATGAAACTACGCATCGGTTCTGGTTTACCCAATATCCAGAAGAAAGACTTGGCTATGTTCAAGATAAAATTACCAACTGTTGAGCAACAAAAATCAATCTCAACTTTTCTGTCATCACTTGAATGAAAAGCGGAAATAGAAGAAATGTTGCTAAATGCAATGAAAAAAGAGAAGCAATACTTGCTCCGCCAGATGTTTATATGAATATTTGGCGAAGCAGAGATTTATATTAGTCCAAAATCTTTCAGCTGCTTTCTGTTGATTGTAGGACTTTCTTTTACTGTATCTATGATAAGTTTCATCATTTTAGAATCAGAGATTTCACCTCTATAGGTTTCCTTGCAAAACTTTGTCCTTTTAGCAACAATGATTTTAGAGCAATTTACAAATGAGTTATGTTGCAGAAAAGGACATTGTTTAATGGTTATAGGTAATTGGTAGTCGGTAACTGTTGACGGTAAATTATAGTTTATTTTAGAATTTATCACCAACCCACCTATCACATTACCTTCGTTATCAAATCCAAGAACGATGAAAAATTTATTGCGTGTGGCATCATTGTTCTTAGGCGTAATGCCATTAGAAGGGTCAAGATTTAGCAAATAGACATCACCAACATTAATGCTTGATTGTAAAAGTTCATTTGCTGCATTTCCAAGTAAATCGCCTATATTTGTCATGCCAAAGCCGCTTCTACTGCAAGGTTTTCCTTTATATATTCTATCATGTCCTCAGATGCCATCGCATCTTTAGCCATACCGACAATGTCCATCACTTTGCGTCCAGCCTGCTTATAGGCCCGGCCCCATTCTTCGCCGTGTGATTTAGCACGCAACTCACCATAAGGAAGACTCCCGTTTTCTGTGATAGAGCGATCTAACGCTTCAATGTCTGCTTTCGAAAGATAATCAGAGTCTGCATTGCGTTTCGCTTCAAGCATATAATAAGCGTCATCAGCACCTTTTGACACCGTATTATCAAGCATGTGTTTCAAGTCTTTATCGCAATAAGCGTCACCTTTTATGCAATTATATAAGATTGAAGGAACGGGACCGTCTGGCAATGCACAGAACTCGTCAGAGACCATAGGAAATCCGTATTTTGCCAAATGTGCTATATTGGCAAAATATATAATCTTGAACACGTGGTAATAGTCCAATCCCTTTGTCTTGTTCAAGATGTATAGAATAACCTCTGTAAGTTTTTGTTTGTCAAAATGTGTCATGTTTATCCATCTTTGAATTACAAAGATAATTCATATTCATTATATAACAATGTGTTAGCTTCAATTTAACTGATTTAACGTCCAGATTTAACATAATATTAACAATTACTTAGTGTTATCATACAAACATCTGACGGAGCAAGTATTGCTTTTGTATTGACAACTGAGCAGCATAAGCTTCTTCGTCCTCGATTTTTCTTTCAAAGGTCCCAATTACTTTTACTATATATTGCTGGTGCTCTTTTGGCGGAATAGTAATCTTCATTCTGAGCCACTCATCTACATTAATAGAACGTCCATCACGAATACCATATGTCACAAGAACCAAGGACTTTATAAATCTTTGAGAAGTGAAATAATTGGATAAATAGCCATATTCTAAAAGACTATCTGGACGCAGTATTGTATATGCAGGACTACACACACCCAATTTATCAGAAAAAGCAAAACCTCCTTGAAATGAACGCAAATGAATAACGTAATCTCCTTTTTTGACGATCTTGTAAATATTAATATTGCTACGTTCAAATTGAATATCCAAATTCAAGTCATCTCTATTCACCATGCCTTTTTCTTGGCTTGCAGAAAGAATATTGGAATATTCCATTTGTTTGTTACGCTCATTTACAACATCAAACAATTGTCCATATGAGTATTCTTTGCCTTGAATTTCAGAGTACACTTTATCAATAATTGCGCACTTTAGCTTCTTCAAATCCTCAATGATTTTGTTTTGAGTTGCAATGCGCTCATCAAGTGAACGTAGTAATTGAGCTATTACGATTTGTTCTTCCTTGCAAGGCAAATATACTTGTGTCCTTTTCAAGTCTGCAAAAGGAGGTATATTTTTTATGGCAGAACCATTACTGTAAATTTTAGAGAACTTATCAATCATTGAAGAAAATACTGTTATAAAAATCTCCTTGTTCACGATTTCGTTGTTTACTCGTACTCTCATCAATGCTTGATTAAATACTCCTTCTTCCGCATCTTTCGGTAATTCATAAACTTCCCCGATAGTTCCTGCGCATGAAACAATCAAATCACCTGCTTTTGCAACAAATTGTTTCATGTATGTGTTGAAGTAATCTTTCGTGATATAATATCTGCTCAGAGTCCAGTTTTTTTTTATTGCATTTTGTTGTTCATAAACCTTTATAGCATTCTCACTTTGTGGAACAAAAAGATCTTTCTTCAATGCACTTCCAAATGGACCTTTCTTATATTGTGCTATTTCATCAAATGTAAACTTCTCCCACTCCCCCTGAAACTCAGGGAATCTGAGATTTGGGACATCAGAGGTCTATTTTCTCTAATTATATATTACACCTTCAAAATTAAGGATTACAATGACAACAAAAACAATTAGAGAAATTGCGTTGGTTTGGAAAATTGACAAGCAACGCTACGTTAAGCAGTCCACATACGCTGCTTATGTGTTAGTTTTGGAGAACCACATTCTGCCATCATTTGGCGATTGTGAGGCTCTGAGTGAGAAACTTGTGCAGGAGTTCGTTTTGCAGAAACTGAATGGCGGTCTAAGCATTAAGACGGTGAAGGATATCCTTATTGTCTTGAAAATGGTGATGAAGTTCGGAGTAAAGAACGAGTGGATGAGCTATTGCGAGTGGGACATCAAGTACCCTACAACAGAGCCCAACAAGGAAATTGAGGTGCTGACGGTGGCACACCATAAAATGATCCTCGATTTCATCAAACAGAACTTCACATTCCGCAACCTCGGCATCTACATCAGTCTGACTACAGGTTTGCGTATCGGAGAGATTTGTGGTTTGAAATGGTCGGACATCAACACCGACAACGGCACAATAACTGTGAATCGTACCATTGAGCGCATCTACATTGTGGAGGGTGAACGCAAGCACACAGAGTTGGTCATCAACACACCAAAGACCAAGAACTCATGCCGTGAGATACCGATGAACAAAGAACTCCTGGCTATGGTAAAACCTCTGAAAAAGGTGGTAAACACAGACTTCTATGTACTGACCAACGAGGAGAAACCGACAGAGCCACGCACCTACCGCAACTACTATCATCGGCTGATGAAACGCCTTGACATTCCTCGGTTGAAATACCACGGACTCCGCCACAGCTTTGCCACACGCTGCATTGAAAGCAACTGCGACTACAAGACCGTAAGCGTACTGCTCGGTCATGCCAATATTACAACAACCCTTAATCTCTATGTTCACCCGAACATGGAGCAGAAGAAAAAGTGTATCACCAAGATGTTCAAGTCTTTGGGAAAATAACTCATTATATATACAGGGGCAAGAGAGTATGTAGTCGTCCCTTAAAAAGCCCATTTTTGCGAGATATTGTTCAAGTACAGTATCTC